>ENA-UOJE01000753-UOJE01000753.1-human-gut-metagenome-genome-assembly--contig:-C23-NODE-753-length-33766-cov-11.428584_pt1 | contig 33766 bp, 30 predicted proteins | sample MGYA00242341_ERZ723888 | MGnify/ENA metagenome assembly ERZ723888 | reverse complement strand
CCCTATTTCTCATACTTTTTTATTCGCTTGTCCAAGATGTATTATAGTCCTACACAAGCATTATTTTTTCGAAAAAGGTATTGATTTATTCTTAATATGCGTTATGCTATTCCTGTGAAGGCCTATCAACTACAGACTTTAGGAGGACAAATGGCAAAGGATAATGCACAGAGCAGCTTTCAGCGGGGCGTTATGTCGCTGCTGATCCTCTCGCTGCTCGATCAGGAGGACATGTACGGATATCAGATCGTGCAGGAGATCGCGGCGCGCAGCGGCGGGACCATTGTGACGCAGGAGGGCTCTTTGTACCCGGTGCTCTATAAGCTGCAGGATCAGGGCATGATCTCCGGCGAAAAGGTGCTGGTGGGCAAGCGGATGACGCGCGTCTACTATCATCTGGAGGAGCCCGGCCACCGCCGTCTGCAGGAGCTGGTGCACGAGTATCAGGTGATGACACGGGGCGTTTTTCAAATCATTCAAAGAGAGACAGACGCGAAGGAAGGCGGCTGAACGGGGAATGCGGCGAGCCGGGCGCGGCATCGTATGCCGAACGGTATATTGTGTGAGGCAGGGCAAACCGCAGCATCACGACCCCGCAGGCACTGCGCAGCGCCTGCGGGTTTTTTATAAAGCAGAGCAAAAAAATTTCGACTTATTTTGACTTCTTTGAAAAAACCTGTCCGTTTTCCGATTCTGATGTAATATAGAGATAGAAGGAAAATTTGCGCAGCAAAGGAGAGCGCCCATGAAAAAGAGACGGATCGTTTCCCTCCTGCTGGCGGCCGCGATCCTGGCCGCCGCCCTGACCGGCTGCGCAAATCTCAGGGTCGGGCTGATGCTCCTGCAGCACGCGACCGGGCCGTATGATCCGATGGATCAGGTCATGGAAGACCGGTTGAATGCCATACTGGAGGCCGCCGTGGCGCAGGACGCCGCTGCGGTCAAGGCCCAGTTCGCGCCAAACGCCATCGCGGCACAGCCGGAGCTGGATGACCAGATCGAGGCGCTGCTTGCGTATTACAACAACGAAACATGGGAGTTTGAAATGCCTGCGACCGGTATATCAGAATCCCGGAATGAAACGGGCGGCACAACAAGGTCTTATGAAATGCACAGCAGGATCGACGGAGAGAAGTATTATCTCGTTGCCATGCACGCTGTTGTAAACGATACCACGGAGCCGGATGACGTCGGCATTTGGTCACTGTTTTTGTTTCGGACAGATTATCCCATCGAAAGCGCATATTATGTAAAAGATGAGGATAATATGGTCGGCATTTATGTTGATCTTCTCCCGAGGCATATGCAATACTGAAATAATGGAAGCGTAGGCAATACCTGCTAAAGATGAAACTTTCATCTTTAGCGGGTTGGCTCCACAGCCTGCAGAAAGGAAGTGCCCCCTTGTTCCGAACGAGTCCCCATTTGATGAAGAAAAAAGCAATGTGCGTATGCATTGTGCTGCTCCTTGTTTGTTCGACTCTTTTGTGCTCGTGCTCGGTCAGTAATCGAGTCTTGATCAGATATTATTCTGAAAAATCGAATTATGTGACTGCAAGCGGGGCGGTGGACCACATACAGGATGATCCGGAACTTGACGGATTATATTTGGGCTTTTCAGAATTATCTCCAACGATGGATGATGTATCCTTCAAACTCGTTGGCGCGAATCGGGAAATTGTTCTGCAAAGGGGCATCTTGCAAAAAGTTCAGCTGGGAACGACGGTCAGTTTCATGACTGCGCCGCGTTACTTCGGCGATGGCTATATCATGCCGATTGTCGAAATATCGGTGGATGGCGAAGAGTTGCTGTCGTTCGAGGAGGGGTATGAGAATCTGTTGAAGTGGCTGGCAAACTAGAATTTCACCTTTACAGGAAACTGCACGGCGCATCTGCATCAATTAAAAGGGGTGATGAATATGGAAATCTGGAGAAGATTTTACCCGGTGTCTCTTCGATGGTTATCGCCAGAGGAGGGCGGGAAGCGGAACCTTCAGAATATGGGAGAGCATTACTACCCGGTGTTCTTACTGGATCAGGACGTAAAACGCGAATCCTGGTGGAGCGTCGATGTTATTGTTGCAAACCGGGAATGCGACAACTGGCACGCAACCGAGTTAAGCCTTGTATTCTGTGATAGTGAAGCATCCTTGAAAGTACAGGAAAAATTCGCACCGGGGATCACATTTCAATTATATGAAGGCCCAACGCTCGTCGCGGTCGGGAAGTTCCTTGCAGGCGAGCCATGCCGTATGGAATATGTGAAGTAGGCTGCTTGGGGTCGAGTATATTGGAATGCCCTGCTGATTTATGCAGGGCCAGAGCTGGACGTTCGGCCCCGGATTTGTGCAGAGCGTTAGGCCCGCAGCATGGTATTCTATATGCCACAGACAGTAGGAGAACATAAATGATGAGGCCATCCGTTAAGTGCGCTGCAGCCATGATCCTGCTGCATATCTTGCTGCTTCTATCCGGCTGCAGCGGCCGGAATACGCCGCCAACGGGGCAGGAAGTTACCGTCTGGTTTCAGAATAACGAAGAAGACTTGAATACCGTGCGTGATTATCTGGCAACGCTCGATTTTGATTCGATGGATATAAAAGACTCAAAAATGATCGTTGGATATACATATATCATCGGTTACACTTATATTAGCGAGTCACAACTGAACAAAACCAGATTGCCAATTCGGGAAGACGCCGTTCTGCTTGCGCTGCGATCGCTGCGCAAGGCTGGCTGCAAGAATATCTATTACTCCCGCAATACACTGCAATACTGCATTTGGCGTGGAACCTCCTCCATCGATTGCGGCGTGGCTTATCGAGCCGACGGCCAAATGCCGGATATCGCATATTTGACACAATGTGAGCCGCTGGAAGTCGACGGCTGGTATTGGTACGTTGCTGATTTTGAGGAATGGCGCGTGCGAAACGCCGGATAATAGAATTTTGCGGAGCTCCCTGACCGCCTTGTACGGGGATGATTCAACCGCAGAAGGGCGCTGGTGCACCTCGCGCTCTCCTGACGTGTCATTGCGAGGCCCCAAGGGGGCCGTGGAAATCTCGCAGTACCCGGCCGGATCACAGGAAAGCCCCGGCGAAAACGCAACTGCCTGCCCGAGATTGCACCCCAAGGGCGCTTCCGCGCGCTGCGCGCTCAGGACGCCACGTCGGCCTCCTTGCAATGACAAATTTGGGGCTTTTATGCCATAGAATCGGTGCCAGCCATTTGACGGCCTGTGCGGAAACCATACAGAAGGGGAGCATATCATGAAGAAAAAATGGATCATTCCCGCCATTATTGCAGTAGTCCTTCTCTTCCGAAATGATGTTCTCTCCCGTGAGACGGTGTCGGAATATGTTGCTGCTATTGCCTATTCCTATGAATTGGACCGTGATTATGTTATTCGTGAATAAACAACTGTTCTAAAGATGATTTGAGACCTGCTAAAGATGAAACTTCCGCCTTTAGCAGGGCCACCCAAACCGAAGACGAGAGGAGAAACGACACATGGATGCACCTTTTCGGGCCACCTATCAGACGAAGCGCATGTTGTACGAGATGATGCTCTGTGCAGAGCACCGCGGGGCATATGTCGGGTACGTCCGCGGGGAATTCTCGCGGACGCTGACGGGCTTTTTCCAGGAGGTTTCGAGTGCATTCCGGTTCCCGTACACCTTCTCCTGGAGCTGGGAGTCGCTGGACGCATGCTTCCGCGACCTGGAATGGCTGTCCTTTTCGCAGCTGCTGTGGGTCATAAGCCAGCCGGAAAAGCTGTTCACGCAGGAGGAGGACCACATGGCCCATGTGAATGCCCTGCAGCGCTCTATCGCGGCCGCCGCGTCCTTCTGGCGGGAAAGGCAGGTCCCGTTTGACTGCGTACTGAATCTGTTTGAATGATGACACAGAAAGAGAGGAGATCACGATTATGAAAAAAAGCCTTTGGACCCGGCTGCTTTCTCTCCTGCTGGCGGTGGTGCTCTGCGTCGAGCTGCTGCCTGCGGTGGGGTCTGCGGTTTCTCCTTCCGAAGATTTGGAGCATACCGTCGAGGGGACGGTCGAGGAGCCGGCTGAGGTCGCGTTCGAAGAGGCCTCGCTGCGCAGTGAGCGCGTCAAGCACTTCCGTATGGGGGACGGAAGCTATGTCGCGGTGCAGTATGACGTGCCGGTCCATCATCAGGACGCGGACGGCCGGTGGCAGGACATCGACAACACGCTCGAGCCGGTCGGGCAGACCTACGCGGTGGAGGACGGAAGCGTCGCCTTCGCGGCCAGCCTGAATGGAGACGCCGTCTTCACGGCGGGCGCGGACGAGCACCGGGTGCAGCTCTTTCTGGACGGCGATTCGGACGCCCTGCCCAGTCACGATGCAACACTGGCAGCTCCGGAGCCGACGGAGGCCGTCGCTCTTCCTGAGGTGACAGAAGAAACGAAAGAAGCAGCGGAAGAACCGGCAGAAGAGACCGAAACGGCGACGTCGGAAGAGGAACCTGCTGCTGAAATGATGGTTGAAACCGGGGCGGCGGCCGAGCTGGAGCCTGCCGGTCCGGCGCGCTCCTACCACGCGGCAGAGGCCGTTGTGCAGGAGCCTTTTTCTCTGCGTTCAGATGACCCGTTTGTCCCGGAAAAGCTCAGCTCTTCGCTGCTTTACCCGGACGTTTACGACGGCGTTGACCTTGCATACACGCTCTACGGCGAAACGATCAAAGAGACGATCCTGCTCAACAAGGCGCAGGCCAGCTATCTCTTTTCTTTCGTGCTGCAAACGGGCGATCTGACCGCAGAAATGCAGGAAGACGGTTCTGTCCTCCTGCTCGATGAGGCCGGATCGCCCGTTTACGCGATTCCCGCGCCCTACATGCTCGACGCCGGGGGGACGTACTCGGACGCCGTGCGCTATACGCTCGAAGAGCTGGACCGAGGCAGCTACCGCCTGCTCGTCGATGCGGACGCCGCGTGGATCGAGGAAGAGGCGCAGTTCCCGGTCGCCATCGACCCGACGATCGTCAAGATTTCGCAGTCCGGCTCCCTCTCGTGGGCCTATGTCTTCTCCGGCAGGCCGGACACCAACTACCCCGAAAGCACGGTTCGGGTCGGCTATACCCAGCATAACGGCAGCGGCGAATATCAGGCCATCGCGGCGGTCGACAAGCTGCCCGCGCTGCCCTCCGGCAGCATGGTCACGGCGGCTGCCATCCATGCATTACAGTCCGGCTTCAGCAACGACTCCTCTTCCACCTTCCAGTACCTGTACGCCCACCAGCTGACAATTGACAAGACGGGAGAACAAAAGTACAGCGACTGGATCAAGACCCTGACGTGGAATAAAATTTATGCAAACGGAACGAATCCTTATAAGACCGCGACGGAGGATTTCATCCGCCTGACCAGTACGAACGGCTACCGCTCGCTGGATATCACCCGCGCGGCCCGCAGCTGGTACAGCGGCGGGAAATGCCATGCGATCCTGCTGCGCTCGGACTGCAGCGCGAGCAAGCGCATCGTCTCCTCGTTCCAGACGGGGGCGTCGTATCTCACGGTGACCTACCGCAACGACTTCGGCCTGGAGAGCTACTACACCTACCAGACCCAGAGTGCGGGCCGCGCCGGTACCGGCTATATCTCGGACCACATGCAGCGCCTGACCTTCGTCGTGCCGCTGCTCTCGTCGGATAGCAGCGTGATGCCCTTCGGGCTGTCGCTCGTGTACAACTCCGGCCTCAGCCGGGAGTCCTTCGGTGTGCAGCAGAAGAAAAACCCCAACGAGCCGCCCGACTATACGCGCGACTACCGCAATATGCTGCTCGGCTCCGGCTGGAAGCTCTCCGCGCAGCAATGCGTCCAGTCCGTCCGCATCGGCTCGGACGACGCGCAGACCCTCTACTGGGTCTACACGGACGCCGACGGCACGCAGCACTATTTCTCGAAGGAGGGAGGCGGCGGAGCCGAAACGGACGGCGTCTTCCGGGACGAGGACGGCCTCGGCCTGAAGATGACGTGCCAGTCGAACCCGGACAGCGACACCGGCCACACGAACTTCACCATAACGGACGACAACGGAAACGAGACCTTCTTCCGCGACGGCATCCTGACCTATACAAAGGACGCCTACGGCAACGGCATTTATTATTGTTATAACGACATCAACTTCGACACCCCGGACGGCAAAAGCTGGCGCCCGACAAACGAGGTCTTTAACCGCCTGACCCGCATCTGCCGCCAGAACAAGGGCGCTTCGGTCGAATACCTCGCCAAGCTGATCTACGACGCGGATGGCAGGCTCCTCCGCGTCGGCGACGAGGCCGGGAAGGAGACAAAGTTCCATTACGACAACACCGCGGGCGTCCGCCAGCTCGATTACCTCCTCTGCCCGGACGGCACGAAGCTGAACTATACCTACGATACGATCGGCCTGAACGGCGCGCACGACGGCGAGGCCAACTACGGCATCTGGTATACCTACCACACGGACGGCACCATTGACCAGTTCTATGAATTCACCCTCGACGGCGGAACGCATGTGCCCGGCGACACGGTCAAGTGCTGGAACGGCAAAAACCGCTCGAGCTACCGCGCGTTCGGCGCGGACCAGCTGGCGGAAACGGATGACGACATCCGCCTGGAGGTCGTCTTCGACAACTGGGGCCGCACCGTCTCCACCTATACCACCAATACGGATATCACGCGCATCCTCGGCAGCTCCACCGCTTCCTATACGGACACCGCAGAGCGCAGCAAGCAGAATAACCGCCTGACGAGCGTCGGCTCGACGGGCATGACGGCGGAAAACCTCCTGCGGGACGGCGGGCTGGAATCGGAGGACGGCTGGACGAACGCCTCGACCGGCAGCGGCTCCGCAGCGGCCCGCACAACGATCACGAACGAGGAAAACCGCCGCCACGGCACGGGCGGCCTGAATCTCTACCTCCCGGACGGCGCAGGCAGCGGCGACGCAGCCGCCATCTCCCGCCCCGTAACGCTCACCGCCGGGGAGACCTACACCCTCTCGGGCTACTTCTCCGCCAGCTCCCACCTGCGCTGGAGCAGCGGCGCGCGGCTGGAGGCCGTCGTGCAGGGCGGAGGCGCGGAGCAGACCGTCCTGCTGACGGATGCCCGCCCGTCCTCCGCCATCGAAAACGGCTGGCAGCGCGTGACCGCCACGTTCACGGCCCCGGCGGCGTCCTGCCGCATCGCCTTCCGCATGAGCGGCTGCACGGGCACGGCCTACCTCGACGATCTCCAGCTGGAGCAGGCGGAGGCCGCCTCCACCTATAACCTCCTGCAGAACGCCTCGTTCGAATTCGGCGATGCGGGCTGGAACCTGCAGGGCGGCTCGGCGGCGGCTGCGGATACCAGATTCGGCGCAAAGGCCATGACCATGCAGGGCAGCTACAATGGTAACCTCCATGTCAGCCAGCCCGTCGCGCTGAACTGCTCCTCGGATACGACGTTCCTGCTCTCCGGCTGGGCGCAGGCGGACTACGCCGCCCCGAACGCCGCTTTGGAATTTGACGGCAGCACGCGCTACTTCGGCCTGATCGCGGAGATATTCTATGTGGGCGTGGAAAAGCCCGAGCAGCAGAGCATCCCGTTCAGCTGGGCCACCGCCGACTGGCAGTGCGCCGTGGGGACCATCGTGCCGAAGGAGAGCGGCAAAACGATCCGGCGGATCATCGTCTACTGCGCGTTCGACCACAATTCCGGCACGGCCCGGTTCGACAACCTCTCCCTGCGGCAGGAGCCGGTGCAGACCTACTCCTATAACGCCGACGGCAACGTCACGGCCGCCACGCAGACCGGCACGGGCACGGAAAAGGCCGGATATACCGGCACGGACCTGACCTCTTACACGGCCGCAAACGGCGCAAAGTACACCTATACCTACAATGCTGCCCACGACGTCACCTCGGCTTCGGTCGCCGGGATCAAGAGCACCACGACCTATAACGAGGCGGGAAACGTCACCGGCTCCAAGCTGACCTCGACGGAGAAAAACGAGCAGAAGTACCTCGAGAGCAGCGCCGTCGCTACGCCGGACCGCAACCACATGCAGAGCGTGACGGACGTCAACGGCAATACGACGTCTTACGGATACAACTCGCTGGCGGAGCAGCTTATTTTGACGACGGACGCCCTCGGCCGCGAGACGAACTATACCTACGACGCCAACAGCCGCCGGACGACCATGGTCTACCGCCACGGCGTCGCCGCCATCGACTACGGCTACGAAAACGGCCGCCTTGCCACCCTCGACCGCAAGACCTTCCGGAGCGGAGCCACGCAGCATCAAATTTACTCCTTCGGCTATAACCAGTGGGGCCAGGCGACGAGCATCGGCGTGAGCAGTCCGGATGTCAGCACGCCGTGGGTGCTGATGGAGAATGTCTACGCCGCGAACAACGGCCTTTTGGATTCCACGACATATGGCAACGGGACCGTCGTCGAATATACCTACGACAGGCTTGACAGAGTGACGCGGATGGTGTATTCTGGCGGCAGGTATGTGAATTACCGTTACAATGCAGAGGGTTCCCTTGCTGAGCTGGACTACGGCGAGGGCGACGCGGCCCCGACGGCGACGTACCGCTTTGAATACGACTCCCTTGGCCGCCTGATCCGCAGCCAGCAGCGCGACGGGAATGCCGTCACGCAGCGCACGGAGCAGCTTTACGACACGGCGAACCGCCTGTCTGCGCAGGGATGGACGCTCGGCGGAACGAGCTACCGCGAGTCGTATGCCTACGACGCGTCAGATGGCAGTCTGACCACGCTGAACACGGCCGTCGGCACGAAGATCGGCTACAACTACGACGCCCTCAAGCGTCTGCGCAGCCGTGCAATTTATCAGGGCAGCACGCCGCTGTTCGAAAACCGCTACGCTTATGCCACGCTAAGCGGCAATCAGAGCACGGCGCTCGTCGAATTCTTCAACTACCGCCTCGCCTCGGACGACGGAAACGGCGACATCATCGTCGGCTACCAGTACGAGTACGACAACGGCGGCAACATCACGGACATCAAGGCCGAGGTCGACGGCGCGCTGATCCCGCTGGAGCATTACGAGTACGACGAGGAGCAGGGCCAGCTCAAGACGGCCATCCGCTACGAGAACGGCGAAGAAGTAGACAGATGGACCTATTCCTATGACACGGCAGGCAACATCCTGTCAGAGGACCATGAGGGCACCGTGAGCGAGCTGCAAGAGTACGCCTACGAAGACGGCCGTTGGGGCGACCTGCTGACCTCCGTCGACGGCATCGACCTCGAGTACGACGGCAGCGGCAACCCGACGCTTTACGCGAACGGGACGGAGCTGCTCTGGAGCATGGAGTGGCAGAACGGCCGCCAGCTCAGCCGCGCTACCACCGAGCGCGACAGCACGACCGAGGACGTCCTCGATTTCGCCTACGACGCAAACGGCATCCGCACGAGCAAAACTGTTACGCGGAATACTTACCGCCCCGTTCAGACTTATAAAGTTACTTTCGTGGCCGATGGAAAGACCGTCAAGACCATGAACGTCACGGAGGGCTATACCCTCAAGGACAGCGATTACCCGGCCGTCCCCGAAAAGGCGGGCTACACCGGCGCGTGGCAGCGGTATCCCTCGCCCGTCCAAAGTAATGTAACGGTCAGCGCGACCTATACGAAGATCACGACATATTACACGGTCACCTTCGTGGCGGACGGCTTCACGGTCAAGACCATGCAGGTCTACAGCGGCTACAAGCTGAAGGACAGCGACTATCCAAGCGTTCCGGAAAAGCTGCGTTATGAAGGGACCTGGCAGAAATACACTGCTGCGGTCACGAGCGATGTGACGATTCAGGCAACTTACCGGAGAATGTCGCCGGTGTGGGTCCGGTTCTATGCCGACGAGACGCTTGTAAAGACCATGCAGGTCGATTACGGCTACCGGCTGAACGATCTGGATTATCCGGATGTTCCCCCGAAAACCGGCTTCACCGGTTCGTGGAGAAAGTATACGCAGCGCATTACAAGCGATCAGTTCATTTATGCGTATTATACGCCGATCGGGATCATTGATCCCATTCAGCCGAGCACAGTCGACTCCGAGCCAACGGAGGACCCGTGGGAGCCGATCGAGCCGAATCCGAACGCAGACCCGGAGGAAGAGCCGGTTGCCGCGGAGCCGGGCTTGTCCGAATCCGACTGGACGCTTGCCTCGACCGAGACCGTGACGCATGAATATCTCATGCAGAACGGCAAGGTCGCAAGGGAAACGATCCGGCAGGACGTCGGCGGAACAGTCCTGAGCACAAAAACGCTGGACTTCTTCTATGATGATTCCGGCCGTCCGTTTGCCTTAAATTATTCCGTCGACGGCAGCGACTTTGAGACATATTACTATATTCTCAATCTGCAGGGCGATGTTGTTCAGATCATTGATGCAAATGGCGTCATGCAGGCAGAGTACGTCTACTCCCCATGGGGCGAGATTATCTCCGCGGAGGGCGATCTGGCCGAGATCAATCCGCTCAGATACCGCGGATACTATTATGATAGTGAAACGGGGTTCTATTATCTGCGCTCTCGCTATTATGACCCGGAGAATCATCGCTTCATTAATGCGGATACCTATGCCAGCACAGACTCGGGTGATGCCATTTCCTGCAATATGTTTGCATACTGTGGGAATAACCCGGTTATGCGAGGCGATGAAAATGGCGAAATCTGGGCGTGGCTTGCAGGTGCACTTGTCGGCGCTGTCTCCTCCGCTATTTCTGAAACGGTACATCAAGTTGCAGAACACTTTATTAATGGAACGCCCATCAGTGTCGGTGATATCCTGACTGAAGCAGCAGGTGGCGCGGTGTATGGAGCGACCGTCGCTATAACGGGGAGTACTACTGCAGGCAATGTAGCAAAGGAAGCTACGACAACAGTAATATATGGTATTCGTAATCATGACAGTTTTGGAAAGATTGTCGAAGATACACTCTGGAATTCAGCGAAAACTGCTGCATTGGATGGTGCCGCAGGAATAGCTAACAAGGTAGTCAGCGGGAAATACGCAAAACTCGGAAAGGCTGGAAAGCTAATTAAAGCTATAACTGATGACCCATATGTTGGTAAATATACCTCGTCTGATGACCAAAAACTCTCGTTAGTAATTGAAGGCGCAATACCAAACACAATTTCAGACTCTTTGGGCGGCATTTATAACGCGGTAAAGAAACGCGTGCTCAACTATTTTAGAGCATAAATTGGGGGCGGTATAGCGATGTGGTTTTGGAAAATTGTTGACAGTATTATTAATGAAATTGATGCGGATAGAGGATTTACACACAGTGGTCGCAAGTTAGCGGCGGTTGGATGCGTTCTATGCTGGGGGCTTATATATGCCACTTTGAATCTTATTGTAAAGAAAACGCGTTTATTTACACACTTGAAGGATAAATACCCGAAAAGAATAGATAAATGGATTGCTATCATTAGTGCGGTGGTTGTGATTTGCCTTGTAGCTATATTAATTGTTGGTGATATCATCTATAATGTTCGCATCGGAAGGGGAGAATAAACCTGCTAAAGACGAGACTTTCATCTTTAGCAGGTCTGCCCCTCTGACAGCCTCGTCCTCTCGACGAACGACTACGCTCCGCGCGGCGGCAGCCTGACGCAGACGACCTACGCCAACGGCGTGGCCGTGACCTACAGCTACGACCTCCTCGACCGGCTGGTTGAAAAGTCGTATCACGAGACCGGAAAGCCCGACCTCACCATCCGCTACACCTACAACGCCGAAAGCCAGCTTGCCCGCCTGCGGTACGAGGAGGACGGCGAGACGGTCGGCTCCTACGCCTTTGAGTACGACAGCCTCGGGCGGCTCATCCGCAGCACGGCCATGGATGAAAACAGCTCTGTCACGCAGCGAACGGAGCATCTTTACGACGCGTTTAACCGCCTCTCCGGCCAGAGCTGGACGCTCGGCGCGCAGACCTACTCGGAGCGCTATGCCTACAGCGACGGCGAAAAAGGCGACGGCAGCCTGACATCCATGACGGCCGCAACGGGCGACAGCCTGGAATTCGGTTACGACGCCCTCAAGCGTCTGAATCGCGTTACGGTGAAAAACGGCAGCTCCGTGATCCTGAACACGGCTTACGCGTATCGTGACGTGAGCTGGAACCGCGGCAGCGCGCAGGTGGAGTTCCGGAACGTCCGCCTCGGCAGCGACAGCGGCATGCTCCTCGAGGGCAAGAAATACAGCTACGACAAGGCCGGTAATCTGGTCATGATCAGCGAAAGCACCGGGAAATATAACAAGCTCGTCGAGTACGCATGATAGCCAGAACCAGCTGGTAAAAGAGTCGTATTACACTCCCGGAAACGAAAAGCCGTATGACGTTTATGATTACTCCTACGACACGGCGGGCAATCTCCTGCGCGTCACGAAAAATGGCACTGTCATCCAGACCTACACCTACGGCGACGCGCAGTGGCATGACCTCCTGACGGCTGTCAACGGGCAGGCGATCACCTACGATGCCTCGGGCAACCCGCTGTCCTACGGCGGCTGGAGCTTCGGCTGGCAGAACGGAAGACAGCTGAAAACGGCTTCCAAAACTTCTGACGGAAAAACAGAAACGTTAGAGTATTCCTATGACGCCGACGGCATCCGCACGAGCAAAACCTATACCGTCGAGACGTTCACGCAAGTGCCGGACTATACCGTCACCTTCCAAGCCGACGGCGCGACCGTCAAAACCATGACCGTCGAGGACGGCTATGTCCTGCAGGACGCCGACTACCCCGCCGTCCCCGCAAAGACCGGCTATACCGGCGAGTGGGAGAAATATACCGCTGCGATTCACAGCGATGTTACGGTGCAGGCAAAGTATACGGCCGTCGTGGCGAAGTATACCGTTACCTTCAAGGCCGACAATACGGTCGTCAAGACCATGACGGTCAAAGACGGTTACACCCTAAAGGCCAGCGACTACCCAACCGTGCCCGCAAAAAGCGGCTACACCGGTGAATGGGTGAAGTACACCGCGGCAATTCATAGTGACATAACGATCAATGCGGTCTATGAGCCTTCGACCGTTATAAAGCAGTACACGGTTGTGTTCCGCGCGGATGCCAAGGTGCTCAAAACCATGAAGGTTGAAGTTGGGTACACGCTGCAGGACAGCGACTACCCGGAAATTCCGGCAAAGGAGGGGTATACCGGGCACTGGGATAAATCAACGACAAGGATCATAAAGAATACGATCATAAATGTTATCTATTCCGACAATTCGTCCCATGTCGTTACCTTCATTTTCGATGGTGCACAAATCGGCACGCTGACCGTTACGGATGGGTACGTTTTGAAAAACAGCGACTATCCTTCACCGTTTGCGCCCGTTGGATATATCGTGACTTGGGAGAAGTACACGTTGCCAATCCACAGTGATATTATTGTGACAGGAAAATTACAGAGTGATGTGACTATCCCGCCGCAGCCGACCAGCCCCGGCGAGATCATGTCCGGCGGCGAGGGCGAACCGATCGAGGCAGACGCTCCTGCTAAAGATGAAACCGTCTCTCCGCAGGGGACTCATGTCACCGGAACGCAGACTGTTACCCATGAGTATCTGACTCTGAACGGCAAAGTGGCCCGCGAAACGATCCGGACGAATAATACCTTGACAGCGGTCCTTGATTTCATCTATGATGAATCCGGGAAGCCGTTTGCGCTGAAGTATTCGACGAATGGAACGAGCTTTGAGACGTATTATTACGTTCTCAATCTCCAAGGCGACGTGGTAAAGCTGATCCACTATATCCCCGGCTTTGAGTATGAGTCTGTCGCGACTTACGAGTATGATGCGTGGGGCAATATTCTCTCCAGTTCCGGTAGACTGGCTGAGATCAACCCACTGCGGTATCGCGGATACTATTACGATAGCGAAACCGGATTCTATTACCTGCAAAGCAGATACTATGACCCAGTAAACAGAAGATTCATCAATGCGGATAGCTATGCCAGCACAGGGCAGGGATTTATTGGGACCAATATGTTTGCGTATTGCAACAACAGCCCAATTCTCTTTGTCGACCATGATGGAAACGATGCTGAGGCGGTTGGTTGGTGGGCCAGCGCTATGTGGTGGCTCTGCGCTGCGGACGGGCCTCTTCCTGTCAGCGAAATTATTTATGGTGCTGGTCTTGTTGTCCTTGGTTGCGTCATTATTGATAGTGTTGCGGAAACAACAGACACTTTGATAGAACAATTTCCTTCAGAAGAAAATGAAGCGTCCGACAATATCACAAGCTACAGAGAGCACACAACTACTAAAAACGGAAAGAAACGAAACAAACACGAGGAAGGAAACGCTCGCCGCAAGAGAGATCAGGGTGGTGAAAAAAAGAAACAAAAACCAGAGTGGACATCTCGTAATAACAAGTGGCGGATCGTGGAGGAAAAGTGAAAATGCACGGAATTTTACAAGATTGTATCAGAACCCAAAAAGTTGCAAGCCTATATTTTGACAAGGAAAATCCCTTTTCGCATTTGACGGGGCGTATTTTGCAAATCCGTCAAAACGAGGTGCTAATCGCTCATATTTCGATGCACGGCTGCTATGATGGTTATATTCTAAAGCGTATAGATGACCTTTACCGTGTCGATGTTGACGGGAAATATGAGCAAAAAATCGGGCGGCTTTATTCAATAAAGGGTCAATCGCATCCACCAATTAGCATTGATGCATCTGACCGTTCCCTGCTGCAGACGCTGTTGAATTTTGCAAAGCAGGCAAGACTGATCGTTACTTTTGAATTTGCTGATGAGTGCTTATCCGGATTTGTCGAGTCCGTGCGGCATGAAACGGTCGATCTACGCATCGTAGACGAATATGGTGTTATATGCGGGCTTGCACAGCTGCTTGCCAGCGAAGTATCAACTGTTTCTGTCGATACCGATGATGAACAGGACATTCGGCTATTGGTGGATGCTATTATCAACTGAGTTCGAGCCCCAAGTCAGAAAAGCACAACGAGAATAATTCGTGTAACCTTCATCTTTAGCAGGTACACCAAAAACGAACAGGCAGGTGATACATTTGCAACAAACCAAGTTTTTCTTTCCTTTGATCTTTCTTTTCGGCGAGGAGGCAATTCCGAAACGGATTGGCTACACAGGTTCGTGGCCGAAAACAGGCGCGATCCATGCGAACACGACGATCACGGCTGTCTACACGAAAGATAGCGGAATCGTCATCCCGACCCAGCCGACCAGCCCCGGTGAGATCATGTCCGGCGGCGAGGGCGAACCGGTCGAGGCGGACGTTCCTGCTGAAGATGAAACTGTTGCTCCGCAGGGAACCCATGTCACCGGAACACAAACAGTTACCCACGAGTATCTTACACTGAACGGAAAAGTTGCCAGAGAGACAATTAAAACAGATAACTCCCTGACAGCCGTGCTGGATTTTGTTTACGATGATGCTGGCAGACCGTTTGCGCTCAAGTACTCGACGGATGGCACGAGTTTCAAAACGTACTATTACGTACTGAACCTGCAGGGCGACGTGGTAAAGCTGATCCACTACATCCCCGGCTTTGAGTATGAGTCTGTCGCGACCTATGAATATGATGCATGGGGAAATATCGCGTCCAGCTCCGGTAGACTGGCTGAGATTAACCCGCTCAGATATCGTGGATACTATTATGATAATGAGACGGGATTCTACTACCTGCAAAGCAGATACTATGACCCGGTAAATAGAAGATTCATCAATGCCGACATTTACGCCAGCACAGACTCCAGCGATGCGGTCCCCTGCAATATGTTTGTATACTGTGGGAATAATCCTGTTTCAAACACGGATGAATCTGGCGATAGCTGGTTCAAGGCACTCCTGTCGAAAGCCATGGATATTGTCGAAGCCGCAGGAAAGGTTGTCCAAAAGGTAACATCTAGCGTATATGTTGTTATATCGCATGGTGTAACAGGAAACGTTAGTCCTGGCGTATCGGATTTCACGTTCACGGCAATGGTCTCTGCTGATTCGAATGGTAACGTGGCATTCCAGTGGCAACCAATGGGTGGAGGAATTACAACTAATGCTAGTCCAAGTGCTTCAATTACTGCAACAACTTCAGTAACGTTTGCTCCCGATGTTACGGATCTTGAGGGCCCGGGAAAATCCATAGGCGGATCGCTTTTTACACCATACTACGGGCTTGGCGGTGGCCTAGACTTCAATATAGCAGAAGGCAAGGATAGAAATTATTACGGTATAACTACTTCAGCTGGAGTTGGTACACCATCGGGAGAATTTCATGCAAATTGGGGTGAGACTTACCCGATAACGACGAGAAAATTTAATATATATGAAGCTCTCTATAATCGGATTGAGCGCATTCGAGAGTGGTGTGCACAATGAGACGATATCAAGTATTTATAATAGCCGTATTGGTATCTTTATGCTCTGTAATTGGAAGCGCATCGGCTAATACAATAGTATTTATGAACGTTCCGTTAGTGCAAAAGAGCGACGAAGAACTTCAGCAGTATTTAAAGCTGTGTAAATGGGAAGAACTTCCAACTAACACAAAAATGGATGCCAGAATATGGACATTTGGCGCCGATGAACGACGATGCGCTATACAAATCAGCGATAAGCTTTATACGTTAGAAGACGGGAAAGTAAGGGGATGCTATTCTTTTTCTACAAATCCATATCAATTGTGGTTTGAGGAAGACTATCTCGTGATCCATGAAATACGCGGTGATTTCTTCCTCTTTTGGAATTGGAATACAGGAGAGATGTCCCTCTACGCTGCAGACCGTGATGCCTTGGATATAGAGCAACAACAAAAACTTTCTACAATATACTATACCATGAATAGAGGAAATTCTGTAATAAACGGAAATGGCTACTATATTTCAAATCACTATCCATGGACTGGTTATTTGACAACGGCAAGCGAAATGTTGGTCTATGTGAAAGATGGCCATGAGACTGTTATCTACGAAAATTATGTTAATTTGTGGATTTCCATTTTGTGTATTCTCTTTATTGCAGCGGGTATTATAGTTGGAATATATTTTTTAAGACGAGGAGTTCGACGCAAAAAACGTTCAACTGGAAGAAACCAATCCTGAAAACCGTGAATTGATACATTATAGGCGCGAGAAATCGATGAGTCGAAAGCAGAGCTGCTAAAGACGAAACTTTCATCTTTAGCAGGTCCGCCCCACAGACTACAGAGAGAAAATTGAAATGAACAAGAACATTCGAGTATTTGCCTTTCCTGCAGTTGGAATCGTGTTATTCCTAATCATTGCGCTCTTTTGTACGGCGTGCTCCCATACCGAAAGCTATCAGGAAACAACGATGGATTTCTATGCCGCGCATAGGACGGAACTGCAGGCGGCACAAGCAACGCTGCAGGATTTTGCTGAAGCAAACGACGATTCCATGCTGATCCGCCCGGTTGAAGCTCTCGGGAAGGACTATCAGAACGAGGGCGTGTGCGTTAAGCGGGTCAACGAGCTGTATTTTATTTCTCGCAAGGGAGAGTATGCCGCCGAAGTCTACCAATCCATTTATGAAAGCGTACTGCCGTTATTCCGTGATGGCCTTTCCGGCATTGCCGCATCTGGGCATCAAACACAATTCTGCGTTGTGGCAGCACCAGAGCTTGGTCTGGAGGCGTCGCTGATCTGGACGGATGGTGAGCGCGCACCGACGGGGTCGTACCCGACAGTGTTAAGACAGCAGCAGCTGAATCAGGAATGGTATGCAATCGTTGTTTCAGATTGAAATTATTTACAAACCTGCTAAAGATGAAACCATCATCTTTAGCAGGTCCGCACCATCCCGCAGAAAGGAAGTGCCCTTTGAACCAGACAAAACTCCTGTTCCTGCTGATCTTTATTTCTCTGGAGGACGACAGCAGCATCGTCATTCCAACGCAGCCAACCAGCCCCGACGAGATCATATCGGGCGGCGAGGGCGAACCGGTCGAGGCGGACGCCCCTGCTGAAGATGAAACTGTTGCTCCGCAGGGAACCCATGTTACCAGCAAACAGACCGTTACCCATGAATACCTGAGGAAACACTAATTGGTCTAATGAGGGAATGACAATGGATAACTTCAAGAGGCAATTCAAACAAGGTGACGACTATTGCGACATCCGGGCGGACTATCGCAGCCTGATCTCCATCGGGAAGAGCGTTGAGGAACCGGAGGACCTGCTGCTGCGGGCCTACTGTCCGAAGGACGGAGACCTGCTGTTCACGCCCACGTTTTGGCTCTCCCTCGGCATCTGCGAATGGGAAACTGGCCGACTGACGCCCCGGACGAAGGAGGAGGCGCTCTACTGCCTTTCGCTATATCAGGAGACGGTCGAGCAGCGTTTGAACGCCGGGCCAAACGAACGGCTGTCGGACATGCTGCAGTTTTTCCGGGAAACGCAGGAAATGCTGCTTTCGCCCCTGCCGGAGGCCAAAAAGATCAGTAAGCCGTATGCGCGCAAGTGTCCGTGGCGCGAAGGTAGCCTGCTGGCTTATCAGATTTTAAGTCCGGACATGAAAAATTCACCGTACTATCAGAAGTATGTTCTCCTACGTGTGGTCGATATCTGGCGGCGACCAGTCGTGCGGCTTGCCCCGACGGCGCGTTATAGTGAATCCATGTGTATCGGCCTGTACGGCTGGTGGGGCGATCAAATACCGGATGCCGCTATTGTGAAGGGCCTGAAATTTGTTCCAATGGATAACGTTGGTTCGACCAAAATGTGGTGCGTATTTGATTGGGGCCTGTGCCGCGGAGAGAAACCGCATATCACCCTGTTGGAGGAAGACCCGTCATGGAAAAGGGTGGATTATCCGTTCTTTAATACGGATTGTAAACTTTGTATATACACACATTACGTTCCTTTTGACATTGATTTATGTTGCAATATACTTCCAAATTTGTAATTAATAACAGTAACATACTTGATGCGGATACGCGAAACAGCTTTACGACGCCGCAAACCGCCTGTCCGCGCAGGGCTGGACGATCGGCGGGACGAGCTACCGCGAGTCGTATGCCTACGACGCGTCAGACGGCAGTCTGACCACGCTGAACACGGCCGTCGGCACGAAGATCGGCTACAACTACGACGCCCTCAAGCGTCTGCGCAGCCGTGCAATTTATCAGGGCAGCACGCCGCTGTTCGAAAACCGCTACGCTTATGCCACGCTAAGCGGCAATCAGAGCACGGCGCTCGTCGAATTCTTCAACTACCGCCTCGCCTCGGACGACGGAAACGGCGACATCATCGTCGGCTACCAGTACGAGTACGACAACGGCGGCAACATCACGGACATCAAGGCCGAGGTCGACGGCGCGCTGATCCCGCTGGAGCATTACGAGTACGACGAGGAGCAGGGCCAGCTCAAGACGGCCATCCGCTACGAGAACGGCGAAGAAGTAGACAGATGGACCTATTCCTATGACACGGCAGGCAACATCCTGTCAGAGGACCATGAGGGCACCGTGAGCGAGCTGCAAGAGTACGCCTACGAAGACGGCCGTTGGGGCGACCTGCTGACCTCCGTCGACGGCATCGACCTCGAGTACGACGGCAGCGGCAACCCGACGCTTTACGCGAACGGGACGGAGCTGCTCTGGAACATGGAGTGGCAGAACGGCCGCCAGCTCAGCCGCGCGGCTACCGAGCGCGACAGCACGACCGAGGACGTCCTCGATTTTGCCTACGACGCAAACGGCATCCGCACGAGCAAGACTGTTACGCGGAATACTTACCGTCCTGTTCGGACTTATAAAGTTACTTTCGTGGCCGATGGGAAGACCGTCAAGACCATGAACGTCACGGAGGGCTACACCCTCAAGGACAGCGACTACCCGGCCGTCCCCGAAAAGGCGGGTTACACCGGCGCGTGGCAGCGGTATACTTCGCCCGTCCAAAGCAATGTGACGGTCAGCGTGACCTACACGAAGATCACGACATATTACACGGTCACCTTCGTGGCGGATGGAGAGACCGTGAAAACAATTTCCGTTTACAGTGGCTATAAGCTGAAGGACAGCGATTATCCGCGTGTGCCCTACAAGGCGGGATATGAGGGCAGCTGGCAGAAGCGGACTGCCCCGGTCACGAGCAATGTGACGATCAACGCGGTCTATACGCAGATTCTCCACACGGTTTCGTTCCGCGTCATGGACGAGGGCATTATCCACACGATGGAGGTCCCGGATCGTTACGTCCTGCAGGAAGAGGATTACCCGACGATCCCGAAGCGAGTCGGTTATACGTCGCGCTGGGATACGCGTGTCACAATGATCGTGCGGGATACCATCATTGATGCGATCTACTCGGATGGTTCTACACATGAAGTGACGTTCCTTGCCTATGGGAACGAGAATCTTGGCACGATCACCGTGGAGGACGGCTACCTGCTGCAGGAGGAGGACTATCCGACGATCCCGGAGCGCACCGGCTATCGCGGTTCGTGGCCAACGCAGGTCGACCCGATCTACGAAGATACGATCATTCATGCGCAGTATGAAGAGGCGATCCCGGTTCCGACACTGCCGACCGCCCCGGGAGAGATCATGTCCGGCGGCGAGGGCGAACCGGTTGAAGCTGATGAACCGGAAGAGGGCGAAAACGACACAACACCGGCCGAAACAGAGCGCACGATCTCTGGCGTGCTGGCCTCGACTGAGACCGTGACGCACGAGTACCTGACTCAGAGCGGCAAGGTCGTCCGGGAAACTATCACGACCTCGATGGATACCACGACCCTCGACTTCTTCTATGATGAGTCCGGCCGCCCGTTCGCGTTCAACTACACGCCGGAGGGAAGTACCCCCAATACCTATTACTATATTCTCAATCTGCAGGGCGACGTGGTGCAGATCATTGACGAAGGCGGTGTCCTGCAGGCAGAGTACGTCTACTCCCCGTGGGACGAAGTGATTTCTGCCGAGGGTGATCTGGCGGAAGTCAATCCGCTCAGATATCGTGGGTATTACTATGATTCTGAGACGGGGTTCTACTATTTGCAGAGTAGGTACTATGACCCGGAGAATCATAGGTTTATTAATGCTGACTGCTATGCCTCAACCGGACAGGGATTTATTGGAACGAATGCATTTTCCTATTGCGGGAATGATATTGAAAATGCTAATGTGGCAAAGTATGAGACACCTATTGCCAAACAGCTGGGTGAGCCCGTAAGAAAAGACTATACTGATGCCGTTGCTTGTAGGCGTATGAATAACTCGATACACTATACAACTACATACTGCCGTCCGTGGTGGCATTATATAGCACCGTGGAATTGGGGAAAGCCGCGTGTATCTATAACAGAACACAACAAATTCCTCAATTGATTTTGATGTGAGACAGGAGGCAGCAGTTAATGAAGCGTGTAGTTATTAGTGGCCTAATCTGTATGGCAATCTTTTTCGAGCTTTTAACATTTGCTTGTTGTGGAGTTAAGAATGCAAGATTGCAAGTTGTGTTAACTGATTACGCAGCAGTTCTCGAGTCTAACGGGCTGGACGGGCTGCGGCTTAGTGTATATTACATCGATCCGTCTATCCTCACACGTTTTCCGCTGACGGAGGAACGGCTGCTTTCGTTCGAGTCGGTTCAAAGGTTTGACGTGGATAATGCACAGCTTCTGCAGAACATCGAGCTGCTGAAAACGATAAATGCAGAGGAAATGACGCCGGTTTCAAACACTTCCGTGCTGGATGCGCGGCTGTGCTGCATTTTTGAATCAGACCGCGCGGGACAGATCCTGCGTCTGACGCTTGGTGGAAAAGACAATAGTATTTTTGTGAATGAGGTCGAGGTCGAAAATTGTGAGCTGTTACGTGATCTCCTTGCGGCATTTGCTTCTGAAGAAACGATGCGAGTTTTGGTTCACTATTTTGACAAGGAATAGTTCTTACAGCATTTGATTATCAGCTTATAACACCTGCTAAAGATGAAACTTTTCGCCTTTAGCAGGTTCTCCCAATAACCTATAGAAAGGAAATGCCCTTTGAACCAGACAAAACTCCTGTTCCCACTGATCTTTATTTCTCTGGAGGACGAGCCGTGGGAGCCGATCGAGCCGAATCCGAACGCGGCTCCGGCGGAAGAGCCGGTTGCTGCGGAGCCGGGCTTGTCCGAATCCGACTGGACGCTTGCCTCGACCGAGACTGTGACGCATGAGTATCTGACGCAGAACGGCAAGGTCGCGAGAGAAACGATCCGGCAGGACGTCGGCGGGACGGTTCTGAAAACGGAGACTCTGGACTTCTTCTATGACGAATCCGGCTAAAATGGGAGTTGGAACAGATTATGAATGGACAGCAAACTACACAACATCGCGTGGTTGCCATTGCAGTGGTGGCCGCAGTCCTCGGATTTTTGATTTTTGGCTCATCCTGTAGCCTCATTATGTCTTCCAATTGGAATCCACGTGGTGATTGGGAACTTCCACTGTGCAATGGTTATTACATTTTTCGGACGAGCAGTCGTAATATTTGCGTTGTACATGAACGAGATAATTATAAGGATCTTTTTGAGAATGTTATTGACGCTTATATAACATGTTTTCAGTATAACAGCAGATACATTGCGGTCAGGCGGCTTGTTGTAGCCGACCGCGCACTTTTGGATGATATCCAATCCGTCGATACGGAAGCTGCTGATTACTATTTGATCGATGCAGAGACCGACACGATTTACGGGCCATTTACAGAGAAAGAAGATTTTGAACGCACCTGTGAGGAACAGAATGTAGGCGATCTGGGCGAATGGATCCCAACTGTCCCGGCCCCCGAAGGCGCGGAGTTTTAGAAACAGGCAGATATGGACCTGCTAAAGATGAAACTTTCACCTTTAGCAGGTTCCGCATAACCCACAGAAAGGAAGTGTCCTTTTGCGCCGAACGAAGCTCGTTTTCCCGCTGATCATTCTATCACTAGAGGATGGTTTTGACGTGGTCGATTCCGAGCCGACGAATGTGTTTAATAACCACCCGGTATATAGGTTTAGTGATCCATATAAGTTTCTCCGTAACAATTACGGTGTTGTTGCTGTCAGTATTTTTATCTATCAAGGAGGTTAACCATGAGCGCATCAGGAAAACGTCTTTTGGCCGCCTGCATTTTTGCGCTGTGCTCGATTCCCGTCCTGATCGTGTATACCTGGGTGTTCACGCCGGATCTGATCCCACATGAAGGCATCTGGTACTGTGAAGAGCTGGACGCGACATGGGACCTCAATACGTCCTCCGGAACGATTCAGGTGAACGGAAAACAGCAAGCATTTATTTCGCTGCACCAGTTCTATTGCAATCTGTTTTATTTTGAGACTGAAGATAGAAAAAACGTGTTCTATGGTGAAGTTGTACGTGCTTCACGCAGCAAAATTGTCGTACAGGATACGGATAGTGGAGAAAAATACATTTTCCTCCGACAGGATACGAAAGGAGAACAGCCATGAATCCGAGATACCGCAGCCGGGTCGGGGCACCGCAGCAGCTGGCGGCGGACGCGGCAGCATCGGCCATTTATTGTGCAATGCCGTTTCTGGTAGTACATTATCTGGGAGACTGGCGGCTCACGCCCCCGTGGCTGGTCCTTCCGGCAGGGATGCTGGCCGTTACCCTGTATTGCCTGATCCGGGAGTTGTCCACGGTGATGATTGCGGACGGGAACATTTGCCTGCGTTGTCTTGGCTTCAAGGTCACGGAGTTCCCGCTGGAAGAGCTGCGCTCCGCAAAACTCATATTCAAAAACGGCCAGTGCAGTCGGGTCTATCTCTCTGTGCACGAGGAAACCGATCTCCGGCGGGCGCTCAGAACCGCCAATCGCCGTGGAGGGAAAAGCATTCAGTTCGCGGCAACAACGAAGCGGTTGGAGCAGCTGACGAAACTGGTCTTGCTGCAGCCGTGTGATTATCCGGGAAAAAGGAGAGCGGAATAAACGCCTGCCGATGCAAGTCAATGCAATCGTTCATCTATTGCAGGTTCATCCTGAGAAAGCGATAAGGAGCAACAACATATGGGCGGGCATTTGTGCAATGATTGGCGCATTACAAATCAAATGAATTATTTATTTCGGGCAAGACTGATAAAAACAACATTTTCTGAATCCTCTCACAGCGACCATGAGCACTGCGAATTCTGCTTCGCCAAGTTCGGAAACGCCGAGGGATTATTACAGTCTGGTTATTGCACACTGGATAAATACCATTGGATTTGCGACAAGTGTTATCGCGACTTCCAAACACAATTTGAATGGACTGCCCTTGATGAAAGCCACGATTCTCCGAGTGAGTTACGCTAAAGATGAAACTTCCGCCTTTAGCAGGTCCGCCCCACCCCACAGAAAGGAAGTGACCCCTTGAACCAGACAAAACTCCTGTTCCCACTGATCTTTATTTCTCTGGAGGACGATAGCAGCATCGTCATTCCAACGCAGCCGACCAGCCCCGGCGAGATCATGTCCGGCGGCGAGGGCGAACCGGTCGAGGCGGACGTTCCTGCTAAAGATGAAACCGTCTCCCCGCAGGGAACCCATGTCACCGGAACGCAGACTGTCACCCATGAGTATCTGACCCTGAACGGCAAGGTTGCAAGAGAGACGATTAAGACAAATGATAGCTTGACAGCCGTGCTGGATTTCGTCTATGATGAATCCGGAAAGCCGTTTGCACTGAAGTATTCGACGAATGGAACGAGCTTTGAGACGTATTATTACGTTCTCAATCTCCAGGGCGACGTGGTAAAGCTGATCCAGGCAAATGGACATGTTGTTGCGCAGTATACTTACGATGCATGGGGCAATCTTCTGGATAGCGGCGGCAACCTTGCAGAAGTCAATCCGCTGCGCTATCGCGGATACTATTATGACAATGAGACAGGGTTCTATTACCTGCAGTCCCGTTATTATGATCCCGCAAACCGGAGATTCATTAATGCGGATGTTTATGCTTCAACGGGACAGGGATTCGTCGGAACCAACATGTTTGCATATTGTAATAATAAGCCTATTATCAATAGTGATCCTAGCGGCCATGCCTTGCGTTCTAATCTAACGGCGATCTGTGATGGTGGTAGCGGATATCTTGACAGAACAAAAGATGTAAAACGTGTGCTGCGGGAGAATTACGAACAGGCAAAGCGGTGGGGATGGGAACTTGATGGCCCATTTGAATTCTATGATGCGGTAAAGGATGGGGGCAAATGGGACTACAAGCGACGTCCAAAAGGAAGTGAGTGGATACCGCGGAACGGTGTTTTTTCCGTAAACGGCAAAAAAATGACGGCAGAGCAACTTGGAAACATTAATTACGGATTTACGGGTTCCGTATTGGGTTTCCCGGCTCCAGTTCTCCGTATGGCTGGCGGATTTGTGGCAATTAAGAACAGCGGAATTAACTGGGAAGATTGGTGGTATGATTTTGATTCTAAAGAGGATGCTGAAATGATTCAATTGGGTATTGATATGGAGTACCTCATGACAATCACAGGTTATTCTACTGATGAGGTGGTGGATTTCTTTTGGAAATGACGAATAACTATGTAGGAAAAACTGTAAAACTGTCCATATTATGCGTAATTATGGCAGCAACGATAGCATTTAGCATCTGGCATTCCTGTGGCTATTGCGCTTCGGCTGATGACGTCGCACAAATATTCCGGCAAAATGAGCAGCTGTTTGAACGTTGTCAAAGTGCGTTGGAGCGGGAACCTGCCATAAGCCACATTGTGTTTCGAGAGGGAGAATGTGTTTCGAACGTTTCTTATTACTGTATAGATGGCGTTTATTATGCAGGAGCAATTCCTGGTAAAGAGCTGGCAAATATCGTTTCAGAATTGGAAAATGCAGTTCCCCTTCGCTACATTCAGATTCGGGATGGCGGGAAGATTGTCGATTTTATCCTGCAAGTATCGAATCTTTTGAATGCTGCTGGCATTTGGTATTTGGAAGACGGCGAATTGGACACGACGTATATGACGTATATAAAGACGTATATAAAAGAGAGTGTCGAGTGCATTCCCAACTGGTTCTGCTACATAACTTAGGGGTAATTTAACCTGAACGGTTGGAACCTGCTAAAGATGAGGCTTCCGTCTTTAGCAGGTCTGCACCGGCCATTGTAGGGGAGCGGCATGCCACTCCCGGCACAGTGGCTGCGATTCGCACAGGTCGCCGTTAAAATGGTAGGAACCAAAAGTCACCCTGCAGCGGCCTCCCTGCGCAATGCTGCCGGGCGAGAGATCGTAGCGGCGCTCAGCGAGCGCCATGCAGGCTTGCAGCACTTGTAGTATTGATTCTATGGGACGAGGTTCCCAAACTTGCCATTGCGAGGAGCGAAGCGACGTGGCAATCTCCTGCAACAGCTTGCGAATCCGCCGAGGTTTCCCCATGATTCGACCGTGTACTGCGAGATTGCCACAGCCCCGTTGGACCTCACAACGACAATTCGGAAATGAAAGAGAAGGTGCCAAAAATGGGGAACCGGTACCCATTTTGCAGCAAAAAGCTTCTTGCTGAGCTTTATTGAGGTGAATCGATATGCGTGAACAAAAAACTGACGTGGTATACCAGTGCACTGTCGTTTCATCTTGGGCCACCTTTGTTACGAGTTCCATTATCTTGGTGATCGCGGTGGTGGTGCTTTTCTCCGTCGAGCGTGATCTTTGGCTGCCAGCTCTGTTCCCGGAGTTCTTCTTTCTGTTGATCCTTATCGGCAATTATTTCTCAGGGTATGGCATTCTTACAATTACGTCTGATCGGGTCATTCTGTCTCGTTTCCATCGTGTCATAACAGAATTTCGGTTGGATGAAATCACGGCAGCCGGGTACTTTGTCCGTTTAAAGAACAGAGACGAGCAACTTTTTATTGCTGCTGAGCAGCCCCCGAAGGTCATGACCAAAGAGAATCGGGATGCGGTCAACGCGCAGCGATATTATGAAATCCGGAAAATGGGGAACAAGAAAAACGCCAGATACATCCGAATTGAAGCAACACGGAAACGCATGAAAATTTTCAAACAGCTGATTCCCACCTTCAACGCAAACTATGTTGTAAAGTATCCGGAGAGCAAACCGTCTGGAAACAAGCCGCACCAATATCAGGAATGGTGGAAGGAATAATGCTTGGCCTGCTAAAGATGAAACTTTCATCTTTAGCAGGTCTTCCTCTCTGGCAGCCCCGTCCTTTCCACGAACGATTACGCCCTGCAATAAAAGGAAAATAGACACCGAATGCATCTTTGACCGTTGCATTCGGTGTCTATATTTTCACAACAATAAGGGAAATTGCGCAACAGATTCTTGAATGTGTATTCGGTTTTCAAGGTTCGTGAGGGCGTTTGTTTTGTCCCTCAATAGGTAGCCAGCGAGAAGGCCCATTTTTTAACCCCCTGAGCGAAAAAATTTCAAAAATTTTTTGGAGCACGAAAAAAGCCGCTGATTTCGTAGTGAAACCAGCGGCTTGATTTACGGTGTATTCAGCTGAAAATGGGCAAAAAATAACGGTCACACAATCCAAAGGGACTGTGTGACCGTATTTATATCAGTTGTTTTGCCTACGCTGTTTGCGTCAACTTCTTATTGGCGCTGTTCGCGGATGGCAGCCTGCGCAGCAGCGAGGCGGGCGATGGGGACACGGAACGGGCTGCAGGAGACGTAGTTCAGGCCGACGTTATGGCAGAACTCGACGGAGGCGGGATCGCCGCCGTGCTCGCCGCAGATACCGAGCTTGATGTGCGGACGGGTGGCGCGGCCCATTTCGGCGGCCATCTTCACGAGCTTGCCGACGCCCTTCTGGTCGAGGTGGGCGAACGGATCGGACTCGTAGATCTTGTGGTCGTAGTAGGAGTCGAGGAACTTGCCGGCGTCGTCGCGGCTGAAGCCGAACGTCATCTGGGTCAGGTCGTTCGTGCCGAAGGAGAAGAACTCGGCCTCGGTGGCGATCTCGTCCGCGGTCAGAGCGGCGCGCGGGATCTCGATCATGGTGCCGACGGTGTACTTCATCTCGACACCGGCCTCTTCGATCAGGCGGTCAGCCGTAGCGGTGACGACGTCCTTGACGAACTTCAGCTCCTTGACCTCGCCGACCAGCGGGATCATGATCTCCGGCTCGATGCGGTACCAGGAGAACTCCTTGTTGACCTTGATGGCGGCGTTGATGACGGCGGTGGTCTGCATCTCGGCGATCTCCGGATAGGTGACAGCCAGACGGCAGCCGCGGTGGCCCATCATCGGGTTGAACTCATGCAGAGAGGCGATGACGTCCTTGAGCTCGGCGACGCTGACGTGCAGCTCTTCGGCGATCTCGGCGATGTCCTCTTCCTTCGTCGGCAGGAACTCGTGCAGAGGGGGATCCAGGAAGCGGATGGTCATCGGACGGCCCTTGAGCTCGCGGTACATGGCCTCGAAGTCGCCCTGCTGATACGGCAGGATCTTGGCAAGGGCTTCCTTGCGGGCCTCGACCGTCTTGGCGACGATCATCTCGCGCATGGCCTTGATACGGGTGGACTCGAAGAACATGTGCTCCGTGCGGCACAGGCCGATGCCTTCTGCGCCGAACTTCACGGCCTGCGCAGTGTCGCGGGGGTTATCGGCGTTCGTGCGGACGCGCAGAACGCGGAAGCTGTCGGCCCACTTCATGAAGCGGTCAAAGTTGCCGCTGATGGTGGCCTCGACGGTCTTGACGGCGCAGCCATAGATGTTGCCGGTGGAGCCGTCGATGGAGATCCAGTCGCCCTCGTGGTAATCCTTGCCGGCGAGGGTGAAGTACTTCTCTTCCTCGTGCATGGTGATCTCACCGCAGCCGGAGACGCAGCAGGTGCCCATGCCGCGCGCGACGACGGCAGCGTGGGACGTCATGCCGCCGCGGACGGTCAGGATGCCCTGTGCGGCAGCCATGCCCTCGATGTCCTCGGGGCTGGTCTCGAGGCGGACGAGAACGACCTTTTCGCCGTTGGCGGCCCAGGACTTTGCGTCCTCGGCGGAGAAGACGACACGGCCGCAGGCAGCGCCCGGAGAGGCGGCCAGGCCCTTGCCGACGACCTCGGCGGCCTTCAGCGCGGCGGCGTCGAACTGCGGGTGCAGCAGGGAGTCGAGCTGCTTCGGCTCCACGCGCATGACGGCCTCTTCGCGGGAGATCATGCCCTCGTCGACAAGGTCGCAGGCGATCTTCAGCGCGGCGGCGGCGGTGCGCTTGCCGTTACGGGTCTGCAGCATGTAGAGCTTGCCGTTCTCGATGGTGAACTCCATATCCTGCATGTCGCGGTAGTGGTTCTCGAGGCGGGTGGCGATGTCGACGAACTGGTCGTAGACAGCGGGCATCTCCTCATGCAGCTTGGAGATCTTGCTCGGCGTGCGGATACCGGCGACGACATCCTCGCCCTGGGCGTTGATGAGGTATTCGCCGAACAGCGCCTTCTCACCGGTGGCCGGATCGCGCGTGAAGGCGACGCCGGTGCCGGACTTGTCGTTCAGATTGCCGAAGACCATCGGCTGCACGTTGACGGCGGTGCCCCAGGAGTAGGGGATGTCGTTCATGCGGCGATAGACGTTGGCGCGGGGGTTATCCCAGGAGCGGAAGACGGCCTTGATGGCCTCCATGAGCTGGACGGCCGGATCGGTCGGGAAGTCCTCGCCCTTTTCTTCCTTATAGTGAGCCTTGAACAGGTCAACGAGCTTCTTCATGTCGTCGGCGTCGAGGTCGATGTCGTTCTTGACGCCCTTGGCGGCCTTGACTTCGTCGATGATGACCTCGAACGTCTTCTTGGACAGCTCCATGACGACGTCGGAGAACATCTGGATAAAGCGGCGATAGGAATCGTAAACAAAGCGGGTAAACGCAGGCGTGGGGTTACCGGCGATGAGACCGGCGGCGACCTCGTCGTTCAGGCCGAGGTTCAGGATGGTGTCCATCATGCCGGGCATGGAGGCGCGGGCGCCGGAACGGACGGAGACGAGAAGCGGGTTCTTGGCGTCGCCGAACTTCTTGCCGTTGATCTTCTCGATGCGGGCGAGAGCCTCGTAGACCTGCGCCTTGATCTCGTCGTTGATGTTGCGATCGTCCTCATAGTACTTCGTGCAGGCTTCCGTGGAGATGGTGAAGCCCTGCGGGACAGGCATGCCGAGATTCGTCATCTCTGCCAGGTTTGCGCCCTTGCCGCCGAGCAGCTCACGCATGGAGCCGTTACCCTCGGAGAACAGGTAAACATATTTGTGCATACTGTTGATAAACCCCTTTCGTGTCTTGGAAACGGTCACTCGCAGCCGTTTCGAATCGTTTTTCTAGTTCTATTCATTCGGATACTGAAACAATATAACACAATCCGCAGGGTTTTTCAATGAATTTCAAAAGAAAAAACCGAAAAAGGCCAATGAAAATATTTTCAGACAGAAAAACGGCGCAAAACCGTCATTTTGCCAGAAAAAACCCGCTGCGCTCCTCCCAAAACGCAGCGGGTTTGGAATTGGTTTTTCAGGAACGGGACATGGGGCAAGCTGAAAATGGAGAGTGGAAAGCTACGCGAGGCCGCCGACCATGTGTTGTAGTTGCGGGGGAGCGGACAGCCGTACCCGGCACTGCACCGGCGAAATGAACGGACCATCGTTAAAATGGCAAATGCCTCCGAATTGTCATTGCGAGGAGCGAAGCGACGTGGCAATCTCGGGAAGGCACTCGCAGTCCGTACAGGCTGCCGTGAAAACGTACAGACCGATTGCGTCTGTAGCGGCGCTCACTGAGCGCCCTGTACAGGGCAATTAAACCGCGCAAGGGCACTGGTGCACCTCGCGCTTCCCTGACGTGTCATTGCGAGGAGCGAAGCGACGTGGCAATCTCGCAGTACCCGGCTGAATCGGAGGAAAGCTATCGGCGAAATCGCAACTGCCTCCCCGAGATTGCCACGTCGGCCTGCGGCCTCCTCGCAATGACAAACTTTTGGTCTTCACGTTTTACCGGCAGTCACTACGGGACGACAGTGCGGCATGGGGCGTCGAGGACGCCGCTCCCCTGCAATGCGCCGGTTCTCATCCCGCCCGCTTGGGCAGGCGAATGGTCAGGACGATCTCGCGATCCGTCTCCTCCTGCTTCGTCTCCGCCTGGATGCCCGCACTGCGGACGAGCTCGAGGCTGTGGTTCACGCTGTTCAGGAACAGCCGCACGTCCCGCACGATGAGCTTACGGATGCCGCGCTTCGGCGGCTCCTGCGCGTTCTTTTTCGCGAGATAGGCGTCGATATACGCCTCCGTCTTTGCCACGTTGAGCTGCTGGCGGATGACGGTCTGCAGCACGGCCAGCCGGTCCTCCTCCTCCGGCAGCCGCAGCAGCGCCCGCGCGTGCCGCTCCGAGAGCTGGTTCTCCCGCAGCATGGCCAGCACCTGCGGGCTGTGGCGCAGCAAGCGCAGCTTGTTCGCCACGGCGCTCTGACTTTTGCCCACGCGCTGGGCCGCCTGCTCCTGACTCAGACCATACAGGCGCATGAGCCGCGCCAGCCCCTCGGCCTCCTCGATGTAGTCGAGGTCGCGCCGCTGGAGGTTCTCCACCAGCGCGACCATGCCGCTCTGCGCCTCGTCTACCGACAGCAGGATGCAGGGCACCTCCCGAAGCCCCGCCATCCGCGCGGCGCGCAGGCGGCGCTCGCCTGCGACCAGCTCATAGAATCCGTCCCGCCGCCGGACGGTCAGCGGCTGCACGATGCCGTATTCCGCAATGCTCGCCGCCAGCTCCTGCAGCCCCGCCGGGTCGAAGATCTTCCGCGGCTGGCCCGGATTCGGCCGGATCTGTGCGGCCGGAAGATATAGAATTTTCCCTGTTTCCAGCAGTCCACCTGTTCTGCGCATCCTGCTCTCCTCCTTTGCCGTGCGCGTTGTTCTGCTATCTATTTTACGCGTTTGCGCTGCGAAATTGCGCGAATGAAAGGGACTGAAACGCAATAAATTGTGTTTTTCGAAATGATAGACCACAATATCTTGGGAAATACGCGGGAAATAGGAAAAGCGGCGGAACCATGCCGCATCCGAGCCGTTCACAGCCTGCTTTCCGGAAGTTCATAATTCCTTCATCCTTCTTTCAGGAACATTTCAGCTTGGCGCGCTACAATGTGGCCAGAAAGAAAAACAAAGGCACCGCAGCAAAGCCGGAAGCGGCCGCGCGGCGGGGTTCCTGAGAAATTTGATCGAAGGAGTGCTTATCATGTACGAAAACGACGGATTCCATCCCTATGAAGATAACAACGATGCGCAGAACCGGTATGAAGCGCAGAGCAGTGAGACCAGCGGCAATCAGTGGCAGCAGCCGCTCTACCAGATGCCGCAGCAGCCGGAGCATACGCAGCCGAAGAAGAAGCATACCGCAGGGCGCGTCGTCGCGCTGGCGCTGTGCTGCTCGCTGCTCGGCGGCGCGGTCGGCGCAGGCGCCATGGCCATCGGCACGAGCATGACCGGCACGTCCGGCGGCTCGCGCAGCAGCAGCACCTCCACCATCCTGCAGGGTGACCGTCCCACCTCGGCCATCAACGTCTCAAAGATCGACACGAGCAAGGAAATGACGGCTGCTGAGGTCTACGCCGCCAACGTCAATTCCACGGTCGGCATCACGACCTCCATCACCACGAACTACTGGGGCTATCAGACGACGGCCGCTGCCTCCGGCTCCGGCTTCATCCTGACGGCTGACGGCTATATCCTGACGAACTACCATGTCATTGAAAATTCCAATTCCGTGAAGGTCACGATGTATGACGGCACGAGCTACGACGCCACCATCGTCGGCTACGACGAGAGCAACGACATCGCTGTCCTGAAGATCGACGCGACCGGCCTGACGCCCGTTGTGCTCGGCGATTCCGACAAGCTGAACGTCGGCGATCCCGTGGTCGCCATCGGCAACCCGCTCGGCGAGCTGACGTTCTCCCTGACGTCCGGCGCCGTGAGCGCGCTGAACCGCGAGGTCACGCTCTCGAGCAACGTCACGATGGACCTCATCCAGACGGACTGCGCCATCAACTCCGGCAACTCCGGCGGTGCGCTGTTCAACCTCTATGGCGAGGTCATCGGCATCACGAATGCGAAGTATTCCAGCAGCGGCTCTTCCGGTGAGGCGTCCATCGATAACATCGGCTTTGCCATCCCGATCAACTCGGTGCGCAGCATCGTCGAGAGCATCATTAAAAACGGCTATATCGTCAAGCCGTACATCGGCGTTTCCGTTGAAGATGTCAGCTCTGAAATGACGAGCTACGGCCTTCCTGCCGGCGCGGTCGTCCGCTCCGTGACGGATGGCGCTCCTGCTGCACAGGCAGGCCTGCAGGCCAACGATATCATCACCGCCGTGGACGGCGCCGAGATCACCGGCAGCAACGATCTGGTCCAGATCGTCACCGCCAAGAAGGCGGGCGACACGCTGAAGCTCTCCGTCTACCGTCAGGGCCAGACACTGGAGCTGACCGTTACCGTTGCCGAGCAGAAGCAGTCCGCGCTGGAAGGCTCAAGCGATACGCAGCAGAGCCAGCAGCAGGATCAGAGCCAGCAGCAGCAACAGCAGGGCGGCGGCTACGGCTTCCCGTGGGGCTTCGGCTTCGGCGGCTGATCGCTGCAAAATCAATTTACCAATACTCTCTCTTTTCTTTCTTCCTTTCTTAAAAAGGCAGCCGCTTCCGGGTCTGGGCCGGAGGCGGCTGCCGATTTTTTTGCAGGTTTGGATGGGAAGGCTTGTAACTGTAGGGTCGGGGCATGCCCCGACCGGCGCAATGCCGC
>ENA-UOJE01000750-UOJE01000750.1-human-gut-metagenome-genome-assembly--contig:-C23-NODE-750-length-33824-cov-7.667654_pt1 | contig 33824 bp, 28 predicted proteins | sample MGYA00242341_ERZ723888 | MGnify/ENA metagenome assembly ERZ723888 | reverse complement strand
ATTGATATTCCGCGCTGCTTTTCTAGCTCCATCCAGTCGGACACCGCGTGACGTGCCGTGGCCTTGCCCTTGACGGAGCCTGCAAGCTGTATCGCCCCACCGTAGAGCAGCAGCTTTTCGGTAAGCGTTGTTTTGCCGGCGTCAGGGTGCGAGATGATAGCAAACGTTCTGCGCCGTTCGATTTCCTTTCTTATATCAGCCATATATGCTTCTCTCCAAATATTTTTTCACATAGAATAACATATTATCATATATACGCTGCAAAAGCAAAGCTTTTGTGCATAATAAAACCGGCCTTTAGGCCGGTTTTAATCATCGTTTTCGATAACGCTCACGATTTTGGTCGGAGTGGGATCGGCGCTGTGCCGTGCGCGGCTTAAAACTATGGCGATCACTATGCCGAGTATCGCCGCGCCGAATGCGGCTGCAATGCACACCGATTCGCTCAGCGAGAGCGCCGCGGCTATGACATAGCCTAAAATGAGCATAACAAGCGGCAGAACATAGATAGCAAGCGCGCCATTTACCACGCCCTTCGTCGGCGTTTCGATCATAACGTGCTGGCCGCGATGCGCGCCGATGGGGTTTTGCACAACGGACTTCATAAGATGCTCGTACTTGCACTCGCTGCAGCCGTTGCAGTCGCCGCCGCAAATGCCCAGACGCTCAACAACGACCTCGGCAAGCCCGTCATCACGATTTTTTGTTACAATTGCTTCCTGAAACATTGATCATCACCTTTGCAAATTATACACCTTATTATCACTTGTAGCAAGTAGTGGTTTATGTTATACTTGCTGGTGAAGATAAACAGGAGGTGGCTGCTGTGCCCAGTGTGCTCAACCTTAAAAAATCAAACTGCAAGAATTGCCACAGATGCATAAGAAAATGCCCGGTCAAGTCCATACGCTTCACGGGACATCAGGCGCATATAATAAGCGACGAGTGTATCCTGTGCGGCCAGTGCTTTGTCGTCTGTCCGCAGGAGGCAAAGGAGATCATTGACGATCGAGAGAGAGTCGGCGTGATGCTCCAGGGAAAAGCGCCCGTAATAGCGAGCTTTGACCCGTCCTTCTATGCCTGCTGGGAGGGCTGCGGAGCAAACTCGGTTCGCAAGGCGCTCATCGAGCTTGGCTTCACCGACGCCGAGGAGACTGCCATAGGCGCGACGATAGTAAAGCGCGAATACGAGCGGCTGCTGCGCGAGGCAAAGCAGGATGTTATCATAACCTCGGCCTGCGCGTCGCTGAACCTGCTTATCGAAAAGCATTTTCCCGATCTGCGGCAGTATCTGGCTCCCGTCGTGTCGCCGATGATAGCGCACGCAATGGATATAAAGCGCCGCATGCCGGAGGCAAAGGTAGTTTTCATCGGTCCCTGCGTCGCAAAAAAGCAGGAGTACGAGGGAACGTGCGTTGATGCGGTCCTCACGTTTGAGGAATTTGATCAGATGCGCATATCCGCCGGCATTGAGATCGAGCACGAGTTCGGCGAAAGCTTCCCCGGCAGGGCGCGCAGCTTCCCAGTCACGGGCGGCATAATAAGAAGCATGGATATACCCGACACGGGCTATCAGTGCATTGCGACAAACGGCCCGAAAAACTGCATGAACGCGCTAAACGACCTCCAAAACGGCAATATCCATAAGTGCTTTATCGAGCTTGCCATGTGCGACGGAAGCTGCATAGAAGGCCCCATTATGGAAAAGTACATAAATTCCCCGATCCGGCATATATACTCGGTCTGGAGCAATGTCGGCAAGGAGGATTTTGACGTTCCGCAGCCGGAGCCTGAGCAGTTGAGAACGCAGTATATCGGAACTCCGGTGCATAAAAAAACTCCGAGCGAGGCCGAGATACGCGAGATATTGTCCAAGCTCGGCAAAAACACAAAGGCCGATGAACTCAACTGCGGCTCCTGCGGCTATAACACCTGCCGTGACAAGGCTATCGCGATCTACCGCGGCACCGCCGACTACAGCATGTGTCTGCCGTTTATCATGGATAAGGCCGAGCGCTTCAGTACCAAAATACTCAACAATATGCCCAGCGGCGTTGTTGTCGTCAACGAGGATCTTGAGGTGCAGCAGCTAAACCGAACGGCCATGCGCATGCTCAATATCAGCCACGAATCCGACGTTCTGGGCGACAGCGTTGTAAGAGTGCTTGACACGGCGCCGTTTTTCACCTGCCTTGAGACGGGCAAAAGCGTAAAAAAGCTGCGCGGATATTTTTCCGATTACGAAAAGTACTTTGAGCAGACCATAGTGTACGACCGCTCGTCAAAGATACTTATCGACATCATCTCCGACGTCACAGAGGAAGAGGAAGAGTCCATGCGCCGCAAGGCCATAAGTCAGAAAACGGCGGAGATCACCAACAACGTCATTGAAAATCAGATGCGCATCGTTCAGGAGATCGCCTCGCTCCTCGGCGAGACTACGGCCGAGACGAAGATTGCCCTGACGAGGCTGAAGGAGTCGCTGAGCCTTGAAGAAGAATAATCTTTGCAGCGAGATAGCGTATATGAGCCTTAACCACGACGGTGAGCAGCTGTGCGGCGACCACGTCGAGATCGTTGAAAACGAAAACTCGACCATTGTTGTTCTTGCCGACGGACTTGGAAGCGGAGTTAAGGCGAGTATACTCTCAACGCTCACATCAACGATAATATCCACCATGCTTGCCGCAGGGCTTGATATCCGCGACGCTGTCGAAACCATTGCCGACACGCTGCCGATATGCTCCGAGCGGAAAACGGCTTTTTCGACCTTCACGATAATAAGGCTTGAGGATAATGCCCATGCGGACATAATCCAGTACGAAAATCCGAACGTTATACTCATCCGCAACGGAGAGCAGTATGAGTTTCCTCTTTCGACGATGAAGATCGGCGAAAAGACGATATACCGCTCAAGCTTCGAGCTTGCCGACGGAGATATGTTCATTGCGCTCAGCGACGGCATGCTGTACGCAAGCGATAACGGTGTGCTCAACTCATCCTGGGACAGGGACGCGATAGCAAAATTCATGGAGCCGCTGAGCGAATCGGGGCTTACATCGAACGTGCTCGCAAACCTCCTGATGGAGGAGACCAACAAGCTGTATGGCGGAAAGCCCTTTGACGATGCAACGACGTGCATAGTTAAGATCCGCCAGCGCCAGACGGTCAATATAGCCATCGGGCCGCCGGAGAATATCAGCGATAACCACCGCATGATGGCGCTGTTTTTCGCAAAGGAAGGCAAGCACATCGTCTGCGGAGGAACTACCTCGAAGATCGCCGCGGAATATCTGCACACAACGGTGCAGACGGAATACACCTCGCCCGATCCGGATATACCGCCGATATCGCATGTTCAGGGCATTGATCTTGTGACCGAGGGCATTATAACCGTTGACCGAATTCTGGCCTATTCAAAGGACTATGTGAAGGATAACCGCAGCTTTGAAAAATGGTGCTATAAGAAAGACGGCGCGTCGCTTGCGGCACGCATACTTTTTGAGGATGCAACGGATATAAACATGTTCATCGGCCATGCCGCAAACCCGGCGCATGACGGACTGCCCATTAACTTTAACGTGAAGATGCAGATACTAAAGCAGCTTTCAAATAATCTGCAAAAGATGGGCAAGCGCGTTAAAATACATGATTTTTAATGTAAAAACGGCTCTCACAGAGAGCCGTTTTGCTATAGCTATATGAATATATCGGCTTTGCTGACATTTCCCCAGTCAAACTCGGAAACGAGCTCTGCGGCTGAATGAGGCGATCCGTCCGAGATTCCCAAAAGCCCGGCGATATAACCGATGATCTCATCGGGAGCGTGCGTTTTCAGAAGTGCCTCGGCTCCAAGCTCGCCGTATCGTTTTGAAAGCTTCCTGCCGTCGGCACCGACAATAAGAGGAGCGTGATAATATTTCGGCGCATCGCCGCCTAATTCGGAAATGAGCCATATCTGCCGCGCCGTTGACGAAAGCAGATCGCGACCGCGCACGACTCGCGTAACGCCCATATCCATATCGTCAAACGAAACGGCAAGCTGATATGCATAAACACCGTCAGAGCGCTTTATAATAAAATCACCGCTGTCGGCAAGGTTTTCCGAAAATTTACCGTAATGTCCGTCGCAAAAGCTTATCGTTTTATCCGGAACTTTTATCTTCCATGCGGCCTTTCGCCCGGCTGCTTCAAGCTCACGCCGCGCCGCAAGGCTCAAATGCCGGCATTTGCAGCCCGAATCGCTGCGGTGCTCGCCGGGGTGCGGAGCGGAGGCGGCGAGCCGCTCGCTGCGGCTGCAATAGCATGGGTAGAGCATGTCCCGGTGCAGCAGTAGGTCAAACACCTCGTCGTACTTAGAGCTTCTTTGACTCTGCGAGTAGCCTGCGTCCGGATATCCCTCGTCCCGGTCAAGGCCGAGCGCTTTAAGAGCGTGCATGATGCTCTGTTCGCTTTCCCTGCTGCTGCGGTCGGGGTCGAGATCTTCCATGCGGAAGATAAGTCTTCCGCCCACGCTGCGTGCATCGAGCCATGCCAAAAGAGAGGACGATAAATTCCCGATATGCAGCTGCCCGCTCGGACTTGGTGCAAACCTGCCGGTTTGAATTGGCTGTTTATACATAATTGAGCCCCTGAGTATAGTTTAGTACAGACTTGGTACTTATATATAAGCACACTTCGACAAAAAAATAAATATTTATCTATCTTTTTTCCTGAACATGTGATATAGTAAATGCAAATAATATTGCATACAAGATGCTATGAGAAAGAGGTAACATAATGGCGAGTTCAACAAAAGAGGCATTGGGGAATGCCCTGAAGAAAATGCTGTCGGTAAAACCTATCGACAAAATAACCGTCAAGGACCTTGTTGAGGAGTGCGGCGTAAACCGCCAGACTTTCTATTATCATTTTGATGATGTTTATGATCTGCTCGAGTGGGTGTTTGAAGAGGATACCAACAAGGCTCTTCCGCACGAGATATTCTACGATAAATGGCGCGAAAACGTCATCGAGTGGTTCCAGTATCTTCAGGATAACCGCAGCTTTGTTCTGAACATCTTCAATTCGCAGAACCGCGCGTATCTGCTGAGATACTTCAAGGGACGCCTGCACTACTGCGTTCACAGCTTCGCGGCCATCTGCGCTGAGGGTAAAAACATCGAGTGGTCAGACCTTGAGTTTGTGTGCGAGTTCTATGTCAACGCAGCCATCGGCTGGATATCGCAGTGGTTTGACATGGGCATGCCTCCGCTTGACGAGCACGACAGAGAGCGCTATATCAAGATCCTTGACGGCAGCACCGAAAACCTGCTGGCAAGATTCCAGAAAGACTGAAAAGATCGTTGAAAATGGCCTTCCGAGTATTCGGAAGGCCATTTTCTGTTGAAAGATTAATTTTTTCGCGATATAATATTCTATTATGCACAGCGATAGGAGCGCTAATATGAAAGAGCAGAAAACCAATGTAATGCGTCTGCTTGAGCAGAAGAAAATAAAGTACACGCCGCACGAATATCCGCACGGCGACGATGCCGTTGACGGAGCAACGGTCGCCGCGATATGCGGACTTGACCCGTCGCAGGTGTTCAAGACTCTTGTTGCGCGCGGCGCGAGCAAGAGCATATATGTCTTTGATGTTCCCGTTACAGGCGAGCTTGACCTCAAGAAGGCCGCAAAGGCGGCAGGGGAGAAGTCGATAGCAATGATTCACGTCAGCGAGATCAATGCGCTCACGGGCTATATCCGCGGCGGCTGCTCGCCAATTGGCATGAAAAAGCAATACAAGACCTTTATAGACATAAGCGCGCAGAGTAAAGACACGATAATGGTAAGCGCAGGCAAGATCGGCTATCAGGTCGAGCTTGACCCAAACGCGCTCGCGGATATGGTGCGCGCAAAATTTGCAGATCTGGTAAGCGAGAATGAATGATTATATTAAAATTAAAGGCGCAAGAGCCAATAACCTGAAAAATGTTGATATCGAGATACCGAGAAACAAGCTCGTCGTTATGACCGGCGTTTCCGGCAGCGGCAAATCAAGCCTTGCGTTCGACACCATTTATGCCGAAGGCCAGCGCCGCTATGTCGAGAGTCTGTCATCCTATGCGCGGCAGTTCCTCGGTCAGATGGACAAGCCCGATCTTGACTACATTCAGGGCCTTTCCCCGGCAATATCCATCGATCAGAAAACAGGCTCGCGCAATCCGCGCTCGACCGTCGGTACGGTCACTGAGATATACGACTATATGCGCCTTCTGTGGGCGCGCATAGGCAAGCCCCACTGCCCCAAGTGCGGCAAGGAAATTAGACAGCAGACGATAGATCAGATAATCGACCAGCTCATGCTTCTTCCCGAGGGAACAAAGCTAATGATACTTGCGCCCGTCGTTCGCGCGCGAAAGGGCGAGTATGTCAAGGTGTTCGAGGATGCGCGCCGCTCGGGCTATGTCCGCGTGCGCGTTGACGGCAGCATGTACGAGCTTTCCGAGGAAATTAAGCTCGATAAGAACAAAAAGCACACAATCGAGGTCGTTGTCGATCGCGTTGTTATAAAAGACGGCATCATGCGCCGCCTTGCCGATTCCGTGGAAACGGCAGCCTCGCTTGCAAACGGCCTTGTCATTGCAGATGTTGTCAGCGAAAACAGGCAGATACTCTTCTCACAGAATTATGCCTGCCCCGACTGCGGCATATCCATCGAAGAGCTTACTCCGCGCATGTTCTCGTTCAACACGCCTTACGGCGCATGCCCCAAGTGCGATGGCCTGGGCATGCAGCTTCTTGTTGATCCCGACCTCATCATCCCCGATGACAGCCTGAGCATCAACGGCGGAGCCATCAAAGCCACCGGCTGGGGCTCAGGCTCGGACTCCATCGCGGCAATGTACTATAACGCGCTTGCCGAAAAATACGGCTTTACGCTCGATACGCCGATAGCAGAGATGCCGGATGGCGTTAAAGACATTCTCCTTTACGGAAGCAAGGGCGAAAAGCTTGACCTCAGCTACGAGCGCGAGCGGAAAAACAGCTCTTTTGCAGGCAAATTCTCGCGCCCGTTCGAGGGCATATGCAAAAATCTTGAGCGCCGGTATTTCGAGACGCAAAGTCCTGCCATGCGCGCCGAGATAGAAGAGTGCATGTCCGAGGTCACCTGTCCGGAATGCCATGGTCAGCGTCTGCGCAAGGAGGCGCTTGCCGTCACGGTCGGCGGCATTAATATAGCGCGCATGGGCGACATGTCCGTGATCGAAGCAATAGAATTTGTAGAGTCGCTCGAGCTGAGCGAAAAAGAGCATATAATTGCAGACAGGATCATTAAAGAGATAAAGGCGCGCCTCGGCTTTCTCAAAAATGTCGGACTTCAGTATCTCAGCCTTTCTCGCGGCGCGGCGACGCTCTCGGGCGGCGAGAGCCAGCGCATAAGGCTTGCAACGCAGATCGGCGCTGCGCTCACGGGGGTGCTGTATATCCTCGATGAGCCAAGCATCGGCCTGCACCAGCGCGATAACGAGAAGCTTTTGAAAACGCTTGAGGATCTGCGCGATCTCGGCAATACGCTCATAGTTGTCGAGCATGATGAGGACACTATGCGCGCTGCCGACTACATCGTCGATATAGGCCCCGGAGCGGGCGTGCACGGCGGCAATGTCGTCGCGGCAGGAACGGTTGAGGATATCTGCGCCTGCCCGGACTCGCTCACCGGCCAATATCTGAGCGGAAAGCGGAAAATTCCCGTTCCGTCCGAGCGCCGCAAGACCGATAAGGGCTTTATAAGCATCCACGGCGCTGCCGAGCACAATCTGAAAAACATTGATATAGATATCCCCAAGGGCGTTATAACCTGCGTCACCGGCGTTTCCGGCAGCGGCAAATCAAGCCTTGTAAACGAGATATTGTATAAAACCTTGGCTTTGAAGAAAAACCGCGCAAAGGTAAAGCCCGGCAAGTGCGCCGGAATAAGCGGAATTGATGATATCGACAAGGTCATAGACATTGACCAAAGCCCCATCGGCAGAACTCCGCGCTCAAACCCGGCGACATATACCGGGTTGTTTAACGACATCCGCGAGCTTTTTGCCTCCACCGAGGATGCAAGACTGCGCGGATATAATTCCGGCCGATTTTCGTTTAACGTCAAGGGCGGAAGATGCGAGGCCTGCAAGGGCGACGGCGTGCAGAAGATAGAAATGCACTTTCTGCCGGATGTGTATGTACCCTGTGACGTGTGCAAGGGCAAGCGCTACAACCGCGAAACGCTTGAGGTTTGCTACAAGGGCAAAAACATAAACGACGTTCTCAACATGACTGTTGAGGAAGCCTGCACCTTTTTCGAAAATCTCCCGAAGCTCAAAACAAAGCTCGACACGCTGTATGAGGTTGGACTCGGCTATGTCACGCTCGGCCAGTCGAGTACGACGCTTTCCGGCGGCGAGGCTCAGCGTGTGAAGCTTGCAACCGAGCTTTCGCGCCGCAGCACAGGCTCAACGGTGTATATACTCGACGAGCCGACCACCGGTCTGCATATGGCCGACGTTCACAAGCTCATAAGCATAATCGACAGGCTCGCCGACGCCGGAAACACCGTCGTTATAATCGAGCATAACCTCGATGTTATAAAAACGGCCGACTATATAATCGACCTCGGTCCCGAGGGCGGCGACGGCGGCGGAACGCTTGTGTTTGCAGGCACTCCAGAGGAATGCGCCGCCTGCGAGGACAGCTACACGGGGCAGTTTCTCAAGAAAATGCTTTAACACATCCGCGCCTTTCCCGTAAAATGAAACGGGAGGGGATCGCATGACGGTATACATAGCCGTGGGCTTTGCCGCGGCAGCGGTGCTGTGGCTTATAATATGGTCTGTAAAGGGGCTTCTGCTCACGCCTGTAAAGCTCGGCAGGAGCACAAAAGCAAGCGTGCTGCTGACGGTGAGCGGAGCCGAGCCAATGCTGGAGTATACTCTGCGCAGTCTTGTGTGGCTGCGCGAAAACGGAACGCTGAAAGCGGAGATAGACATAAACGCAATTGATACGGACGACGAAACGCGCAGCATTCTGCGGCGCTTTGAGGCACAGTACAGATTCGTAAACTACACAGAGGAAATAAGTGACGATGCAGGAATTAAGCGAAATTAACGGAACGGTTGCCGCCGTCATATTCAGAAACGACGAAAACGGCTACGGCGTTGTGAAGCTCGAGCTTGACAATGGCGAGACGACCACGGCGGTCGGCTGCCTGCCGTATGTCGCCCCGGGCGAAATGATATCGGCAGAAGGCTCGTGGATGACCCATGCGCAGCACGGCAGGCAGTTCAAGATCGAGCAGTGCAGCCGCATGCTGCCAACCTCGGCCGAGGCAATTTACGAGTACCTCGCCGGCGGTACCGTGCGCGGCGTCGGGCCGGCAACTGCGGCAATGATAGTTGACCGCTTTGGCGACAAGGCGCTGGACGTTCTGGAAATGCAGCCGGATAAGCTTGCCGAAATTAAGGGCATAAGTGCATCCAAGGCGAAGGATATAAGCGCAGGATTCAAAAAGCAGGCCGGCGTGCGAAGACTTACCGAGTTTTTATGCTCCTACGGCATCCAGCCTATCTTCGCTCTGCGCATGTTCAAATTCTACGGCAACTCCGCGATAGACGTTGTGCACGAAAACCCGTACATACTCGCATCGTCTCATATCGGTGCAAGCTTTGCCGAGGCAGACTCCCTGGCGCTCGCCCTCGGCCTAGACGGCGACAGCTTAAACCGCGTATGCGCCGCCGTCGTGTTCGAGCTTGTGCATAATTCCGGCAACGGCCACTGCTTCATTCCGCGCGGAAAGCTCACGGCAGCAACGTCACAGCTTATAGGCGTGGCGCAGGAGCTTGCCGAGGATGCGGTGGATAAGCTCTGCGAGACCGGCGAGATAGTCTGCTGTACCGTTGCAGGGCTTGACGCCTGCTATCTTTCGCACCTTTACGAGGCCGAGACTTATACCGCCGACAGGATCAAAGCCATGTGCCGCGCAAAGGATGGCGGCAAGGTGAATATTGACGCACTTATCGACCGCCTTGAAACAGCAAACGGCATTAATTATGCCCCCATGCAGCGCGAGGCGATAGCTCTGGCGGCCAAAAACCGAATGCTGGTCATAACCGGCGGCCCCGGCACGGGAAAAACGACCATACTCAAAGCCGTGCTTGCCATGTACGACGAGCTTGAGCTTGAAACATACCTCGCAGCCCCAACCGGGCGCGCGGCAAAGCGAATGAGCGAGCTGTGCGGCATGGAGGCCTCCACAATTCACCGTATGCTCGGCGCGAAAATGTCCGAGGACGGTGAGACCGTCGTTTTCGGAAAGGGCGAGGAGGATAAGCTCGCCTGCGACGCACTTATCATTGACGAGTGCTCGATGGTTGACATAACGCTTATGCACGCCATACTCAAGGCGCTCAAATCCGATTGCCGCATACTTCTCGTCGGCGACGCCGATCAGCTCCCGTCGGTCGGCCCCGGCAACGTGTTTTCGGATATTATTCGCAGCGGCGTTGTTCCGACCGTGCGCCTGACGGAAATTTTCCGCCAGAAGGCCGACAGCCGCATTGTGCGCAACGCGCACATGATAAACAGAGGAGAGCACCCCGACTTCAACGAAAACAGCGGCGATTTCTTCCGGCTCAGACGCATGCAGGGCGGCTCCTGCGTTGAAACGATAGTTGAGCTGTGCAAGCGCCGCCTGCCGGAGAATATGAAGATACCATCAAATCAGATCCAGGTGCTTTCGCCCAGCCGCAAAGGTGAAACAGGAACTGCAAACCTCAATAAATGCCTCCAGGCGGCGCTCAATCCGCCCGACGAGAGCAAAAAGGAAAAGCTTTTCGGCGAGACCGTGTTCCGCACCGGCGACAGGGTCATTCAGATAAAGAATAACTACGATATCGTGTGGAAGGACAAGCTCGGCAAAAGCGGCATGGGCGTGTACAACGGCGATATAGGAACGGTCGTCGAGATCGACACGGCCTCGGAATATCTCAAGGTCGATTACGAGGATAAGGTCGCCCTTTACGGCTTTGAGATGCTCAATGAGCTTGAGCATGCATGGGCGCTTACGGTTCACAAATCCCAGGGCAGCGAATACCGCGCCGTGATACTTGCGCTAAACCCCGTTGCCCAGATGCTGCTTACGCGCGGCGTGCTGTACACGGCGGTCACGCGCGCAAAGGAGCTGCTCATCATGGTCGGCGACGACAACGTTGCCCACAGAATGATAGACAATCACAAGCAGTCGCGCAGATACAGCGCACTGAGGATCAGACTTGCCGATGAAAATACTTGATCTGATCGCCCACCTGCTGTATCCGTGGAAATGCGTTTTCTGCGAAAGTGTTCTGAAGGATACGGATATCTGCCGCGAATGCGAGGAAAAGCTGTCGTATACGGTTGGCGACAGTGCGATGCAGAAGTTTCCGTTTATCGATAAATGCGTCTCGCCGCTTTATTATAAGGATAAGGTGCGTGCCTCCGTTCATCGATACAAATTCGGCGGCTGCTCGGCTTACAGTCGGCGTTACGCAGCGCTTATGTCCGATTGTGTCGAAAATAATCTTGATTGCCGCAGTATTGATGTGATATCATGGATACCGCTGAGCAAAAAGCGCCTGCGCCAGAGAGGCTACGATCAGGCGCGGCTGCTCGCCGAGGAGATAGCGGCAAAAACGGGGCTGCCGTGCCGGCAGCTGCTGCAAAAGGTCAAAAATAACAGTGCGCAGTCGCTCACGCGTGACGCAAAGCAGCGCCGCGAAAACGTCGCCGGAGTGTATGCTTTGGACGATGGTGCGGATGTTTCCGGCCTGCGCATTCTGCTCGTTGACGATGTTGTGACCACCGGAGCCACAATGAGCGAGGCAGCAAGGATCCTGCGCAAGGCAGGCGCAAAATCGGTTTTCGGCGTTACGCTTGCGCGGCATGAAGATTAGCATAATTGGATAGAATTATAGAAAAACTCAGCCGCGAGGTATTTTCGCGGCGGATCGGAGCATTTTATGGTCATATACGAAAGAGATATAGCAGTTGATATGGGAACATCGAACACCCTTGTTTTCTCGCAGGGCAAGGGGCTTGTTCTGCGAGAGCCTACGGTCGTTGCGGTCGATAAGGTCAAGGACAAAATGCTCAAAATAGGCGAGGAGGCGAAGAAAACGCTTGGCCGCACACCGGCAAACGTTGTCGCCATCCACCCGATAAGAGCGGGCGTCATCTCCGATTACGATATGTCCGCGCTCATGCTGCGTGAGCTTGTCAGCAGAATAACCTCGTTCAGCCTGTTCAAGCCGAGGATACTCATGTGCGTTCCCAGCAGCATAACCGGCGTTGAAGAGCGCGCGGTGATCGATGCAGCCATCGAGGCCGGCGCGCGCAGAGTGTATCTTGTCGAGACCGCTGTTGCGACGGCTATCGGCGCCGGAGTTGACATCAAAAAGCCCGACGGACACATGGTCGTCGATATCGGCGGCGGCACGACCGAGATCGCGGTCGTCTCCATGGGCGGCGTTGCCGAGTGCGAGTCCATAAAAACCGCGGGCAGCACCTTTGACGAGGCGATAATCCGCTATATCAAGAAAAAGCACAATATGCTCATCGGCGCAATGACCGCCGAAGAGGTGAAGATAAACATCGGCGGCGTGTATCCGCGCTCGGATGCGCCCGAGAGCATGGAGGTCAAGGGCCGCGATCTTATCAAGGGCCTGCCCAAAACGGTCAGCGTCACTGCTGAGGAGCTTGTCGATGTTCTGCGCGAGCCTGCGCGCCTGATCCTTGAAAATGTCCACGCCGTGCTTGAGCGTACGCCGCCCGAGCTTATCGGCGACCTCGGCGTAAACGGCATGATCCTCTCCGGCGGCGGCAGCCTGCTGTACGGCATCGACCGCATGATAGAGGACAGCACGCATATAAGAACCATGATCGTTGACGATCCTCTCGCCTGCGCCGCCCACGGCGCCGGAAAGCTGCTCACAAAGCTCGACTCCATGCAGGACGGCATGATGAACTTCCTGCGCAACCGCGAAATGAGGAATTGAAACCTCTCATGCTGCAGCTTGAATGGACGAAACAAATTATATGGGAGGAAGTATGAGAAAAAAGTTTTTGAGCGCCTTGCTTGCTGTGCTTATTGTCATGAGTCTATCTTCGATTAGTGCGCTGGCGGCCGAGAGTAATACGGATGTAGCCTATGCCGTTGAAGGCGGAAATATCTATTTTGAAAAAACAACAGGCATAATAACCGATTGCGACAATACAGTTACAAAAGCAGTTATACCGGCAAAAATTGAAGGCGTTGCCGTGACCGATATAGGCAATAATGCATTCAACAATTGTGAAAAACTTGTAAGCATAGATATGCCGGAAGGAATAACGAGTATCGGCAATAATGCATTTTACTATTGCGAGAGCCTTACGGATGTTATTATCCCCGATGGTACGGTAAGAATCGGAAGCGGCGCGTTCTATTGCTGCAAAAATCTTTCAAGAGTAGAAATACCGGGCAGTGTTGTAAGCATTGGTTCCGAAGCCTTCTATAATTGTTCCGGACTTAAGCGTGTAACGTTGCCTGACGGAGTAAATTGCGTTTTCGACTCCGTGTTCCAAGGCTGTACAAGCCTGACAAGTGTCCTGATTCCGAACAGCGTGATGTATATTTACGGTTATGCGTTTCAGGGCTGCACGAGTCTTAAAAGCGTAACGATTCCAGAAGGTGTGCTGACTGTTGACGCATTTGCTTTTTCCGGCTGCTCGGTACTCAAAACAGTTAATCTGCCTCATAGCTTAGAAATAATAGGCAATTCTGCTTTCCGCTATTGTAGTATGCTTGCCGATGTTAACTATTCGGGGAGTGAAGAGGAATGGAAAGCGATAGGCATTGATTACAATAATGAACCGCTTGCCAGTGCGACTGTCCACTATGGTACGGGAGCACAAATGGCAAACTTCAGCGACGTAGCGGCCGGTTCGTATTGCTATGATGCGGTGCAGTGGGCAGTCGCAAACGGCATAACCAACGGCACGGATGCAACGCATTTCTCGCCGAACGCAGGCTGCACACGCGGCCAGGTCGTGACCTTCCTCTGGCGCGCCGCCGGTGAGCCGGTTGTCAGCGGAAACGTGGGATTTGTTGACGTGGCGCCCGGCTCGTACTGCTACGAAGCCGTCAAATGGGCAGTGGCAAAAGGCATCACCAAGGGTACGGACGCAACGCATTTCTCCCCGAACGCGACCTGCACACGCGGTCAAGTGGTAACATTCATGTATCGCGCCGAAGGTGAACCGGCAGTCGGCGGAAGCAACGGATTTGTTGACGTAGCCGCCGGTTCGTATTGCTACAACGCCGTGCAGTGGGCAGTGGCAAAAGGCATCACCAAGGGAACCGATACGACGCACTTCTCTCCGAACGCAACATGTACTCGCGGCCAGGTCGTAACGTTCCTGTACAGAGCAGAATAAGCGCAGTAAACAAAAAATAGCACCCCATCGGGGTGCTATTTTTCCAGACTGTCGAAAAACTATGCGGCAAATGAAAAGTAATAGAGTAGCAGGGGAACTCGAGGGGGCAAAGGCCCCACTCGTGATTGGATTAATAGCCATCAAAAATGCCTGATTTATCAGGCTTTTTGACGAGCGTAGCGAGATTTTTCGTGAAAACGTGTTTTCACAAAAAATGTGGTGTTTTTGAAGCGTGCAAAAAAGTCACAGACTTTTTTAACACGCTGAAAAAATAGCACCCCATCGGGGTGCTATTTTTTTGACTTTATTACTCTTCCCAGTTGTGACACACGTTCTGGACGTCGTCGTTGTCCTCAAACATGTCGAGCATTTTCTGCATGTTCTTGATATCGTCCTCATTGGTGAGCTTTATGTAGCCGTTCTGAGGCAGCATTTCGACCTGAGCAGACAGGAGCTTGTATCCGGCCGCGCTGATCTTCTCGGCAACGGGGGAAACATCGTCGGGAGCGGTGTAGACAACGAAGGTCTCGCCGTCGGGCTCAAAATCGTCAGCGCCGGCATCGAGAACTTCCATCATCACTTCATCCTCGTCAAGATCTTCGTCCTCGTTGTCGATGACGATGACGCCCTTCTTATCGAACGACCAGGAAACGCAGTTTGCAGCGCCCATGTTTCCGCCGTACTTATCGAAGTAATGGCGGATCTCGCCCGCCGTGCGGTTGCGGTTATCGGTCATGGTCTCGACAATGACTGCAACGCCGGAGGGGCCGTAGCCTTCATAGACGATCTTCTCGTAGTTATCGGTGTTGCCTGCGCCCAGCGCCTTGTCGATAGTGCGCTTTATGTTATCGTTGGGCATGTTCGCAGCCTTTGCCTTGGTGATGACCGCAGCCAGACGCGAGTTGTTGTTGGGATCGCCGCTGCCGCCCTCTTTAACGGCAACGATCATTTCACGGGCGATCTTTGTGAAAGCCTGCGCACGTTTTGCGTCGGCTGCGCCCTTAGTTTTCTGTATATTATGCCATTTGGAATGTCCGGACATATAAAACAGCTCCTCTAATAGTATTATTGCGAATTAACGGCAATTATTTTACCACAATTCCTTGCCCATTACAAGGGTAAATTACCTGATTTCGCGGCACTCGAGATAATAGCGCTTATCGTTGCCATGGCCGATGGAAAAGCTTTTCTTTGGGAACGGACCGCTTTTCATGACGGATGAAAACAGCTCCGATTTTTCCATGCGCGGCAGGAGAATGCCTGCGCAGCCGAAGCGCTGCGACATTTCAACGCACTCGCAGTCGCCGTGGATATAGTCGATATATCCGCCGTGACGCTCTGTGTATGCCTTGCAGAAGTCCTCGCATTTTCCGATAAGCTCGCCGATCGTAAGGCCGGATATATTAAGCCGCTCGATGCCCTCGCCGGTGACAAGATCAATGCTCCGGCCTTCGCCGATGTTGTCGGCAAAAAAGGCCTTTGCCTCGGCAAAAAACATTTCGGCTTCCGTATCGAATATAACCTTGTGTATCGGTTCGAAGGTTATGGCGTCATCGTGGATGTTAACAAGCTCGGCAAGTGCATAGCGCGCAGGTGCAGTTTCATATTCAGACTCCGGCAGCGTCTTTTTCACCTCTTCCCAGTGCCGCTTTGCGGCGGCAAGGCTGTGATTTCCGTCGCCCATTGCAAAGACTATCGCGTTATCCGCCGAGCCGTATTTGTGCTGCAAAACGGCCTCGTCGCCAAGCTTTTCGGCAGCCTTTGCAAGCTTTTCGGTGTCCGCCACAAGCCAGCCGGCGATGCTGCCTCCGTCCTGCATCAGCTCAAAGTCATAGACCTTTTCGCCTTTCGTGACGGAGGAAAAAACGATGTTATCCGCATCATCCATGAATATCATGATGTGCGGCATCTCAAGCGGAGCGTTCCGGCGGATGCGGATGCGCGGCGGCAGTCTATCCTCAACGGTGTGCTCTGTTGCGCGTATCGGGCTGTGCGTTCCCTCGGCCCAGTCATAGGCCTCAAGATCGAACATGCCCATTATGCCGCGGCGCACCGCACCGTTTTTTAGCGTGCGCTCAAGGTAAATATAGCTGTCGGGATATGTTTTGAAAACTCCCTCGTCAATATAGCGCTGCATCGCTGCGTTTATCTTAATGCGTTCAGTTTCCGGATCCTTTGTGCCAAGCTCGGCCTCGGGCAGCATCATATGAAGCGTTGACGGTGCGTCGCCGACTATGATGCGCACCTGCTGCCAGTATTCCGGCTCGGAGGTGAACTGATCGCAGGCAACGACGCTCCAGCGATGCATATCGCAGTTCGGCAGCATTATATCTGCCGGCTTAAATATCCTCATATCACAGAACCTCCAGTGCTATCTGCGTCCAGGTTTCCATGCTGCCGTAATTTTCTTGCAGCTCGGCCTTGGTCATCCACAGTCCCTCAAGCTTTTCGGTCTCCTTGACGGATACCTCGCCATCGACGGGGAGGGTAAAGCATGCGCCGAGGTGGACGCTGCCGACGGCGTTCGAATCGTCGTTTATAAATCCGCAGGGGCTAAGCTCGCCGTGCTTGTCAAGTGCGACCTCCTCATGGATCTCACGCCAAAGGCCGCGCATGAGAAGATCACCCTGCTCGTCAACGGGGTTTATATGTCCGCCGATGCCGATGGAAATTTTCCCGTGCAGGCGCGCCTCGCCACCTTTGCTGAGCCTGCGTGTGACGAAAACTTCATCGCCGCGGCGCAGGATAACATAGGGGATTATCTGCTTATAGTCCGGGCGCTGCTCGGCCTCGTCGCGCGGCATGAACTCGTGCTCGGCTTTTATGATCTCGAAAAGCTCCTGCGCGCACTCTGTTATAAGGCCGTTGCGGCCGGATATGTAACGCTCAATTTTTTTGCGTTCTACAACCAATACCTGTTCCATTATTCTTCCCACTTTGCAGCTCTTTCAACTGCGCGCAGCCACTTTTTGTGCAGCGCGGCAGCTTCGGTGACATCCATCTCGGGCGTAAACACGCGGTCGGATTCGCGAATGCTGGCAATGTCGCCGATGTCCTTCCACACGCCCACTGCAAGACCGGCGAGGAACGCCGCGCCGAATGCCGTGGTCTCGACCATCTTGGGACGGTCAATGGGCTTGCGGAGAATATCCGACTGGAACTGCATCATAAAATTGTTTACCGATGCGCCGCCGTCAACGCGCAGAACGCTCAGCGGCTCGCCGGCGTCCTTCTCCATTGCGTCGAGCAGATCCTTGACCTGATAGGCGATGCCCTCGAGCGCCGCGCGTGCGATGTGCGCTCTTGTTGAGCCGCGAGTCAGACCGACTATCGCGCCGCGCGCGTACATATCCCAGCGCGGTGCGCCGAGACCAGTGAACGCCGAAACGAGATACACTCCGCCGTTATCGGGAACGGAGGTAGCAAGCGTTTCGCACTCGGAGCTTGTGCTCAGAAGTCCGACCTCGTCGCGCAGCCACTGAATGGAGCTGCCGGCATTGAATACGCTGCCCTCAAGCGCGTAGGTGGTTTTGCCGCCGATCGACCACGCAACGCTCGTAACAAGGCCGCTTGCGCTGCGAACGGACTGATCGCCGGTGTTGAGGAGAGTAAAGCAGCCTGTTCCGTAGGTGTTCTTTGCCTGCCCCTTTTCTATGCAGCCCTGGCCGATGAGCGCTGCTGCCTGGTCGCCTGCGCTGCCGCAAACGGGAACGCCTGCGAGCATCTCAAGCCCGGTTATTCCGGGCGCGACCTTGCCGTAGATCATCGAGGACGGCACGGGCGTCGGGAGCATCGACATGGGGATGCCGAGCTTTTCGCAAAGTATCTTGTCCCATTTGAGCTCGTTTATGTCAAACAGCATCGTGCGCGAGCAGTTGGAGTAGTCGGAAACATGCGCCTTGCCGCCGGTGAGATTCCAGATCAGCCACGAATCGACGTTGCCGAAAAGCAGCTCGCCGCGCTCGGCGCGCTCGCGCGCACCTTCGACGTTGTCGAGTATCCACTTGATCTTGGTGCCGGAAAAATATGCGTCTATAAGAAGCCCGGTCTTGTCGCGAACATAGTCGCCGATGCCGTCGGCGGCAAGCTTATCGCAGATGGGCGCTGTGCGTCTGCACTGCCAGACGATGGCGTTATACACGGGTTTGCCGGTGTTTTTATCCCAGACTATCGTTGTCTCGCGCTGGTTTGTTATGCCGATTCCGGCTATGTCCGTAGGGGAAAGCTCGCTTTTTTCAAATGCCTCGGCAAGGGCGCGAAACTGCGTTTCCAATATGACCATCGGGTCGTGTTCGACCCAGCCGGGCTTGGGATATATCTGTGGAAAAGGATACTGCGCTATAGTTACAGGCTTACCCTTTGCATCAAAAATTATCGCTCTTGAGCTGGTCGTTCCCTGATCGAGTGCGACAACATAACCGTTCATATGATTACCTCCATACTGATTTTGCTAATTCCGTTGCATTTTGCTGCAAGTATGCTATAATTCATATAATAACATATACGGAGGTCGTTTTCCATGCCTAGTTTCAATGATTTTTATTTTAATTCAAGCACGGGCAAAAACCGCATCCATGTTCGCAGATGTGTTCCCGACGGGCAGGTGCGCGCGGTCGTGCAGATAATGCACGGTATTGCCGAGCACATAAGCCGCTATGATGATTTTATGGCGTTTCTTGCGTCTAACGGTTTCGTTGCCGTCGGCACAGACCATCTCGGCCACGGTCAGAGCATTGAAAAGCCCGAGCAGATGGGCTTTTTCGCCGAGAAAAACGGTTGGGATTATATCATAAAGGATGAGGAGATACTTCGTCTTGCAATGAAGCAGACCTATCCGAATGTTCCGTTTGTCCTGTTCGGACACAGCATGGGCAGCTTCATGGCGCGCACGCACATTATCCGTTATCCCGGCGGTTTTGATGCGGCAATAATAAGCGGCACGGGCAATCAGGGCGCGGCACTCGTAAACGGCGGCCTTTTCATGGGAAATCTCGTCACGGCTCTCAAGGGCGCGCATCATTACAGCAAGTTCCTCAATAACCTCGCCTTCGGAAGCTATAATAAGATATATGAAAATCCGCGCAACGAGTATGATTGGCTCACGCGTGATACGGAGGTTGTGGATAAATATATTGCCGATCCTCTCTGCGGATTTATCCCCTCGTGCAGCCTGTTCAGGGATATGATGACGGGCGTTAAGTTCATTACAAACGTCAATAATCTCAAGTCAATGAAGAAGGATATGCCCGTTTACTTTATGTCCGGCGATAAGGACCCCGTCGGCGAATGCGGCAAGGGCGTTAAGCTTGCGTACGAAAACTTCAAAAAGGCCGGCATGAAGGATGTCTCCATAAAACTATATAAGGACGGCCGCCACGAAATGCTCAACGAGATAAACAAGGCTGAGGTCTATGCCGATATCCTCGCTTGGATAAACAGCAGGATCTGATCTTAAATATTCAGACACCGCACGGAAAACCGTGCGGTGTCTTTTTACTTTCTGCGCCTGTTTCTGCGCCTGTTTCTGCGCTTTCTGAGCTTCCTCGGGTCGGGGTTGAGCACGCCCACGGCAATGTAGCAGATAACAAACAGCAGTATGACTGATATAACGAGAACAACACTTTCAATGTCCATAACGGCACCTCATCTCTTGGTCCAAAGCTGCGGCGACAGCAGCAGAAGCAGGGGGTATATCTCAAGCCTGCCGAGCAGCATGGCAAATGACAAAACAAGCTTTGAAAACGCCGAATAACCGGCAAAGCTCAAGCTCGGGCCGACTTGCCCGAAGCCGGGGCCGATGTTGTTCACGCAGCTCACGGTAGCCGAGAAATTGGTCTCTATCCCGAACGGCTCAAAGCTTATGAGCAAAAATACGGCTCCTATGACCGCAATATACAGCGCAAAGTAAGAAAGTATCTGCCTTTCGCCCTGCGCGTCAACGCGCCGGCCGTTTAAAATAACAGAGCTTACCTCGCGCGGACGCAGAGCATGGCGCAGGTCGTTGCGCGCTATCTGCGCAAGCACTGTAACGCGGCTCATTTTAAGACCGCCTGCCGTTGAACCCATGCAGCCGCCAAAGAACATAAGGATGAGCAAAACGGCCTTTGCAAGACTCGGCCAGGCATCAAAATCCGCGGTGGCGTAGCCTGTCGTCGTGACGATGGAGGATACCTGAAATGCGGAAAGCCTCACCGCGTCGGCAATGCTGCCGTACAGCGGCATGATGCTCAGCGCGATGATTATCATTGCCGCAAGGCTTATGCCCAGATAGCATTTAAGCTCGTTTGACTTGAGCACCTCGCGCCATCTTTTGATAAGCAGCAGATAGTACATGTTAAAGCTCACGCCGAACAGCAGCATAAACACGGTTATCACCCATTGGCAGAAGTGCGAGTACGATGCGATACTGTCGGCCTTGATCCCAAATCCGCCGGTGCCGGCCGTGCCGAGCGCGTGAACGATGCTGTCAAACAGCGGCATGCCGCCGCATAAAAGGAGCACCGCTTCGAGCACGGTGAGGGCAAGATATATGTAATACAGGATCTTTGCCGTTCCGCTTGCCCGGGGGGTGAGCTTATCCACGTTGTGCCCCGGCATCTCAGCGCGGAGAATGTTCACCGAGCGCTCGGGCGTTTTTTCCATGACGGCCATTATGAACACAAGCACACCCATGCCGCCGACCCAATGCGTGAAGCTGCGCCAGAATAACAGACCGTGGCTGAGCGCTTCAACATCCGTGAGGATAGATGCGCCCGTTGTCGTAAAGCCGGAAACGGTTTCAAAAAACGCATCTATAAACGAAGGTATACTGCCGCTTATGACAAACGGCAGAGCGCCGAACAGCGATATTCCGATCCACGACAGAGCCACTATCGCAAGTCCGTCGCGAGTGTACAGATTTTTGCTGTCACTGCGGCAGAAAAACTTGAGGGCGGCCCCCACAACGGCAGCCGCAGCAGCCGATATCGCAAATGCAAGTGCGCAGCTTTCGCCGTAGATCAGCGAAACGGCAAGCGGAAGCAGCATAAGCGCGGCCTCGAGAAGAAGCACTCTGCCGACTGTATGAAAAACAAGCTTTATCTTCATTTTGCTATCACATCCGAAAGATCGTACAGCTTTCTGCCGGCGGCTATTATTATCACGCGGTCGTCGGGCAATATAACGTCGTCGCCGCATGGGATGATGTTTTTGCCGCCGCGGATTATTCCGGCCAACAGAATGTCGGGCTTGAGGTCAAGCTGCTTTACGGGAATGCCCGTGTAGCCGAAATCGGGAGAAACGATAAATTCAAGCGCCTCGACCTTGCCGTTCATGAGGCTGTAAAGCGTTTCTACTCTGCTGCCCATGGAGTTTTGCAGCGCACGGGCGTATCTAAGCAGAACGTCGGCAGTTATGTGCTTTGGCGATACGGTGCACTCAACGCCCAGATGCTCCGAAAGCTCGTGGTATGCGTCCTGGTTGAGCTTGGCGATAACCTTCGGCACGCCGCGGTCGAGCGCGTAGTACGAAAGCAGCAGGTTTTCCTCGTCCATTCCCGTGAGCGCAACGAACGCATCGGCGCCGTCCAGCCCCTCCTCGTCGAGAAGCTCGTGCTGCGAACCGTCGCCGTGAATGACCACGGCGCTGCCGCCGAGCGCGGCGGATATATCGTCGCAGCGCTTTGCGTCCTTTTCGATTATTTTTACGCCGTTTCCGCTGCGGATAAGCTCATCGCTCAAGTATTCCGCTATGCGGCTTGCACCGAGCAGCATCACGTGCTTTGTGCGCTTTTGCAGTATGCCCATGTTGCCGAGCAGCTTCTGCATATCCTCGGGCGCGGCTATAAGGCCGAGCTTATCTCCTGCACGCAGCACAAAGCTTCCGCGTGGGATGTGTGCGGTTTTGTCGCGCAGCACGGCGCACACGAGAAACGATGCGCCGCTTTTTGCTCTCAGCGCCGAAAGCTCAACTCCGTCGAGCGCAGAGCCGGGCTTTACGCTCATTTCGGCCATCTCAAAGCGGCTTCTTGTAAAGCTCTCTGATTTTACGGCCGAGGGAAACTTCAGAATATTGTATATGGCCTTTGCCGTGAGCCTTTCGGGGTTGATGACCATCGAAAGCTCAAGCTGATTTTTGATAAAGTTAAGATTTTCACTGGTGTATTCGCTGCCGCGTATGCGCGCAACGGTGTGCTTTGCACCCATTCGCTTTGCAAGAAAGCAGCTTAGCATGTTTATCTCGTCCGAGCCAGTTGCCGCGATGAAAAGCTCGGCGCTGTCGGCTCCTGCGTCCGACAGAGTTTTGAAATGCGTGCCGGCAGCGCATATGCCCATGACATCGTAGTTTGTGCTGACGCTGTCTATGACCTCACGGTTGGAGTCAACAACAACGATCTCATGTCCCTCGCTTATAAGGCTTTGCAGAATGCTTTGGCCAATTTTACCGCAGCCGACTATAATGATTTTCATAAATCGCGCCTCGTTTGATCTTTTTGTGATTAGACTATAGCATTGTGATTAAACTATAGCACCGGCGGCATTATAATGGGATTAGAGGATCGCCCAAAACATTAAAGTTTCATTAAAACACAGAGTAAAAATGGGAAAACGGTTTTCTGGCGCCGCTTTATATGCTATAATTGCGGCAGAAATGAGGTGGAAGAATGCAGCGCGAGGAAAAAATACTTGTGTGCCTGTCCGGCTCGCCGACAAATGCGCGTGTCGTCAGAGCGGCAGCCAAAATAGCCGAGGCATTCCACGGAACGCTCACGGCGCTTTTTGTTGAGCCTGCAAATTATGCTGCCGAGCCTGACAGCCGCCTTGCGGAGAATATCCGGCTTGCAAAGCAGCTCGGAGCACAGATCAGAACGCTTTACGGAGATGATGCCGCGGCAGTCATAGCCGAGTATGCGCGCGTTTCCGGTTCGACAAAGATAGTGATAGGACGAAGCCCCGGCAAGCGCGGCATTTTTTCAAAAAAGAGCATAGTCGATCGCTTGGGTGAGCTTGCGTCCGATATAGACATATATATAATCCCAGACAAAAGCGAGACCTCGGATACGCCGCGCGGCTCGGCACGCAGTCAGGAGCGGCTCAGTCTTCGCGATGCGCTTATAACCGCCGTTCTGTTCGCTTTCTGCACCGGCATAGGCTACCTTTTCTACGACCTCGGCTTTTCTACGGCAAATGTTATAGTAATTTATATAATCGGCGTTCTCGGCATTGCCATGCTCACCGCCGGGCGCAGCTACAGTCTTGCAGCGTCCATACTCTCGGTTCTGATATTCAACTTCTTTTTCACGGAGCCTTATTTTTCGCTGTTTTCCGACCCGAGCCACATTATGACGTTCATCGTCATGTTTGCAGCGGCGTTTTTCATATCGTCGATAACGGCGAGAATAAAGCGCCAAACGCATCAGACGGCGCTGAGAGTGTACAGAACCGAAATACTTCTCGAAACAAGCCAGAAGCTTCAGCAGGCGATAGGTACAGAGCAAATACTTACCGTGACTGCCGGGCAGCTTGTCAAGCTGCTTGAGTGCAGCGTTCTGATATACCCCGTTGAAAACGGCGATTTGAGCGAGCCGATGCTGTTTCCCGTGAACGAAAACGCCGGCTTTGACGATTATCTTACGCAGTATGATCGCGATAGCGCACGGTGGGTGTTAGAGAACGACCGCCGCGCCGGAAACGGAACGGATACGCGGCAGAAATCAAACGGAATTTACATGGCCATCCACGCAAACGGCAGAGTGTTTGCCGTTGCAGGCGTAGCCATGAAAGCCACCCCGATGCTTGAAAGCTTTGAAAAGACCCTGACAGTTGCGATACTTGACGAGTGCGGCCTTGTGCTTGAAAATGAGTATAACCGCATCGAAAAGCGCAGGATCGAAGAAAAGGCAAGAGCCGAGGAGCTACGGTCAAACCTTCTGCGTGCCATATCTCACGATCTGCGTACGCCGCTGACGAATATATCCGGCACCGCGGCGCTGCTAATGGAAAACGAGCTTCCCGAGGAAAAGCGCAGACAGATGTATGTTTCGGTGTACGACGATGCGCACTGGCTCATAGACCTTGTTGAAAACCTTCTTTCTATAACGCGCATGGAGGGCGGCAGCAGAATTGAAAACATGCAGCCGGAGCTTCTGGACGATATCTTCCGCGAGGCCGTTTCGCATTCGGACAGGCTGCTGTCGGAGCATGAGCTGGAAGTTAAGCTTGATGATGAGCTGCTCATGGCATATATGGACGCAAGGCTCATAGTGCAGGTTGTAATTAACCTTATTAACAATGCCGTGAAATACACGCCTCGAGGCTCGCATATCTGCCTTGAAGCGTCGGCACGGGATGACAGAGTGCTTATAAGCGTTACCGATGACGGAAACGGCATAAGCGACGAGGCAAAAGAAAAGATATTTGATATGTTTTACACCGGAAACAAAGCAAGCAGCGACGCAAGACGCGGCCTCGGCCTCGGGCTTGCGCTGTGCAAAAGCATTGTTGAAGCGCACGGCGGCAGCATAGAGGTTTCAGATAACACGCCGCACGGCGCGGTGTTTACATTCGATTTGAAAAGGGCGGAGGTGCAGCCTGATGAATAAACCGCAGATACTTATAGTTGAGGATGATAATGCCGTTGCTAATCTTATCTCGGCAACGCTTGAAACGCAGGACTACGCCTATAAGCGCGCAGCTACCGGAGCGGGTGCCGTTATGGAGGCATTATCGTGCAAGCCGGATGTTGTTCTGCTTGACCTCGGTCTGCCGGATATGGACGGAGTTGAGATAATAAAAAAGATCCGTTCGTGGAGCAATATGCCGATCATTGTGGTCTCGGCGCGCAGCGAGGATTTTGACAAGGTCTCGGCGCTCGATGCCGGAGCGGACGATTATCTGACAAAGCCGTTTTCCGTCGATGAGCTGCTTGCGCGCCTGCGCGTTGCACTCAGACGTGTCAGATACGACGGTGACAGGTTCGGCGAGGAATCCAGCACATACGAAAACGGCGATATGCGTATCGACTATTCGGCCGGTTGCGTGTATATATCCGACGTCGAAATACACCTCACTCCGATAGAGTACAAGCTCCTGTGCCTTCTTGCGAAAAACACCGGCAAGGTGCTCACGCACAATTACATTTTAAAAGAGGTATGGGGAAGCCCAACCGCGTCTGACGTATCGTCGCTTCGCGTTTATATGGCAACACTGCGCCGAAAGCTGGAAAAAAACTCAAACGGCGTTCAGTATATCCAGACTCACGTCGGCATCGGATACAGAATGCTCAGAATAACGAACAAATAACTTGAAAGTGTATGCCATTGAGCACAACTATTAACAGAATTTTCGTGAAATATTGCTCTTTGTGGTGCTAAACTATACACAATATATATTTTGATGGGAGTAAGGCGTATGAACGAAGTTAAATCCCCCAAAAAGCCGATGATGTATTACTATACGATAGCGCTCATCCTTTTGCTTGTGTTCAATTTTGTCGCAATGCCGTGGATAAGTGAGCATCAGATCAAGGAAGTTGACTACAACACTTTTATCAATATGGTAGATAACGGCGAGGTCAGCGCAGTTGAGATCCAAGAGCAGAACAACCGCATTCTTTTCCAGGGAAATGACAACAGCAAGATCTATAAGACCGCAATGCTGCCGGATAACGATCTCGTTTCGCATCTGCTTGACGCAAATGTTTCCACCACCGGCGAGGAGATCGAGCAGACCTCGGCATTGGTGAGCATTCTTGCGTGGGTGCTGCCGATCATACTGTTTGTCGCTCTCGGGCAGTTTATGTCACGCAAGATGATGGAGAAGATGGGCGGCGGAAACTCCATGATGTTCAACATGGGCAAGTCCAATGCAAGAGTATACGTTAAATCCGCCGAGGGCATTAAATTTGCAGACGTGGCAGGCGAGGATGAGGCAAAGGAAAACCTCTCCGAGATAGTCGATTATCTGCACGATCCCGGCAAATATCGCGAGATCGGCGCGTCAATGCCCAAGGGCATACTGCTTGTCGGCCCTCCGGGAACCGGCAAGACCATGCTCGCTAAGGCCGTAGCCGGCGAAGCGGATGTTCCGTTTTTCTCGATGTCCGGCTCCGAGTTTGTCGAGATGTTTGTCGGCATGGGTGCGAGCAAGGTGCGCGATCTGTTCAAGCAGGCAAAGGAAAAAGCACCCTGTATAGTTTTCATCGACGAGATCGACGCTATCGGCAAGAAGCGTGACGGTCAGCTTGGCGGAAACGATGAGCGCGAGCAGACGCTTAATCAGCTTCTCACCGAGATGGATGGCTTTGAGGGCAATAACGGCGTAATAATCCTTGCCGCAACAAACCGCCCCGAATCGCTCGACCCGGCGCTCACGCGCCCCGGCCGCTTTGACCGCCGCGTTCCCGTTGAGCTTCCCGACCTCAAGGGCAGGGAGGAGATCCTCAAGGTCCACGCCAAGAAGATAAAGATAGCCGAGGATGTTGATTTTAATAAGATCGCGCGCATGGCCTCCGGCGCCTCCGGCGCAGAGCTTGCAAACATCGTTAATGAAGCGGCCCTGCGTGCCGTGCGTGACGGACGGCGCTTTGCAAGTCAGGCCGATCTTGAAGAGAGCATCGAGGTCGTCATAGCAGGCTACCAGAAGAAAAACGCCATCATGACCGATCATGAAAAGCACATAGTTGCATATCACGAGATAGGGCATGCTCTTGTCGCCGCAAAGCAGACTAATTCCGCGCCCGTGCAGAAGATCACGATCGTTCCGCGCACCTCCGGCGCGCTGGGCTACACCATGCAGGTCGAAGAGGGCAACCACTATCTCATGAGCAAGGCTGAGATAGAAAACAAAATAGCTACCTTCACAGGTGGCCGTGCAGCCGAGGAGGTCGTGTTCGGCTCAGTAACGACGGGCGCATCCAACGATATCGAGCAGGCGACAAAGCTTGCCCGTGCGATGATAACGCGCTACGGCATGAGCGAGGATTTTGACATGGTCGCAATGGAAACGGTAAATAACCAGTATCTCGGCGGCGATATGTCTCTTGCGTGCTCTGCCGATACTCAGGCCGAGATCGACCGTCAGGTGGTCGCGCTTATAAAAAAGCAGCACGATAAGGCGATAAAGATACTCACCGATAACCGCGATAAGCTCGATGAGCTTGCACGGTTCCTGTATGAAAAGGAAACCATAACAGGCGAGGAATTCATGGATATATTAAATAAGTAAACAGCGCGTGAAAACGTAAGAAGCCGGGAAGTCCCGACTCCTTGCGTTTTCACCGTTTTTTCGGCTTTCGATGCGGATGCAAGGCAAATGCAGACTGTCAAAGTAATACGCAGAGGGAAACCGACAATCACACAGAAATTGTGCAATTATTAAAAAATGCTGAAAAATGCGCAAAAACACGTTGCATTTCGCGTTAATTTGTTGTTAAATAATAATGTTATAAAATAGTTTGACTTGTTGCTCTAATGAGGAAGGCGTATGAACCTTACAGACATTTTATCGGTGCTCGGCGGTGCCGTGCTCGGCGCTGCGGTGGCGTATATCAACATGCGCATAAGCAAAGCGAACATGAACGCGTCAAATATGGCTGCTGTAATGGGCGTTAATATGCTGCGGCTGCTGCTTGACGCGGCGGCTCTTGCCGTGTGTTTTTTTGTTTGCAGGGCGTATGATCTTCCGATGATGGCAACCCTCATTGCGGCGGCCGTCGGTCTGTCCGGCGGCGGAATGCTGTTTTTGAAGATGATGGTCAACAAAACTCAGCCGCAAAGTAAAGATACGGCGGACGGAGGTGAAAAATAATTGAAAGAATTCTTTGAAAACTTTTTGATGCCGACCAAGACTATCTATTCTATGTGGGTGATAATGGCGGTCATTTTGCTGTTTAGCATAATAGCGACGCGCAAGATGAAGGACGTGCCCGGCCCGCTGCAAAACATTGCGGAAATGGCTGTGGGCGGACTTTTGAACTTCTTTGCCGGAGTCCTGGGAGAGAAGAAGGCGCGGCACTATTTCCCGATGCTGGCGTCGTTCTTCATCCTGATCATCGTCTGCAACTATTCGGGACTTATTCCCGGATCGGGAGATCTGTTCACGGTCCCTACATCGGTGCTGACGGTAACGGCGGCGCTGTCGACCATATCTTTTGTCGCCATCCAGTCGTCCGGCATAAAAAAGCATGGCCTTGGCAAATACCTCGGCACGTTCTTCAAGCCATTTGCGTTCCTGTTCCCGATCCTGATCCTCGAGCAGTTTACGCGTCCGCTTTCCATGGCATTGCGACTTTACGGCAATATCTACGGCGAAGAGCTTGCAGCGGAAACGCTGTTTGAACTGTTCCCGGTAGGATTGCCTATAGTCATGCACATACTTAGTCTTCTGTTCTGCTTCATTCAGGCAATGGTATTTACCATGCTGCTTGCAGTATTCATCAATGAAGCGACCGAAGACGAAGAATAAACAAGTAAACACATACACAATTATAGGAGGAAACACAAATGTCAATAGCACAGGGTCTTATCGCAATAGGCGTTGCACTGGCCATCGGCCTGAGCACGATCGGCGTCGGTATCGGCCAGGGTCTTGCAGCCTCGAAGGCACTTGAGGGTATGGCACGTCAGCCGGATATGAAAGGTCAGCTTCAGTCTGTCATGATCCTTGCAATGGGCTTTATGGAAGCGCTGGCCATCTATGGTCTGGTCATCGCATTCATGCTTATTGCCAAGATGTAAGAATAGAAATAGCATCTTGAAAGGGGGAGACCAGATTGATTTTAGACATAGTTGGACTGCAGATCAGCGTACCTGAGTTCATACTTACTATTATCAGCTTCTTCCTGTTTATGTTCCTGTTGAACAAATTCCTTTTCAAGCCCGTTCTCAGCTTTATGGACGCGCGCAAGGCACGCATTGACGAAGGCCTTGCCGAGGGAAAGAAAGCCGAGACCGCACTTGAAGAGAACAAGGCACAGCTTGCACAGGAGCTTGCTCAGACCGGCGCTGATGCACGCGGCGTTATAAACGCGGCGCGCAGCGATGCCGAAAAGGCAAAGGGCGAGGTGCTCAACGCCGCCCATGCCGAGGCCGAGCAGCTTCATAAAAACGTCCGTGAGCGAGTGAAAAACGAGGAAAAGGCCGCCGTCGGCGAAATTGACGGCAGTATGCCCGAGCTTGTCGCTCTGCTGTCCGACCGTCTTGTCGGCAGCGGTGCGCAGGATAACAAGGCGCTCATCGACGATTGTGTCAGCAAAACCAAGGAATGATCCCGATGTATAACAGGAATTACGGGAAAGGAGGGATAGTTCTCAAGTGGATATCATATGGAAAATAGTTAACTTTATCATACTGTTCGGCGCTCTGTATTTCATCTGCCGCAAGATGAATCTTTTCGACAAGATGTTCGGCAGCCGCAGACGCGGCATAGGCGAGGAGATTGAAAACTCCGAAAAGGCAAAGGCGCAGGCCAAAGCCCTCGGAGAGGATATCGAAAAAGCCAGAGCCGAAAACGAAGAGCGCAAGCAGCAGCTTCTCAAGGACGCCGAGGCTCAGGCTAAGGCCGACGGAGCGGCGATAGCGGCTGCCGGCGAGCAGGAGGCAAAAAGCCTTATCGAGAATGCCGAAAAGAGCGAAGGCCAGCTTATGGCTCAGATGCGCGACAGAGTGTCGTCCGACGCTGTGCGCCGCGTGGCTGAGATAACCGCAGAGGTACTTCGCAACGGCAGTTTTGAGGACTCCAAGCAGGCGCTGAATGATAAGTTTATCGAACAAATTAAAGAATTGGTATCGGCAATGCCGAGTGACATTTTGAACATGAACGAACTTAAAAAACTTGACATTTCAATAAAGAGCGCGCAGCCGCTGAGCGACGAGGAAATGAAGAAGCTCACGCAGATAATATGCGAGACCTTTATCTCATGCCACAATGAGGTCGATTCCGATGTTATAGGCGGCGTGCGTATGCAGGTGGGCGATACAGTTTATGACGGAACGCTTGCCCACACGCTCGACAGGCTCAGCCAGGATGTTGAAGACAACACCCGCCAGAGCGACAGTCAGATGAGATCTATCGCCGACGGAATCAAGCAGCAGCTTGAGAAGGTCAACGGCGATATAGACGTATTCCAGACCGGCGAGGTTCTCACCCTCGGCGACGGTATCTGCCGCGTATCCGGCCTTGCCGACGTTATGGCAGGCGAGATGCTCGAGTTCCCCGGCGGACTCAAGGGCATGGTGCAGGATCTGGACAAGAACAAGGTCGGCGTTGTTCTGCTCGGACCGTTCGGCCATCTTCAGGAGGGCGACAGTGTCCGCCGTACAGGCAGGATCGTCGAGGTCCCCGTCGGCGATGCGCTTATAGGCCGCGTTGTTGACGCAATGGGCAGCCCCATCGACGGCAAAGGCCCCATCAAGACCGACTCTTTCCGCCCGGTCGAAAGCCCGGCTCCGAGCGTGCTTTCAAGGCAGCCCGTTTCCGTGCCTCTGCAGACCGGCCTGAAGGCTATAGATGCGCTTGTTCCTATCGGCCGCGGCCAGCGTGAGCTTATCATCGGCGACCGCCAGACAGGTAAGACCGCGATCGCGCTTGATGCTATCATCAATCAGAAGGGCAAGGATGTCATCTGCATCTACGTTGCCATCGGCCAGAAGGAATCCACCGTATCGAGCGTTGTCGAAAAGCTGCGCAGCCACGGCGCGATGGATTACACGATCGTCGTTGCCGCAACGGCATCTGAGCCGGCTCCCATGCTTTATATCGCGCCTTACGCAGGCGCTGCAATGGGCGAATACTTCATGTACAACGGCAAGGACGTTCTCATAATATACGATGACCTGAGCAAGCAGGCCACCGCTTATCGTGAAATTTCTCTGCTGCTTCAGAGACCGCCCGGACGCGAAGCATACCCCGGCGATGTTTTCTACCTGCACTCCAGACTGCTTGAAAGAGCAGCTCGACTCAACGCAGAATCCGGCGGCGGCAGCATGACTGCTCTGCCGATCATCGAAACGCAGGCAGGCGATATCTCCGCTTACATCCCGACAAACGTCATTTCCATCACCGACGGTCAGATCTTCCTTGAGAGCGATCTGTTCCACTCCGGTGTTCGCCCGGCAATCAACGTCGGTCTTTCGGTATCCCGTGTCGGCGGTGCCGCTCAGCTCGGCGCAATGAAGCAGGTCGCAGGCCGTCTGCGTGTTGACCTTGCTCAGTATCGCGAGCTTGCATCGTTTGCACAGTTCGGATCGGATCTGGATAAGTCCACTCGCGATACGCTGCATCGCGGCGCTCGCATGACCGAGATCCTCAAGCAGGGACAGTATGTGCCTATGAGCGCAGCCGATCAGGTAATTGCGATCTTCGCAGTTTCCGAGGGCTATGCCGACGACCTCGAGCTTTCGGACATCGCACGTTTCGAGTCTGAGCTTATTGATTATGTAAACCGCAGTTACCCTGAATTTCAGGGCGAAGTGCTCAGCGGCAAGAAGCTGAGTGCAGATCAGCAGGCTAAGCTTAAAGAATGTATCGTAAATTTCAAGAAAACTTTCTGAGAAGCAGAGAAGGGAGGGGCATAAATGGCTAATATGCGCGCCATACGCACGCGAATCAAAAGCGTGAAGAATACTGAGCAGATAACCAAGGCCATGAAAATGGTTGCGGTCTCAAAGCTGCGCAGAACTCAGAGCAGCATGCAGGCCATGCGCCCCTTCTCCGAAAAGAGTCAGGAAGTCATGGACACATTGCTGTCGGCCTCGTCGGGGCTTGATAACCGCTTCATAAAGCCTCATAAAGAGGTCAAAAAGGTCTGCTATGTCCTGTTTTTGGGCAACCGCGGCCTTTGCGGAGCGTATAACAGCTCGATACTGCACTATGCAAATTCGGTCATCAAGCAGGGCGGCAAGGACTACGGTCTTGTTGTCTGCGGCCGCTGGGGCAAGGATGTTCTTGCAAACAGCAGGCTCAACGTAATAAAGACCTTTGCAGAGCTGAGCGATACGCCGAATATTGATGAGGCGCTTGAGGTAGCCGATTACCTCAAGGGGCTGTTCACAAGCGGCGAATATGACGAGGTCCACCTTATCTATCAGCACTATGTAACGGCTCTGCGTCAGGACGCTACCTGCGTGCAGTATCTTCCTGCCGCGCCGGAGAAGAGCGAAAATCAGGGTCACGGCCGAATATTCATCTTCGAGCCGGACACGAACAGCGTTCTTGAAAGCGTAATGCAGCTTTATCTTAACAACAAGATAATGAGCGTTCTGCTCGACTCCAAGTGCGGTGAGCACTCGGCGCGCATGACCGCAATGACCGCCGCTGCCGACAGCACCAAGAGCCTCATTTCCGAGCTTGATCTCAAGCTCAACCGCGCGCGCCAGGCCGCGATCACGACCGAGATATCCGAGATCGTCGGCGGTGCATCTGCGCTTAAAAAGAAAAAGTAATCATCCCTTTAAAACCCCTTAAACAGGAGGTATGTCAATGGAAAACGGAATAATCAGAAGGGTCATAGGCCCTGTTGTTGACGTCCAGTTTCCCTCCGGTAAACTGCCGGATATTTATAATGCGATCGAGGTAAAGCTCGAGGACAAGAAGATCGTCATGGAGGCTGTGCAGCACATCGGCGATAACAGCGTAAGATGCATCTCGCTGTTTTCCACCGACGGACTGTCTCGCGGCTGCCCGGCGGTCGATACGGGAGCACCCATTAAAATGCCGGTCGGTGAAGCGACGCTCGGCCGCATGTTCAATGTCGTCGGCGAGCCTATCGACGGCAAGGGCGCAGTAAACGCCGAAGAGTATATGCCAATTCACAGGCAGGCGCCTGCGTTTACGGATATTGCTCCGTCTACCGAAATACTCGAAACCGGCATCAAGGTCGTTGACCTGCTTGCACCTTACTCCAAGGGCGGCAAGATCGGCCTGTTCGGCGGTGCAGGCGTCGGTAAGACCGTGCTTATCATGGAGCTTATCCGCAACGTAGCTTACGAGCACGGCGGCTACTCCGTGTTTGCAGGCGTCGGCGAGCGCAGCCGTGAGGGCAATGACCTCTGGCATGAAATGACCGAGTCCGGCGTTATCAACAAAACGGCGCTCGTATTCGGCCAGATGAATGAGCCGCCCGGAGCGCGTCTGCGTGTTCCTCTGTCGGGCCTTACCATTGCGGAAAACTTCCGTGATGAGTCCGGCCAGGACGTGCTGCTGTTCATCGACAACATATTCAGATTCACTCAGGCAGGCTCAGAGGTTTCGGCGCTGCTCGGACGTATGCCCTCCGCCGTCGGCTATCAGCCGACGCTGGCGACCGAAATGGGCTCGCTGCAGGAGCGTATAACCTCCACGCGCAAAGGCTCTGTAACCTCGGTTCAGGCG
>ENA-UOJE01000746-UOJE01000746.1-human-gut-metagenome-genome-assembly--contig:-C23-NODE-746-length-33911-cov-9.061525_pt1 | contig 33911 bp, 35 predicted proteins | sample MGYA00242341_ERZ723888 | MGnify/ENA metagenome assembly ERZ723888 | reverse complement strand
TTATGTCAACTCAAAATTGAAGAATTTGAAGAAAAACACGGTGAAATTATACTCAACGATGAAGATCTCGCCGATGAATGACAAACAAAACGAACAAAAAGGGACAGGCTTTCCGTCAACGGAACCTGTCCCTTTTTGGGCAGAGCGAGAAGCCGTGCGGCATCTTTTTTGTCAATCCAAATAATTTCCCACGTCGTAGCTGTTAAACTGCTTGATGATCCGGATGACAATAGACCCATCGTCCAGTGTTTTTTCTTCCAGAATCTTATGCTGAATATGGCGGCGGTCCAGCTGCTGTTTGTAGTTTTCGTATTCTGCCTTCACTTCATCTACCGCCAGCTGATGGGCAATATCATCCTTCAGCTGGAAATGAACGGTTTGGTGCAGACAAGCGGATTGAATGCGTTTCATGATTTCTCCAAGTCCTTTCCTGTCGGATGCGGTCAGTCCAGATAATCCCCCACGGAGTAGTTGCTGTACTCCCGCAGGAGCTGGACCTGAACGGTATTGTCGGAGCGGGTTTGCTTATCCAGAATTTTATAGCGAATGCGTTTGCGCTCCAGTCCCCGGATAAACGTCTGATAGTCCCCCTCCGTCTCAAACTTCTGGGTTTGTTCCAGACATGCGCCGATGATGCGCTTCATACGGGTTCACCTCCTTCTGACAATACCACGGGCATTCGGTCGAGTATTGCCTGATATTACCAGGAATCCTTGGTTACGGCTGCGGCGATGTAGCCTTCCACCTGATCCATTGATATATCCAGTGCCGCGGAGAGCTCGCCGTGAAAAAAGCGTTTTGCTTGCTCTCCGTAAGCGGACTCCTCCGGAGTAAGAGGCTTTTCCTGGCCACGCAGATAAACTGTTTTGATCACCCGAATCCACTCGATTTCATCGTATTGGGCCATGGCTTCCTCATACAGTTCCCGGCGGAGCTTATCATTGGGAGCCTGGATGGTGCGGATATACCCCACTCGGTCTACGGCATCCAACAAGACCTTTCGGGAAGCGATGGGACGGATGATTTCATCGGTATCCGGCTCCAGCTTTTTGAGAAAGCCAGTATCCTGTTCCCTCAGGGTGTAGCCGCTGCTGTCCGTCCTGATAACCCGCCAGATACCGCCGCTGCGGCAGACGACGAAACCGCCGGTTTCCACTGTCATCAGGCTCCCTCCTTATCCTCCAACCGAATCTGCTGGAGGATAAAGGGCAGCACCTGTTCCCGCTTTATATTCAGTACCATAGCAAATTCGTCGTACAGCATCTTTTCCGCATCCCGAAATAACCGTTCGTCTGCTAGATGGAGGCGTTTGCCCTTTTCCTGCAGTTCCTGCTGATGCTGATAGAGCCCCTTGATAATTTTAATCAGTTCGCTGCGGTCGCCTTGGGCAATGGCCTCTCTATACCGTTCTTTACGCACATTTTCGTTTTCAATCCAGTCGGCGTTCTCCTCAGGCATGGACCTGATCAGCGCCTTGATTTCCTCCGGTGAGGATGTCCGCCGCATTTTGGCGGTGAGTTTATCATTGGATACCGGCACAAAGAGGGTGGAGTTGTCGTCATACACCGGTTTGAGAACATAGTATTCCATCGGCATACCGCCTATGTCCCGTTTGGTAATGTCCGCAATCCGACACACTCCCTGAGCACCGTATACCACCGTATCGTTTACTCTGTACATGGGTCTCTCCTTTCCACACAGCAGGTGAACAAACGAAACAAAAACGCGCAGTCTGCTTCAACTGGACTTACGTTCCGCAAAGCAAACTACACGTTGATGTTGTAAATAGTATAGCACATTTTCCAAAAAAAAGCCATGGGCATTTTCGCCTAAGCTCCGGTTGTCTTAGAGGGCGGCCAAACCGGCAGAATGCAAAGGCAGGAAATGTCGATAAATCAGAATAAAGGAAGTTCAAAGGTGTCGATGTCAGGGTCTTCATAAAAGGAGTTTTTCTCCAAGTATGGGGAGTAGGTCCGCACTCGCAGCCGGTTGGCCGCCTTGTCAAAGGTCAGCAGCCGGAGAAAACCGCCGCCGCCCTGGCCGGCGGACTGATAATCCGCCAAAATCTGATAAACGGTGCGGTCGGTCTGGCCGTCCCCATTGTCATCCAGTTCGGTGCTTTTCCGCCCGGCAGCGTGATGATGGCCGCAGAGAACCAGACGCACGTTGGGATTGGGTACCACAATTTTCTGATAAATACCCTTGCCCAGGGTAGTGAGCACGCCGGTTTCATGCATATAGCTATGTACGCCCAGGATAGCGTAGCGGTCCGGGTATTTGGCGAGGATGCTGTTGGTCCAGGCAATGCCTTCGTCGCCGGTGCCGTAACCCATCATGACAATGAGTAGGGAGAGACCTCCGGCATCCAGCAGGGCATACTGTCCCTTGCCGCCTTCCCATAATCCGCCTCCCGCCGGTTCCGTTTGACCAAGGCGGAGGGTGAAGCGGCTGTAGTCGCCTGTCGGTGACCCTACATCGTGATTGCCTGCAGCGATGAGGAAGGGCAGCTTGCCCGTCAGACGATTCATAGCCTCCACGGCGTTTTTCCACTGTCCGTCGCTGTTGCGATTGTTCACCACGTCTCCGGTGTGCAGCAGATAGCGGATATTCTCGTTTTCCGCGTTGTCCGCCAGCCAGGTAGTCATGGAATGAAAAATGGCGGGATAGCTTTCAGAATACAGCTGGGTGTCGCTGATCCAGGCCAGGGTGAAGGGATCGGGCTGAGACGGCTGGGTGGCCTGGGTAGGATTGGTCGGAACAAGATCAGAAGGAGTGGTGGCGGCGGTTTCACCGGGATAGCTTCCTTTGGTGGTATTGAAAGGCCGTGTGATGGAAGAAGAAAAAGAGGCGGAAGGCCCGGCCTGACGCATGTATTCCCGAAATTGCGCCATAGCTTCGGCTGCGGACTGCTCCCAGGCGGTGCCCAGCGGAGACAGCCATAGAAGGAGAAGCGCCAGCGCTGCGGCGAATAAAACAACAGCGGCGACAGCGCCGCGGGAAAAACGCCTTTTTGTTCGGCTCATACCTCTTTCCTCCCATCTCTGGAATGCGGAATAAGGTTATCCTAACATAAACGGCGGGCTGAAAAAGGCGGCAAGCCGTCGAATGACGGGCAGTGTAAAATGAGGCAAAGGCAACGGTTGACAGCGGCCGATTCGCCGGGTAGACTGTAGGGGAAAGGGATGAAAATGCAGAGGGGAGCGAGACGATGACGCTGAAAAAGGCCGGGAAGATTTTGTCGGAATACAGCCTGCTGACAGCGGCGACTCTGGTGATGAATCTAGGAATCTATGTATTTAAATATCCCAACAATTTTTCCTTCGGCGGCGTGTCCGGCCTTTCCGTGGTGCTGGCAAAGCTGACGGGGCTGGGACCGTCGACCCTCAATCTGGTGATCAATATGGCGCTGCTGGTGCTGGGATTTCTCTTCCTGGGCCGGGGCTTTGCGTTTAAAACCGTTTATGTCAGTCTGCTTTCCTCCATCGGTCTGAGCGTGATGGAAAAGATCTGGCCCCTGTCCGGGCCGGTGACCGATCAGCCGGTGCTGGAACTGATATTTGCCATCTTTCTGCCGGGGGCCGCCTCCGCCGTGCTGTTTAATATGGGAGCCAGCAGCGGGGGCACGGATATCGTGGCAATGATTATCAAGAAGTATCGCTCACTGGAGATTGGAGTCTCTCTTTTTGTCGTCGACTGTCTGATCGCGGTGTCAGCCTTTTTCGTGTTCGACGCGCAGACAGGGCTTTTCTCTCTGTGTGGGCTTTTGGCCAAATCTCTGGTCATCGACGGTGTGATCGAAAGCATCAACGCCTGCAAATATTTCAATATTGTCTGCGACCGGCCGGAACCCATCTGCGACTACATCTGTCATACTCTGAAAAAAGACGCCACCGTCTATCGAGCGGAAGGGGCTTTCACCAAAAGACAGAAATATGTGATTCTCACTGCAATGAAACGGTCCCAGGCTGTGGAGTTGCGGCGGATGATTAAAGAAAGCGAACCCACCGCTTTTATCCTGATTTCCACCACCAGCGAAATTATTGGTAAGGGCTTCCAGGGGTTTGATTAATTACGAAAGTGATGGTCGATTTAACGCACAGGCGCCCCATGCGAAAAGCATAGGGCGCCTGTCTATCCAGTATGAATTTTTAACCCCGCAGGAAGCCTTGGATGATCCTCTCCTCCGCTTCCTCTTCGGTTAAGCCCAGGGTGCGCAGCTTGATAATCTGCTCCCCGGCGATTTTTCCGATGGCGGCCTCATGGATCAGGGCAGCGTCCACATGTCCGGCGAACAATTCCGGCGCTGCGGTAACTGTGCCGCCGTCCACCAGGATGGCGTCGCATTCCGAGTGACCGGTGCAGCGGTTATTCCCCCGGATGCAGGAATGGTAGCTTTGGCGGGAGTTGCCCTTGGCCACCGAACGGGAAACAAGATCCACTCCGGAATCCTCTCCATCCAAGGAGACCAGAAAATCAGTTTTCGCGGTCTGTTCCCCTTCGGTCAGGAGACTCTCTCGAATGATCAGCCGGGAGCGGGCGGCCAAAACGGCATTGGTTTTGCGGATGGTACGATCCACACCGCCCAGCTGGACGGTGTCCATCTCCAGGGTAGCGTCTTCTGCCAGAATCACATCGGTCACCGGATCGATGCGCCGCAGCCCTTTGCCGCTGCCCGCTCCCACGTGCTTTTCTTTATACAGAACCCGGGATCCCTTTTCCAAAAAGAAGCGGTGGATACCGTTGTGCCGGGCGTCTTCTTCTCCGTCCGCGTGCACGCCGCAGCCAGCCACAATCACCACATCCGCCCCGGCGCCCACGTAAAAATCGTTGTATACCAGATCATCCACGTTGCTGTGGGTGACGCAGGCGGGGATATAGACGGTTTCCCCCTTGGTATCCGGACGGATATGGATCACCAGACCGGGACCGTCGGTTTTGGAGTCAATCTGAATATTCTTGGAAGAGACCCGGCCGGCGCATTCCCCATCCTCCCGGATGTTGTACGCGCCTTCAAAGCTTCCCTTCCAATCGGAAACCATCTGCAGCAGTTTTTCCGTTACCTTGTTCATACCAGCGCGTCTCCCTTCCCCAGCGGGCAGCGTCCCGCTTTTTCTCCCGCTAGAAGGGCGGGAAGCACCTCTTCTCGGGGCCCGGCCTGACGGACCAAGCCGTCCGCCACCACCACGATATCGTCCGCGATTTCCAGTATTCTCTCCTGATGAGAGATGATCATCAGCGCGCCGGTCAGCTGGCTTTTCATCTCCTGGAATACTTCGATCAGCCCGGTGAAGCTCCACAGGTCGATCCCTGCCTCCGGTTCGTCAAAGATGGAGAGCCGGGCGCCCCTAGCCAGTACTGAGGCGATTTCCACCCGTTTAATCTCGCCGCCGGAAAGGGAAGCGCTGATCTCCCGGTCTGCGTATTCCCTGGCGCATAGGCCCACCTGCCCCAATAGATGGCAGAGATGATCTTCATCCAGCGTGTTGCCCGAGGCCAGCTCCAGCAGATCCCGAACATTCAGTCCCTTGAAGCGGACCGGCTGCTGAAAAGCGTAGCCGATGCCCAGACGAGCGCGTTGGGTGACATCCAACCCGGTGATATCTTTATCGTCCAGCAGCAGACGTCCGGCAGTAGGAGTCTCCAGGCCGGCAATAATCTTGGCAAGAGAGGTTTTTCCGCCGCCGTTGGGACCGGTGACCACCGTCATCCGGCCGGCGGGAATGGTGAGATTGATGCCGTCCAGTATTGTTTCTCCGTCTGGAAGCTTCCAGACGATATTTTCCAACGTCAGCATATGACGTCCCCCTGTCTGATTGTTGCTTTTTTGACAATATACACTATTATAGTAACCTTTTTTCGTCTCTTGTCAAGAGAAGAGCGTTGGGTTCTCTTTCCTGCCTAAAAAGATCATGGTTTGCAACCGGTGGTTTCATTTTTTTCTGCGATCATAAAGAGATGCGTTATTGCAACCCCCACCCTCCTCCGTTACAATAAAGGCAACGGGATCAACCGCGGGATGCCGGGCAAATCAGCAAGGGAAGAAGGGGATAGTATGACGATACAACCGGAAAAAATAGGGGCCTACATTGCAGCCTTGCGTAAAGCAAAGCAGATGACACAGACTGAACTGGGCCAGCGGCTGCAAATTTCCAGTCAGGCGGTTTCCAAGTGGGAGCGGGGCGAATGCCTGCCCGACACAGGGGTGCTGCTGGATCTGGCGGAAATATTGGGGACCACGGCGGATAGCCTGCTGCGGGGAGGAGAAGTGATGCGGACCTACAGCGGAAAGATTCGGGTAGCAGATATCTTGGAAGGAATGACCGGTTTTTTTAGCTTTCCCCGCTTGGTGGGAAAGGAAAACACCCTGTATCAGGGAATGATCGAAGGAATCAATCGCCGGATGAATCTGGATTGGGAAGAGGACTTAAAGGGGAGGGACCAGCGATGGTGCATCGAACTTTTTGCCGCTGAGGTGATCATTCAGGAACTCAAGCAGGGGAAATTTTTAGATAAAGCGGAGGTCAACCGCCTGTTTACTCTGGATAAGTGGCGGGAGTCCGTGCTGCGTTATGCCGATGCGTATGGCATATCCTGAAGGCTGATAAAGGGTTCGCGGCTGATAGGTCGTGAACCCTTTATGCCGTTTGAGAGAGTATTTTTCAACGGATTAAATGCTGGTGTTCCCTAAAATATAGAAAAATTGAAAACAGTGAGAAAATCGCACGGAATATGCTATAATCAGATTGATACAAATCGGAAACGTGATAAGGAGGTTTAAAATGTATTATACAGCGGTATATCCGTCGCCTGTGGGAATGATTACTCTTGCCTGCGATGGTACCGGCAGTCATCTGGTAGGACTGTGGATAGAGGGTCAAAAATATCATGGCGAGAGTGTACCGGAAGCTATGCTGCCCAACAGCGGTATGCCGATATTGGGGGTTGCTCAAAAATGGCTGGATCGATACTTTGCGGGAAAAAGGCCGGATATAGCAGAATTGCCGTTAGCGCCTATCGGCAGTGATTTCCGTCAGAAAGTATGGAGTATCTTATGTGAGATTCCATACGGAGAAGTGATTACCTACGGCGACATTGCCAAAAAGATGGCGGTAAAAATGAAAAGAGAAACTATGTCCAGTCAGGCGATAGGCGGTGCGGTGGGGCATAACCCTATATCGATTATCATTCCCTGTCATCGGGTGGTGGGCTCCAACGGCAGTCTGACAGGTTATGCTGGGGGGATTAAAACAAAGATAAAGTTGCTGGAACTGGAGGGTGTGGAACCATCTCGCTTTTTTATCCCCAAGACAGGCACAGCCTTGTAACATAATTATTTTGCTCTTCGCAGCGGATGCTTCTTCAATGCAGAGCATCCGCTGTTTATATCATGTCAAAAAGCGACCGGCAATTCCATTATGAATTGCCGGTCGAAAAACTATTCAGAGATTATGAAAGAGATGCCAGAGAAAAATTTCAAGGAGGACTTAATCCCGCAAAAAGCTGATAGTGACGGTCAACCGTCCTGAGCACGCTTGCAAGCGAACAGCAAAGGCACGGCGTGACTTTTAGCGGTGAGGAGCGACAGAGCGGTATGAGAAATCCCCAGCCATCCGGCTGGGGATTTTGAATGGAGCATAGTCCATTCCGACGTGGTGCCGCTGGCGGGACTTGAACCCGCACACCGTTTCCGGCCAGGGATTTTAAGTCCCTTGTGTCTGCCGATTCCACCACAGCGGCAAATGAGTGGGATGCCTTCCAATGATAGCCTATTTATAGCCGGATGTCAAGCCGGCGAAGCGGATTCTCACGCATATTTTCCCGCCCTGAACCGCATTTTTTCTTGACAGAGGGACAGGATAAGTCTATAATTTGAACATATCTTGGATAAGGCAGCTGAACCGGAGGAGGACGCACAGAATGAATCATTTTATCGTTACTGTCGTATACGCCGGCCTGTATGATGTCTATACGGGTTTTCTTGTGCTGCCTTTGTCCCGATAAAACCGACGATGGAACGGGGGCGGCCTTTGGAAACAAAGGAAGCCCCCGTTTTACTTTGTTCATAAGGAGATGGTCTTGTGGTTGTTATTCTGAAGAAAAATGCCGATGCGGGTAAAATCCAGGCATTGCTGCGGCAGATTGACACCCTAGGAGTAAAAACCAATTACAGTGAGGGTACGGAAGCCACGGTAATCGGTTTGATCGGCGATACCTCCCGGGTGGATATGGACACCCTTTTGGCAAATGAAGCGGTGGAGGATGTCAAGCGGATCACCGAGCCGTATAAGGCCGCGAACCGCCGGTTTCATCCGGAGGATACGGTGGTATCGGTGGGAGCCGTGTCAGTGGGAGCGGATACCTTCAGCGTGATCGCCGGTCCCTGCTCCATTGAAAGTGAGGAACAGTTAACCACGGTGGCCCGGGCGGTGAAGCAAAGCGGCGCCAAGCTGCTGCGGGGCGGCGCTTTCAAGCCCAGAACCTCTCCCTACTCCTTTCAGGGGCTGGAGAACGAGGGGCTGCGGCTGCTGCTGGCGGCGGGAAAAGAAGTGGGGCTGCCGGTGGTGACCGAAATCATGGGGGAATCCCAGCTGGACGACTTTGCCGATGTGGATGTGATCCAGGTAGGTGCGCGAAATATGCAGAATTTTCGTCTGCTGAAGGAACTGGGCCGCAGCCGCAAGCCCATCCTGCTGAAACGGGGCCTGTCCGCCACCATCGAGGAATTTCTGATGAGCGCGGAGTATATCATGGCTGGGGGAAATCCCCATGTGATCCTTTGCGAGCGGGGAATCCGCACCTTTGAAACCATGGTGCGCAACAATCTGGATATCTCCGCTGTTCCGCTGCTGAAACGGCAGTCCCATCTGCCGGTGATTGTGGACCCCAGCCATGCTGCAGGAATGGCCTGGATGGTGGAGCCGCTGTCCCGTGCGGCCATTGCCGCGGGAGCGGACGGTTTGATGATCGAGGTGCACAACAATCCCAAGGCCGCTTTGTGCGATGGCGCCCAATCCTTGGATCCGGAGGAATTTGACCGGCTGATGGGAACGGTGAAAACCCGGGCGGCTTTTGAGGGGCGGCAGATGTAAGAGAGCGTGACAGATCTTGTCCGCCGCTGTTTTCTATGATACAATACTTTATAAGAACGGCCCCGCCGGACGAGAGACGGGGAGAGAGAATGGAGACAACCGTATGAGTGAGAAGAAGCAACTGGCGAAAACCTATGAGCCGGGAGAGGTGGAGGACCGCATCTATCGGTTCTGGCTGGACGGCAACTACTTTCACGCCGAGGTGAATCCAGATAAGAAGCCGTATACCATCGTGATCCCGCCGCCCAATATCACCGGACAGCTGCACATGGGCCACGCCTTGGACGAGACTTTTCAGGATATCCTGATCCGCTGGCGGCGTATGCAGGGCTATGAAGCCCTGTGGATGCCGGGCACTGACCACGCTTCCATCGCCACCGAGGCCAAGATCGTGGCTGCCATGGCGGAAGAAGGCGTCACCAAGGAGGAACTGGGCCGGGAGGGCTTCCTGGAGCGGGCTTGGGCATGGAAAGACAAGTATGGCTCCCGGATTGTGGAGCAGCTGAAAAAGCTGGGTTCCTCCTGCGATTGGGAACGGGAGCGGTTCACCCTGGATGAGGGCTGTTCCAAGGCCGTCCGGGAGGTGTTTGTCCGGCTGTATGAGAAAGGGCTGATCTACCGGGGTGAGCGGATCATCAACTGGTGCCCCCACTGCCGCACCTCCATCTCCGACGCCGAAGTGGAATTTGAGGAAAAGGACGCCCACTTCTGGCATCTGCGTTATCCCATTGCGGATGACGAGGGCAATCCCACCGGCGAATATCTGGAGCTGGCCACCACCCGGCCGGAGACCATGCTGGGAGATACCGCTGTGGCGGTGCATCCCGAGGATGAGCGGTACCGGCATCTGGTGGGCAGAAATGTGATTCTCCCCTTGGTGGGACGTTTGATCCCGGTGGTGGCGGATACTTATGTAGAGATGGATTTCGGTACCGGCGTGGTGAAGATCACCCCGGCCCATGATCCCAATGACTTTGAGGTGGGGCTGCGGCACAATCTCCCGGTGATCACTGTTACCACCGACGACGGCCATATGAACGAGCTGGCGGGCGCTTATCAGGGACAGAGCCTGATGGAATGCCGCAAGAACATTGTGAAGGATCTGGAAGAGCAAGGCTATTTGGTGAAAACCGAGCCTATGAAGCACAACGTGGGTTCCTGCTACCGCTGTCACACGGTGATTGAGCCCCGGGTGTCGATGCAGTGGTTTGTCAAGATGAAGGAACTGGCCGGTCCCGCCATTGAGGCGGTGAAGGACGGCCGCACCAAGTTTGTGCCGGAACGCTTCAATAAGGTGTACTTCCACTGGCTGGAGAATATCCGTGACTGGTGCATCTCCCGTCAGCTGTGGTGGGGACATCGGATTCCCGCCTGGTATTGTCCGGATTGTGGTGAGATCGTGGTGAGCCGGGAGGATCCCGCTGCCTGTCCCAAGTGCGGCGGCAGCCGTCTGCAGCAGGACGAGGATACGCTGGATACCTGGTTCTCCTCCGCTTTGTGGCCCTTCTCCACCCTGGGCTGGCCGGAAGAGACCCCGGAGCTGAAATATTTCTATCCCACCGATACCCTGGTCACCGGTTACGACATCATCTTTTTCTGGGTGGTGCGGATGATGTTCTCCGGTCTGGAGCATATGGGCGAGGTGCCCTTCCGGACGGTGTTTATCCACGGCCTGGTGCGGGACGCCAAAGGCAGAAAGATGTCCAAGTCCCTGGGCAACGGCATCGATCCTCTGGAGATCATTGACAAATACGGTGCGGACGCCCTCCGCTTTACGCTGGCAACCGGAAACAGCCCTGGCAACGATATGCGGTTTATGAACGAGAAGGTGGAAGCCTCCCGGAATTTTGCCAACAAGCTGTGGAATGCCGCTCGCTTCCTGCTGATGAATATCGAAGGACACGAGGTGGCGCTGTCCCTGCCAGCGGATTTGGCCATGGAGGACAAGTGGATTCTTTCCCGCTTCAACACATTGGTGGGCGCCATGACTGAGAATCTGGAGAAATTTGAGCTGGGCATCGCCGTGCAGAAACTGTACGACTTCATCTGGGATGATTACTGCGATTGGTATATCGAGCTGTGCAAGGCCCGGCTCCAGGGAGAGAACGCCATGGGAGCCCGGCAGGTGCTGCTTTATATCATGACCGGCATGCTGCGGCTGCTCCATCCCTTTATGCCTTTTATCACCGAGGAGATCTGGCAGTCTCTGCCCCATGAGGGAGAGACGCTGATGCGGGCTCCCTGGCCGGAATTCCGGGAAGACCTCTGCTTCCCTGCGGAGGAACGGGAGATGGATCGGCTGATGGATGCCATCCGCGCTATTCGCAACCGGCGGGCAGAGATGAATGTGCCCCCCTCCAAAAAAGCCCAGGTGTATGTGGAAACCGCCTTTACCGATACCTTTGAAAACGGCGCGCCCTTTATACTGCGTCTGGCCTCGGCATCCGAAGTCAGGGTGGGCGCGGCTTTTGATCTGCCCGGCGCGGTGAGTATTGTCACGGCGGACGCCACCATCCGGATCCCCCTGGATGAATTGGTGGATCGTGAGGCGGAGCTGGCCCGGCTGAACAAGGAGAAGGAAAATGTGAAAAAGCAGCTGGACGGTGTACTGGCCCGACTGGCGAATAAGGCCTTTACCGACAAGGCACCGGAAAACGTGGTGGCCACCGCTCGGGAAAACGCCGCCAAGCTGCAGGAAAAGCTGAATCTATTGGAACAGAGTATCGGACAGTTCGGCTGACGTTAAAGGAGGCGGACATGAGGAGACAGATGTCGTGGGGCTTGGCTCTGCTGCTGGCGCTGGTTGTTTTAAGCGGCTGCAGCGGAGACGGGAAGGAGGCATCATCCGCATCTCATTCTACTTCTGTATCCAGCAGCGTATCCGAAAACGCTGCAACGGTTTCCACTGCGTCAACATCTCCGGCAGAGACAACAGGCAGCGTTTGGGAAACCTCTGCCACGTCCCATGAGACCACGGGGAGTGGGACGGCGCCATCAACCAGTTCCACAACGACTACCAGTATCGTGCCGACCAGTACGACGGAAACCCTTCCGCCCCTATCCCTGGTGCAGACCCCCACGTCCCAGACGGCAGCGGTTTTCGGGCGCACTGTGATGAAGGACGGCCGCCTGCGGCTGGAGTGGAGCGGCAGCGGTTTTGCTGTGCGGGTGACCGGAACCCAAGCGAAAATTTTTCTCAATGCCGCGGTGGAAAAGGATGCGCAGGCACCCTATGTTCGCGTGTGGGTAGATGGAAAGGAAGGAGAGACCACAGCGGTCAGCGGCACCGTCAGTATCCAATTGCATCTGGGAGCGGGAGAACATCTCATCCAATTGGTGCGTCTGTCGGAAGTGCTCACAGTGGCGCCCATTCATGTGGTCTCCCTTCAGGTGTATGGGGATCGTCAAACGCCGCCGGACTTGCTGTCTCCGCCGATGCTTCCGCAGCGCCGGATTGAGTTTATCGGGGATTCCATTACCTGCGGTTTTGGCGTCACCGGCCAGCCATATGCCGTTACGGGAAAACCGGGTCGTTTCCTCACCGAAGAAGAGGATGTCACCAAAACCTATGCGGGGATAACAGCCGCCTATTTCGGTGCGGACGCCCGCTATATTGCCTCATCCGGCCGGGGTGTGTGCCATAATAATATTGTTGGCGAGGGAGACGACCTGCTGATTCCACAGCTGTTTGACTTGGATTCGCCCGAGGAGAATACAAAATGGGACTTCTCCCTATGGCAGCCTCAGGTGGTGGTGATCAACGCTGGAACCAATGACTACCGCGGAAAGACGACGCCGGAGGAAATGCGTACGGGGGTCAAGGCGTTTCTGGAACAGGTACGGCGGGCCTACCCCAACGCGGAGATTATCTGGATGTATGGAATGATGAATCGAAATTTGGAAGAGCCGTTGATTCAGGGGATAGAGAAGTATAACGACGTGTACGGCGAGAAGGTGCATTATCTCCCAGTGACGACAATCAGCGGTGTTTCAGAACAGGGAGCGCTGAGTCATCCCAACGCCGCTGCGCAGCGGGACCGGGCCAAACCGCTGCAAGAACTGATCACGCAGCTGACCGGCTGGAAGCCGGCCTGAATAAAACGAAAAGGCAGCGTGCCGGTTAAATCGGCACGCTGCCTTTTTATACCTCTCCTGCGGCGAACAGGTTATCCTTACCCATGCCCAGCACATAAGGATTCTGATCGTATCGATAGCAGAAATCCAGGAAATCCGCTCGCTGGTTAGGATCTGTCATGATCTTGTGAAGAATTTTGCCGGGAAGAGTCCTTGCGAAGGCGCCCGGCCCCGCCATGCGGATGTGGCGAACGCCGTATCGCTCCAGAACAGATTTCAGTTCGTCAGGCATGAAAAGATAAGTGATGGGCCAGGGAGCGCCGCCAGCTTCGTATTCAGCGACTTCCGCATCTCCGCCCATCAGGCCTTCCGCCAGCAGGTCTTCGGCTTCCTGGAGGTTAAAACGGAAGGCGCCGACGCGTTCCTCACGGCTGGAGAGCAGCCACTGAACCCAGGGGTCAGGAGCATGCTCATCCAGAATATAGGGATCTTTTTGCAGCGGATTCGCCAGATAGGGAAGGGCGCCCAACCGGCTGGAGACGCTAAGCAGAATCCGTTTGCGGGTTATGCGGACCAGCTGCTGGATCACCTGCTCCTGATGAGGGTAGGTGTAGGAAACCGGCGCGTCGAAGGAAAGCACCAGGTCGAACTGCCCGTCCCGATAGGCGGATAAATCCTCCAGCGCCCCCTCCACGAATTCCATTTTATCCAGCACACCGGCCTCAGCGGCCAGCTCCCGGGCCTTATCGATCATGGGACGGGAGATATCAAAATGGGTAACCCGAATCCCTTGCTTTGCCAGCAGGATGGAAAAACGGCCGCAGCCCGCTCCGCCGTCAAAGGCGGTGCGTATCCCATCCAGACTGGCTAAGACCTCCCGTTCCAGATGGTGTTTTTGAATGATATCGTCAATGAAAGTTTGCTCCCGCCGGCTTTCCCGCTCTCCTTTATCCGGGAGGTTCCACTGCCGCTGGGAAATCTTCCGGCTGTAATCGCCATTGCCTTTTTCCCAGTCCATGCCCATTCCCCTTTCCTATTTCAGTTCCGCAATAGTGACGCCGTTTTCACCTTCGCCATAGGTGCCCAAACGGTAGGATTTGATGGAGGGATGGCTGCGCAGATGCTGCTGAATGGCGGTCCGCAGGGCACCGGTGCCCTTTCCATGGATCAGAGTGATGGTTTCCAAGCCAGACATCACGGCGTTATCAATAAACTGATCCGCCTCCAGCAATGCCTCTTCGATGGAGAGTCCCCGCAGGTCCAGATCGGTTTCAGCAGACCGTACCTGCCGGGAGGAGACATTCCGGGTACGGGGCGGGGCATAAGGAGAGGCGTTTCCCATCTGTTTCTTTCCGGTAATCAGCCGCAGGTTCTCCACCGGCACCCGGGTGCGGATAATGCCTGCCTGCACCTCCACATTGCCAGAGGAATCCGGGGGAGAGAGCACCACGCCGGTTTTATCGATATCCGCCAGCCGCACCTCGTCGCCAGCTTTCAGCGGCCGAGGCAGCACATAGGCATCCCGTTTTTTCTCCGCCACTGGGTCGATGGAATCCTCCACCGACCGCAGCCGGGATCGCAGGCGGGTCTTGGCCTCCTGAGCCTGAGCGGCGAAAGCGGCGGCGTTCTTCTGCTTGCGCAGTTCGTCCAGCTCATCCATCAGCCTTTCCGCATCCGCCCGGGCGCGTTCCACCAGCCGCCGGGCTTCCGCCCGAGCCTTTTCCATTTCCTGTTCCTTCCGCTTTTCCAGTTCTGCCAGCTGTTTTTCCGCGTCCCGTCCGGCGGCTTGAGCGGCGCTTCTGGCCGCCTGCGCGTCCGCCAGCTCCTGCTCCAGGGCCTGCCGCCGCTCTTCCAGATTGGAGACCACGTCTTCCAGACGGCGGTTGTCCCCCGAAACCAATTCCCTGGCCCGGTCCACAATCTGGGCATCCATGCCCAGACGCTCGGATATGGCAAAGGCGTTGGAGCGGCCGGGCACCCCGATCAGCAGACGGTAGGTGGGGCGAAGCGTTGCCACGTCGAATTCGCAGCTGCCGTTTTCCACTCCGGGCGTATGGATGGCATAGGCTTTCAGTTCTGCGTAATGGGTGGTGGCGATGACCCGGGCGCCCAAGTCCCGCAGCCGTTCCAGAATGGCGATGGCCAGGGCCGCGCCTTCCACCGGGTCGGTACCGGCTCCCAGCTCATCCATCAGGACCAGACTGCCCTCTCCGGCTTCACTAAGGATCCGGATCAGATTGGTCATATGAGCGGAAAAGGTGGAGAGGGATTGTTCAATCGATTGTTCGTCTCCGATATCCGCCTGTACATCCCGGAAAATCGACAGGGTGCTGCCGTCTCCCACCGGCGGCATCAGGCCGCACATGGTCATCAAGGTCAGAAGACCAACGGTTTTCAGGGTGACGGTTTTGCCGCCGGTGTTGGGGCCGGTGATCACCAGCGTATCAAAGGCGCCGCCCAGTTCCACATCGATGGGAACCACCTTTTGAGGATCGATCAGCGGATGACGGGCCTTATGCAGCAGAATGCGGCCGGTATCGGTCACCTCCGGCATTCCCGCCTTCATTTTGTAGGCCAGCCGGGCCTTGGCGAAAATCAGGTTGAGTTCCAGCAGTATCTGGTAATCGGCGATGATGGCGTCGGCGAAATTACCCGCCTCGGCGGACAGTTCCGCTATAATCCGATCGATTTCCGCCTCTTCCTTGGACTGCAGCACCTTGATCTCGTTGTTGGCCTCCACTACCCCCATGGGTTCTACGAAAACGGTGGCACCGGAAGCGGAGGTGTCGTGAACCAGGCCGGGGACTCCACCCCGGTGTTCCGCTTTCACCGGCACCACAAAGCGGCCGCCACGAATGGTGACGATAGGATCCTGCAGCAGCTTCTGATAAGCAGGAGAGCGGATCATCTTGTCCAGCTGTTCCCGCACCCGGGAGGATGCGGCCCGCATTTTGCGGCGGATATCCGAAAGGGCGGGAGAGGCATTGTCCGCAACTTCCTCCTCCGACAGCACCACCATGCCGATCCGGTCCTCCAAATATTTGTTGGGGATCAGAACGGAAAACCGCTCGTCCAGGGAGGTTTCCACCCCGGCACAGTGGGCGCGCCACTCGGTCATAGAGCGAATGATGCGCAGGGTCTCCGCGATGTCCAGCAGCTCCCGCAGGGAGAGGGAAGCCCCGGCGCCCGCCCGGCGCAGGGCGTTGGTGACGTTTTTCATCTGGCCAAAGGAGGGGCTGCCGAACCGGGCCATAAGCATATGGGCGTCACCGGTTTCCGCCAGCAGACGGCGGACTTCGCTCAGTTCCGCTGCGGGTACTAACTCTCTGGCCAGAGCAGCCGCGTCGTCGCAGCTGGTCTCCCCAGCCAGCAGATCAAGAATTTTGTCCAGTTCCAATGCTTTATCATTACGATTCATCTTGTTCAAGCCTTTCCAATGTCGCAAGCCGTTGTATGTTCCGAAGTTCATCCGGTGTGGGCCGCCAGACATAGGTGGTCAGATCCACTCGGCCATCCGGAGAAACAGGAATACCTTCCATTTCCAGCAGCATCCGCTGACCCTCCCCGGTGCCAAAGGCGGGAAAGGGAGCCAGCCTTCCTTGAGCGTTCAGCACCCGATGACAAGGCACATCCTCATAGGGACACCGGCTCATGGCGGTGCCTACTGCCCGGGCCGACCGGGGGCGGCCCAGCCACAAAGCCGCCAGTCCATAAGTAATCACCCGGCCCGCCGGAACCAGGCGAACCAGGCTGTAAATCTGTTGGGTAAAAGTCATGGAAACATCCTCTTAGTCGGTAAAGGTGTGATAGAAATCCAGCGTGTGAAAGCCCCGGCCCAGCTGTGCCAGCAGAAACGCCTCCGACGCTGCTGACAGCGCCTGCATTCCTTCCGGCGTCATGGCGAAGGAGAAGGACTTGTTCAAAGGGGAATAGAGGATATGCCGCATGGCGGCCAACACGTTTCCCCCTGCCGGAATAGTTTCCTGCGGCTGTCTTGCGGCGCATTTCATGCAGGTCAGCACCCCTTTTTGCAGATGAAGCCACATGGGGGCGCCGTCGTAGCCGCCGCAAACCGAGCAGGCGGTGAGATCCGGCATGAAACCGGCATGGGCCAGCAACCGCAGCTCCAGTACTGCCTTGACCTGCCGGGGTTCCCGCTGGCCGCTGCCTAAAAAGTGGAGGGCGTTGAGCATCAGCCGCAGGATCTCCTCCGCAGGTTCCTCCTGAGGGGCCAATACCCCGGCTAGTTCACAGAAATACTGGGCCAAAGCCAGCTTTTCCAGATCGGAGCGCAGATCAAAAAACACCTGCAGCGGCTCCGCATCGTCGATTATGTATTTTTCCCGCCCCTTATATAGCGAGAGGCGGGAATAGGAGAGCAGCTGTGTGGCGGAGGCGTTGCGGTTTTTCAGGTTTCGCGCTCCCCGGGCGGAGGCGCGCACCACTCCCAGATCCTTGGTTAAGGCGGTAACAAACCGATCCGCTTCGCCGATATTGTTATTTTCCCGGATGATCAGCGCTTCGGTGGTCAGGCGCATGCCGTCGTTTCTCCTTTGGCGGCGCCGCGTAAATGTCGACGCCGCGGTATCGCAGATAATCCTCAATCCGGCCGGTCTTCATAAAGGAATCCCATAATTCTTCCCGTTTCATGTCCATCCCTTGCCTTTCCGCTGGAGCGGCCGCATCACCGTCAGAACAGTCCGGCCAGCTTCCGTTTCTTTACTCCTATCCTATGCGGGAAGGCAAAAGATACCCACGGAAATCCCTTACGGAAACAAATGGCAAATCACCGCTTTTATATTTTTATTATGCGGCGGAAAAACACGGCGGCAAAGGCTGAATGCAGGGAGGAGGGAATCACAGCTTGTAACCGAAGCCGGTCAGTAGTCCTTGGCGGTTGCGCCAGTCCTCTTTTACCTTGACCCAGCATTGCAGGTTAACCTTGATATCAAACAGATTTTCCATATCCTGCCGGGCCAGGGAGGCGATTTCCTTGAGCATAGCGCCCCGCTTGCCGATAACCATTCCCTTATGGCTGTCCCTTTCGCAGAAGATATTGGCCTCCACATCCAGAATCGGTCCGTTGGGCGTTTCCCGTTCCGCCATGTTCTCCACCACCACGGCAATGCCATGGGGAATCTCCTGCCGCAGCAGCTGGAGCATCTTTTCCCGGACCAATTCGGCGGCAATGACTCGTTCCGGCTGGTCGCTGACCGCGTCATCAGGAAAGAAATGGGGACTTTCAAATGCGTATTTTCCCAGTTCAGTTTTCAAATCGGCCAATCCGTCGCCGGTAAGAGCGGAAACCGGCAGCACCGCGTCAAAGGGATAGGCCTCCTGCCAGGCGGCGATGCAGGCCAGCAGAGCGGATTTATCCGTTAAAGTGTCGATTTTGTTGATTACCAGTATGGCGGGCAGCTTGTTCTGCTTAAATTGATCCAGCAGCTGCTGCTCTGTTTCGTGAACGACGGGTCGGGGTTCCACCACCAGCATGGCGGCATCCACGCCAGAAACCGCTTCGCCGATGGATTTAACCATGAAGTCCCCCAATCGGGTGCGGGGACGGTGGTTGCCGGGGGTATCCAGAAATACCAGCTGAGTAGCCTCTTGGGTCATCACGCCCATGATGCGGTTACGGGTGGTCTGGGGTTTGTCGGATACGATGGCCACCTTGCGGCCCACAAGGGCGTTGAGCAGGGAGGATTTGCCCACGTTGGGCCGCCCGACGATGGCGATAAAGGCGGAAAGAGTGGTTTCGGACATGGTTGTTCTCCTTTTATTTTAAACGGCAAGTAGTGTATAAACGACGGTAGAGCCGAGGCAGAAAGCGCCGGTCAGAGCGGCGGTGCATCCGCGGATCAAACGATAGACCCGGCCCTCCTGTTGGCAGTGGCGCAACATCAGGCCGATCATCACCGTGCCCACCAGAATAATCGGAACAACATAACGGATGTCCATGGAGCAGGTATGGGCAAAGGTCAGGCTGAACTGATAATAGGATATCAGCATCACCGCAGCCAGAACCGCCCAAAAGGCCCGTATCGGCGGCTCCAGCTGGCTGCGCCGGGAAAAGAGTATCCAGCAGAAGGCAGCCACGGAAAGAAGAATCAGTACTGTGTTGACAACGAATAGAAAGGTGGCGGCGGGTTTCATCGCCGATCCGGCAAAAGAATAATCGTATTCTCCGAACAGAGAGGATTTCAGCAGATAGATGGTGGGGTTATATTCAAAGTAATCGGCGTTTTTATCTCCCCAGGCCGTGAATACGGAGGAAAATTGATGGGGAGAGAAATCGAACAGCCGCTTCAACGCAGGAATATAACCGACATACTGGCCGTCATCCGAAGAAATCATGGGCACATAGGTGATAGGCGTGCCGAAACGGATAAGGTTGCGTATACCCCACCAGAGGCCCAGGGGAAAAACCACTGCGCCGAAGGCTGCATATTGGCCGATCAGTCTGCCGGGCGCTTTGTGGTTTTGTATCAGCTTGATAAGGAATACCACTGCGATTGCCGGAGCCACCATAGCGCCGAACAGCTTGGTCATCATGGCGAAGCCGACGCTCAGCGCGATAAAGAGGATATGCGTAAAGGTGGGAGCGTGGTACCAGCGAATGGTCCACAGAATGGCGGCCAGCATCAGAGTGGTGCAGAGGATATCGTTATTACTGCTGCCCCCGAGAATGATAAAGGTGGGGTGAAAGCAGAGAATCGCCATGGGAACCAGCAGCGCCATCCCCTTCAGTTCCAGTTCCCGCAGAATCCGGTAGCTGAGGAGCATACAGGCGGAAGAGTAAAACAAGGTGAGAACCTGGACGCTTTCCCCAGCCTGGAGCACAGAGAGTCCCAGCCAGGTGTTCAGCCGCATCCAAAGGGCGGCAATGGCATGGTGCAGCGGCGGCTGATAATACTGGGAGCGGGTCAGAGGATCAAAATCCGGCAGATGCCCGTTGTCATACAGATATCGGATGTATCCCGCATGGCCGTAGATATTGTCGAAATACCAGAAATCATGCTGACGGGTGATACCGTTGGTATACAGGATATAGGCGGCCCGCAGCAGAAAACCGGCCGCCAGCATCAGCAACACGACCCGGGAAGCATTCAAGCCGCCGGTACAGAGCAGCCACAGCGCCGCAGCCAGTAGGAAGAGCAGGCCGCCCGTCAACAGATACCGTACGGGAAAGTTGGATTGAGGATAGAAGGCTGTCCATACACCAATTGCCAGAATGCCGCCCAGCGAGACAATCAGCGGGATGCGGCGGCCGGTACTGGCACGGCGGCTGAGGCCGTAAAACAGAAGGCCGCCGGCCATCAGGCAGACGATCATCAGCAGCATATCGGTGGGCAGAGGATCAGCCCCAGATATGCAGGAAGCGGCGTGTACCAGCAGGCAGCAAAAGGCCAGAATCAGATAAGGGTGACGCCGCAGTGTCTGCAGCGGGGTCAGGCGGTTCGAAAGCGTTCCTTCCATAACCGTCTCCTTTCGGTCCTGTTATTTTGGATACTTCGAACGGCGGGGCGGGATGGCATTCTGCCGCCGTCCGCCACTGATGATAAACCAGAGCGCCAGAGGAAGGGAAAGCAGAAGAAGCACCGGCTTCCACCAGTTTATCCGAAAATCGGACAGAATACACGTCCAGACATCCCAGCGGGCGAAGAGAATGAATCCGACAGCCACAGCCGCTCCTGCGCACAGCAAAACGGCCCCCGCCGCAACATCCTTCGCGACGCGGGCCCTCATGCGCCGCCCCGGAGCAGCCAGATTGACGGCCTGCTCCACAGCGGTATTGACGGCCTCGGCAGCAGTTACCAGGCCGATGATCGCTAACAGCGCGGCCCATTCGCCCCGCGTCAGTGAAAAATACGGTGCAAAGAGAAGAACATAGACAGCGGCCGCCATGTGAATGCGGAAGTTCCGCTCATGCCGGATGCAGAACCAGATACCCCGCCCGGCATAGACAAAGCTGCGCAGAAATCCCATGGATTACCGGCCCTTGCCCAGCATCACATAACTCTCACCGCGAGGCAGGCCGACGGAGGTCATGACCGCTTCCTCCCGCTCCCGCATGCGCACGGCCTCCAGCCCGCCGTCCACATGGTCGTATCCCAGCAGATGCAGGATGGAATGAACGGTGAGATAACCGATTTCTCTTTGGAGAGAATGACCGAACTGCTCGGCCTGTTCCACGGCCCGTTCTATGGACAGAACAATATCGCCCAGCATCTTGGCGCCGGTTTCGGGATTGACGTCATAATGGCCGTTTTCGCCCAGCGGGAAAGAGAGCACATCGGTGACGGCGTCGATTTTACGGTGTTCGCGGTTGATTTCCTGAATTTGAGCGTTGTCTACGATGGACACGTCCACTTCCGCCGAGCCCTCAAAATTTTCCATTTCCAGCACGGCGTGGCAGCAGCGGCGGATCAGCAGACGGATGCCGGTGGGGATTTTAACCGTCTTTTGTTTGTTTTCAATTACGACCTTGATTTTTTCCATAATTTCTGACTCGTTTCCCTTCTTCGTATTTCTCGTAGGCCTGGATGATCCGCTGCACCAGCTGATGACGGACAACATCCTTCTCATTAAATTGGCAGATGCCGATGTCCTCGACACCCTTGAGAACGCGCATGACCTCGCGCAGGCCGCTCTTGTGACCATCTGGAAGATCGATCTGCGTAATGTCGCCGGTAACAACCATCTTGGAATTGAAACCCAGGCGGGTGAGGAACATTTTCATCTGTTCGGGAGTGGTGTTCTGCGCCTCGTCCAGAATGATGAAGCTGTCGTCCAGCGTTCGCCCGCGCATATACGCCAGAGGCGCCACCTCAATGTTGCCGCGCTCCAGGTATTTTTGATAGGTTTCGGTGCCGAGCATATCGAACAGCGCATCGTACAGAGGCCGCAGGTACGGGTCCACCTTGGATTGAAGATCACCCGGCAGAAAACCCAGTTTTTCGCCTGCCTCCACAGCGGGACGGGTCAGGATAATGCGGTTGACCTCCTTGGCCCGAAACGCCTTGACGGCCATGGCAACCGCCAGATAGGTCTTGCCTGTGCCCGCGGGCCCGATACCCAGCACCACCGTGTTGCTGCGGATCGCCTCGATGTATCGTTTCTGCCCCAGGGTCTTGGGTTTGACCGGCCGTCCCTTGGAGGTGATGCAGATACTGTCGCCCGACAGCTGGGGAAGTTCCTGATCACTGCCTTCATCCACCAGGGTGAGTACATAGCGGACATTCTGCTCGTTGAGCTGTTCGCCGCGGTTGATGAGCTGAAGAAGTCCCTCGATGGCCCGGACCGCCTTGGCGACGCCTTCGCCCTCTCCGCTTACCTTCAAATCTGAACCTCGGCTGACGATATCCACGCCGTAATGCTGTTCAATCAGCCGCACATTTTCATCGAAGCTGCCGAAAAGGGAGACCGCCTGTTCCATACGGTCCACATTGATGATTTGTTCAAGCATGTGAAACCTCCGTTAAATTAGCCATAGGACGCGGAGCGTAAAGCTTCACGCCGTATGTTTTGCCGCTTTCGCCGGTTGACTGCCTGAACAGAGGAAATCCGGTAACAGCGCCCGAAATACCGCGGATAGTATGCTATGTAAATTTATTATACCAATATATTATCGGTTTGTCATGGTGCAATACCGCCAAAATTTTCCCCGTGGTTTCCGTTGCGGTCTGTATCCGTAAGGCGGGGCGATGGATATCAATCCAGCAGAATCTGCTCTTCCACACCGATATCCTCAATGCACCCGTAGAAGCCCTTCAGAATATAGTATCCGTCCGCCAGATTTCCCTGATACCGGGAGGCTGTGATCTGCGCGTTGCCCAATTCCGCCTGTTCCTTCTGCTTCAGCTGCTGTTCCGCCATGGCGGCAGCTTCCTGTTCGGTACGGGTTATTTCCGTGGGGGCCATGAGAATATAGCGGCGGCTGGTTACGGAGAGGGGCATGGGCAGGCCGCCGGCCATTAGCGCGTGTTCCGTTTCCTCCAGGGAATATTCGCTGTCGATGGGGCCGTCGGTATACCAGGGGATGGAGATGGTGAAAAAGTTCAAGGATGGCCGGAAAATGGTGCGGCCGGTGGGCAGCAGCCGGGTTTCCTTCAAGGGAACCCGCACCTCCAGCTCCCGATTGGTTTCCGCAATGATCTTGGCCTGGGAGCGGCGCAGAATAGTGCCCTGGGTTCCCTCGATAACGCCGCTGACCAGCAGCATCCCTTCGGTGACGGCATCGCCGTTTTGTACCGCAGCCTCCCCTCCGTAAACCGAGAATTCGATGATCCGTCCATCCCGGGCCGCCCGGATATTGGAGGGACGGTTGGGGTCGGTAGGCGTGGGGGGCAGGGTGCGTTCCTTAACCTCCACCCTGGCCACGCTGCCGCTAAGATTCACCGCCAGCCAGGCCACATCTGGAATTTTCTGCAAAGCGATCAGCTGGATATTGGGAATATCCAGGTTCTCCGAGCGGTTGCCCAACTCCACGCCCATAGGCTCCAGCACGGACAGAATCTCCCGGTCGGTGAGTTTTTCGGTGCCGATCACATCGATTGCCCATATGCGCTGGGAAAAGAAATGCAGCAGTAAAACATAAGCGGCCAAACCCACGGCAATCCCTGCCCGGGCATGGTATCGCCGCAGGAAGAAGGGAACACCGTGGCGTTCCCGCACCCGCATGCGCATACTGGCTTTGCGGGCGGGCTGCCGCAGCTTTTTGTAATCTCTGGCCCGGCAGCAGGCGGTCAGGGTAATGCCCTGGCGGCTGATGCCCCAAAGCTGGATTTCCTCCCTTGCCGCCAGGTTCAGCAGCCGCTCGGGAAAGCCTCCTTCCGCTGTCAGCCGTATCCAGCCGAAGAGCCAGCGGAGAAAACGAATCAGAAACATGCCGGTTCCCCCTTACTCTTTAGGTAAGCAATAAATTCATCCGGTGCGTAGGAAGAACTCTTTGCTCAGGATAAGAATTCCACCGAAAGAATGGTGCCGGAAACCACGGCGCTGTCCTCCGTCAGACAGTTCATGGTGAGATCACGGCCCATGAAGCGGACAATGCCGCTGGTGGTGTTCAGGCGGATGACGCCTTCCTCATATTCCAAAATACCCCGGCAGCCCTCCACCACGGCCCGGCGGTTGCCGGAGAGTTCCACTCGGGCCGCACCGCTGAGAGATCCTTCGGGCAGTTCCAGCACCTGCTCCACTCGCTGGGTGATGGGGGACGGCTGCCGGGCACAGTAATTGCGTTTTCTTCTCATGGTTTGGCACACCTCTTTCCGCCTGTGAAAGCGGCGCAAGCCGCAGACTAATAATGGGATTCCTCCTTCTACCATATGCAATTTCCGGGAAATTCATGCTGGAATCCCTGCCGAAGTTTCAGGCATAAACGGCATGAGAATAGACTATACATGGAAGAGAGGACAAGGAGCCGGATGGCGGCAAGCGGAAGGACGGCAGGGAGGAAGTTTTTATGTTTATTAAAACGCTGCACAAATCAGCGATGAAGACCGGCGGCCAGCTGGCGGTGCTGGCGGGAGCGGCCGCTGCGCTGCTGATCTGGCCCCAGGCAGTGGCCGGCGGGGTGAGCCGGGGGCTGTCTATCTGCGGGACGGTGATTATCCCCTCCCTTTTCCCCTTTCTGGTTTTGGCCGGCTTTCTGGTGCGCAGCGGCATCAGCGCCGCGCTGGGACGGCGGCTGGAGAGGCCCACCCGTTTTTTGTTCGGTCTGCCGGGCTGCTGCGCCGCCGGTATCCTGGTGGGCTTTATCGGCGGGTATCCGGCGGGAGGCATCGCGGCGGGAGAGCTGCTGGAAGGCGGCTACATTACCCGGACTGAGGGCAGGCGAATGCTGCGGTTCTGCGTCAATGCGGGACCGGCATTTATCATCAGCGCCGTGGGTGCGGGAATGATGGGCAGCGTACGGATGGGAGCTGTACTGTTTGCGGCCCATATTCTGGCATCGCTGCTTTTGGGAATCGGCGGCAGGATATGGGATGGACGCAGCAGGAAAAACGAGCCGGAGGAGCGGTCCGTTCTAAGAACCAAACGGCTGCCCGCGGCAGCTGCTTTTGTAGAATCGGTCAACGGCGCCTGCCGTTCACTGCTGTATATGTGCGGCTTTGTGGTGCTGTTTGCCGCCATTCTATCGCTGTGTGACGCCTCTGGTGTCACCGGCTTTGTTCAGCAAGCGCTGCTTCTGCCCTTTCGTTTGATCGGAGCGGATGGCAGCGGGCTGAACTGCCTCTTTCCCTGTCTGCTGGAGGTCAGCTGCGGAGCGGTGGAGGCCGCCGGCGCAGGAAGTTTGGCGCCGATGCTGCTGGGCATGGCTCTGGGGTGGGGAGGGCTCTCGGTTCATTGTCAGCTGGCGGCTAATCTTCACGCCTATAAGGTGATGGATCGGGGATTCTTTGCCGCCCGGGCGGTCCACGCGGCTTTGGGTGGGCTTCTGACAGTGCTGCTGTTCCGTATCATTCCCATGCCGCTGGAAACCTTTTCACCGCTGACCGACGCGAAGATCACGCCTTTTTCCAACTCGATAGTCGCTTCGGTGGCGCTGCTGATGATGTGCGCTATGCTGCTGCTGGTAACGGCTTCCAAAGAGCCGGGGCGAATGAAAATATCACTGGAAAAAGGCCGGAAATTGTGATATACTGATCCCTATCCGGAGATGCCACAACGGCGGGAGGGGACAGGATGCGGAAAAAATTATACGGCAATACGGTGCAGCCTTCCTGTGAGCACTGTGTCTACGGTCGGAAATCCTTTGACGGCAATGCGGTGCTTTGTGAGCAGAAGGGGGTTATGCCCCTGTATCACCATTGCCGCCGATATCGATATGATCCGCTGAAACGGGTGCCTTACCGTCAGCCGGCATTGGCAACCTATACGGAAGAAGATTTCCAAATCGAATAAAAAGGGGCTGGAGCCGACTGCTCCAGCCCTTTGGCAAATGGCTTCATATTTCCGATGAACTGCATGAGATACGGAGGAATATCATGATTCGGCTGTTTCGTAAACGGGAGGAACCGGTCAATCAGCATCCGCCGGTGTCGGCAGTGGTAGTGGCTGCGGGCGGCTCCTCCCGCATGGGGGTTCCCAAGCAGCTGATTCCGCTGCGGGGCGTGCCGGTGATCGTCCGCACTCTGCTGGCTCTTGATGCGGCGGAACTGGTGGACGAGATCGTGCTGGTGGCCCGGCAGGAGGATATGCTGCCCTTTTATACCCTCTGCAAGCAGTACGGGGTGCGCAAGGTCACCGCTATCGTGCCTGGCGCCGCGACCCGGCAGCAATCGGTGGCCGCCGGCGTGGCTGCCGCACGATCCGGCGCGGCCTATTTTGCTATTCATGACGGCGCTCGGCCGTTGATCCGCCCAAGTACGGCGGATGCGGTGATCGAGGAGGCTTTTTTCTGCGGAGCCGCGGCGGCGGCCGTGCCGGTAAAGGACACGGTGAAGGAAGCGGATGAAAACGGCTTCATTGCCGGGACGCCGGACCGCAGCCGCTTATGGAATGTTCAGACCCCTCAGGTATTTGAGGCGGACTTGTACCGGCGAGCTATGGAACAGGCTGCGGCGCTGGGAGAGGATTTTACCGACGACTGTCAGCTGGTGGAGCGCATGGGCTGTCCGGTCCGATTATGCAGGGCGGATTACGCCAATATTAAGATCACAACGCCGGAGGACGTGGCCTTTGCCGAGGCCATCCTGCGGGAAAGGGATGACGAATGGCAGTGAGGATTGGACATGGCTATGACGTGCACCGGCTGATCCCGGGCCGTCCGCTGATTTTGGGTGGTGTGGATATCCCTTATGAGAAGGGGCTGCTGGGCCATTCCGACGCGGATGTGCTGACCCATGCGGTGATGGATGCCCTGCTGGGGGCGGCGGCACTGGGGGATATCGGCGGGCATTTCCCTGATACCGATCCGGCCTACAGCGGTGCGGACAGCCTGCGGCTGCTGGAACGAGTGACGGTGTTGATCCAGGAGAAGGGCTATGCCGTCGGCAATATCGACGCCACAATCCTGGCGCAGGCTCCCAAGCTGAAGTCCTATATCGGCGAAATGCGACAGCGGATAGCGGCGGCGTGCGGCGTGAAATTGGATCAGATCAGCGTTAAAGCAACCACAGAGGAAGGATTGGGTTTTACCGGCGCGGGCGAGGGGATTGCCGCTCACGCCGTCTGCCTGCTGGAGCAGCGAACCGAATATCAGGGAGAGGACAAGCATGCTGAAGCCTAAACGGGTGGCGGATTCCCGGACGGAACAGATTCAGATTTTAATGCCTGAGCACATCAACGGAGCGGGCCGTCTTTTCGGCGGCAAGCTGGTGGAATGGATCGATGTGGTGGCTGGCGTGGTGGCCCGGCGGCATTCCGGCCGCAACGTCATCACCGCGGCTATCGACAACCTCCAGTTCAAAGAAGGTGCCTATGTCAATAATACCCTGGTGCTGATCGGCCGGATCACCCATGTGGGCCGTACCTCCATGGAGGTACGGGTGGATACCTATGTGGAAGGGCTGGACGGTATGCGCAAGGCAGTCAATCGCGCTTATCTGGTGCTGGTGGCGCTGGACGAGGAGGAGCAGCCCACGGAGGTTCCCGGGCTGCTGCTGGAAAACGAGACCGAGAGGGCGGAATGGGATGCCGGAGAACGTCGTCGGCAGCTGCGTTCCCAACGGCGAAAAGAAGGATATTGACAGCTTAAAATCCGGTAAGGGAAGCGGGCCGGAGGATGGAAAAGGAGAGGTGTAATATATGAAGATCGCCGTCAGTTCCTACAGCTTTCAGGCATTGATTCAGGCGGGAGCCATGACCCAGCTGGATTGCGTCCAAGCGGCGAAACATCTGGGATTCGACGCGGTGGAGTTTATCGGTCTGCAGCCCCACGACAACTCTGAACCGATGGAATACGCAGGGAGAATCCGCGAAGAGAGTGAGCGCTGCGGTTTGCCGGTATCCAACTATACCATTGCCGCCGATTTTTTGACCGGCAGCGGCGGTGATCTGCAGCGGGAGATTGAGCGGCTGTACGGCGAGGTGGATATGGCGGTGCGGCTGGGCAGCCACAGCATGCGCCATGATGCTTCCGGCGGATATCTCGCCGGACAGAGGAGTTGGAGAGGGTTTGAGCAGGCTCTGCCCAGGCTGGCGGAAGGTTGTCGGAAGGTAACGGAGTACGCCGTCCAGCAGGGCGTGCGGACGATGGTGGAAAACCACGGCTTCTTCTGCCAGGATTCCGACCGGGTGGAAAAATTGATCAACACGGTGGCCCATGATAATTTTGGCTGGCTGGTGGATATGGGGAATTTCCTCTGCGCCGATGAGGATCCGGCTAAGGCTGTGGGGCGGGCTGCTCCTTATGCTTTCTATGTTCACGGGAAGGATTTCCTGGTGAAAAGCGGTATGGAGCCGGATCCGGGCAGCGGTTTTTTTCGCAGCCGGAGCGGCGCTTACCTGCGGGGCACGGTGATCGGCCATGGGAATGTGCCGGTACGGCAATGCTTGGCGGCGCTGAAAGGCGCGGGCTACGACGGGTATATCGGGCTGGAATTCGAGGGAGTCGAGCCGACGGAATGGGCGCTGCGGACCGGATTGGAAAATCTGCGCCGCGCCATAGAAGCGATATAAAGCAGAAAGGAAGCCGCTGCAGCGGCTTCCTTTCTGCTTTATATCGTTATCACTTCCACACTGTCGGGTGCCTGTACCTGAGAATCCACGCTGCCGTCTGAACGGCGGCGATGGCTGACCGTGAGGATGCCATGCGGGGTGGGGTAGCTGCCTTCCGCCCAGTCCAGGTCCCCAAGCTGTGGCTCCAACGCGATTCGGCGGCATCCGGGTTCCAAAACCTTAATTCCTAGAACCTCCTCCGCCAGAAAAGGTACCGGACCGGAGGCCCAGCCGTGACAGAGACTGTGGCGGAAGCCGGTATAACAGGCGATGCCGTTGTCTCCGTGGAGATCCCGCTGGTTGTCGGTGGGAAGCTCGTCGATTCTGCCGGTATTCTCCAGCCAGCGCAGATCCAGATCCTCCCAGAAGGAGGTGGCTCCTTTGTCCAGCATCGCACCGTAATAGGCGCGCAGCATATGCAGGGCTTCCGCCATCCGGCCGCCTTGGGAGGCGGCTTTGAGTATGTAATAGCTGAGAAATGTGCACATGCCGGCGGCGCCGTCTTGGGTGATCCGCTGCGCGGCCTCTGCGCAGTCCAGGAATCCGGCCAGCGCCTGAAAGGCGGTGACGGATTTGGCTTCCACGCGAGGAACATCGCGCAACCTCAGCGCCTGGTACTTTTCTTTACATAAAGCCGCCGTTTCTGTATCGCCGTAAAAACCGGCAAGCCGGCAGGCTTTTTCCAGAGACAGAGACAGCAGAGCACGAACGCCGGCTTGGGCTGCGGGGGTGCCGTCGGTTGGCCAGTCGAAGAAATAAACCGGCACCTGGTCCTGGCCCTTTTCATCCACCAGCGCCGTCAGCTGGCGAATCAGCGTCAGGGCATAGTCCCGCTGTCTGGCAAGAAAGACAGCGCTGCCGCTGTAGAGATACCAATCCCACAGGATGATTATCCACCACATGGAATAGGAAGGCAGACTGTTCATCCAGCCGGGCAGAGGTGTTTGCAGCCGGATAAAATCCAGGCTCTCCTCCACCAGAGGATGGGCGCCGAACACGCTGCGGATGGTGAGGGCTTCCGGATGCATATCTCCGATCCAGACCAACCGGTCCCGCTTGATGCCGTCCCACAGCATTCCCTGCATATTCAGGTGACAGGTATAGGCGGCGGTGTCATAAATCCGGTTCAGCAAAGGGTCGCTGCAGCGAAAGGATCCCTTGTATTCCAGGTCGCGGTAGATGAAAACCGCGAGCGCCGCTTTCAGCGGCAGAATGGCCTCCGGGGTCAGCAGCTGAATAAAAACAAAACGGAAGCCGGTTTGCCCAAACTCCTGATCGCTCAATGGCGGAATGGTCACCGTCATGTCCCGGACGGTGTGATCATTGACAGCGTTCTTTTCTCCGATTTCGCTCAGCGCCTCCCCAGCGGATTCCCCGAACCGAAGCCGTACCTGAACACAGCCGCCGGCATTCCCTGCGGCGTTCAGCAGACGGATACCGCCGTGAAGCTCACAACCGTAATCCAGCAGAACACCGGCAGGTTCACCTGGATTTTTATTGATCAGGTTGGTGGTATGGAGTTCGCTGAGGCCGATCTGCAGGGGTTTATCAGCCAGCAGCTTTTCCGGATTTTCCACCTTCCCGGAGATTTTCAGAATGCGGCGGGGAAGAAGAAATTTCCGCGTTCGTTCATCACGGCCGGAAAAGGGTAAGCTATCGATCACGCTCATTTGTCCGCCCTCCACATATGTTTTTCTCATTGTAGCTTTCTGATGTAAAATTGTAAAGCCCTTTTTAGCCTGCCGATTCCTTCAGCGGCTCTGTGAGCAGACGGGCGGTGACGCGGACGCCGGTTTCCAGAATCCGGCCCTCCGCGGCGCCACCGGATAAGGGATTCCCTCCTGTTCCCAGAAGAAAAAGCAGACCACCCGCCGTTTGCTGCAAGTGGGCGTAATCATCCGCCTTGAATGGGAAGAGGAGACGGCGGCTGCCCCGGCAGACCACGCCTTCCATCCCGCGAAGTATTTCGCAGGCATTGGTACATAGGGAAGGAGCATTGACAACCGGCGGCAGAGAAGAAAAAATACCGGCAGTGAAGGAGACGTTCCAGTGGACTTCCAGTTTCTCTGCCAACAGCTGGAGGCGTTCCGCAGTCAGCCGATATAGCGTTCGGCTGTAAACGCCGATGTATCCATAAAAACGAATGTCCCGCCGGTCGATATCTGTGCGGAGAATGCCCGCCCGAATGCAGCGTTCTCTGACCGCTGTGTTTCTCAGCAGCCGGGAAATATTTTCCGTGGTGACATGAGGATGGGTGGAGAGGGCGGCGACCTGCCGGACGGCATCACACATAATCTCTTCCCACTGAGATTTGGTCAGTCCCTCCCGATAGGACATACGCAGAACAAACCGAGTCAATCCGCTGGCAACCGTTCCCTGGCCGATCATCACTTCACCAGCCGGGCCGGCATGAGAGCGAAGGGCGTGAACACAGGCGGAATCCGTGAGAATTTTCTGCGGCAGCTGGTGTGCCCGGCCAGCGGGATAGAAGAGGAAGCGAACAGTACCCCGCCAATCCCGCCGCCGGGCTGCCAGAATCTGCGCCGCGCCCAAGGCCACGGTGGTCTGCAGAGCCCAATCGGCTGATTCTTCGACGGAAGAGACAGGAAGCTGGGCGGCAAAGCAGGTGTTGTCTCCCGGCCTTGCTCCGGATAACCGGGCTATGATACTGCGGCCGTCGTCCGCTTCTTCGATCAGGGCGCCGCATTCCTCCAGCAAGGTTTTGATAATGGGCAGAGCGGCGTCCGGTTCGTCGGCCAGCACGCGCCGCAGTTCCGTCCATTCCCTTTGCCGTCGTATAATGAAGGGGACAGGGGGAGAAAAAATTTCAGCCATAATTTTCACCTTTTTCTATTTCAAATATTTTGATAAAAGTTATATGTTTGTCAATGGGCAAACGCGAAGACACAGCCGAAAAAATTAGATATTCTTTCTTTTAGGGCTGTGTGTCCATTATGCCACAAAGGTTAGGCGGTTGCCGACAGGCAAACGCGAAGACACAGCCGAAAAAATTAGATATTCTTTCTTTTAGGGCTGTGTCCATTATACCATGACGACGCTTTCACCGGAAGAATGCCAGTGCGGCAAAGCCGCAGGAGGCTGTTCAAGCCGACCGGCATTCTTCAAAGAGAAAATCGAAGATTTTCTCCATTATATCAGGAAAAGCGGACGAAAAGGGTGAGAAGCCTTCACGCGGCGGTAGACTTTACGATTGGGAGGATACGGCTTATAATGATAGCAGGAGGGAGGCGCATCAGGTGAGCGAATACGGAGAACTGATCAAACGATTCGATAAAATTCGGGATTACATGCGGGATTTCTATGTTTACGGATTTATGTCCCGGGAGGATTTCCAACGCAAAAGCCTGCGTTCCTATGACGATGAAAGGCGCCGGATCGAAAGTTATCTGGGGGAATATATGGCCTTCCGTATGGAGGAAAACGGAAAGCGGATATTTCTGGCGGTAAATAGCGCCGATATACCGGAGAATCCCTTATACCGGGCCTTTAAAGCCAAGAGTTTCACCAAAAACGATATAACCCTTCATTTTCTCATTTTGGATATTTTACGGGATGGCGGAGCCTTGTCTGCCGGGGATATCGCGGATAGAATCGCGGATTATCAGGATATCTTTCAGGAACCCTTTCTTCTGGATTTGTCCACCGTTCGGGGGAAACTGGCGGAATACGAGGCTCTTGGCCTATTGCACGGAGAGAAGCAGGGGCGAAAGCTGCTTTACAGCCTCTCTCCAAGGGTGGTGGCTCCTGCCGCCTTTGGAGATGCGCTGCTGTTTTTCTCTGAAATATCGCCGCTGGGGGTGGTGGGCAGCTATCTGCTGGACAAATGCGGGATAAAGAACCGGTGGCTGGGCTTCAAGCACCACTACATTATGCATGCTTTGGAAAGCGAGGTGGTGCTGGAGCTTCTGGAGGCGATGCATGCCGGGCAGACGGTGGAAATGACCAATGCGCCCTCCCGATCTCGAGAGATGTGGCGCCTGGAGGCGGTACCGCTGAAGATTTTGATCAGCGTGCAGGGGGGACGGCGGTATGTGGCGGTTTTCGAAAACCGTACAAGAAAGATAACCGCTCTACGGCTGGATCATATCCGCAGCATCAGCCGGAGCGTGGCGGCGCCGGATTACCCAGCGCTGCGCGGCCGGCTGGAAGAGATGCTGCGGCATACCTGGGGCGTTTCTTTCGGCAACGGCTGGAAGCTGCATAATCTGCAGATGACGCTACGGATTACTCCGGAAGAGGAATACGTGTTCCAGCGCCTGCAGCGGGAGGGGCGTTTTGGCCGGTTATCCCGGCTGGATAAGGACACCTGCTTGTATGAGATTCAGGTATATGACGCCAGAGAGATGCTACCCTGGCTGCGGACCTTTATCGGCCGTATTCTGTCGCTTGAGTGCGATGTGCCGGAGATTGTTCAGACCTTCCGCAGAGATATGGAAGAGATGTACGCTATGTATGGAGGGGACGAGGATGCTGTTTAGCGAGATTTACAGCGCCTATTATCAAGCGGCGGCAAGCTTGATCAACGCGGCGATCAGCGGGGAACTGACGGCAAAAAACGCGGAAGAGCTGATTGCTTCCAGGGCCTTTCGGGAGAGCTTCGTCTATATTCTCGACGCTATCCGCCGGGAGGACTGGAAAATTATCACCCGGGATTTCCGCACGTCCCTCCGGTACTCTCCACAGACACCCCTTTCCACACTGGAGTTGCGGTTTCTCAAGGCGATAACCCTGGACGACCGGTTTCGCTTGCTATATGACGGAGAACCGCGGGGACTGGACGAAGTGGAGCCGCTTTTTACACCGGCAGATTTTCATTTTTTCGACCTCATCAGCGACGGGGACCCCTATACGGATGTTGCCTATAGGAATCATTTTCGTACGGTGTGGAAGGCGCTGAAGGAAGAACGCCGCCTGCGGATATCCTTCCGGGACGGTAAGTGTCGGGATCACACCGGTATTTACACGCCGCGCAAGCTGGAATATTCGGAAAAGGATGACAAATTCCGCCTTTTTGCTGATGTGTGATAAAGAAGTAGTAGAAGTGTAAAAAATTTTGCCGTTCCT
>ENA-UOJE01000743-UOJE01000743.1-human-gut-metagenome-genome-assembly--contig:-C23-NODE-743-length-34015-cov-8.586425_pt1 | contig 34015 bp, 34 predicted proteins | sample MGYA00242341_ERZ723888 | MGnify/ENA metagenome assembly ERZ723888 | reverse complement strand
CATCCGCTGTGTAGAGGATCATATTCGTTCTCGGACTGCTAAAGAGAGACACCGCACCGCGCAGCGTTTCCAACTGCCTGCGGCCCTGCACGGTCAGGAGATTCCCAACCTGTTTCTCAATGATGGGAAGAGAACGGCTGGGGATTGTCAGCAGGTGCAGGTATGCATCAAGGGGTTCGGACTCTTCTCTGGGGGCCGTGAGCTTGCGGAGCAGAGGCCCAGCCGTGTCTGTCAGCACGTCCGCCGCCAGCAAATACCGCTCCGCACGGAGCTGGCGGATCATGCTTTGAATGTCACCAGCTGTCAGCGTCATGCCGAACATCTCACGCGCCGCTTCCGGCAGCTTGTGGGCTTCGTCTACGATGATGATGCCGTGCTCGGGGAGAATGGCGCGTCTACCCTGACTGCGGTGGATGGCATCTGCCAGCAGCAGGTTGTGGTTGCAGATCTGGAAAACATGGCGGTCATCATCGCAGCGTTTCAGGAAGCGCCTGTACCGGCAGTCCTGATGATCGCAGTCACAGAACTGCGGAACGCAGACACGTTCCCGGTCGTAGCCGCTGAGATGCGGAACCTTGTCCATGTCCAGCGTATCCTTCAAGGAGCGAAGGGCGTCGGCGGCTGCCGGGTCCTTCTTTTGAAAGTTCACCTGCCGCAGCCGTTTGCTCAAACGTTCGTCGCAAACATAGTGACCTTTTCCTTTGCGGATCACAGAGAGCAGTGGCTTGTCGATCTGTCCATCCGCCAGCAGTGTGCATGACAGTAGCGGAAGGTATTCCGTCTGCACGGCGTTCTGCAGCGCTATGCTGGAAGTGGAGATAATAATGGGCCGGTGCGATAAACAAGCGCCAAACCGGCTGGCCGCCGCTGCGGCAGTCAGGTAAGCGTAGGTCTTGCCGATGCCGGTGCCGGCATCGCACAGGGCGATGCCGCCATCCAGCATGGTATCCAGCATCCGGTGGCTGAGTTTGATCTGCTCGGAACGCTCGGTCATGCCCTGGGCAGGAAAAAGGTCTTTGAAAATATGGTCGATCATGGAATGGGCTTTTTGCCTGTTTGTATCATTTGTATTCATCCGTGGATTTCCCCTATCATGATAAAAAGTGGTTTTTGTCAGTTACTCCACCGTATTTGCAGCTCGCGCCCCGGTGGTTCAGGGGAACAGTACGGACAGAAGGTGGCGACCTTCTCGCGGGTGTATTCCAGGGGTCTCTACTGCTTTCAACCCCAGGGCAGCCCAGCCTCTTCATGCTGGCCAGTGCTTTGTGTCTCATTATCAGCCAGAACAGAGTCATTGCCAGCCGACTTTGCCAAAGTCAGCCCGTCACAGGTTTTATCGCTCGCCGGAGAGAATTCCTCCGGGTCATGGCGCACACTGCGCGAATGCTCGTCTGTCCGGGTGGTTGCCCGTACTGCTGGTATGCACTTTTCAAGGAGCAGTGAGAGGCAAATATCCAATGCCCCTCACTCTCCCTCCCGGATAACCGTGGGGTGGATAAAGGAAATCCAAAAATTTTTTTATTGTGCCTTGCAGCACGGGGACATCAATGTGTCGAAATCGTGTTCACGAAGAGAGAATGCTTGCCAAGGCTTTACGGGTCATGATAAGATACGATAAGTACAGTGAATCGTAGGAGGTACTTCCGATGATAAAAGAAATTGAGATACAAGGTTGTATTACCGTCCCTGAAGAGGTCTCGGCGGATGAAGTGATTGATAAATTCATTGCATTCGTTGAGGAAAATGATTGGAGTTTTGGTGGTGGGTATAGGACGATTATCGACGGATTCTATATGAACGAAGATGGTACACGAGGGAAATATGTCCTTGATGAGTGAACAGCTTTAACGGTGAAAGAAGTCATTTGCGCGATCTACTTGTGGAACGGGAGGTGCGTTTATGAAGGCCATTGACATACATGGTAACTTCCGCGACAGAGACAAACTTTACTTTAATATTTGGTATGAGGACCCTGACTATCGGGAAGAAACATTGGTGCGTTCGGTGCAAGATGGCACGATTCTGGAGAGCCTTTCCGGTGATGTTCGCATTATGCCGAAGGGAGAAAGATGGCTTATTAAATGAACCTTTTAGAATATGCGCTGCCAGCGGGAATTGATAAATTCTCTTTAAATAGCGGTAAAAAGGCATTCCAGCCCTCCGTATTACAGATCACAATATTGAGAGAGCCGGGCGAAGCACAAAATGCTTCACCCGGCTCGTTTCTATTGCCGAGAGTGACCGATGTATTAGGCGAAGATCATGCGGCGCAGCTTTTCGAGCAGTTTATCCCGGCGATAGAGGACAGTCCGGTGGTACACCCCCAACTGCCTGGCATATTCGCGTGCGGGAATGCCTTCAAAATACAATGCTTGTAGAAGCTGACGTTCTGCGGTGTTCAGACCGGACAGCGCTTCTGTCAGCTTTTTGAGCTGCATCGCAGTTTCACTGCTTTCCTCCTGCTCCAGAGTGGTATCCTCGGCGCTGGGAACCAGATCCACGCCCAGCGGTTCGAGAGGAACATCATCCTCCAGCAGCTTATCCAGAGACAGGAGCTTTCCGGCTTCCATCTCTTCACGGACATACCGCTCCCGACGATCAGCCTGAGAGTAGGCGCGATACACGTCCTCCGGCACCTCCACATCGATTCCATCCACGGTGATGATGTAGGAAATGATCTCACCGGCATCGTTTTTGACCTGTCTATAATTACGGCTTTCCTGCCATTTTTTCATTTATCATGACTCCAATCTCAGAATTTTTTGAAAATCTGAGATGAAGTCATGGGTATTTGGCGATGTAGGGCTGCCAGAGCTGGCGCATAGAAGTCCTTTCCGCATTTCAGCATGGCGAAAAGGGTGCAAAAAAAGAGCCTTACGCATAGCTGAAAAGCTACTTGTAAGGCTCCTAACGCTTATCTCCCGCTTATGTCTTGCGACGTCGGGTGGTTGGTGCTCTTGACGAAGTCAGATAATGTTGATTGAGTTAGATTTTCCTCGAGATGCCGCACTGCACAGCGGCGGCAACGGGAAGTGGCGGTCGATACAAGATCACAATGCCGATTTGTGTTCCGCACTTTGGACACTTGGCGATGAGATCCGCGGAATCATCCTTTCCCATGGCGAACAGGCGATATTGGGACATGATCGCTTCCGCTGGAATATCCACGATGCGGCCTTTCAGGCAAACCGGACAGCGAAGAGACTTGCGGGCTTCTTTTTCCATAGCGCCTCGATTTCCCTGTTCTCTATTTTAAGAACAGCATCCTAAAGTTTTTCCTATCTCACAGAAGATGGTGGTTTTCCAGCCGGATGCGCATGGCCTGCTTAGAGACTTGAAAAATATCAGCCATGTCGGCAACCAGCTTCTGCCGGTCCCGACCGGACTGGAGCCGGTAAAAGCAGCGCTTCACCTGTGGCAGCGGCATCAAAAGAATAGAGCCGAGCAGGTTTGCCTGTGCCTCAAACGTATTGTTCTGCGTTTTGGTGATACTCTGCCCTGTCACCATGGCCGCGCGTTTGCCAGTGCCGCTGTATACCTTCTTGTGCAGCAGCCAATGTGCCAGCTCATGGGCGCAGGTAAACCGCAGCCGGCCTGTGGAGGCATCCTCTCCGCAGAGGGAGCTATCAATGAATATGGTACCTCCCTTGACCGCAATAATGGTATATCCGGGGATATCGTAATCATAGATGATGGTGCCGCCATCATCAAAAATTGTTTCGCCCAGGACACAGCCGGTTTTCCGCAGGCACTGGTATTCCAGCGTGAGGCCCTGTGCCTCGATAATGTTTTCAATGGGAATCATAGTGGGAGCGCCATAATAGAGAGACGGATCATAGGCGGTGACGACTTCGCGGGCGATCCCCACCAGAGCCTGTTCCCTGTAAAATGGTGTTCTCATGCCTTGCTATCACTATCCTCTCTCATTCGTCGGTTGATCCGGTCGATAAAGTCCTGCCATTCCTTGTCGGTGGCGTCTGCCTCTTTGGCAGTGCGGAGCGCCGTGCGGACGATCTCCCGATCCATGATGTAGTCCGGGAGATCTGCGGAAACCCGGTCCTGACGGGACTTCGCTGCCAGATCCAGCATCTGCTCACGGTCTGCTTTGCCGAGCTGTAGTAGCAAGGCCAGCCGCTCGAGGTATTCCTGCACAGGCGCCGCACGTCGGCCATTCTCGATATTGCTCACATAGACGGGGGACAGGCTGAGCTTTGCTGCTAAACCGCGGAGAGACATTCCGCAGGCGATTCTCCGTTCTCGAACAAAGCTGCCAAAGGTCTGATTCATGCCGTTCACCTCCTACCTGTTGTGTTCTCTTGCCTGTGAACAATGTCAGTATAGCAAACATGTGTTCGATTGACAAGGCAACAAAAAAGAGGTGTTCCCCGCAGGGAACACCTCGGAACGTAAGCACAGAATAAATGACAACCATCTCAGTGAGGAGTAGTTTTTGAGGCGGTGGCCCTTTATACGTGCTCAGGTTTAGCCATTGTTTAGTTCTGCTTTCCGCAACTGGCCAGATGAACAGTCGTGCCTACTGCACAGCATCTCGAAACACTTTCCCCGGCTTGAATGCAGGGACTTTGACGGCTGGGATCTCAATCACTACACCTGTGCTGGGATTACGACCAACGCGTGCAGCACGCTCTCGAATTTCAAACGTTCCAAATCCTGGCAGCTGTACTTTGCCGTCTCTTTTGAGTCCATCCTGCAGAGAAAGCACAAATGCGTTCAGGACCTGCTCCGCGTCTTTTTTGCTGACGCCCGCCGCTTCCGCCACAGCGGCAATCAATTCTGTCTTGTTCATAACTTATTTCCATTCATCTTTTATAATTTTTCAATCGTAAATTGATTCCGTGTCCCACTCGATGATCGTACCGGTAGCAGCATCGATGGTAAACTCGTATTCCATCGAGCCATAGAGGATCTCGCCCTCGTACTCCCAGCGGCCATCGTCGAAGTCGAGTTTGAACTTGTAAATGTTGCGGCTCGTTGCACCGGGCACATGGGCAAGCGCGATTTTCTTGGCTGCGTCCTCGCTGATCCGGCCGTTCGCACTGGTGCTGTTGTTCGCATTTTGAGCAGGAGCATAACCCTCGATGTCATAGTCGTAGCTGAGGATCGTCCCCGTAGCGACATCGATCTCATAATCATACTCGGTGTAGCCAGAGCCGGTGCTGCTCACAAATTCGATCTCATAGACCATGCGGCCCTTTTCCCAATCCTGCTTTGCCTTCACGAACTGCACCTGCGAGGCCGTCTTGCCTGCGTGGTTGAGCGCGATCTCCTTTGCTCGCTCCAGCGTGACGCTGCCTGCCACAGTTGTCGTTCCGCCAGTCCCCGGCGCAGAGGGATTGCTGGTATCGTAGTCTGTCACCTCACCACCGGAGGCACTGTCAAGCAGGACGGTACTCGTTGCATTGTCCCATCTCACCGTTTTTCCCATGATCTCACCGATGGCGCGAATGGGCAGATAGATGGAGCCGTCATAAACCGCGGGGTCGACCTTTGTGCCGTTGACATCCGCAAAGGTACGCTCTGTACCGTCGATGACGACATGATATTCCGGCCGTAGATAAAACGTCACGTCTGCACGCTTCGCCGCGCTGTCCGGCGTGCCGGTCACCGCGCCCGTCGTGCGCGTTCCGCCAAGGGTCGCGGTTTTGACTGCGTTGTCCCAGTTAACGTTCTTTCCCATCAGCTCGCCCACAGCGCGCAGAGGGATGTAAGTTGTGCCGTTGAAGAGAATAGGATGTACTTCTTTTCCCTGTGCATTGTAAAAATCACGCGCGATCCCGTCGATGCGGACGCTGATGTCTGGCCGCAGCGTCGCAGTCACGGTAGACGCTGCAGACGCACCAACAGTCAGCATGGTGGACAGTGCCATTGCGCAGGCGGCTGCCTGCAATGTTCTCTTTTTCTTCATACTGTAATTCTCCTGTTTCTGTTATTTTGTTTATGTGTTCAGCAGTTTTAAATAGATGCCTCGATTGAATTTCTGGAAGAAGTCGCAACATTCTTCCAGAAGGAATTGACGGACACTGAGCGATCAGGCCAGCCATCCGCTCATTTCTTTCATCTTTTGCAGGACCTCACTTGGCCCGAGAATGCGGATCTTGCCGCCAAACGTAAACACCCAGCCGAAAAAGGGAGGACTGGGAGCTACCTCTACCGTTGCTATGAAATGCTGCGCGTCAATAGTTTCGATGTGGACCTCTGGCCCGAAGCGGTCTACGATGCTGCGCATCATCTCATTCTCACACAGCAGCTCTACGGTACAAGGCTCATCCGGATACATGCCGAAGACCTTACGCACATATTCGGCAGGGTCAAAGCCCGGCGACAGCGTGGCCGCCTGATCCGTTAAGGCAACGGACGTCATTCGATCCACGCGGAACTGTGCCAGAGTCCCGTGCTTGTCCGACCAGCCGACAACGTAGTAATAGTCCCGACTCCAGATCAGGGCGTAGGGGCTGAACTGATAGCGGTAGCCGTCGTGCTTGAGAACCTTTTCCTTTTTGGCTGTGTACTCATAATACTGGAATGAGATCTTGCGCTTTTCCTGAATGGCAGTCTGGATCTTATCGACAGTGTAGTAAATGCACTCGTTTTTCGGTTTTACGGTGCCGTCCATATAGATATGGCGGTTTAACTGCGCGGCGTGGTATTCACTGGTGAGCATGCCGATTTTATGAATAAGCTGCTTGCTCTTTTTTGCCGTGATGAATCGGGAGGACTCCACAGCATCCACCAGCAGTTTAAGCTCTGGCAGCTCGAAAAGCCTCGTGCCTACGAAATAATGATTTTGTGTACTTTTTACGCAGACAATATCCATCCCGCTGTTTTGGAGGATCTCGATGGCGCTGTACACGCTTTTGCGCCCCAGCTTGATGCCATAGGATTCCCAATAGCTCAGAATGTCCGCAGCGGAAACGGTATGAGAGTCATCTGTGTGCTCCAATAAAAACCTCTGCAACAGCAGCAGGTGATTCGGCTGATCCTGTGGCAATTTGCTTGATTCCTTTCGTTCTGGATTGTTGAGCGCCGTCATGAGAGGGAAGGGCAGCATCTATCCGAAGCAGCAGAATCACACGATCTCCCATAACGGGTCCATTTTCTGCTTTTGCTTCTCATTCTGCTTTCGCTCAGCAGCTCGCTCTAACCGCTCTTTTTCCGCCTCATTCCGGTCTTTCACCATTGCACGGTACGCTTCGAGGACGTTTGCCCGCTGTTCGGGTGTCAGGCGCCTTGCAAATGTGCCATATGACTCTCCGGCCTTTTTAGCTGCCCACGCGACCGCGTGGAGCTCATCGGATGCGATTGAATTACCACGACAAGGAACCATTGCTTTCTACCTCTCGTTGACTTTGACTCACTTTTTATGCGCTCTTTATAACATCCTGTTTTACGTCGTTCTGGCTGGCTGCACGAACGAAGCGGCATTGAGCCATTTATAAATGCCAAACTGCTCGATAATGAGTTGTGTGATCTTGTCCAGTGATTTATCATCAAAGGGGAGGTCAATATCCGTCCAGATCATGGATTCGAAATGTTCACCGCTGCGATTATAAGAGAGGATCAACCCGACGCGGTCATATAGGCAAACCACGCTTTTGGCTTTCGAATCAGGCATATTGAGCGAAATGATCAGGTTAAATTGTTCATCCGGACTTTTGCATTCCACCCATTTCCAGTTGTGAAGATCAACGGGAGTAACGCGTCCGTCAGAGGTGTAATCCGCGTGTCCGCTGCCGCTGCCTGGTCCGGTCACGATCTCCAGACCGTTATTGGCAAACAGCGTTTGCTTTTGCAGATACGAGATCAGTTTCTTGCGCTCCGACTCCCGCTGCTCACGGTAGGCTTCCTTGGTTTTCTGAAACATGCGCTTAATACATCCTTTTTCTGTGATCCAACCGCCCCAGCAGGCATATCAGCAGCAGCGAAGCACCTGCCAGCACCGCCATGCTCGCCATTTCCAGCGTCGTCGGAGTCAGATAGAGCATTTTAATGCCCAAAGCCGCAAGTGCCGTCAAACTGGCAGCGAGTGCAAGTCGCAGCCGCACGATCCGTTTATCTGGCCGCGCGTTGTATCCGTAATGAGTGGCATGCTGCGGCAGCTTTGTCATCTTCAATTTACCTTTGCGTTTATACGGGCCGTAGATCATGGGATGCTCCTATCTGATGTTACGATGTGGTTTTCTTATTATCCTGTTTTGCATTGAGAATGGCGAGAAAGTCCTTGCGAGGTTTGAATTCCACTGTTTTTCTTCCTGGCTGACAGGAGTCCGCCCTCCATACGCCGGGGATTTCCTTCCTTTGGGTACGGTCCGGGCGGGGAACGAAGACGCCGTATCCGCCCAGGCTGGCGCTTTCGCCGCCAGCGAGGACGCTGCCCCAATCTCTTGCAATACCAGTTCCAGCGTGGCGTCGATCTCTGTGGCCTGCCGGTTTTGCTCTCAATCTGCCTCATCAAAGTTTCACGGTTCATAATCGGTCTATCTCCTGAAAGGTCTTAGTAGATCCAGTCCCGCGCGGCGAGGTCGTCAAAATAGCTCTGGCTCTTGAGACCAGTATCAGCGTCCTTGGCCCTCACAACACCGGTTTTTACATAATACGCAAAGGCGTCAGCGAAGAACTCTTCGCCGGTGTTCTGAGATCCGGAAGCAAACAGGGAGCCGGTCCATTTTTCCTGCGCCTGAATGTCGTTAAATGCTGTATAGACATTCTTGTCCATGCCGGAGGCATAGAGCTTTTGCTGGTAGTAGTGGCCCATTTCGTGTAAGAAGGAGCCTTCGTTTGCAAGGAGAATCTGCTTGCTGCTGTAATCAGTCAAACCACCAATGCCATGGATGCCTGTTTCGCTGGAGTAGGCGTTGATCTTTTCCGTGTCGAAGCTGATGGTCCAGCCGTCCGCAACGAAGGCTTTTCGAATCTGCTCCGGAACTGCCATCATATCCGCGTAGAAATCATTGAACACGCCCTGCGGAATTTTTTTGATGACACCCTTCATCTCGGCCACAATGGGCGGTTCCGACAAGGCTTTTGTACTCGTGTGTGCGGCGTGAATGATCGCCACTGCCTGCGCTCTCGTGATGAGCTCTGCAGCGTTCGCATTGTCAGGCGCAAGCCCAAGGGACTTTGCGGCGTTCATTCCTTCTTTGCAGGTGTCGGGGGATTGTCCGTACAGACGGCTGGTATAAACCTTCGTGCCCGTTGCGGTCAGAGCATAATTCCACGCACGGCCAGCCATGATCTCGCTGTCCTTTTGCAGCTCGATCTCGGCTCCGTTTCTGCCGGTCCAACCATGGCGGACGGCGCGGCGCAGATGATAGATCATCGAACCTTTCTCTGCGCCAAGGCTGCCGGTGTCATTTTCATCTTCGGGGATGCTTCTCGAGAGCATTGTGTAGAACTGTTCCAGCGTGACTTTTTCATCCGGATAGAATTTGCCGTTGCAGCCAATGACGATGCTGTTTTCTACTGCCCAGCAGATGTCGTCGTAATATGTATGGGTTGACGGCACATCCGAAAACGGCAGTTTGTCTGCCGCCAGCGCGGTCGGTATTAAGCCAATGAACAGCGCGGCGATCATCATTGCGGATATGATGGAGTGAATCAGTCTCTGCTTTCTTTTGTACGTTTTCAAAGTTCTCACCTCAGAGTTTTTATAGGGGAAATTAAATCCCTCCGTTCGGATGGAAGTTCGAAAAGAAATCTTCCGCAGGCATGGGCTTGCCGATCTTATAGCCCTGTAACCTGTCACAGCCGAGCTTTTTGAGCAGTTCAATCTGGCTGTCAGTCTCGATCCCCTCTGCTACGCAAAGCATATCGAGCTCGTGGCACAGTTCAACAATCTTCTTGATGACGATCTGTTCCCGCTTGCTGATCTCCGCCATACAGATAAGGCTTCGGTCAAGTTTGACGACCTTAAATTGTTCCACGTACAGCAGTCTGAGGCAAGCGTCCTTCGTGCCAAAGTCGTCAATGGCAGTGGCGATCCCACGTTTTCTGAGCTCACTTAGAAGGTTTGTAAGCGAATCAAGCTGGATATCCTGGGAGGACTCTGTGACTTCGAAGATAAGCTGCGAGTGATCCACGCCGGTGTCTGCAAGGATCTGATCGACGTGCTCCAGAAAGTCTGGTTCTGTCAGTGTACTTTTTGAAAAATTGATGTTCAGTACGAGATCCGGCCACACATCCCGACACTGCGTAATGATATTGCACGCCTGACGCAGCATCGTGAAGTCCACCATGGAGATCATGTGCTCACGTTCCATAATGCTGATAAATTCGACCGGCGTGTGGATATTGCCTCGTGGATCGATTTTGCGCACGAGAACTTCCGCACCGTAAACACGATCTTCCTTGATGCTGTATAACGGCTGGAGGTATGGCACAAAGGTGCTTTCCCGGAACTCCTGCAAAAGCGCATCCAGATAGGCTGGCCGTTGGTCTCTGCGATTCGCATGCTCCGTATAGAATTTATTTTTTGCTGCCTGCATGGCCTTTTCTGCCTTGCGGACGGTAATTCCAACATCCTCTTCACTGCCCCATACATAGCCGACGGCCGCGATATTCTGTTTTGAAGAAAGTGTCGATTTCAGCTTTTCTGCAGTCTCCATAAACTGGCTATAGCTGACGCCGGGCCAGATGATCACGAACTCATCTCCGTTGATCCTGTAAATATAATCGTCACTGATATGCTTTCGAATCAGTTCGCACGTCTGCTGAATGGCCTTGTTGCCCATATCGTAGCCCAGATTGTCGTTCAGCCATTTTAGACCGTTCAAATCGATAAAGCATACACCGGTTGGCTCCTCTGTCCCAAGAAGGCTCTCCAGCGTTTCGTCATAGGCGAGCCGGTTTTTCAGCTTTGTCAGCGAATCATGATAGCTCTTGAAGGTCAACTCTTCCGTCAGCAGGTGCTTTTGGAGCTCATTGGCAGCAATATATGTCACCTGCGACAGAAACTCCGGTGCTTCTACATTGTCCGAAGGATTATCCACGCCGAGAAATCCATGCAGCTTCCCACCGCTCAGAAAGATAGGTACCGTGATCAAGCTCTTGATGCCCTGTGGATGTAGGCAGTCATATTCGATACGCCGTGCAGGATCATCCTTGAGCGCATCCACGTCATCGATAATGTTGATCGCGTTCTTCTGGTTTTTGAAAAGATCTACCCACAGCGCAACGACATCGATAGGAACATTCTGCAAAAGATCAATTTGCGGCGTCACGCCCTCTTTGCAGATCTCATAGGTGTTGTTGGTCACGCCATGCTCCCAATCGAACTCAAATATGTATGCTCTATCTGCAGCGTAGTGCTCGTTGATCATTTTCAGCATGACGTTGACAGCTACATCAAAATCCGTTGCCATAATAAGATTTTCAATACAGGCAACGAGTTTTTTCTCTGCACTCAGGTCGTCCCGCGTTGAGCGAAGTTCGCTGATGTAGCGATTGACATCGAAAGCAAGCTCCATGCGGCAGGTTTTGCCGTTGTAGTCAATAAGGCAGTCGTGTAATGTGAAGTTACCGATTTGCGGATGCTTTCGATTCCATGTGTAGCGACCGTCCGGGCTGTTGCGCAGCAGGTCATTCGTGCAAAATTCGCAAGGCGTATCTTTCCCCTGCAAGTGCTTATAGCACATCGTACCAGGCGTTGGAGCACCAAAAAATTCGCAGCCGTATCGGTTCAGGTATAGTAGTTCATAGGTGTCGAGATCGCTGATATAAACGATCTCGTCCACCTGATCTAAAACTTTTTGAATATCCACACCGGTTTTCTCCTTGTTTTGTCTTTCTGCATGATCCACCAAGGTTCACTTCTGGCGGATATTATTCTGGAGAGGATTTCACTGCACCACAGGGATTCAGTGTTTTTGCACGTGATGATTATGCGCCTTTTTTATCTCTTTCATTGCCATCATCTGTGGTCTCTGGGGGAGTGATGCCAAGCTGCTGATAAGTCAGCCGAATCAACCGAGCGTAGCGCTTGATCCTGCTCGTATCACCTTCACAGATCGGGCAGCGTGGCTGTTGGCCCTGCTCGACGCGCTCTCGAATCTTGCTGCGCCAGACATGTCCTTTCGGACATTGCCACCAGACCGGCTTTTCACTTATAGCCAAAACATTCTTCGGCTTGAGCAAGTCATTCAGCAAAGGATGCCACTGTTTCGCAATTTGAGGGGCTATCGTGGCAAGATCATTGAATCCGGGTAAAACCGTCCTATTGCTGCAATATGGGCATTCTTCTCCATGGAGGGTGCGCTGAACGACAGTTGTTTTCCATATATGTCCTAATTTGCACTGCCACCAGACAGCCCGTGTGCTGCTGGCACTTACGTCCTGCGGTGTCAGAATGCCGTTTTTCTCTGCATCCCACTGCGCTGCGAGAGCAGGGTGGGTGGTAGATAGATCGTTGTAACCAGAAAGCGTTTTTGCGCCGCTGCAATACGGGCAGCCACGATCCCGCGCGGCGCGGACACAGATCCGCTCCTTCCATTGATGGTGCAATGCACACCGCCATGCCGCAATGCGGAGGTCTTTCGCCGTCACTATCTGCGGTGTCAGGCTCCCGTTGGCTATTGGGTCCCACTGCGCCGCAAGTTCAGGATGTGTAACGGAGAGATTATTCATCTTCTTGATGCTTGGGGAACGGCCTGCGCAGATCGGACATGCTGTTTTGTACCGGACTCGGTTATACGGCGAAGTCTGCCATGTATGTCCCTGCGGGCATTTCCACCACACTTTTCGCTGGGCCTGCTCAAATACGGCCTGTGGGGAGAGACACCCGTTTTTCTTATCATCCCACTCTGCTGCAAGGTCAGGACGGCATGATGCGAGATCATTGATCCCAGCGACAATGGTTTTATTGGCGCAGACGGGGCAGGAGGTGCCTCTATTATAGCGTGCTGCAATGACCGCCTGCCATTCATGCCCTTTTGCACAGCGCCACCAAACCTTTTTATTGGAGCCGTACATGACCTGATTCGGCGTCAATGGGAGGTTCTTCTGTAGATCCCATTCAGCCGCGAGCATTGGCGCTTTTGTGGCAAGGTCGTTGTAGCCGGGAAGGATACGTTCATTGCTGCAATAGGGACAGGCAGAGCCACGACTGCGCCGGTAAACAGGAGCCTGCCACGTATGGCCAGCGCAGCAGCGCCACCAAATATGCTTATCCGACCCGGAGGTTACCTGCTGTGGAGTCAGGGGCAGGTTTTTTTTGGTATCCCACTCCTTCAAAAGGTCAGGGTGATCTTCCTGTATGCAGAAGTCATAAAAGGATCGTTTCTCTTTTTTCATGGGTATCGGGTCCTTTCATTGGAGAAGAGCTGAAAGCTGAGGACTACTGATCTCCTTTGCCTCGGTCAATGCCGAGCTGTAAGTACGTTTCATCCATCAACTTCTGATAATAAGCAAGTCGTTTCTCACCGACATTTCCGGCGCATACCGGGCATCCGGAACGGCTCCGCGGAGAAGTGCGGTTGGCGATGATCGTCCGCCATACATGGCCTTCGTGGCAGATCCACCACGCATAACGGTTACTGCCAGCTAAAACTGTATGTGCAGTAAGGGAACCATTGAGCGCGGGATGCCACTGTGCGGCGATCTCAGGTTCCAGTGTTGCCAAGTCATTGAAACCGGGCCAGACACGCCTGTTTACACAATAGGGGCATTTATCCTGACGCAGTACCCGTTTACTGATCACTGATTCCCACTCGTGACCGAGAGGACATTGCCACCAGACCTTTCGACTTGATCCGGCGACCACATCCTGCGGCGTGAGGGAACCGTTACGGCTGGGGTGCCATTGTGCTGCGACACCCGGGGCAATCGTTGCAAGGTCATTGAAACCGGCCAGAACTTTTCGATTCGAGCAGTATGGGCATCCGTCGCCTCTCCGCGTTCGGTTCATGACGCTGGCTTTCCACTCGTGTCCTTTTTCGCAGATCCACCAGACTTCCTTGTCACTGCCAGCCGTTACCTGCTGAGGCGTGAGCGTTCCATTTTTCTTCTGACCCCATTGCGCTGCGAGGTTTGGATATGTTGTTGCGAGATCGTTGAAGCCCGTCAGAATTACATTGTTGGCGCAGATGGGACAACCGACCTTTCCTCGCACTCGGAATGCCGGAGATGCTTGCCATTCATGCCCGAGCTGACAGTGCCACCACACTTTTTTATCTGTCTTTTCAGATAGCTGCTGTGGCGATACGTCACCGTTTTTAGCGAAGTCCCATTCTTTCATAAGATCCGGACGCAATGTTGCAAAGTCATTGAGGCCGGGAATGATTTTCATATTTGCACAGACTGGGCATCCTGTTCCAGTACTGCGGCCCGAAATGGGAGCCTTCCAGTGATGGCCTTTTTCGCAGATCCAGAAAACGGACTTGTCGGTATGAGGCATAACCTGATCCGGGGTCAACGGTGCATTTGCATCGTAGTCCCACTGCGCCGCAAGCTCAGGATTGCGGGTTGCAAGGTCGTTATACCCAGGCAGCGTTCGCCGATTGTTGCAATAGGGACAACTGTAGCCATTGCTTCGCGACGAGATAGCAGCCATCCACTCGTGCCCTTTCTCACAGCGCCACCAGGCCTTTTTATTGCTGTGAGGCATTACCTGCTGGGGCGTCAGATCTCCGTTTTTTTCAGCGTTCCATTGAGCAGCAAGCCCTGGGTTTCGGGTGGCGAGGTCATTGAAACCGGGCAGGAGCTTTTGACTGGAGCAATACGGGCAGCCTCTGTCTTTCCTGACCTGATCCCCGATCACGCGCTGCCAGCTATGTCCGCAGGGGCCGCTCCACCACGCTTTTTTCCCGGTCTTTGCTGTTACCATCTGAGGAGTCAGCGGGAGGTTCTTTTTCTCATCCCACTTTTCCAAAAGGTCCTGACGGCCATTTTGTATGCAATAATCGTAAAGAGATTGATTCATGCTTTTTCACCCGCTGCCTTGAGATGACCTCCGCACCGAGTGCTTGAAACAAAAAACGGAGCATTTGCAGAGGCTTTGCGACGCCATGTCATATTTTTGGAGTTCTTTTTAGCCTGCCAGTGTAGTGTTCATATCGTCGGGGCTTTCCTTGTTTGCACGTTCCTTGCACATCGGACATTCGCAGCCCAGAGCTGTCCGTGCGTAGATCTGGGCTTTCCATTCATGCCCAGCTGGGCAAAGCCACCACACTGTTTTCTTGGCGCTGTATATGACCTGATCCGGTGTGTGCGATCCATTTTTTTGAGGATGCCACTGCGCGGCAATATTCGGAACGGTCGAGGCAAGGTCATTAAAACCAGCGAGCACTTTTCGACCTGTGCAATAAGGGCAGTCAAAGCGTCTCAGCGTTCGATAGAAAATCAGCATCTGGTAAGAATGCCCCTTTGCACAGCGCCACCATGCGCTGCACCGGCTTCCGCGCGTCACATCGGTTGGGGTAAACGGAGCGTTCTTTTCGGCGTCCCATTCATCGACCAGTTCGAGACGGCCTGTTCGCTGACAATATTCGTACAATGTTTCTTTCATAGCCGGCCTCACCATGTTTCTGCTTGATGTGATCAAAGAAGAGGGGTATTTCGTGTGCCGCTATGGATTATCCTGCTTTGCGATCTTCTGGTAGCCCAGAAGCGGGATGAACGCAATACTGCTGTTGCAGACCTCGATCAGACCACACACCAGATCGCTGATGAGGAAGCGGTAATAGATGTCAAGCAGTAAGCTGATCGCAAAGGCTGTTAGAAAAGCTCGCAGGACCTGCGGACGGATTTCTGTTGTCACTTCGCAGCTTTTTTACCTGGCACATGATCCGTGCGCCCAGGTATATCTTCAGCAGTGCGACTACTGCTTTATAGACCATGAGGGTGATTACTAAAGTGCCGTTCGTTTCAGCGATCGTAGAATACAGGATGCCAATTATAATGTGGAACGCATCGATAAGAGGAAGAAGCCAAAATACGATGCCGAAAAGTCTCATTTCCTTTTTCCATTCGGTATTGCTATTTCCCATTCTTACATGTCCTTTTTATCTGTATTTTAAAATCGCATTCCTTCTCCAAGCGTTCGGACACTCTTTGCTCGAGCGCTTGGAGAAGGAGGGGACATTCCGTTTCCGGCCTTCTCATAGAGAATATAGGAAGTAAGCAAGAATAAACTTGATTATTCTACATAGGGGAGGGAGGTTGCTTGTGCGTCGGTGCAGTCTGTTGGGCAGAGGTATCACTGACCCGCGAATTTGCAATGCATTCCCCAGACTCGTCCATATAACGCTTGTATCGCTTGAGCTTTTTCTCGTCGACACGCCCCATGCACACGGGGCAGTTGCAGTAGCCACGGGAACGCGAACTAATTCGTGCTTTCCAAACATGCCCTTCCGGACATTGCCACCATGCTTTGCGGTTAGAGTGCTCTGTTACCATCTGCGATGTCATCGGTCCATTGAGGCTTGGATGCCACTGTGCCGCGATCTCCGGCCTTTTGGATCCCAAATCATTGAAACCTACGAGAACTTTTCGTCCTGTGCAATATGGGCAGTCACAGTTGCGTGATGTTCTGTCCCAAGGCGACATTTGATAGGAGTGGCCCAATGGACATCTCCACCACACTTTTTTCTCTGAGCCGGCACCGACCTGATCCGGCGTCAACGGTGCATTTTTCTCCGTATCCCATTCAGCTGCCAGGGCAGGATAAAGCGTTTGCAAGTCATTGTACCCTGCTTGTATCACGCGGTTTGAGCACACTGGGCAGCCGCTTCCCATATAAGTTCGTGCAGTGATTATGGTCTTCCATTCATGTCCACGCGGGCAAAGCCACCAAACACGTTTGGTGGAGCCGTATGTCACCTGTTCGGGGGTGAGAGATCCATTTCTGCTTGGGTGCCACTGTGCGGCAATGTCCGGATTATGCGAGGCCAGATCATTAAAACCGGGAAGCACTTTTACTCCCGCACAGTAAGGACAGCCAGAATGCCTTTGCACCCGAGACGCAATTTGCATCCGATAGGAATGCCCTTTTTCACATTGCCACCAGACCTTACGGTTAGAGGATGGAGTGACCTGATCTGGCTGCAGTGACCCGTTCTTTTTGCCATCCCATTGCGCAGCGATCTCAGGAAAGGCTGTCTGCAAATCATTATCGCCGCTTATAACAGCTTTTCCCGTGCAGAATGGGCAGCCAGTGCCGCCTGAGACGCGTGAGGATATCATGGAGCACCAGCTGTGGCCCTGATCACAGCGCCACCACACCTTTTTCATCGACCCGCCGACAACCTGTGTTGGCTTAAGATCTCCGTTGCGCACAAAGTCCCACTGTGCCGCGAGCTCAGGGTTTGTTGCTGCAAGCGAGTTTTCTTCTGCAATGACCATTCTGTTCGTGCAGTAAGGACATTTACATCCCTGTGTTTTCAGCCGGATCTCTGTCAGATAGCTGTGTCCCTTTTCGCACTTCCACCACACCTTGCGGCTGCTGCCGCGGGTCACATTATCCGGCGTGAAGGGTGCGTTTTTCTCTTTATCCCACTCATCCAGCAGATACCGCATATTGGTTCTGACACAATAATCGTGCAGCGTTTCTCTCATAGCCCTCACCTCGCTTTTCCGGATGCCTTCAAATTTGCCGCTATTTAGTTGCAGTTGAGTAAGCCTCCGGAGAGATGTTCAGATTACCCTTGAATGAATCCCTTCTCCAAACGCTCCACTAAGTGTCGAGCGCTTGGAGAAGGCTCGGGGAGCAAAAGCTCCCCGAGCCTTCCCATAGTGAAAATAGGAGGCAGACTAAGACAGTGTCTTAGTTGTCTGCGCGATAAAGGAGCGTCACGATCTGACCACGGGTGCAGTCCGCGTTAGGGCTGAACTTACCGTTGCCGGTGCCGGTCGTGATGCCACTGCGCACCGCCCATGCGACGGCGTTGGCGTAATATTCATCTGCCGCCACGTCGCTGAAGCTCGCGCCGCTTGCAGCGGGAGAGCCATTTGCGCGATACAGGAACGTCACGGTCTGAGCACGGCTCACCGTAGCACCCGGCGCGAAGCGATCCGCGCTGACGCCGGTGGTGATGCCGTTTTCAATGGCCCAGAGAACTGCGTTGTAGTAATAGTCCGAACTGCTGACGTCCTTGAAGGGATTCACCGTGGACTTGGGCGCGGGACTGCCCGCAGCGCGATAGAGGAAGGTCACCATCTGTGCGCGAGTGCAGGAAGCGTCGGGGCTGAAGGTCGTTGCGCTGGTACCCTCGGTGATGCCCTTTTCAACCGCCCACTGGACCGCATCGTAGTAATAATCACTCTGATTCACATCGCGGAAGCTGACAGCGGCTGCGATCTTGGAGAACGAGGCGTCCACGCTGACCTTGCTACCCGGCATGGTGAAGGTGTACTTGCCGTCGCCCTTATCGGAGAGGGACAGGCGGTTGCCGTCCTTGTCGGTGACGGTGAGCTTGTCCAGCGCATAGCCCTCGTCAGGCTTGACGGTGAGCGTCACGGTCGTGCCCTTGGAGGCGGAGCCGGGCGTCACGGAAACACTGCCGTTATCGAAGCGAGGCACGCTCACGGGATAGCTGCTGGTGGTGCCGGAGCTGCTGGAGCCGGTATAGCGCCAAACAGCGGTCAGGGTCGCTTCTTTTGTGACAGTGTATTCGCTGCCTGCGGCATAGGTGTTCGTGCCGTCCGTCCAGTAGCGGAACGCGTATCTGCCGCTGCGGGTAGGCGTGGGCAGGATCACGATGCCGTTTTCGGCAACGGTGAGCACCCGATCCGCAGTCTCGCCGTCATTGGCGAACTTCAGCGTCACGGTATAAGTCTTTGCGGTCTGGGAAGTCAGATCGGTGACGGTGCCGCCGCCAGCCTTCTTTGCCGCTTCCTTGGCCTCGTTGACCGTGGGGTAATAGCTGTAGGGCACATCGCCCTTGCCGGTGTTCAGCTCGGCTTTCAGGCTGTCCGCCAGATAGGCAGTATCTTTCAGGGAAGAGGAGAAGTTGCCGCCAGTAATGAATTTCTCGATATCCTCACTGGAGACATTTCCATCGAAGCTGCCACCGCTGATAGAGATTTCGACTTTGGAAATGGCATCAGTGCTGTTCTTCTGAGGATTCGCCTCATAGACAGAATAGGTGCCGGAAATTGTGCCGCCGCTGATCTTTACATCGATGGGCAACGTGGTGGTATGCTGAGCGATTGCAATGCCGACACCGGTGGTTGTAGTTCCGTTGGGATTATTCACACAGGAGAATTCACCATTGCCGGTGATGGAACTGTTGTTCGTTTCAATGTTGCCAGCACGTACTTCAATACCGGTCGAGCCGGTGATCGTGCTGTTATTGACCGACGTTGTGGCATTGCCTGCCTGGTAAATACCATGATTGACAGCGTTAATAGTCGCACCATCGACGAGTAACTTGTTCTGGACGGCCGTATCCGTAATTAAGCCGTTTACGGTGATACCGCTGCCGCCCTCAAGAGTGCCCTTAACGGTCAATTCTGCGGCAGTACAGTCGCTCCAAAGGCCGATGCAATAGCAGTTATCCTCTGCGTTATTGGAGACGGAGACGATGGCATCGCTTTCCACAGTTAATTTTGCGGTTTTATTGAGCCAAATTGCCGCGGCGCCCTTAGCGCCAGTCATCTTGACCGTACCGTTTTTAATGGTCACATCACCATAAATATCAAGTACCTGACCACCGGCACCCGTCAGAGTATTACCGCCGAGGTCAAGCGTGAAGACTTTGCCTTGCGAAATAGAAAGTCTTTCGGTCGTGTCAGCCAGCAGCGTGACGGTATCGCCAGTACCGGCCGCAGTGACAGCATCCGCCAGAGACGCATAATACTTACCGTTGACGCTGGCAGCAGCATTTTCCTGTGTACGGGATTCCGCCTTACCGGTAGCAGGGTCATAGGTGCTGGACGGATCGACATAAGATTTCAGGGCGTTCAGATTTTCCGTATTGGTGGTTACAAACGTACCCTTGACGATGGTAACATCGGTCTTTGCGCCGGCACCCACCCCGATAATCTTGCCGCTACCAGTAGTAAAGGTACCACCATTAATCTGGACAGTACCGAGGCCAAGGTTGTCGTTCTGCTGAATGACCGGGCTGCTGCCAGTAGCAGTAAACGCACCGCCGCTGATCGTCAGCTTGCCGCAATCCATCGCGTCATCGAGATAGCCGTTATAGATGACTGCTTCTGCATCGGCGTTAGCCTCGAAGGAACCGCCCGTGATGGTGGCCTCATTCCAGTTCATCAGTGTGGCCTGGCTAACATTTGTAAAAGTGCCGCCGTGGATCTCCAGAATGCCGCGGTCATCGTTCTTGATGGTATTCATGCCGCCGTTGAAATGGCCGCCGTTGATGATTAGCTTTGGATTGTTCGTTTTACCGTTGCCATTTCGGAAACCGCTGGCGATCATGCTGGAGAAGTTGCCGTTTTGTTCGACGGTAACACCGGGATTGATGGTCATTTCTCCAAGATTCTGAATGTTATAGTAGGAGTTGCCGCCAGAGTTTACCTTATCGCTGCCGCTCTCCTTGCTACGGGTATAGGTGCCGCCATTCAAAACCACAGTACCACCCACATTGTTAAAGACCGCAGCCTTGCCGTGGCTGATGTTATCCACCGTGCCAGTGCCCTCGATGGTCAGCGTACCGTTATTGGTGATGGTATGGTCGGACACATTGGTCAGCTTAAAGCCGCCGAGGTTGAGGACAATGTTCTTACCAGCGGGGATCGTCAGATCCTCCCTGCCATTACCCTGCAGGGTGATCGTCGTTTGCTGACCAGGCTGAGCGTTGTTGATCTGATCCTGCAGCGTACTGGCCTGCGGTGTGTTCCCATTCTCTTCTTCCTGAGAGAGCAGGGAAATCCCCGCGCCCTCCAGCGCCTGTGCTGACATGACGGCGTAAGGCACCTGAGTGTCCGTCTGCGCCGCAAATGCCGCAGGAGTGGTACCTACGACCGTCAGGGCCGCAAGCGCTCCCGCCATGAGTTGCTTTTTGTCCATGTTAAGACTCCTTTTAGATGTATTACCTGATGCTCGTAAAAAGCAGCAGGCGCGAGGTCATGCGAGATCGGTTTCCCGTGAATCTCTCTTTCCAAAATCTGATTTCCATTGGGGTAAATCGATCCTTCTCTGAGCGCCCCTCCAAAATAGAGGGGTGCTCAGAGAAGAACGGGACGAAGGTCGTCCCGCACCTTCTGGAGAGGAGAAAAAAGTTATAATCTCTGTTGATAGATCACTTTTGCTCGAGCTGATATTTGAGTTCTCTGCATCGCTCAAAGAATGTATCTTCAGCCGCTGTAAGTTTCGAATAAAACTCAGCCACAGCCCGTCGCAGTTCTGCGACAGGCTTGTCTGCGGAATTCGCGTATAGTTCCTTTATCTTCGAGTTGAATTCTTCTTTTGTGCATGGCTGCTTGTTTTTCTTTGCGTCCATATTGGATAAGCTCTTATTTTAATGAAAGGGATGGATGTGTTTCCTCCTCTAAGCGCCCCTCCCGCGTCCCTGATGAGAGAGCAGGACGGACTATGGACAGGAGAGACGCTTAGAGAAAGAAAGGGGCCTTGCAGCCCCTTCCTCCTTTAGCTTGGGTACTGCTCGATCACATCAGACGGCCCCAGCTCTCCACGCCATCGTTGTCGATGGTGTGGGTGTGAGCGGTCGTTGTCGATTGCATCGGTGTAGCTGCGGGTGTGGATGTACAGCGGCTTTGTGCCGGGTACCGCATCCTTGATGACGCCGGAGATCGTAACAACATCCAGCGCGCCGTCTCTTGCAGAGTAGCAAATGGTGTATTTACCAGGGTCCTTTACATTTTTTCCGCTGTCGCAATACTGATTCTGGAAGAAACTGCTGCCCAACATCAGCTTGATCGGCTCAAAATCCTTTTTGTTTGTGGTATCGGCAAATTGATTGCCGTTGACCTCTGCGACATACCATGTGCGATACGATATCTTTGCATTCAGGATAAGCGTGTCATACAGTGCCACATTGCTTGGGAGCAGGTTTGCGCCATTCGGGATCTGTTCGTCATAGCCGTTCAGATCCCATGTAAAGCCGTAGGTCTACGGTGTCGGTGAGCCTGCTTTATCGGGCGAATTGGTATAGCCGGTATCCTGCCTTGCTCGATGAATTTGTCGTTTACAGAGAGTTATTGTAAGAAGGACGATACCGTCACTTCTTCCTTTACTGTGCCGTAGGGCTTTTCCATATCTCAGTGTGTTCAACCCTGTCATAGTCATGACCATTAGTGGCTTCCATGATGTAATGATATGCCCAGAAGGAGTTATCTACATCGTTGAATGTTCTCATATTATGGATATGATCTGCCACAAAATCCTTATCTGCGCGTCTTGCGAGCATTCTGTTCACAATGGTCGTCACTTCCGCTCTGGTGATCGTGCTGTACGGCTTAAAGGTGTTGTCCTCATAACCGTCGATCCAGCCATAATTCGTCGCAGTCAGAACCGCATTATAGAACCAATCAACCGCAGAAACGTCTTCGAAGGAAACGTTTCCGTTATTGTTTGCCTTGGCAAAGCGCGTAGCAATTGCCGCAAATTCGCCTCTGGTGATAACTCGATCCGGGTCATACATCTCGTTGCCGATACCATCGAGGATGCCCAGAGAGGACAGCGTATTTACCGCCGTGGCGAACCATGCATCCTCGGGAACATCCACAAAGTGCGCGGTGATGGAAACATCCTTGCTGCGCAGCAGATTATAGAACATCTGCGCCACTTCCGCTCTGGTCATGCCGCGGTTCGGGCCAAACTCTCCATTGCCGTAGCCGTGCATATAGGCGTTATGCAGTGTCGTCTCCAAAAGATCTGCAACACCGGTCTCCTTCGGGTCGGTCATATCGGGCTTGGCGGGCGTTGCCGGCTTGTTGTTTATGACGGGCGGCACCCATACATAGGTATAGCTCGCAGTGAACGTCTTGTCGGCAGTGACAGACATAGTCTTCACCTCGTCGGCGGTGTATACCTTGCCCGTGGTGTCGCCCGCGAGCTTCCAGCCGTCGAAGCGGTATCTGCTGTTGGCTGTGACAGCGGGCACACCGGTGACAGAGAGGCCTTCAATGACTACCTGACGGATCAGAGGATCGCTCGTGTTGGCGAAACTTCCGTTTGTTCCGGCGTTGAAGGTGACCGTGTGCGTTGTCTTGTCCTTCCATACAGCGTAGAGCGTGACGGTTCCGTCTGCCGAAGCCACCATTGCCGCCTTCAGCGCATCGTTGATGGCCGCGCCCGGAACATAGTCCGCCGTGGTGGCATCTGGCGTCAGGCTCCAACCGAGGAAGTCCTTGGTGGTGCTGGTGAAGGTATCTGTGGTCAGCTTGAAGTCTGCTGTATCGTATTCGTAGGTCTGAGGACCGACCGTGCCGGTGGCGCCCGTCAGGTTCGGAACATAGTTGATGGTATAGTTGTTGGGATCATACTGGGCGACCAGCGTAACATCCTGGCCCTTTTCGATCGCCATGCCCAGATAGTATTCCTTTGTTCCGTCTTTTTCCTTCCAGCCCCAGCAAGTATACCCCGGCTTCAAAGGCTCTTTAGGCGTAGGATAAACTTTGCCCTTCTTCACCTGCACAGGGCTGTAATCCACGCCCTCCGGTGCGGTGCCACCGTTCAGGTCGAAGGTGATCGTCCAGACGTCCAGGAATTTGGCTTGAATATAAAACGCATCATTTGTTGTGCGCGTAAGACCGGGATCATCACCGAAGCCTAAACTGTAACTACCCAATGCATTGGACGCATAGAACAGCTTCTCCACTCCATTTTGTACATGGTAGCCGTAAATTTCGCAGTTATAGAAGGTATAGGCTCCCCATGTACCTGACATCTTCACTCTGTTATCATTGCTGTCCCGGATCGGAATCTCACTGTAGTTTTTGTCCGGGGCAGTTCTCGTTGTCTTATTGTAGAATCCAGAGCCATCTTCTATCGTTTTGGAGCGGGGACCCACCTGAAGAGATTGCACATCGATCCATCTGTATTTGAAATACACATAATTATCATCTGTTCCGTTTCCGCCTTCTTCAGGTTTCAGCAGCGGATGAACAGCCTTCACACCAATCTTGCCCGGTTTTCCGTTTACATAGGGCACCTCCAGCAATACTGGTACTCCATCGGACAGATTGCCCTGAACCTTGCCGTTCAGTGTATAGGCGATCGTCGGCTCGGCGAGCTTTGTCTCAACCTTCCACACAGCAGTCAGTTCCGTTTCCACGGGCGTTGCGGGGAGCTTGGAATCCGCTTTCAGTTCATCGCCGTTCAGTTCCCAGTAGCCCACCTGACCGGCAGCGGGTTCCTGCCCTGTCGGTGCAGTGGGGAGTGCGTAGCTCGTATTCAGCTTCCAATAGTTATCGCTGTCTTTCTCATACTGGATGCTCTGGCCCCAGAGCTTCGGCTGCGTTTCCTTATCCTTAAAGGTCAGGACAAACTCATAGGTGGGATAACCGTAAAACTTGGTGCTGTCAGGATATTCCGTGACAAAGCTATTATAGGCATCCTTGTTGGCAAATCTCGCAACACCCCAGGTATTCGTGTAGGAAAGGGCGAACAAGCAGTCTTTCTGGAACTTCGTGTTGGCAAAATCAGTTTCTTCAAAGAGATACTGTGCATTCCGCATTGCCATACGGTCATCAAATCCAATTGCCGTATGCTGCATTTCCGTGACCGACTTCGGAATCTGAATAGTAAATGGCGTATTCTTCATTCTCGTTTCGATATTGGTGCCTTCCAGACAAAAGGCTGTATATCCGATGAATTCCAAATGGGGGGGCAGCTCAAACACGGCATTCGTGTCGCCGTCCGCTACGCGGATATACTCCAATTTTGAGCAATTCTCAAATAGCGCAGCATCTGATCCGGTCACGGTAGCGTCATCATTGCCCACTCTTTTCAGTGTAGTCGGCAGAATCACACCGGTGATAGCGGTGCCTTTGAACGCATTGCCCAAAATTTCCTCCACTTTCGTATTGGAGAGATCAATAACACCGGTCAAGTTAGACACATAGCCAAATGCCTGAACATCGATCGTTTTCAGCGCGACTGCCTGAGAAAAATCGACCGCTACCAGTTCACCGGAAATATTGGTGCTATTCTCCAGCGTTCCGGCAGAATTATAGCCCGAGTTACTGGAACCGTATGCACCCGCAAAGCAACGATTGATCTTTACTGTTGTTTCCGGGATATTTACCGAAACATATTTGATATTCTGATCCTCAACATAGGTTTTGTACCAAGTGGGGCTGACGCCGATGAGGGTCGTTTTTTCACCGGACTTTTCCCACAGGAATGCTTCATCCGGCAGTTCATACGGATCCGCTGCCGTTGCTCCGGTGCCTACCGTCATGATGCCATCGTCTGCCGCGGCCGCCGTGATCGGCGGTACGAGCGATAAAATCACTGCAAGCGATAAGAGCGTAGATAATAGTCTTTTGATCATACTGTTCTGCTCCTTTTGATGTTTTCTTGATCAACTCTCACTTCTTTTATATTCTGCATACCTCCTAAAATCTCATAGCATCTTGGCGAGTAAAGTCCCGCCGCGAGTCACGCCATAGCAAATATTTTCCCTCCCTCTCTGTATTAAAGGTTCCGCCATGAGTAAAACGCAGGAAACGCAGTAATTGCAATGGCTTCCGGCCATGGCTGAAACCGAAAATCACTCCATTGATATAGAAAGCGGAGCCCCTTTTTGGTAAAATTGACTTGAGAGAAAACCAATCAGAAAGGGGTTGGCCGTCGTTCTGCACGGCTCTCACTCCTACCGTGCATCCAAATCATTACAGCGAGATGCTTAAAGTGCCCTCTCATATGGCTTTTTTCGCCCGGTTTTCCTCCGGGCTTGCTTTTTATGCGCTTTTTTTCTTTGCCGAGTGATCCCCGCTTTTTCGCTCTCTTCACCCTTTTGTTTTAGGACTTGTTTTGCTCATCTCTCTATTAAAGGTTAGATAATCGCCGTTATGGTTGTGACGGTCAGTGTTATTCTGCATAGTCAATCAACGAAATCAGCATTTCGTCGGTAAACAACGAACGCACCGTTTGAGCGGTGCGAGACTAAATCAGCATTTCGTTGATCGGCTGACTCGCCGATTTCCGACTATTTGCGGAAAGTTTGAAAAAAGTTGCACTTGTTCCCTCTGAATATTTGTGACAGAGCGCAAAAATCCAGACCCACAAAATCCAAAAAAATTGTGGGTCTTTTCGGCATACCCCTTGATATGGTAGGTGTTGATTTTTCGTGAAGACTATGGTATTATGCAAGCAAAATATGTAGGAAATAGTCGAGCATTTTGCTGGAGCTAAATCACGAAATGCTGATTTAGTCATCTACGAAACAAGCCCCAATCGGTCGAGCTGCCGCGCCTGATCCGCACCGCTGACGGTGAGATAGATGCGCGTGGTTTCGATGGAGCTGTGGCCCAAAACATCCGCCAGCCGTGCAATGTCGCGGCTGGCCTTGTAGTAGGTGACGGCGAAGAGCCTGCGGAAATTGTGCGGGAACACCTTGCTGCTCTCCACGCCCGCTGCCGCGCATAAGCGCTTGAGCTCGTGCCAGACCTGCCGCCGCGAAATACCTTTACCGCTGCTGGTGAGAAAAATCTCACCGACGGCGATTTTTTGCTTTTTGGCGTATTTCAGCAGCTTGCGGCACAGCTTGGTCGAGAGCAGGATGGTGCGGATCTTGCCCTTGAGCGAGATGGTGGCTTTCCCTTGCTGCGCCGCCGAGACGGTGATATGGCACAGCTCTGAAATACGGATGCCCGTCGCGCAAAGCGTTTCCATGATCAGGGCCAGTCGTTCCTGCCCGTTGCTCCGCGCTGCGGCGAGCAGTTGGGTGTATTCGGCACGGTTCAGCTCGCGGGTCGCGTCCCGAAAAAGCTGGCGCTGAATTTTGAGGAATTTCACTTTGATGTTCCAGCCTGCAAAACGGAAAAAGCTGTTGACAGCGGCCAGCATGGAGTTGATCGTGCGCGGCGCGTAGCCGCGGTTCAGCAGATGAGCTTTCCAACCTGTGGAGTTCTCCTTGCTGACCGGGCGCCCGCCCAGCCAGCGGGCAAAGGCCGTCACATCGCGGCGGTATTTGGCGACGGTCCCCGCCGCACGCTCGTCCGCCAACATGGATGCGCAGTAGGTATTGATCTGTTCCCGAGTTATGATGTTGTCCATAATATAGATACCTCCTGGATGTGGTATCTATAGTTTACTCCGGCGTAAAGGGGCTACTCTGGATTTCGGGTGGAAATGAAAAAAGCCCCCTCGGACAGGGGCGTCCGAGGGGAGAGATAGGTGGCAGGCGGCAACTTTTTATTTCTTTATATGAAATTTATCGAAAAATGTAATATAATATAAATATAGGCTGGAAGGGACTCAGCCTATCAGTGCTAAAGAGAAGGGAGAACGCCAATGGGCCGATTAAAGACTATATCTGGATTTATCCACCAATACACAGCATTAACCGTACTAACTGTCATATCTGCTGTAATTGCTATCACTTATGTGTTTACCTCTAATTTGCCAGAATGGTTTCCTTTTGCTGGAGAGATATTCGCTCTGATTAATGCACTTGGGTTGGCCATTATAGCAAACTGCATCTTCTGTTACTTCCAAATCTATCTGCCGGAGTGCCGGGGGCTTGAGCGAGTAAGGCCGCTTATGCAATTTTATATCAACAAGATTCTCAGACTGATTGACGATCCTTATGAGAGAATGTATCACGAAAAAACAAAGCAGAATCTTGAATTTGATATGATTCCGGAAGATGAATTGAAGACCCTGTTTAATGGGATTGATCCGATGGGATATCTGGGGTATAAATATGGCTTATATGATCCCGCGCCTACGAGGTGGATTGTTTACAAGTACATTGAAGATGCGCAGGGGGAAATTGAACGGTTTATCGGCCTATTTGAGAAATATCTGGATGCCGACTTATTTTCACTTTTAATAGGAATTCACCAGTGCTCTTATTTTACGAAAATGAATCAATACCATAATAGCGGTGCACTTGATGAAATGGCCAATATCGGCCCATCAGAAGACCTTGTCCCTTTGCAACAATTTTATAAGCGGCTGAAAGAATACGTTTTACATAGAGTGGAGGTGGCAGAAAATATGGATCAGGAAAACAAAGAGGTACGGCCTCAAGACAAGGCAACAAAGTCAAAGCCAAATGAAAAGCATCTCGAATTTTTGCAAAATAACATTGCCCGAATGAATCAGTGTTCATTCCAGATGAAGGGATGGGCTATCACGATTGCATCAGCTTTGATTGCGGTTTTTGTATCAACGATTTCAGATGAGAATCCAGGCAGCAAAATCTATTTAATGGCCGCTATCGCTGCAACCGTTCTCTTCTGGTGTTTGGACTCGTTTTACCTATCTAAAGAACGCCGCTTTGTTGGAATGTATAACGATTTGATAGGCGTTGGGAACGGTGCGGATCAGCCAGTGACCCAAATTAAGGAATATGAAATCCCTGTGAAAAAATACGGCGGATGGCGATATAGTATTTTCCGGGCAATGGTATCCTCATCGGAGTTCCTATTCTATGGCGCGATTATTGCTGGCTTATTTTACTTGTGTAAGACGTTGTAAATATAGTGGTGAGGAGGAAAATATGTACACAAAGTTTAACTATTCTCCGGCTGGTTCATTTTACAACCAGGTTATCAATCGTCACTTGGAACATGGCAGGGCTATATATAAGAGTCATGAGGAAGAAGTTCAAGACTGTCTCTCGCGGTACATTACGGAGGACGGTGTCATTAATGGAACCGCGTTAAAAGAACATTGGTTTTCTATTTCCAAAAAGAATGTGTTTATTTCGCATTCTCACGATGATATTTACAAGGTAATAGCGTTTGCAGGATGGCTCCACGAAGCCTTTGGTTTGGAAGCATTCATCGACTCGTGCTCCTGGGGGTACTGCGATGATCTGCTGAAAAGAATAGATAAAAGGTATTGCTATAAGCGAGAGACCCATACCTACGACTATGATATGCGAAATTACACGACAAGTCATGTGCACATGATGCTGTCTACAGCGCTGACCGAGATGATGTATAATACAGAGTGCATCATATTTTTTAATACACCACAGTCGATCAATATGGCGTCAGAATTAGCAAAAATCAAGAAGGATAAAAAGCAGACAACAATCTCTCCGTGGATTTATCATGAACTGTCTATGACAACTATGCTTGGTGTTGTAAAACCGCACAGACTAAGCCCTGCCTTGGAGCATCGTGATCATGTGGATTTTTCACAATCCACGCATGATGAAAAGCCAAAATTCGATTATGATGTATCTAAGGCGTTAAATGAAATGACGACCCTTACGGACAGGCAGTTACAGCAGTGGTATGAGAGGCATATTGATAACCCGAATATTCCGTCAGAATATGCATTGGATGAGCTTTATAGAATTACTTTTCCAAATAAGTAATTGATGAATAGGGGTATTTGAATTACTTGAACAAAAAATGCTCCTCATCTCGGACATCACCTGAGAGGAGGAGCATTAAAATTATTGGATAGCGTCTTTCAGACCCTTACCGGCTTTGAGGGCAGGCACCTTTGCTGCGGCAATCTCAATGGCTTCACCGGTGAGCGGGTTGCGGCCAGAGCGGGCGGCGCGCTCACGCACCTCGAAGCTGCCGAAGCCGGGGATCTGCACCTTGCCGTCTTGCTTCAGCGTTTTCTGCACCGTGGCAATGAAAGCGTTTAGCACCTGCTCGGTGTCCTTCTTGCTTACGCCGGACGTTTCTGCGATGGTTGCGATCAATTCAGCCTTGTTCATTTTCAATTTTCCTTTACTTGTGGATTACTTCGACATCCCATTCGGTGACGGTGCCGGAGGTCGCGTCAATGGTGAATTCATACTCAGAGCCACCATAGATGATTTTACCCTCATACTCCGGGCGTCCGTTATCATAGTCCAGTGCCCACTCGTAAATGTCGCTGGCAGTTGCGCCGGACACGCGGGCAAGAACAGTTTTCTTGGCATCGGCCTCGCTGATCGTAGCACTGTTACTGGTGCCGACAACAGTTTTTGCTTCGTAGTCGGATTTGACGACTTCACCGGTAGCAACGACAATCTCATAGTCATACTTTGCGCCGTTTGCGTACCATTCGATTTCATAGACCTGTCTACCATCGTCATAATCCAGCTTGGATTTGGTGATGGTTGCGTCTGCAGGCTTTACGCCCGCGTGAGCCAGTGCAATTTCCTGTGCCTTTGCTTCGCTTACCGCGCCAGTGGATGTGTTGGTATTGGGGGAACTCTGTGCCGGGGTAGCTGCATTGGGGGTAGTTGCTGTGCCAGCAGTCGAAGTGGCAGCATCGGCTTGTGTACCGGAATCCGGGATAATGGTGTCGACGGTCTGCTCCCAGCTGCTCATCTCCAGAACCTCACCGCTCTCGGCGTTGATGGAGTAGGAATAGGCGTAGTCACCAGAAGTAAACTCTACCTTGTAGCAGGTAATTCCTGCTATCTCACTGAGCGTTGCGGAAGAAACATCCGCATTGGCTGCGTCGATGTTGGCAGCATCCAGCGCGGCGGTCTGTGCCTGATCCATGCTGATGAGGGACGTTGGCTGGCTGCTCTGCTGCTGACCCGCTGCAGGAGTCTTGCCGCATCCGGCCAGTGCCGCCGCAAGCATAAGCGCCGTGCCGGTCGTCAAAAACCATTTTTGTTTCATGGGGAAACCTCCTCCTGTTAGTAATGGCTTGAAATATACCAGAGCAAAACACACCTTGTCAATAGGGAAATGGGTGCCTATTAGGCACGATACCTATAAGATATTGAAAAATGACCGAAAATAGTATATAATCTCGAAACAAAACGATGTTATTACAGCCGAATGAAAACAAAAATGAGAGAGTAATCAGATATGGCAAGACCAAAAGATGACAATAATCGAAAAACAGGATCTCGAGGACGGGCCATTGTGCATTTTCAGATAGATTCGAATCACTGGGACTATAGAGAAGAAACCGGAAATGATTATGGGAGAGATTGTGTAATTGAACTATCTGAAAACGATGAATGGCGTAATCATAAAATCGAAGGGCAGATTAAAGCCACAGGTGCAGTCAAAAAAATAGAGGGTGGCGCATACATATCATTTCCAATGCCGGTTAATACCATAGAATACGCTTTAGGGACATCAACGGCTTTCGTGCTGTTCATTGCAGACACAAAGACAAACGATGTTTATTTCCAGTGTGTTCAGGATTATTTCATTGATAACAAGAAGCTGTTTGCAAAACTTGAACAAGGAACGATAAACATAAGAATACCAGTTTCGCAGAATCTGGTTACTGGCGATGAACTGCTTCAGCAACTGGCCAAAGTGACATTTGTTGATGGACCGGGCCAAAGTCTAAAAAGACACACTCTCGCAGCTTGATACTTTTCAAAATCAGGAATAAAGAAGTGGTCCGCTCAATGCTTTTGCGTGTACGAAAGCATTGAGCGGACTGGTTGTTTTAGACGAAGAACCAGCAGGGGGGGTAATCCGTCAGGAAAAGTCATTCAACAGAGATTCGTGACGCAGGTACCTTTCAATGGTTTCGTCAAAATTATCTGATAGTACCTTATGGAGCAGTCGGGCAATCTCGCTGTCAATCGCCTCTTTTGACATCGCGTCTTCTCCGAATAGCCTGTACGTCAGGTGCTCTCTCGTAGGGTTCAAGCCGACGGAGAAGAAAAGATTTACGATGTACTGCTGCGGGACTTCCGGCCCTGCAAGGCAGCATTCCGCATAGATATTTATCGGATCTACAGGGAAGTGCTCTGAATGGACAATCCATCATGAAGTATAAAACGCATCTTCAATAACGTCGATCTCAAATGCCATGATAGGTTCCTCCTGTTATGGTTATTGTTCAAACCGCAGATAGTTTTCGACGGCGTCCGTAAATAGCTTTTTGTTTGACACGGAGTTTATCAGACACCTGTGCGCAAAGTCAATATGAGAGATAGACGGATTTTGACCTCACTTTTGCACTATATTTCGGTAAAGTGGGCGCGCAAAAAAATAGAGGGGCTCATAGAGAAATGTCCTATGAGCCCCTCTAAGTTATTCGCCGTAGTATTCCGGCCTGCCAACCGTTGTGAAACCAGCTTTTCCGGTCACCACCACATTGTTGTATCCGCTGGCGCAGTGGATGATCATAATATTGCCGCTGCTGTCAAAACCGCAGACGATGCCGACATGACTGTCCTCCGGGTAAAACACAAGGTCGCCCGGCTGGGCATCGCTCCAGTCAATGGGGGTACAGTAGCTGTGCTGTGCCGTAGCCCCACCGCCATGCCCAATGACGTATTGTCCGCCGCTCTGGTTGTAGAATACCCAGTCCACCATTCCCGAGCAGTCCAGTCCGAAGGGCCGCACGGTGCCAGTGGTGGAGCTGCCTTCGGCAGTGACCTCCATCGGCATTCCCCAGCGGGAGTCCCAGCCGATCACCAAAGATTTTCCGCCCCAAAAATAATGGACTCTGCCAAAGAGCTGATATGCTGTCAGCACAACTTCTCTGCGTGCCTCGCTGAGATCGGCGGGGAGGTTTTCCATGATCTTCGCTACCTCGTCGGGACTCAGCTCAATGTCCTGGTAGCTGCCGGTGAGCGCCGCGAATAGTTCCTGATACTCCGGCTGCATGAGTTCTTCCAGCAGCTTTCGCTGATCTGCGTTGAATCGATACTCATCCGCCATCTGCAGGTGATCATTTACCGTGACGGTGATATGCAGGATGACGGTGTCGCCCTCATCTTCACCGCCTGAGACAGTCTCGAGATGGTAGGAGATTGCGTTCATGTCCCAGAAGATTTCACGAAGGATCTCCATTTTTTCTTCTGTCAGCGTGGCGACCTCATCCGGTGAAGCGTTGTCCGTGGTAGTCCGCACAGCATAAACGGCCAGCACATCCCGCCAGTTGGAGATCATGGCGGCGCTGCCCGCGTTGTCCATGTCCAGTTCGTCGTAGGGGTTCTCCGCCTTGATCTGCTCGATGCGGGCGGTGAACTCACTGTTCAGCATGCTGACAGCATCCGGCATGGTATAGCCGGTGCCGCTGTTTTCTCCGGAGAAGAAAATGCCGAAGGGGGATGCGATCAGAAGGCTAATAAGGCAGATGACCAGCACCAAGGACACCACCATACTGCCGCCAGCTATCATGGCGGCAAACAAGCTCCGGGCGGCGGCAAGAATGGAGCGCAGCGCACGGCCCGCCGCCTGCGCGGTTTTCTGCACCGCGGTTTCTGCCGCTTTTGCCGTCTGCTGCCGCTGCGCCATCTGCATGGCTGCTTCCTTGGCAATGTGTGTTCCGGTCGTGGCAGCATGGGTGGTGGAGGAGCGCACGGCCTGTTCGGCGGACAACACAGCAGATTTGCCCCCTTCACGGACTTTCGGCATGATCCCCGCGGCGTGCTCCGGTGCTTTCGGTTCGGGGAGCCGATGCTTCTTCGGCGGCTGGATGCTGCCGCGCTCCTTGATCCTCTCCCTGCTGGGTAGCTCTCTCCCACGGGATGTGGGATATTCCGAACGCAGCGGATCACCGCGCAGATCAACCTGGTGTCGGAACCGCTGCTCTGCCTGCCTGCGCTGTGCCTGCTGGCGGGACGCTTTGCGGCCCTGCTCCTGAATGAACGCCTGCTGGCCCTGCCGTTGCGGCTCCGGCACTTCCGTTACGGCGGTCCCGCCTTGAGTGCTGATGTAGGCATTCTTTGTCTTGATTGCCTGCTTCATAGCCGCCTGCCGTGCCTGTTCCTGCGCAGGCGGCGGCGGAGTGCTTACCCTCGCCGCTTCGGCTTCTCTGGTGCGGATGACAGGCGGCACGTCGCTGTTGGAGCTGGGAGCGGAGGCGTCACCCTGGGGTGACGCGCTCTGCTCTGCGTTTTTCTTCTTGCGCTGCTTCAGCAGTTCCTTTTCGGCGCGGCGCAGGCCGCGGGCGGCGGTATCCTCAATGGTGTCGCCGCCATATTCATCCCGCCGCCCCTGCTGGGCGGTATCCCGGAGCTGAGTC
>ENA-UOJE01000732-UOJE01000732.1-human-gut-metagenome-genome-assembly--contig:-C23-NODE-732-length-34280-cov-8.857473_pt1 | contig 34280 bp, 36 predicted proteins | sample MGYA00242341_ERZ723888 | MGnify/ENA metagenome assembly ERZ723888 | reverse complement strand
GTTATCCTCCTCGCCTTACGGAAAGTAAGGCATCGTCGTCCGCCTTGGCGGGAACACGGTTGGCTTCCGGTAAACTCTCAAGGGACCGGAAGGGAGATGAAAAAGGGCGGCCGGCAAGGCCGCAGTTCGACGGCTTGCTGGCGCAAGCCGAGAACGAGAACGCAGTCAGCCGCCCTTTTTCACCCCATCCGGCCTGTTTCCTCTTGTCAACCGATGGTATGGACGCGCGGATAAACGAAGCCATCAAAGCGCAGTTCGACGATTCGCCTTCCTGCAAATGAGTAAGAATCCCCGCTTTCCTCTCTCCGAGACCTTTATAGAAAAAATCGAACTGTATTTTCGCCAAGAGAAGAAGATCATACGAAAGGAGAATCGGGTTGGACTATTTATCGGAAGTCTTCAAAGCAGCGATATGGGGTGAGCAGCCACCGACCCCACCGAAATGGAATAAGTGGATACATAGAAATTTGAGCGATAGTCATTGCGCAGAATGCCTCAAACTGGATGAATGTTGGTTCTCGAAAGAAAAGACTCCCCAATGGCCGCACCATCCCTTTTGCCATTGCATTTTAGAAGCAGTTCCTTACAATGACGTATTCACCCAAAGCTCATCCAACTGTCCTTATTCGAAATTTAACCCTTACTTATTTGATCCTGATAATGTTTATATGCATGGCAAGAATAAAGCGTTTGAAAGCTGGGGGTATTCTGTTGAGGACTCAAATTGGCTGAAAAATGAAATTGAAAAGCAAGGCTTGGAGAAATATATATCCGCAGATTATACTTTAGGATTTCTCAATAAAGATGGCCAACGCCTCAGTATACGGGTAGAAATCCCTCGAAAAGACAGAGCCGGCATGGTATCTTTTATTACAGGCTGGATGGTCTATCCCAACGGACAAATTCAATTAACTACACCGTATGGAGGTAAATAATATGAAAATGATGGACTGCGTTGAGGTCATTGTGGAAAAGGAAAGCTACGCAAAGTTTGGCGTACATAAAGGAATGCAGGGGTGGATTTGTATAGAACCCAGCGTGAAGGGATATGTTCTCGTAAACTTCCCTCAGTATGGAGAAAAAGACGATATCGCTGAAATATCCATCAAGGAGGAGGACCTTCTTCTGTTGCCCGATGGTATGGACGCGCGGATAAACGAAGCCATCAAAGCACAATTCGACGATTCGCCTTCCTGCGAATGAGTGAGAATACCCGCTCCATCCGTTTAAAAAAGCAAACCCGTGCCGCGGACATCCGCGGCACGGGTTGTTTGCTTCTTATTCTTCTTACTGGAACACCGCAAAATAGAGGATTACCAGCAGGCCCAGCGCAATGCGGTAATAGCCGAAGGGCTTGAAATCGTGCTTTTTGATGAAGCTCATCAGGAACTTAATCACCAGCAGGGAAACCAGGAAGGCCACAATGGTACCGGTGAGCAGCACCGCCAGCTCCAGGCCGGAGAAACCCAGACCGTAATCCATCGCGAACTTCAGCATCTTGATGCCGCTGCCCCCCACCATGGCGGGAATCGCCATGAAGAAGGAGAACTCCGCCGCCACATAGCGGGAACAGCCCAGGGCCACCGCGCCCAGGATGGTGGCGCCGGAGCGGGAGGTGCCGGGGATCAGCGCCAGCATCTGGCAGACGCCGATGAGCAGCACCGTGGGGATGTTCAGCTCGCCGAAGCTGTTGATCTTGGGCTTGCGGTGCAGGCTTTCCAGCACGATGAAAAGCAGGCCGTAAATAATCAAGGTGGCGGCGATGACATAGGGGGAGGACAGCACGCCGTCGATGAGATCGTCAAAGGCGATGCCGATGACCCCCGCCGGGATGCTGGCGATGAGCACCTTGCCCCACAGCTTCCAGGTGTCCGTCCGCTCCAGGGGGGATTTCTTCCCGGAGAAGGGATTCAGCTTGTGAAAATACAGCACAATCACCGCCAGGATGGAGCCGAACTGGATCACCACCTTGAACAGATCGAAAAAGGCCTGATTGCGCATCGGATCATCCGATACCGTCATGTGCAAAAATTGATCCAGCAGCAGCATATGGCCGGTGCTGCTGATCGGCAGCCATTCGGTGATGCCCTGGACAATGCCCTGGAGAACCGACTTGAGAATTTCCAGAATATTCATGTTTCCCTCCGCAGAAAAACAGCGCCGCACAAGGACGGCGCTGGAATAAGCAGCTTACAGATCGATCTCGTTGAGCAGGTCGCGCAGCAGAATGATCTCGTCGGCGGACATGGTGACGCCCTTCCCCATCTTGGTATGCTCCGGCGCCCACTCCCGGATGTCGTATTTGGGTTCCCGGTCGTTCCAGCTCACCAGGTTCAGCTCCTTGGTCCAGCCGGAGGGGGATTGGGACAGCACGCCGCACTCTTTTACAATTTCATACTTCAGTTCCGCCAATGGGATGCACTCCTTTTATATTGATATCCGGCGAATCAGCCGCCTGCGAACAGATTTCCGCCGTGACAATCGATCCCCACGATCAGCGGGAAATCCCGGACTTCCATCCGTTTCACCGCCTCGCAGCCCAGATCCTCAAACGCAATCACCTTGCAGGACGCCACGCTTTTGGCGGCCAGCGCCCCAGCGCCCCCCAGGGCGCAAAGATACACGCCGCCGCACCGCCGGATGGCCTCCACCACCTCCGGCGAACGCTCGCCTTTTCCTATAGTAGCACATAAACCCGCGTCGTGCAAGCGGGGCGTGTAAATATCCATCCGCCCCGATGTGGTGGGGCCGCAGGCGCCGATGGGCAGCCCCTCTGGCGCGGGGGTGGCGCCGGAATAATAGATCACCGCGTCCTGTAGGGGAAAGGGCAGCGGCTTCCCCTGGTCCATCAACGCCTTCAGCCGCTTGTGGGCTGCGTCCCGGGCGGTGTAGATCACCCCCGACAGCAGCACCTTGTCCCCCGCCCGCAGCGCGGGCGCGGCGGCCCGCAGCTCCTCTGCGCGCAGCGTGTAGGTCTTCATACCATCATCCCTTGTAGTATAGTCCGATTTTTCCTAAAACATAACCGTTTCATGTCAAACCGGATAAAATTTTTTGCAGCAGCTCCATCCACCGGCCTCCCTTTCTGGGAGACGGACGGCGGGCCGCGCTGTCCGCATCGCCGCCTGCCGGCGGCTCAGCGAAAAAATTGGCTGTCCCGGCCGGCGGCTTCCCCGGCGTCCTTCTCAATGACGGCGGGAGCCTTGGCGGCGGATTCCTCCAGCCCCTGCATCAGCTCCTCCAGCTTCAGCCCAGCGGCGGTGCTGCTGTCCAACAGATCCTGCCGGGCCTGCTCCACCTCCGCCCGGTTGTCGGCCAGCTGCCGCTCCAGGGCGGAAACCGCGTCGTCCAGGGCTTCCAGCCCCTGCTCGCTGCGCTTGTAGGTGGTCTCCAGGAAGTGCTGTCCCATGGCCCGTATCTCCATGATGAAGCCCCCCACGTCTCCCACCAGATCCTCGTATTTCGCCACCGCGGCCCGCAGATGCTGGCAGCGGTCCTCGCTCTCCTTCAGGGCGGCTTCCAGCTTTTCCCGGCCGCCCCGGCTGGCAGCCGTGGCCTGCCGCAGCTCTTCCAGTTCCCGCTGCAGCTTCTCCGCCCGTTCCCGGGCCTCCCGCAGCCGCTGCGCTTCTTCCTCACGGCAGACGGCCACCCGCTGCTGCAGCTCCGCTTCCGCCCGCTGCTCCTGCTCCCGCAGCCGCTCGTTCAGCCGCCGGATCTCCCGCTGGTAATCCTCCGCCGCCGCGGCCCGCAGCCGCAGGGACTGCTCCTCCCGAGCCTGCTCGTCCGCCTGCTGCCGCAGCCGGGTGTTCTCCTCCTCCAGCGCCAGCCGGGCGGCCTGCGCCTCCTCGGCCAGCCGGGCGGATTCCTCCAGCTGCGCCTGCAGCTGACCGGCCTGCTCCCGGGCCTGCCGCGCTTCCTCCTGCAGCTGCGCCGTCTCCTGAGCCTGGCGTGCCTGCAAAGCGTCTATGTAGTTCAGCACGTCTCCTTTATGAAAGCCGCTGAAGCTGGTGCGGAACGTTCCGTTTTCTCCCATCTGCGCCCCATCCTTTCGCTGATCCTGTGTATGATGTTCTCGTTGCTATAAAAAAGTCTTTGTTTCTTTATGATCGTATAGCGTTTCTATTCATTATAGCATCCGTTCGACAAAAAAACAATCCGGGTTTTTCCGCTTTCCTTTTACCTTAAGCGTGGTTAAATTTGGACGCTGGTAATTGCATGAACTTCAGATTGAAGCACAGAATTGGCTATGATATAATCAGAACAACAGATCGGTATTTGGAGGACTTGTTATGGTACGAAAAGCAGGAAAAAACGAGTTAGAAACACTGGCAAATCTGGCGGTGTTAATGTGGAGCAGTCATTCCGTCCATGAGTTATTCCAGGAGTTTTCTGAGATGATTATGAAAGGAAATGCTCAATTCTTTTTAAAATTAGAAAACGATATGCCTGTCGGTTTTGCTCAATGTCAGTTGCGATATGACTATGTGGAAGGCACAAAAACCACTCCTGTTGGTTACTTAGAGGGCATTTTTGTCAAAGAAGAATATCGCAATAAAGGGTATGCCAAACAATTATTAGCAGAATGTGAAGCATGGGCAAAAGAGAACGGCTGTCAAGAGTTTGCCAGCGATTGTGAAGTAGATAATATAAGCAGCTTTCACTTTCACAAAGCTATGAATTTTACAGAGGCAAATAGAATTATTTGTTTTACTAAGGCACTGTAAAATTGGAATTCATCAGGCCGTTACCCGCGTCGAGTACCGGTCGCCTGGTTATTTTGACAAAGAATTAAAAAAAACAATCAATAGCAACTCTAAAAGTAAAAGGGAGTTTTCCGCCTGCCGCCGTTGCCTGCGGCCCTGGGGTGTGGTACAATGGACGCATCGAGAATCATCCGATACGCACGCAATCGGAAGAACTGCTGCAAGGAGAGGATTCCATGACTCTGGAAGAAGCAGCGGCGGCCGTCCGTTCCCCGGATGAAGCCGCCATGAAAGCCGCCAAGGCCCGGTGGGACAGCCGCGCCAAGCTGCCCGGCAGCCTGGGCGGGCTGGAAACCCTGGTGATCCGCCTGGCAGGCATCCAGCGCAGCCCAACCCCCCGGGCGGATCACAAGCGCGCCGTGGTTTTCTGCGCCGACAATGGGGTGGCCGTCCAGGGGGTGACCCCCTCCCCCGTCCACGTCACGGCGGATCAGGCGGTGAACTTCGCCCGGGGCGGAGGCACCATCAATGTCTTTGCCCGGGGCTGCGGCGCCCAGGTTCAGGTCATCGACGTGGGCGTCGCCACCGATTACGATGAACCCGGGGTGCTCCGCCGGGTGGTCCGCCGGGGCACCGGGGATATCACCGCCGGCCCCGCCATGACGGCGGCGGAATGCCGCGCCGCGGTGGAAATCGGCATCGCCGCCGCCTGTGAAGCGGCCCGGGAGGGGATGCAGATCCTCATCACCGGGGAAATGGGCATCGGCAACACCACCACCAGCAGCGCCGTGGCCGCCCTGCTGCTGGACCAGCCGCTGGAGCTGGTTACTGCCAAGGGGGCGGGAACCCCCCAGCGCACCGCCCACAAAATCGAGGTGCTCCGCCGGGCCATCGCCCGCAACCATCCCGATCCCGCCGCTCCCCTGGACGTTATCGCCAAGGTAGGGGGGCTGGATATCGCCGCCCTGTGCGGGCTGTACATCGGCTGCGCCGCCAACGGGCTGGCCGCCTTTGTGGACGGGGTGATCTCCGGGGCCGCGGCCCTCTGCGCCGCCCGGCTGGTCCCTCTTTCCCGGAACTATATGCTGCCCTCCCACTGCTCCGCCGAACCGGCGGGCCGCCTGCTGCTGGACGCCCTGGGCCTCTCCCCCCTGATTACGGCGGGAATGTGCCTGGGGGAAGGCACCGGCGGCGCGCTGGGCGCCCTGCTGCTGGATCAGGCGCTGGCGGCCTACTATGACGTGGTGGGCATCGACGAAATCTGAAAGGAGCCATGCCCATGGAACTGCTTCCCATCCGCACCTTTGCGGATTTCTGCGCCGACCTGCTGACGGCGGGCTTCGCCATGGGCGGCGGCAATGACGAAGGGGTTTTCAGCCTCGCCCCCTGGATGGGGGAGCATCTCCGTTATCATACCGGCGACCCGGAAACCGACCCCTGGGTCTGGCGCATCCGGGCGGTAACCCAGCGGACGGAATTCGCCTACGGCCAATTCTTTTTGGGCAAAAGCGGCTGGATCACCCGGGAATGGCTGCCCCGCTTTATCGCCGTCCGGCGGCGGGGCCGGTCCATGGAAGAGCTTTACGCCCACGGGCTGGTTCCCCGCCTGGCGAAAACCCTGTATCAGCGCATCCGGGAAGCGCCCCACTGCCATATGGTGCAGCTGCGCGCCGCCCTGGAGGTGAGCCGGGAGGAGTGGGCCGCCTTTGACAGCGCCCTGGGCTTTCTGCAAAAATACCTGTTTGTGGTCGTCAGCGGGGAGGCGCGGAAAACCTCCCTCTCCGGCGCGCCCTACGGCTGGCCGGTCACCACTTACTGCACCGCCCCCTGCTTTTTCGGGGAAGAACCGGAAAGGGAGGCCCAGGCGCTGGACCCGGCCCAGGCCCGGGAGGATATCCTGGAACGGGTGCGGGAACTGAACCCCGGCGCCCAGGAAAAGCTGTCGCCCGCTGGCTGGGCAAACCCCTGTAACGGAAGGAGGCGCTCTCCATGAGCGTGGCGCAAACCCATTCCCGATCCATCGATTTCCTTTTGGAGAAGGCGGGGCCGGTGATTCGGTACCGGCTGCAAAAGGAGCTGCTGCAAAATCTGTCCCCTTCCGCAGAGGAGGCGCTGCTGGAGCAGATCACCCGGCTGCCCGCCTTCCGGCTGGTGCAGAGCTATGTCAAGCCGGACGGCTATATCGGCCGGGGCATGCACAGTTGGGATCACTGGAGGGGCCAGACCCTGCACGAAACCCCTTTTCAGGACGGCGAATGCGCCGCCCGGCTGCTTTCCTATTACCGCATCCCCAAAACCCACCCCATGGTGTCCAGCTTCGTCGCCGCCCTGCGGGACGAAGCGGTTCTGCGGGAGGAATTTTCCTACATCCCGCCGGAAATCCCCCGCTTTGAAAACCGGTTTCTGGGCCTGAACAGCGGCAACTGCCTGATGGAGCTGGTCTATACCCTGCAGGCCATGCTGGGGTATGGGGACGATGTTGAGGAGCTGCGCGGGTTCCAGAAAATCTGTCTCCAGGGCTTCCGCCAGGCGGGGGCCATCGCCTCCCTGGAGGAAATCACCCACTACAATCCTCGGTTAAAACGAAAATACAATGTTCCTTATATAGAAGCGGATACCTATTTCCCCAATCTGTATACTCTTGCCACTTTGGCCTATACCCGGAGCTGGCGCACTCAGGAAAATATCGATCTGCTGGCCCGGTCGCTGAACCATATCAACGCCGTGATGAAGCCGGATAACGAGATGCAGATCCGCATCGCCGGGAAATTCAGCGGTCCCTGCTTCGCCCTGGCCCGCCCCCTGCGCCCCTTCGATGTGAATGTCATCGATACCATCGCCTACCGCCGTCCTCTGACCGAAATCGCCATGACGGGAGCGGGGGATCAGGTGGAGATCATCCGCCAATCGGTGACCGCCATTGAGGAAGCCCTGCAGGAGGACGGCATTCTGCGGATGAATCTGCAGCAGCCTCATAACAAGCGGTATTCCCCGCTGAAGATTCCGCCCCATCCCACCGCCTATACCGATGTCCGGCTGGAAACAGAGGATTCCTCCCCCACGGCCTTGGCCTGCGACCTCACCTTCTGGGCGGTGGAGCTTTTGTTCCTGGTGGAACGGGGCGGCTTCGCCTGATGGTTTAGGAATTAAAGGATAAAAGGGATGTTGGGCTTGATAAAAGAAATAAAAATTGAAGAGGAACGCCTATCTGCAAAGGAATATGTTGATTTTTTAAAAAGGACGGATTTGGGTTCCCAATATCCAAAGGAACGATTTGAGAAAAGGATCTCAAAATTGCTCAACAATGTTTCGATTAGTCTTGTGGCAAGAAATGAAAATAATTTAATCGTTGGCGTTTTACTGGGATTAACCGATTATGCCTATTGGCTTTATGTGACAGATTTAGGAGTTGACAGAGCGTATACAGCACAAGGAATTGGCAGACGGCTGATGAAAACCGCACACCAAAAAGCAGGCGGCGAAAAAGATATCGCTGTATATTTAATAGCAAATGAAAATGCAATCCCATTTTATGAAAAACTGGGCATGAAAAAAGCAGAGGATGTTATGCAATATAATCATATTGAATGGACTGAATTTACAGTACGGTAGGGAGCAACTCCTAGTTTACAGAATGGTTAAGCCTGTTTAATGCCAGCAATCATAGGGGAATAAATGCATTATATTTTAGGCTTTTTGCACTGGAAACACATTTTCGAAAGCTCCACTCTGCCATACCGCCCCCTGCCAAATCCATTGTAAAGAAAGGCGATCTCCCATGCTGGATTCTCTCATCATCGCGCTCTCCATGTATTCCGCCGTCCCCATGCCGCAAATCGAATGGCGGGAGGACAATATGCGCTGGTCCCTGGGCTGCCTGCCGGTGGTGGGCCTGCTCTGCGGCGGCTTGGTCTACGGCTGGACCCGGCTGGCGGCCTTTTTCGCCGCCTCCCCCTTGTTTTTCGCCGCCGTGGCGGTGCTGCTGCCCATCCTTCTGGCCGGGGGTCTGCATATGGACGGCTTCCTGGACGCAGCGGACGCCATCTTTTCCCGGCGGGACCGGGAGAAAAAGCTGGCGATTATGAAAGACCCCCACTGCGGCCCCTTTGCGGTGCTCTGCTGCGCCGGGCTGCTGCTGCTGGAGCTGGGGGCCTGGAGCCAGCTGCTGACGAAACCCGCCCTGCTCCCCGCCGCCTGCACGGTGTATCTCCTCTCCCGCTCCCTGACGGTGGTGGCGGGCAGCCGCTTCCCCTATACCCCCTCCAGCACCCTGGGCGTCCTTTTCGCTAACCGGGCAGCCCGGGGCGTCGCCATGCTGGGCATGGCGGAAACCGCCTTATCCCTGATCCTGCTGCTGGGCCTGGGCGGGCTGTGCGGCGGCTGGCAGGGCCTGCTGGCCTCCGCTGCGGCGGCGGTGGGAGCGGGCCTGCTGTTCTGGTGGTACCGCTCCATGACCCGCAAGCAGTTCGGCGGCGTCACCGGCGATCTGCTGGGCTTTTTCGTGGAGCTCTCCCAGCTCACCATGCTCTTCCTCCTGGCCCTGGCCTCCCTGTTTATTTAATATCTGCTGAGCAATGAAAAGCCTGGCCGGGAACCTAACTGTCCGGGCGCTGCTTCCCTTGTTCCAGCTCCTGGCCCAGCCTGTCGGTGAAAAGCCGGATCTCGCTTTCCAAGCCCGCCAGCCATTCCAAAGCGACCGGATCCTCCCGATACCGCAGCGGTTCCCGGCGAATCTGCAAAATCCGCTCCATCACCCGCCTGTCGGGAAACAGCCCCTGCTCCATCGCCCATTCCCCGGCGGCGGTTTTGCTGATAATCCCCCCGGTGCGCAGGGAATAGAGACAGCGGGCAATGTCCAGCATCCACCCGGCGGTGTGCAGATTCGCCACGGGCGGAAGAGCGTGCCGCCGGATGACGGCGTAATGCGCCGCCACCCCTTCCCGCAGCTCCGGATACCCGGGACGGCGCATCTTCCCGCGGCGCTCCCGCCCGTGTACCAGCCGCCCCATGTCCAGGATTTCCAGCCGGGTGAACACACTCACCTCAAACCGCCGGGCGACCCGCTGTCCGCTGGTTCCCCAGTAGGCGGCGTCCGCCTCCCCGCCGGTTTCATAGCAGCCGAAGGGCAGAACCCCGCCTTCAAATAAGCGGAAATACCGGTTGTCCGGCTCGGCAGCCTGCAGTTCCTGCCGCAGCCCCGCCAGCCGCCGGGCCTGGGATGCGGAAAATTCCCTCTCGGTCAGACAGAGAAGGTCGATATCGCTCCACCCCCAGCGGAAATCCTCCATCGTCACCGACCCGTACAGATAAGCGGTGAAAGCGTTATCCTCCAGAATGTCCTCCATCCGGGAAAGCAGCGTCTCCAAACTGTGCTCCATCCCTCTCCCTCCTTTGGATTCTAGTATACACCCTATCCCCTTTCCCTGTACAGCGCCAATCTCCACCTCGGCGGGAAAAGGCCGGTTTCGTGGCATAGCCACGAAATGCGGACCTCCCTTATTGGTCCGCAAGGACTTTTTCCAGGAGTTAACGCGAAGCGTTAATCTCCCCATAGAAAGGACGATCCTCCATGGAACTCATTCTCATCCGTCACGGGGCCACCGCCGGCAATCTGGAACGGCGGTACATCGGTCAGGGGGACGATCAGCCCCTGGCGCCGGAAGGCATCCGCCAGCTCCAGGACGCCCTCTCCCGGGGCCGGTATCCCCGGGCGGACGTGGTCTACTCCAGCCCCCTGAAGCGCTGCCTGGAAACCGCCCGGCTGATCTATCCCATGATGGTGCCCATCCGCCTCCCCTCCCTGGCGGAGCTGGATTTCGGCCGCTTTGAGGGAAAGAATTACGAGCAGCTCAAGGAGGACCCCGCCTACCGCCGGTGGATTGATTCCGCCGGGATGACCGCCCCGCCCGGCGGTGAAAGCGGGGAGGAATTCTTCGCCCGGCTGGAGGGCGGCCTGCGGCAGATCGCCGCCGATACCCGGCGGCTCAGCGTCCGCCGCCCGGCGGTGGTGCTCCACGGCGGCTGCATCATGACCCTGTTCAGCCGGCTGGCGGAGCAGGACCGGGAAAAGGGGGAGGATTTCTACCGGTATCAGCTGCCCTGCGGCGGCGGCTATCTGGCGGAGATGGACCCCGCCACCCTGCGCTTCTCTCATATCCGCCCTCTTCTTTGACAAAAATCCCCCGGAAAAACCGGGATTTATGAAGAATTTCTTACTGTAAAGGTTTTTTCTTGTCATTTTTGGCGGCGTATGCTATAATAACCTCACGGCGTAAGCCGCAGCCTTGCATAGCAAGCCTGCGGACGCCTGAGAGAACATTGAACCACTCCGAAACGGTCAAGGCCGTTTCGGATCAAGGTAGGCTCCGCGCTTCGCGCGACGCTTTGTGCTATAATAACCTCACGGCGTAAGCCGCAGCCTTGCATAGCAAGCCTGCGGACGCCTGAGAGAACATTGAACCACTCCGAAACGGTCAAGGCCGTTTCGGATCAAGGTAGGCTCCGCGCTTCGCGCGACGCTTTGTGCTATAATAACCTCACGCCGCATTCCAAAGCCGTGCTTCGCAAGCCTGCGGACGGCTGAGAGAACGGAGAAAATCAAAGATTTTCTCTTTGAAGAATGCCGGTCGGCTTGAACAGCCTCCTGCGGCTTTGCCGCACTGGCATTCTTCCGGTGGCAGCGTAACCGTACACTGGCTGTGTCTTTGCGTTTGCCTAGCAGCAAACGTCGAACTTTGTGGTATAATGGACACAGCCCGAAAAGGGAGAATATTGAATTTTTTCGGCTGTGTCATCGCGGTTGCCTGTCGGCACCCGCCCAACTTTTGTGGTATAATGACACCGAAACAGAGGCGCGGCGGCTTGGGGAAGGCTGACGGCCAATGGGCCGATTTCGTGGAAGAGGTGAGGACATGGCGTTTGGGTTTCCCCTCTACATTGACTTGAATGGAAACAACTGCGTGGTCCTGGGTGGCGGCGACTATGCCGCCGACAAGGTGGACGCGCTGTTGAAATTCGGGGCCAAAGTGACGGTGATCAGCCCCACCCTCTGCGACCGGCTGCAGGAGCTGGACAAAACCCGCGCCATCCGGTACATTCCCCGCCGTTATTATCGGGGCGACTGCACCAATTCCTATATCTGCGTCGCCGCCACCGGCGTGGAGTCGGTGAACATCGCCATTTCGGACGAATGCAAGGCCAAAGGCGTTCCGGTCAATGTCTCCAAGCCCGCCGCCTTCGGGAACTATACCTTCCCACGTATCGTGCTGTACAAGGATGTCTCCCTGGCCGTGTCGGGCAGCGCCCCGGCCGAGCAGCTGGCCCGTCTGCGGGATCTGCTGGAGCAGCGGCTCCCCGGCCTGCTGGCGGAGCTGGACAAAGCGGAGTCCCAGGCCCCTCTCCCCGCCCAAGAGATGGAAGAAGACGGCGAAGAAGTCCTCCTGTGACGGAGCCGCTGTCCGATCCCAAAATTCTTCTCCAACTATAGTAAAAGCCACTGGATCCTGTCCAGTGGCTTTTTTGCGTCCTCTTCACGCAAAAAAACAGCCGTCTGTATACGGCTGTCCCTCTATTCAATCCTATTAAAAATGACGCTAAAAAACAAAGCCCCTGTTAAAAGGTAACAAGGTAGAAAACCCCACGTATCCTTACGTAGATTATATATATAGCATAACCAAAAAGCGGTGATTTGTCAAGCATTTTTGCGAAAAAAGGCAAATTTTTCTCCATTCCCCCTCCGGATTAGGGAAAAGGAGCCCCAGCCCCCGGCAGGCGGCTGGCTTTTTCCCTTTCCCGCTGGTATACTAAACGGACCAAAACCGGAGGAGGAATGGATATGGCGCAAATCCGCCTGGAACACATCGGCAAACGCTTCACGGTATACGAGCGGCCGCCGGGCCGCTTCGGTGCGCTGAAGGGGCTGGTAAAACGACAGAAACGGATCGTCCGGGCGCTGGAGGACGTGAGCTTCTCCATCGAGGAGGGGGAGCTGGTGGGATACATCGGCCCCAACGGGGCGGGAAAATCCACCACGGTCAAGGTGATGAGCGGCATCCTCACCCCGGAGGAGGGCAGCTGCACCATCCTGGGCCGCACCCCCTGGAAGCAGCGGGTGGCCCACGTCTCCCAAATCGGGGTGGTGTTCGGCCAGCGCAGCCAGCTGTGGTGGGATGTGCCGGTCAGCGATTCCTTTGAGCTGCTGCGGGATATCTACGGCGTGGCGGAGGGGGACTACCGGCGGCGGCTCAGCGAGCTGGCGGATATCCTGGAACTGAGCGCCCTGCTGAAAACCCCGGTGCGGCAGCTCTCCCTGGGCGAGCGGATGCGCTGCGAGGTGGCGGCGGCCCTGCTCCATCAGCCCCGGATTCTCTTCCTGGACGAACCCACCATCGGGCTGGACGCGGTTTCCAAGCTGGCGCTGCGGGAATTTCTTCAACGGGAGAATCGGGAACACGGAGTCACCATGATCCTCACCACCCACGATATGGACGACGTGGAAAGCCTCTGCAGCCGGATCATGACCATCGGCCGGGGTCGTCTGCTCTTCGACGGCAGCCTCCAGGCCCTCAAGGACCGGTACGCCCCCATCCACCGGGTCCGGGCCACCCTGGAGCGGGAGGTTCCGGCGGCGGCGGTGGAAGGGGCGGAAGAGGTGCGGATGGAGGGCACCGCCTGCACCGTCTTCTTCGATCCCCGCCGGATTCCCGCCCACCGGATCGTGGCCCGGCTGGCGGAAGCCCTGCCCCTGCGGGATATCGTGGTGGAGGAAGAGGACATCGACGCCATCATCGCCGCCATGTATCGGGAGATGGCCTTATGAGGGGGGCGGCAAACAGGCACCGCCGGTACGGCCGCGCCTTCCTCTCCCTCTTCCGCATCAAGGCGGCGGAAGGGCTGCAGTACCGCGTGGCGGCCCTGGCGGGGGCGGCCACCAGCGTCTTCTGGTGCCTGATCGAAATCACCGTCTACACCGTCTTTTTCACCTACGGAAACCGGGCGGCCCTGCCGGGGACTTCCGGAGGAATGACCCTACCCCAAATGGTGACCTATGCCTGGCTGGCCCAGCTCCTTTTTCTGATGCAGCCCATGAGCATCGACGGCGATATCCAGCGGAAAATCGAAAGCGGGGACGTGGGGATCGAGCTTTGCCGCCCCCTCCCCCTCTACCTCCACTGGCTGGCGAAAAGCGCCGCCGCCCGGCTCACCCCCTTGATCTGGCGGGGAAGCGCGGTGCTGCTGGCCGGGCTGCTGATGCCCGCCGCCTACCGTCTGGGCCCTCCCGCCTCCCTGACCGGCTTTCTCTGCGCCCTGCTCTCCGCGGGCAGCGCCTTTCTGCTCTGCTCCGCCTTCGCCGGCCTGATCGCCGCGGTGCGGCTCAACGTCACCTGGGGCAACGGCCCCACCTTCACCCTGATGCTCCTTTCCAGCGTCCTTTCGGGCGCTTACCTGCCCCTGCAGCTCTGGCCGGATTTTCTCCAGAGCTTCCTGCTGTTCCAGCCCTTCGCCGGGTATCTGGATATCCCCCTGCGGCTCTATCTGGGCGCCATGGCCCCCGCCGCCCTGCCGGGAGCCCTGCTGCTGCAGCTGGCCTGGACCGCCGCCTTCCTGGCCGGGGGCTGGCTGCTGACGGAAAAACGCCTGCGCAATATCGTGGTGCAAGGAGGTTGATAAAGATGGCGTCTCCGCGGAAAATGAACGGCCTGCGGCTCTACGGCCGGTATATCCGGCTGCACTTTCTATCCGGACTGCAGTACAAAGGCTGGCCCCTGCTCTTTCTTCACACCATCGTGGTGGTGGTGACCGATCCCATCGGCACCCTGTTTCTCTTCCACCGGTTCGGCTCCATCGGCCCCTGGTCGATGGAGCGGATTCTGCTGATGTACGCCATGGCCGTGGCCGCCTTCGGTCTGGCGGAGCTGCTCTTCCGGGGCTTCGACTGCTTCCCCTGGCGGATGGTCCAGGGCGGGGAGTTCGACCGGGTGCTGCTGCGGCCCCGGTCCACCTTTCTCCAGGTGGCGGCTTCCGCCTTCCAGATCAACCGGCTCTCCCGGGCGGTGAGCGGCGTGGCCGTCTCCCTGTGGTGCCTGGCCCGGCTGGGGCTCCCCTTCACCCCCGGCCGGATGCTGCTCCTTCTCCTGGCTCTGGCGGGAGGCTGCATCCTCTATGCCGGGGTATTCGTCCTCACCTCCGGCGTCGCCTTTTTCTCGGTCAAAGGGCTGGATTGGATTTATATTCTCACCAACGCCGGGTATCAGATCACCCGGATTCCGCCGGAATACCAGCCCCGGCCCCTGCGGCTGCTCTTCACCTTCCTGGTGCCCATCCTGCTGGTGAGCTACTATCCCGCCTCGGTGATGGGCGGCTGGGGGGAGCCCCTGTGGAAGGGACTGCTCTCCCTGCCTGTCGGCCTTCTTTTTCTGGGAATCTCCTTGGGGATGTGGCGGTTTGGGGTGAGCCGCTACCGCTCCACCGGCAGCTGATTCTGAAAGTAGGAGGAATTTTCCATGAACACCTTTTGGTCGGATACCGTTCAAAGCCCGGAGGAGCTCAATCTCTCCCGCGCCCGGCGCTTCCGTGAGGATAACCGGGAGCAGTGGCTGGAGGTGCTGGGGGCCCGGGAGCAGATGGCGGCGCTGGAGGTTGGCTGCGGCCCGGGACTGCTCTGCCGCCGCCTGAAAGCCTGGCTGCCGGCTCTCCGGGTGACGGGGCTGGACCGGGACAGCCGCCACATCGCCTTTGCCCGGCAGCAAACGGAGGCGGAAGGACTGGATTGCACCTTCCTGGAAGGGGACGCCCTGGCCCTGCCCTTTGCGGACAACCGCTTCGATCTCTGCTTTTCCCACACGGTAATGGAGCATGTGGAGCCCTACGCCTTTCTCCGGGAACAGCGCCGGGTGCTGAAACCCGGCGGCCGGGTGGTGATCCTGTCGGTGTTCCCGCAGCTTTCCCTTCACGGAGAACGCTGGTTTCCCGCGGATGGAGAGGAGCGGGCGCTGCTGGATAAAGCCTGGGCGGCGGCGGAGAAGGCGCGGCAATCCCTGCCGACGGTGTGCGCCTATCCCCAGCCGCCGGAGGCCTTCGGCCCCCTGCTGGCCGCCTGCGGCTTTCGGGAGATCACCCTGCGCTTCCTGGTGGAAACGGACGCGCCGGACAGCGCGGATACCTCGCCGGAGCGGGCGCTGGCCGCCTTTGAAGAAGAGCGGTTCGCCGCTCTGTCCTCCATGGAAAAGGCGCTGCGGCTGGCTCCCCAGGGCCTGACGGAAGCGGAGCAGGCCCGGCTGCGGGAACTGATCCACCGCCGCTTCCACCGCCGCGTCGCCGCCTACCGGCAGGGGGAAAAGCAGTGGGAACTCTCCAGCCTGACGATCCTGGCGGCGGCGGGACGCAAGGACGGAGGCGGAACATGAGCGGGCGGCGGCTGCGGCCCTGCCTCTCCTTTTTCCGCATTCGCTTCCTGCGGGGACAGCAGTACCGCGTCGCAGCCCTGGCCGGGGTGGCGACCCAGTTTTTCTGGGGCTTTATGCGGCTGCTGGCTTATCGGGCTTTCTACCGTTCCGATCCCGCCGCCATTCCTATGCCTCTGCCCCAGCTGGCCGCCTATATCTGGCTGCAGCAGGCTTTCCTGGCCCTGCTGAATACCTGGAGCGTGGACCGGGATATCCTGGAAGCGATCACCGGCGGCGGCATCGCCTATGAGCTGTGCCGCCCCCTGGATTTGTACACCCATTGGCTGATCCGGGGCTGCGCCGACCGGGTATCCGCCGCCCTGCTGCGCTGCCTTCCCATTCTGGCCGTCGCCGCCCTGCTCCCCGCCCCCTTCCGGCTGGGACCGCCCGCCTCCCTGACGGCGGCGCTGCTGTTTCCCCTCTCCCTGGCCCTGGGAACCCTCCTGGTTTCCGCTCTCACCCTGCTGATGTACATCGCCATGTTCCACACCCTGTCTCCCTATGGCGTCCGGATGATGGTAACCGCCCTGGCCGAATTTCTGGGAGGCGCCGTCATTCCCCTGCCCTTCCTGCCGGAAAGGGTGCGGCAGGTGGTGGAGCTGCTCCCCTTCGCCTCCATTCAGGACCTGCCCATGCGGATTTACGGGGGCGGCGCTGCTGCCGGAGCCGCCTTCGGCGGCGTGACCCTGCAGCTTTTCTGGCTGGCGGTTCTGCTGCTGCTGGGGCGGCTGTGGATGGGCCGCACCCTGCGCCGGGTGGTGGTCCAGGGGGGATGATCCTCGCTGACAATAGAAAGGAGGCTGTCCATGCTGTGTCTCTACGGCCGTTATTTCCTCCTGCACTGGCGCTGTGCCCTGGTGTATAAAAGCTCCTTTTTTCTCATGATCTTCGGTCAGTTCCTCACCTCCTTCACCGCTATTTTCGGCATCTATTTCCTCTTCCACCGGTTCCACACGGTGGAGGGCTTCACCCTCCCCCAGGTGCTGCTGTGCAGCGGCACGGTGCTTCTGTCCGCCTCCCTGGCGGAGCTGGTGGGGCGGGGCTTCGACGGTTTCGACCGGATGCTGGGCAACGGCGGCTTCGACCGGGTGCTGCTCCGGCCCCGGAGCGCCCTTTTCCAGGTGCTGGCCGCCCAAATGGAATTCTCCCGGCTGGGGCGATTGCTGCAGGCGCTGCTGGTGTTCGCCTACGCCCTGCCCGCCTCCGGGGTCCGCTGGACCTGGCCCAAAGCCGCCGCCCTGCTGCTGATGACGGCAGGCGGGACGGTGCTGTTCTTCTCCCTGCTCCTCCTTTACGCCGCCCTCTGCTTTTTTACCACCGACGCCTTGGAGGTGATGAATATCCTCACCTACGGCGGCCAGGAGTTCGGCCGCTATCCCGCGGTGATTTACGGCCGGCCGCTGCTTTTCTTCTTCACCTTTTTGGTGCCCCTGGCCTGCGTTCAGTATTATCCCTTGCTCTATCTGCTGGACCGGGCCCCCTGGCCCGTCCTGCTGACCCCGCTGGCCGCCGTCCTGTTCCTGCTGCCCTGCTGGGGGATCTGGCGGCTGGGGGTGAAGCGCCACCGCTCCACCGGCAGCTAACGGGAGTTGGCACTGTGTGCCAACTCCTGGAAAAGCGTCTTGCTGGCCGTCAACTGTGGCCAGCATTTCACAGCTGACGCTGTGAAACCGCCGTTTTTCCGCCGAGGTGGAGATTGATGCTGTCGCATCAACTCCAGTGGGTGATTGTCCAAGGTACGTGGGAGATTGATGCTGCCGCATCAACTCCTGGAAAAAGCTCTGACGGCGCATAAGGTGGCGCCGTCTTCCGGCTATACAGCCGGAACCGATCTTTTTCCGGTGGGGTGCTGTCCCAGGGACGGGGGAGTTTGATGTTGCCGGATGCACTTTTATCCAACACTTGGTTAAACTATCGAAATCGGGGGACCGCCTTTCACAGGCAGCCCCCCGACAAATTATAAGTTGTCTATTTCTTGTACCATTTTCAAAAACTTCTTATCATTCAATTGTTCATTTGTAAGAAATTCTCCATTATAAAACATGGCATAAGATGTACATGGGCTTGGTGCCGCCTGTGCTTGTTCTTTGGTTTCAATATGAATGGCTTTAAACGGAATATGATTCTCCAAAGCAGTCTGTTCCACAACCGGCACATATTTTCCATTGAAGGGGCACTGGCTTGTATAGTACAAAACATAGCCATTCTCTTCGATATGCGGATGCCTTGCCGATTCTGTAAATTGTGGAACCATTGCTTTCTCATAAAAAGGAAGATACATTAAGTGGATTCCCGCATCTGATACATCCGCAACTTTAAATCCTTTATGCAGCAAATATTTGGGATCAGACAAAAATGGCTTCTTCTTTGCAGAGGAAAGAATGCAAAGCCCCGATTTTCCTTTTTCTTTAGCGTCTTTTATACACGCATTCAATAAATCATTTGAGTATCCATGTCCTTTGAATGAGCCTGATACCCAGAAGCAATCTATATACATATAGTTTTCCGCAACAATAGGCACCCACGCATTTTCTGCCGGAATATACTCAATAAAGCACTTTCCTCTCTCTGTACTTTTAAGAAAAACAAGCCCGTCATCAAAACACTGCATCATCCAATCCTTTTTGGACGAAACCTGTATATCCTTGTTATTCGATATTGCACAGCAAATATGTTCCTTTTCCAGATTCTCTTTTGTCACTCTTATATATTCCATTGCGATTATTTCCTCCATAAACTTCGATTTGCCGCTCTGATTATACCATCGGCTCTGAACCAATTCAATCCGATCTCGTAAATTGCCAGAGTTATATCCCAGCAGCAGCCATTTTAAAAGCTAGAAACCGGATTCACTCTGGCGGTATTACCCCTTTTATGATAAAATAGGCCAAGATCAAAAGGGGAGGCAGACAGAATGATTTTTGAAAACATGGATCGGATTGTTTTCGCCGGGGATTCGGTCACCGATATGGAAAGCGCCCAGCCCATTGGCGAGGGGCTTTTTGAGCGCTTGGGCCGCAGCTATGTCCGGGTGGTGGAAAACATGCTGGTGGCCCGCTATCCGGAGCTGAACATCCGCGTCACCAATGCGGGCACCAGCGGCAACACCAGCCGGGATCTGCTTGCACGGTTTGACCGGGACGTGGCGGCGCTGAAGCCGGATTGGGTATCCATCTGTATCGGCATCAACGATGTGTGGCGGCAGTTCGACAGCCCCGCCATACCGGACGAGCAGGTGATGCCGGAGGAATACGCCGCCAACCTGGAAAGCATGATCGGCAAGGTGAAGGGGGCGGTGAAGGGTATTTTCCTCCTCACCCCCTATTACATGGAACCCAACCGGGAGGATCTCATGCGGGCCCGGATGGACGAATACTGCCGCATCTGCCGGGAACTGGCCGAAAAACACGGCTGCATTCTGGTGGATTTCCAGGAGATGTATGAACGTTTCTGCCGGGTGCGGCATTCCTCCTGCATCGCCTGGGACCGGGTGCATCCCAACCAGATGGGCGCCACCCTCATGGCGATGGAATTTCTCGATCACTGCGGGTTCGATTATACCCGCCGGGCGTTTTAAACCAAACGGCAAAACAGGAGGCGGAGATTGCTCCCCGCCTCCTGTTTTCTTTCAATCCTTGGTCTCTCACCACGGGATGATCCGCCTTCAGGCCCCCCAAAAAATTTACAGTCCCTCTTCTACAAAGTGTTTGTCGTAAAGATTCCAATACTTGCGATAAACCCGCTCATCCTCCCCATCCAGATTCAGCTGGTACATCCGGAAGGTCACCAAAAAATCCTTTGGCTGCCACTGTTCCTCATAGGAATATTGATACTGCATCCCCAGCTGCCGCATGACCCCGCCGCTTCGCGGATTCTGCACATCGTGGGTGGCCGTGATATAGGGGACGCCGTCCCGCTTCAACTGCTGTACAACGGCCCTGCCTGCTTCCGTGACAATCCCTTTATACCAGAACTCCCGGCGGAGCGCGTAACCGAAATCATAGCTGTCCGCCCCGTCCGCCTTGACATAACCGATGGGCACGCCCTTTTCTTTGAGGCAAATCGCGTAATAGTAGAGACATGGGACGATTCTCTCCCTGTAAAATGCCGCGGCTTCCTCCACGCTTTTCAGCGGGAACCAGGGCAAAAAGGTATTCACTTCCTCATCCTTCAAAAGCAGATACAGCGCTTCCATATCCGTTTCGGTAAACGGCCGCAGCAGCAGCCTTTCCGTTTCCAGCTGGGGGGTGTGCATCCTGCAGATCGCCTCCACAAGTTTATAATGTACCGCCAGGTTTCTTCTCAAAATCCCGGCGCGTTTCCGCTTCTGACCACCGCCGCCGGTGCAGCAAAAGGCTGAGCAAACCGCAGACAAACAGATACAGCACGGCGGAGACGGCGTATTCCGTCCAATGGGCCCGGGGCTTGGGATAAAAATTACAGAGGAACCCGGCGAACCAGAAAACCGGGAAGGGCGCGATCAGCCAAACGGCGGCGGTATAAAACCGGCGCCGCAGCCGCCCCTCCCGCCGCCCTCGCAGCAGCAGCGGGAACAGCACCGCCCCGGCAATCTGCAGCAGCAGCCCCGCGCCGGCGGCGGGCATTGTCTGCCAATACTCCCAGCCGATCACCGATACCAGCAGCCCGGCGATCAGCAAGCCGGTTCCCACAGCTCCCGCGGCGTTTCCCCGGGAATCCGCCGCCTCTCCCCTTGCGCTGTCCGCCGCCGGAAAGGCCGGGTCCCCCTCTTCCCGCAGCAAAGCGTCAACGGAAACCTCCAGTATCCGGCTCAAGGGCAGCAGCTTATCCGTGTCGGGCAGCGATTCCCCGGTTTCCCATTTGGACACCGCCTGCCGGGATACGGCGATCCCTTCGGCCAGCTGTTCCTGGGACAGCCCCTTGGCCTTGCGCAGCGCCTGCAGTCTCTCTCCAAAACTCATACACAACCACCTCCTGTTGGAATGCTTCCAGTTTCCCTCTTTTCCCGGTTGCCTGCCACCAAATCGGGCTGGAAACTTCGCAACCAGGGGTTGCATTTTCCTCAGTCGGCCCGCTTTTCCACTCCCGTCAGGTCGAAGGCGGGGATATATTTGCTCCCGGCGCTTTCCCGCTCCTGGACATAGCCGTCGGTGAGGCCCAGCTCTTCCAAATACCGGAAAGCCTTGTCGCATTCCCGGGCGGTGAGCCGCCGGTTCAGCTCGGGATAGGCCGCCGGTGCGCAGACGGGGGTATACTGGAACAGCAGGCTGACCCAGGTTCCCCGGGGCAGATGGGCGGCCATCCAGTCCAACATCGCCATGGTTTCCCGGATGTGTCCGGGCAACACCAGATGCCGCACCAGGGTGCCCCGGCGGGCGATCCCCTCCCCGTCCAGCTCCATGGGCCCGGTCTGCCGGGCCATTTCCAAAACGGCGGCGGAGGCGGCGGCAAAATAATCCGCCGCCCCGGAAAACCGCCCCGCGATATCCTCATGAATATACTTCAGGTCGGGCAGATACACCTCCACCGCCCCCTCCAGCGCCCGGAGGGTTTCCACCCGCTCGTATCCGCCGGTGTTGTACACCAGGGGAACCGGGGGCTTGTACAGCTCCAGCGCCCGCAGGATGGCGGGCACATGGGGGGTGGGGTTCACCAGATTGATGTTGTGGGCTCCGGCCTCCACCAGCTCCCGGAAGATATCCGCCAGCCGCCGGACGGTGACCGTCTCCCCGAACCGGCCGTGGCTGATGGGCTGGTTCTGGCAAAAAACGCAGCCCAGGGAACAGCCGGAAAAAAACACGGTGCCCGATCCCCGCGTCCCGCTGATGCAGGGCTCTTCCCCGAAATGCAGGGCGGCCCGGGCCAGGGTGGGGTCGGCGGGCATACCGCAGAAGCCGGCTCCTTCCGCCGCCGTCCGGCGAACCCGGCAGCGGCGGGGGCAGACGGCGCAGGAGGAAATTTCCATGGTGCATTCCGCCTTTTCCGTTGGTTTCACTGGCGCGCCAGCAGCGCTTCCGCCCGTTTCAGTAGTTCCTCCCGCTGGTTAGGGCAGCGGCCCTCCAGCACCTCCTCCAGCAGCGCCTGGAGGGTATCCCCCAGCTTCTTGCCGGGGTAAAGGCCCAAAGCCATCAGATCATGGCCGTTGACCTGCAGATCCTTTAAAGAGAAGCACTGCTTCTCCGCGATCACCTTGTCCGTTAGCCGGGACAGCTCCTCAATTTCCCCCACCCGGTCCTTCAGCGCCGGATTCTGTCCTAAAATATCCGCCCGTTTGACCTCCAGCAGCCAGCGGAATTCCTCCTCCCCCAGCCGGTTGAGCCAGCGGCGGATCCGATTTTCCCGAGGCTCGATCTGCACGTCGTGATAGGTCACCAGCCGCTCCACCGCCTCCACCGTACGGGCGGGCAGCCGCAACCGCTCCAGAATCCCCCGGACCATGGCGGCTCCGGCGGCCTGATGGCCGTAGAAATGCCCCACCCCTTCCGCATCCATGGTGAAGCAGGAGGGCTTGCCCACGTCGTGGAGCAGCACGGTCAGCCGCACCACCGGCTGAGGCGGCGCCGCCTCCACACAGCGGGCGGTGTGTTCGTATACGTCGTAGGCGTGGTAGCGGTTATGCTGCTGGAACCCCACCATGGGGGCCAGCTCGGGAATCACCTGGGCCAGCACCTCCGGATATTCCAGCAGCACCCGGCGCACATCCTTGCCGCACAGCAGCTTCAGCAGCTCCTGGCAGAGCCGTTCCGCCGCGATGTTTTGCAGCAGTTCCCGGTTCCGCCGCAGGGCGGCGGCGGTCTGCTCCTCCACCGGGAAACCCAGTTGGGAGGAAAACCGCAGGGCCCGCAGAATCCGCAGGGCGTCCTCATGGAAGCGCAGATCCGGCACCCCCACGCAGCGGATCAGCCCCCGGCGCAGGTCCGCCTGGCCGGAATACAAATCCCGCAGCCCTTCTTCCGGGCGATAGGCCATGGCGTTGATGGTGAAATCCCGGCGGCAGAGATCCTCCGCCAGACAGCGGGTGAAGCGGACCTCATCCGGGTGCCGGTTGTCGGAATAATCCCCGTCCACCCGGTAGGTGGTGACCTCCACCGGCCGGCCGTCGGAGATCACCGTCACCGTGCCGTGCTTCAGCCCGGTTTCAAACAGCCGGAACCCCGCCTTGGCGAACACCTCCAGGGTTTCCTCCGGCAAAGCGGAGGTGGTGACGTCCCAGTCGGCGGGCTCCCGGCCCAGCAGACTGTCCCGCACGCAGCCCCCCACCACATAGGCTTCATGCGCCCCTTTATGCAGTTCTTCCAGCACCCGTCCCACATAGGTGGGAATGGATATTCTCATTTTCCGTCATCCTTTTTCACAGCAATAGATATATCATAGCACAACCCGGCCGGGCCTGCAATCTTCTGGTGAAAAATCCGCTCCCTTCCACAGTCTGAAAGAATGTGCTATAATCCGAAGGAATCCTGCTGCAGAACCGTGAGGAGGGAGACCGTCTTGAAGCTGGAAATAAAAGACCTGAGAAAAAAGGATGAAAGCAAAGCCATCCGGTTCGCCATCACCGGTATGCACTTTGATTGGTATTTGGACCATCCTTTCCTGCTGCACATGTATGGAAGATATTTCTGGTATATGGAACTCACCCGCGCGACGCAGGTCATCGCCGTATACGCCGGAGAGGAACTCGCCGGGATACTCCTGGCCGATATCCGCGGAGAGGAAAAAAGATACCGCTCCTTTTGGAAATCCCTCTATGTAAAGGTGTTTGATTTTTTGCAGAACGCCTTCTACAAAGGAGGCGTGAGCGTGTATGATCAAGCCAATCGGGAAATGTTCCTCCGTTACGCGGCCCTTCATTCTCCCGATGGGGAAATCATTTTTTTGGCTGCTAATCCGGCATTGAAAATCAAAGGCACCGGCAGCTGCCTGCTGCGGGAATTGGAACGCCGGGAACAGGGCAAGACAATCTATCTGTATACCGACAATGCCTGCACCTATCAGTTTTATGAGCACAGAGGCTTTGCGCGCGTTTGTGAAAAAGATATTGTGCTGGATCTGGGAAAGAAAAAGGTCCCATTGAAATGCCTGCTGTACAGCAAGGTGATCGGATAACACCAGCAAACGTGAGACGCACCCGCAGAACCCGTGTCTTTTCCGCGGACATTCACACAAACATCCCGGCGGGGAAGCTTCCCCCGCCGGGATGTTTTTTCTATGTGGAACTTTCCCAGCTGTCAGCGTCTGCCGCCGCCCCCGCCCATGCCGCCGGGGCCCATACCGCCGCCTCCCATACCGCCGCCCATGCCCGCGCCGGAACCGCCGGAGGTGGCGACGGATGAGAGGGTGACTGTGACCGACTGGCTGCCGGCGGTGAGGGTGTAGGTCTCGCCCAGGGTCATCTCCGGGCAACTCACCACCACCGATTGATAGCTTTTCTCCGGGGCAAAGGTCACCAGGACCTTGCCGCTGCTGTCCGCCAAGGTGAAGGCGGAACCGCCGCTGACGGTGGAGGAGAAGTTGTAAAGGATGGAGCACTGGGTGGAGGAAGCGGAAAAGCCCTGGGCCATGCCGGAGGCTCCCGCCGCCACGATCACTCCGCCGGAGATGGCGCCGGTGCCGCCGTAATCCAGCGCGCCGTTGCCGCTGTTGGTGGGGCCGCTCACCAGAATGGTGCCGCCCTCTATGGTTAAAGCGCCGTTGGAATCCAGCCCGTCGCCGGAAGCGTTGACCGTCAGGTCACCGCCGGTGATCTTGATAAAATACCCGGTGTTGTCACCTTCCGCCTGAAAACCGTTCTGGCCCGGCCGTCCCCCCAGGGATGAGCCGTCGTTGCCGCCGGCGGCGTTGATCCCGTCGTCGCTGGCCGTCAGCCGGATGGTGCCGCCGCTGATGGTGACGGTGGCTCCCTCGATGCCTTCGTAGCTCTTGCCGATATCGATGGTGCCGCCGCTGATGACAACATCCGCGTCCGCGTGGATGCCGTCGTCGCCGGAGGTCAAGGTCAGCTTTCCGCCGGTGATGCGCAGGCTGCCGTTGCAGTGCAGGCTGTCGTCGGAGGAATCCACCTGGAACTCGCCATCCTGAATCACTAGCTCGGAACCGGCCTTCAGTCCCTTGGCGCTGGAGGTGTCGGAAGCGGTACTGCCGCTCCCCATCCCCCACTGGCCCCAGGGATTGTCGAAAGCGCCGCTCTGGCCGGTGCTGGCGTTGGCGCTGCCCCCGCCGGTTTTTATCACGAAGCTGCCGCCGTCGATGCGCAGGGCGGTTTCCGCCTGGATCCCGTCGGTCTCCGCCGTGATGTCGAAGCTGCCGCCCCGGATGTAAACGGTGCCCTTGCCGTCCTCCTCCGCGTTGTCCGACTGGATGCCGTCGCTGCCCGCCTGAATGACGAAGGTGCCGTCGGCGATCTTCACGCAGTCTTTGCCGCACAGCCCGTCCTTCCCGGCTGTCACCGTGATGACGCCGCCGGTAATCACCAGATCATCCTTGGAGACGATGCCGTGCTTGTCCTGGGCCGTCACCGTCAAGCTGCCGGTGCCGTTGATGGTTAAATCCGCCCGGCTGAAAATGGGGGCGTCCACATTGGCGTCCTCCTCCCCCAGGGTGTAGGCCCCGCCGTCGCTGAAGGCGTTGGCCGTCCCCTCCTCCAGGGTGATGAACACCTTATCCGCCTGCTGAATGAACAAGGGCGCGTTGTCCTGGCAGTGGACGGATACCCCGCGAAACACCAGCTGGATTTTGTCCTCCTTGCCCGCGTTGACGATGATCCGCCCGTTCTCCAAGGAGCCGCTGAGGACGTAGGTCCCCGCCCCGGTGATGGTAACCGTGGAATCCACCGCGGTGGCGCCGCCGCCGGTGATGGCGATGCCTCCCGCTCCCAGGGTGATGAGGGTGGATTCCGTCTCGCTGTAGCCCACGTCCATGTCCCGGCCGCTGAAATCCACATCCATATCCTCCGCGTCCGCCGTGTTGGACCCTCCGGAAGAGCCGCTGGAAGAAGCGCCGGAGCTGTCGGCGGAGGTCCCGGCGTCCCGGCGGGCGCAGCCCGTGCCCATAGTGAACAGCAGCAGGGCCGCCAGCATGACGCCCAAACCGCCGCGCATATAATGATAAAACATTCCGCTTCCGCCTTTCTCTTTATATTATAACTCCTCCCGGGCGGCGCTCACCGGCCGGCCGCAGGAGATTTCCAGATTGCCGTTGCGGCAACGCAAGGCGTCGATAAACGCCTTTTCCTCCGCCGGATTCTTCAGCACAACGCGGTAGTGCAGCTTGTACAGGCTGCCCATCTCCGCGGTGCGGACCTGCGCCAGCTCCCAGTGGGAGGTGTATTGGGCCAACAAATCGTCAAATACCGTGGAATAGTCCAGATTCTCCGGAATGGTGATCTTCAGCGCCCTCTCCTCCCGTTTCTGCTCACCGAACCGGGTAAGGGTGCACAGCAGCGACGCCAGTTCCAGGATCAGGGTAAAGAGGACCGCCACCGCCAGATAGCCGGTTCCGGTCGCCAGCCCCACCGCCATGCTCAAAAAAATGCTGCCGATCTCCCGGGCGGTGCCGGGAACCGACCGGAACCGGATCAGGCTGAAGGCTCCCATCACCGCTACGCCGGTGCCCAGATTGCCGTTGACGAGCATAATCACCATCTGCACAATGGCGGGCAGCAGCGCCAGGGTGGTGACAAAGCTCTTGCTATACGTGTTGCGGAAGGTGTGCCCCGCGGCGATCACCCCGCCCAACGCCAGGGAGCACAGGGTGCACAGCAGATAGGGCAGGATAGGAAAGGCGCTGCCGGTAACCGTCGCCGGCAATACGCTGGAAAACCATTGTTCAAGCACAGATAATCCCCTCCTTGTTTTTTCCGAACCGGGCCTGCCGATAGGCCCTGCCATATTTGGAGAAGGAAGCGGGATAAACCGCCTCTTCCTCCAGCAGCCGCGCCAGCCACAGGGGCATGGCGCCGGGAACCTTGATCTCCATCAACCGGCCGCCGGGGGGCAGCAGGGCCTCTCCCCCAGCCTCCCGATCCAGCCGGAGTTCGGTCTCCCGCCACTGAATATCGCTGTCAAAGGTGATCCGCAGCCGGGGATCCTCCACTCCCACCCAGGCCGTCCGGCTGTAGGTGATGCCCATGGCCGGTTCGATCCGGGGGTAAAAGTCCAGGAAGCGGCTGATCTCCCGCAGAATCTGGGAATCCCGGGGAGCGGGCCCGCCTTGGTAAAGATAAGCCTCCGCCTCCCGGAGGGTCATCACCTCCCGGCGCTTGTATACCACGCCCCGATACTTTTTCTTCAGCTCCACAAACACCGGGTCCTCCGCCCCGGGCAGGCCGTAGCTGCGCAGCCGCAGCTTTTCCTTATAAACGGGCTTTTCCAGCGACCGCCGCACCAGCCGCCGGTCGGGGGTGTCGAAATAGATGCTGCGGATCTGGCTCCGGTAAAAGCGGTCGGGCTGCATCCAGTCCTCCAGCGCCCGCCGGATCCCGGTATATTGCCCGGGGGTCAGCCGGTATTTTTTCTCATACCGGCGGAATACGGTTTGCATCGTCTCCATTGGTTCAGCCTCCTTTGCCGGTCTTTCTGAGAACAGCATAGCCCCCCAACCTAAAGGAAAGCTAAAGAAAACCGCCGTCTGTTAAAAAAACAAGGGCCTGCCGGTTAAGATTGCGTTGGAAAAAGGCAACTGAGAGATAAAACCATCGAACCAATTCCTCTCAAAAAGCCCGGGGGACCACCGTCAAACGGCAGTCCCCCGGGCTTTTTCACGCTTCTGTTCTCTGTCCGCCTGTGCCCTGTTCTTTCCTTCAGCCCCCCGGCAGCGTCACCATAAACGCCAGGGAATGCTCGTCCGGCCGCCGGACGGCGATCCGGCCCTTGTGGGCCTCCGCGATGGCCTTGGCGATGGACAGGCCGATCCCGTAGCCTCCGCTCTTCCGGGAGCGGGAGGCCTCCGCCCGGTAGAAACGGTCGAACAGCCGGTTCAGGTCCCCTTCCGGCGGCGCTTCCACCGTGTTGGCCGCCTCCAGCCGCAGGGTTTTCCCCTCCCCGGTGAGCCGGATGCGAATCCAGCCCCCCTGGTTGGTATATTTCACCGCGTTGTCTGCCAGAATGGTGGTTAGCTCCCGGATGGCGCCTTCGTCCCCGTTAAGGGCCAGCCCCGGCTGAATCTCCAGCTCATACCGGATATTGCGGGCTTCCGCCAGGGTGCGGAAGGGCTCTGCCGCCTCTCGCACCGCATCGCTGGCGCAGAAGGGCGCGAAGGCGGCCCGGGGCCGCTCCTCCTCCATCCGGGCCAGGGTCAGCAGCTTCTTCACCAGCTCGTCCAGCCGCTTGGTCTGGTTGCGGATGCTGTCGGTCCATTCGTTCCGGCCCCCGGTCAGCTCCAGCACGTCGGTGTTGGCGGAGATAATCGCCAGCGGGGTTTTGATCTCATGCCCCGCGTCGGTGATGAACTGCTTCTGCTTTTCCATGCTCTCCACCACCGGCCGGATGGCCCGCTTGGACAGCACGGAAACCAGCAGAAAGACCAGCAGCAGACAGGCCGCCGCAATGCCGCAGGAGGCCAGCAGGAAGGTCCCCGCCGTCTGCAGCTGGGTGCGGCAGTCCACAAACACCAGCAGGCTGCCGTAAGCGGTTTCGGTCACCTTGTATTTGTAAACCCCCAGATAGCCTCCCGTCCGGCCGCTTTCCAGCACCTTTTCCGCAAAGGAGCCGGCCTGGTCGGCGGTGATGGCGGCGATATGCCCGGTATCGATCTGGGAAATCTCCCCCTCGGCGTTGGCCTTTATCACAAAGTAGCGGGTCTCGAACCGGGTTTCCGGGGACATGCCGAAGCCGTCTCCCGGCCGTTTGTGAGGCGGCTCCAGCTCACCGCCGGGAAAAAGATCGGGAAACCGGCCGTTGTTCTCCGAAAGCAGGTTGAGGAGGCTGTCCGCTTTGCGGTTCATCTGAACCAGGTTGACCCCGTTCACCGAGCCCAGCACCACCAGCATCACCAGCAGCAGGGAACCCATGGCGATCAGCACGAATTTGCGCCGCAGTTTTTTAATCATCCCCGTTCCTCCAATGCGTAGCCCACGCCCCGGACCGCCCGGATCTCCACCCCGGCCTTCAGGCTCGCCAGCTTTTTCCGCAGGCCGGAGATATACACCCACACCACCGTATTCTCCGCCTCCGCGTCCCAGCCCCAAATCCGCTCCAGGAACTGGTCGGTGGAAATCAGCCGCCGGGGCGTGGTCATCAGCATCTCCAGCATCTGGAATTCCTTGTTGCCCAGCCGGATGCGCTGCTGGTCCACCGCCATTTCATAGGTGCCCCGGTCCAGGGTGAGGTTGCCCACCCGCAGCACCTGAGGGGTGTAGGCGTCCCCCCGGCGGGTCATGGCCCGGACCCGGGCCAGCAGTTCCCCCATGTCAAAGGGCTTGGTGATGTAATCGTCCGCCCCCATGTCCAGCCCCCGGATGCGGTCGTCCACCTCCGTTTTGGCCGTCAGAAACAGGGCGGGGGTGGAAATTCCCTGCTCCCGCAGGGCCTTGAGCACCTGCAGTCCGTCCATTTTAGGCATCATGATATCCAGAATCAGACCGTCGTAATCCCCGCCCAGGGCGTAATCCAGCGCGTCGGCGCCGTTGTCCACCACATCCACCGAATAATGACTGTGCCGCAGGATGACCGACAGCGCGTTGGACAGCTCCCGCTCGTCCTCCGCCAGCAATAACCGCATCCGACACCGCCTCCCTTCTTCCATCAGAATAAGACCCCAACCTTAGGATTATCTTAAGAATTGACCGGGGAATTTTTGCATAAAATTTGCCGTCATGCCTTTGGGGTTGTGCTAAAATAAAGATACCATCGGTTGACAAGAGGCAACAGGCCAGATGGGGCGAAAAAGGGCGGCCGATGGCAGCGGATGCCTGCATCCGCAGTACCAATCTCCCATTAAAGGGCTGAAAAGACAGGCGAGGACATTTTCACCTGGAATTGAGCATGTTAAACGGGAGATTCGTATGACCTACTGATCTTGGTAAGGAGCTGGATGTTTATGCCTATCGATCAACAAAACGGCGGCGTACCCGACCGTTATACACCCCCGTCGGATCAGCAGGCGGCGCTGACCCTGGCAAAGGAATATCGCCGCCGGCGAATGGAAGCCATGAAAAAACGGCGGCGCCGGCGGCTGATCGGGCTGGTTGCCGCCGCCGCGTCCCTCTGCCTGCTGGTGGTCACCGGGGTGGCGCTGCTGATAATTCGCCCCGGCGGCCCTCCCAAGGAGCCGGATATCCCCGACTGGATCGAACCCCACCTGCTGGACCTGGACGGCCACGCCCGCACCGGCGAGCCGCTGAAAAAGGTCCGGGACCTGGCGATTCATTATGTGGGCAACCCCAACACCGCCGCCATCAACAACCGCAACTATTTCAACAAACCGGATGTGTATGTCAGCTCCCATTTCATCGTGGGGCTGGAAGGGGAGATCATCCAGTGCCTGCCGCTGGGCGAAATCTCCGCCGCCACCAACCAGCGCAACAGCGACACCATCTCCATCGAGGTCTGCCATCCGGATGAAAGCGGCCAGTTCAGCGAGGTCACCTACCGGTCCCTCATCAAGCTGTGCGCCTGGCTCTGCCGGGAATACAAGCTGGACGAAAGCAACCTCATCCGGCACTACGATGTGACGGGCAAGCTCTGCCCCCTGTATTATGTCCAGAATCCCGAGGCCTGGGAGCAGCTGAAAGCGGATGTGGGCCAGGCACTGAAAAAGAAATAATCGCGCCTCTCCCTTCTACCGCATATCATAGTATACATAAAAAACGAAGTCAAGCGGCGGGCCGGGCAGGAATTTCTTGCCTCACCGCCGCTTTCATGCTATAGTTGTTCTTACGAAAAGGCAGCGGACCGGACGGGAATTTTCTCCTTTGTCGACCGATAGCAGCCTTGCGCCGGGAATGCCCGCCGAAATTACGCGCACAATAAGGAAGGCGCCTGCGGAGGATTCCGGCGGAAAAACGCCTTTGATTGTTCAGCAGACATTAAGTGGACCGTAAGAATTCCTTAATCATACGGTGCTACAATGCTGGTTGATAGAAGAAGTCAAAGATGGGAAGATGGAAATGGACAACCATGAGCCCGAACGGCTGCAGCCCTCCCTGACCGCCGGCCTCACCGAGGAACAGGTGGCGGCCCAGAAGCAGCGCGGCCTGCAGAATATTCAGCCTCAGCACCAAACCAAAACCGTGGGACAGATTTTCCGGGACAATATCTTCACCCTGTTCAACGCCTTCAACTTCGGGCTGGCCGTCTGCATCGCGGCGGTGGGCGCTTATGAAAACCTGCTGTTCATGATGGTGATTATCTTCAACACCGCCATCGGCATCGTGCAGGAAATCCGCTCCAAGCGGATGGTGGAAAACCTCTCTCTGATCTCCATGCCCAAGGCGCTGGTGATCCGGGAGGGCCGGGAACAGGAAATCGCTGTGGAGGACCTGGTGCTGGACGACGTGGCGGTGCTGCGCATGGGCAAGCAGATCTGCGCCGACGCCCTGGTGGCCGACGGCGAGGTGGAGGTCAACGAATCCCTTCTCACCGGCGAATCGGAGCCGATTCTGAAAAAACCGGGAGACCTGCTGCTGTCCGGCAGCTTTGTCATCAGCGGCAAATGCTTGGCCCGGGTGGAACATATCGGGGCGGACAACTATGCCACCAAAATCGCCCTCAGCGCCAAAAAATACAAAAAGGTCCACTCCGACCTGATGAACGCCCTGAACAAAATCGTTAAATTCACCAGCGTCTTTATCCTGCCCCTGGGCGCCCTGCTGTTTCTCCATTCCTATTTTTCCCTGGCCCAGCCTCTGCAGCAGGCCGTCACCTCCACCGCCGCCGCCCTGCTGGGCATGCTGCCCAAGGGCCTGGTGCTTCTCACCAGCGTCTCCCTGATGGTGGGGGTCATCAAGCTGGCCCGGAAAAAGACCCTGGTGCAGGAGCTATTCTGTATCGAAACCCTCTCCCGGGTGGATATCCTCTGCCTGGATAAAACCGGCACCATCACCGAGGGCAAGATGTCGGTGGCGGAAATCCTGCCCATGAACGGGACCCCGGCGGCGGAAATCGAAATGCTGGCGGGCCGGTTCACGGCGGCGATGGAGGACAACAACGCCACCTTCCTGGCCCTGCGGGAGCGGTTCGCCCCGGTCGCCGATTGGAAGGTCACCGGCCGCACCCCTTTTTCCTCCGCCCGGAAATGGAGCTCCGCCTCCTTTGAAGGGGAAGATACCATCCTTATGGGCGCGCCGGAGGTGCTGCTGCGGGAAGCCGCCGCTCTGCCGCCCCAGGTGAAGCAGCGGGAAGCGGACGGCTGCCGGGTGGTGCTGCTGGCCCGATCCCAGTCCCCTGTCAGCGGCCAGCTCCCCGCCGATATCCACCCCATCGCCGCGCTGGTGCTCCACGATCCCATCCGGCCGGACGCCCGGGAAACCCTGGATTTCTTCGCCGCCCAGGATGTGGAGCTGAAGATCATATCGGGGGACAATCCCGTGACGGTGTCCAGCATCGCCCGGCAGGCGGGGCTGCCCTCTTATCAGAAGTATATCGACGCCTCCACCCTGGAGGATGAGGCGGCCCTGACCCGGGCCGCCGCCGAATACGCCATCTTCGGCCGGGTTTCCCCGGCCCAGAAGCAGCAGCTGGTCCACGCCCTGCAGCAGCAGGGCCACACGGTAGCCATGACCGGCGACGGGGTCAACGACGTGCTGGCCCTCAAGGACGCCGACTGCAGCATCGCCATGGCCGCCGGCAGCGACGCCGCCCGGCAGATCTCCCAGCTGGTGCTGCTGGATTCCAATTTTTCCTCCCTGCCCAGCGTGGTGATGGAGGGCCGCCGGGTGATCAACAACATCACCCGCACCGCCACCCTCTTCCTAGTGAAAACCATCTTCTCCTTTCTCCTCTCCTTTCTGGCGCTTGTCTTCTCCATGCCCTATCCCTTCCTGCCCATTCAGCTGAGCCTCATCAGCATGGTGGTGGAGGGTATTCCCTCCTTCTTCCTCACCTTTGAACCCAATCATGAGCGGATTAAGGGCAATTTCCTCACCACGGTGCTGCGGCAGGCCTTTCCCTGCGCCCTGGCGATAGTCATCAATATCATCGCCGTGGATCAGCTGGCGCCGGTGCTCTCCATCTCACCGGCGGAGGTCTCCACCCTCTGCGTGTATCTCACCGCCTTTGTCTGGCTGGTGCAGCTGCTGAAAATCTGCCTGCCCCTCAACCGCTGGCGGGCCATCCTGTGGGTGTGTATGGTGGGGATGTTCGTGGGCGCGGTACTGCTCTTCCCCGGCCTGCTGGATCTCTGCCGGCTGAATCCCATGGCGGTGGTGCTCTTTGTACTCCTGGCCCTGGCCGGCTGTGCGGTTTATTTCCTGCTGGCCTTCGCCGCCGACCGTCTGCCGGATGCCTAGAAACGCATCTGGGACCGCCGCCGCAAAAAGGCTTGATTATTTCCCGGGAAATCCGGGCCGCGGCTCCCTCTCCCTGTCATCACCCAAACCCCTGTGCGCTGCAAAGCCGCACAGGGGTTTTTTGAAGATTGCCGGTTCGGCGGAAATCTCCCAGATACTAAGATAAGCGCCAATCTCCACGATTCCTTGGATAAGCACCCACAGGAAGAAGTGTGGTTTCGCACCGATGGTGCGAAATGCGGGCTTCAATTTATGGCCCGCAAGCGCTTCTTCAAGGAGTTGATGCGTAGCATCAATCTCCAAGCAGCCGGAAAAAGACCGGTTTCACAGCGTCAGCTGTGAAATGTACGTCTCCCTTATGACGTACAAGGCCTTTTTTCAGGAGTTGGCGCGTGAGCGTTAATCTCCCACCCGTCCCTCCGGGACACCGGGAAACCCCTGGATAGGGTTTCCCACGATGAAACAGTCCACCGGACTGTTTCATCTCCCTTCCTGATCTTTTCTTCGTAAGAATCCCACCCGCTGCGGCGGGGAGGGGGGCCTTGCCCCTCCACCCCACAACCTTTTGAAAAAGGTTGACGAAAACTTTTCCAGGAGTTGGCGCGTCAGCGGCAATCTCCACCCCACCGGAAGAACAGCGGTTTCGCTGCGCCAGCTGCGAAATGCCGGTCTCACTGCTGACCGGCAAGCTGCTCTTCCAGGAGTTAACGC
>ENA-UOJE01000727-UOJE01000727.1-human-gut-metagenome-genome-assembly--contig:-C23-NODE-727-length-34521-cov-9.826293_pt1 | contig 34521 bp, 45 predicted proteins | sample MGYA00242341_ERZ723888 | MGnify/ENA metagenome assembly ERZ723888 | reverse complement strand
TGGGCAGAATTTGCGACGGCCTGAAGCTGAACCGTGGGCGGATGCTGGCGCAGTCCTTCCTGGTGTCGGCGGACAATGCCCACGCCGTTCACCCCAACCACCCGGAATACGCCGACCCCGGCAACGCCCCGGTCATGGGCGGGGGGCTGGTGATCAAGTACAACGCCAACCTCAGCTACTGCACCGACAGCGTCAGCGCCGGGGTATTCCGGAAGATCTGCGGCAGAGCGGGGGTCAGGGTGCAAACCTACCACAACCGGGCTGACCTTCCCGGCGGCTCCACCCTGGGCAGGATCTCTCTTGCCCACGTGAGCGTCCCCACGGTGGACATCGGTCTTGCCCAGCTGGCCATGCACTCGTGCTACGAGACGGCCGCCGTGTCCGATGCTGTCGACCTGGAAAATGCCATGGCGGCGTACTACGGCGCGACCCTGGAAGCGACGCAGACCGGCTTTGTCATCCGGTAATCGGCCAGACCGGCAAACTGCCTAAAAATTTTTATCCAAAATTGTAGAAACCAACCATTGCAGGTTCTTGCGGAATATGGTAACATCTATTTATCCAGGTGGATTCTGCCTACTCCACATAATAGACAGAATACCGCTAAAATAAAGGAGGATAAACCCGTCTGACGCACGGTGCGGCAGTGTGGAGACCTGTCGTAATGCTCCCGGAAGATTGCTTTCCGGTCAGCGAGAACGCACGCGAAAATGGTAGGTGCGTTCGGCGTCGAAACAGTATGGCAAGTGTAACCCTGAAGAACGTAAAGAAGATCTACCCCTTCAACGGCGACGACGCAAAGAAGAAGAAAAAGAAGAAGGGCGAGGAGGCTCCCGAGAAGAAGGTGAACCTTCAGATCACCGACAAGGGTGTCGTGGCTGTGCAGGAGTTCAGCGTGGACATCAAGGACAAGGAATTCATCGTCCTGGTCGGTCCCTCCGGCTGTGGTAAGTCCACCACGCTTCGTATGATCGCCGGTCTGGAAGAGATCTCCGAAGGCGAGCTGTACATCGGCGACCGTCTGGTCAACGACGTTGCACCCAAGGATCGCGACATCGCCATGGTTTTCCAGAACTACGCTCTGTACCCCCACATGACCGTTTACGAGAACATGGCCTTTGCTCTGAAGCTGCGTCATGCTCCCAAGGACGAGATCGACAAGAAGGTCAAGGAAGCTGCCGAGATCCTGGACATCACCCAGTACCTGGGCCGTAAGCCCAAGGCTCTGTCCGGCGGTCAGCGTCAGCGTGTTGCCATCGGCCGCGCCATCGTTCGCGACCCCCAGGTCATGCTGATGGATGAGCCTCTGAGTAACCTGGACGCCAAGCTGCGTAACCAGATGCGTGCTGAGCTCATCAAGCTGCGTGAGCGCATCAATACCACCTTTATCTATGTTACCCACGACCAGACCGAGGCCATGACCCTGGGCGACCGGATTGTCATCATGAAGGACGGCTTCATCCAGCAGATCGGCACGCCTCAGGAGGTCTTCAACCATCCCTACAACCTGTTCGTCGCCACCTTCATCGGTACGCCTCAGATGAACATGTTTGAGAACGCCAAGCTGATCAAGGTTGACGGCAAGTACGCCGTGCAGCTGGACAACCAGACCGTGGTTCTGTCCGACGAGAAGCAGGCCAAGCTCGCCGCCAACAACGTTGCGGAGCAGGATATCGTTCTGGGCGTTCGTCCCGAGCACATTGAGCTGACCGCCGGCGGCATCGAGGGCAAGGTCGACGTGTCCGAAATGATGGGCTCCACCGTCCACCTGCACGTTACCTCCATGGGTCGTGACGTGGTTCTGGTTGTTTCCACCATGAACATGACCGGCGCAGAGGTTGCTGCTCTGTCCAGCGGCTCCACCGTTCACTTCTCCTTCCCCGGCCAAGTATGCCACATCTTCTCCAAGGAGACCGGCATCAATCTGGAAGCCTGATTCTGAACCAAAGTACAAACGGGTCTGCCTTAACCGGCAGACCCGTTTTTTGCGCCGCCATCGGGCGATGCTTTGCTATTTATGCTTCAAATGGAGCAAGAGAACAGCATTCCCAGCAGCTTGTCGTCGGTGAAGGCCGGATGGGCGTAGGCGGCGTCCAGAATGGCTTCTACATTGTCTGTGTCGTTTTCGACCTCCTTGGAATAAAGCTGCGCTGTGGAGAAAATGTCGCCGCCCACTAGCCTAACCAGCAGGCAGGAGATCAGGATGAACTTCACGCGGCAGTAGAGGTCGTAGTCAGAGACTGCCTGAAGCCAGTACCGCTGGGTCAGGTATCTTGCCAGCGCCCGGTGATGCTGCGTCCAGTTTCCGGGATCGGGATGGCGGAGCATGGTCTCCCACTGGGGCGTCAGCAGCTCAAGGCCCAGAAAGAAATCCAGAACATCTGCTGGATTTCCCGGCTTTGCCAGAGCCGCGGCGGTTTCCAGCGCCGCCCCGGCGTCGAAGGGGCTTTCCTCCCCGCCGTCCAGCTCTGACTGCGCCTGACAGCCGTAGAGCAGCCCCAGCGCCAGAGATTCCCCGACGCTATGGGATTCGTCCGACAGAATGGACAGCATGACCTCCCGGGAGGCTTTCAGCGAAGCCATGGCTTCGACGTCATACCCCGGTGTACCGCCATCAGGGCGGGTGTCCACCATCAACGGGGCAAGCGGCGCATTCAGAATCAGCTTCGCGGCTTCCGGGCAGCTCAACTCCAGCCCCAGCTCGGCAAAATCCCCGTAATCATGGGTCAGGCGGGGGAACATCCGGCAGGTTTCGCACAGGGCGCTTTCTCCCAATTCCGCCTGAATCCGGCAAAGCCCATCACTGCGCCACATGGGGCAGCGTCCGTCGATGATGGACATGGACGTTTTGCCGTCGGCAGTGCGCATCACCTCCCGGAGACGGTCGCCCAGCGTTCCGGGCAGGGTGCGGTAGAACCGGGCGGAAGCGTCGTCTATCTCCACCTCCCACTCCTTGCAGCAGCTGTCCGGGCATTCCCCGGCGGCGCAGCGGAAGCAGTCATAGTAGTCCGGTTTGAAAAGCAGCATGGAAAACCTCCTTGCACAAAAAGAAGCGCACACCCCGCGGTATGCGCTTCCGGAAAATCAATAATTCGGACGGATAGTGTTCATCAGGGAAGCGGCATCCTGTAACGCCTGCTTGCTGGTGCTGACCGCCATTTGCAGCTGGGTCAGCTGGGACATGGCCTCGTCGGTTTTGGCGGTGATCTCAGCAGTGGCGGTGTCCACCTTGGCAATGGCTTCGTTCAGCACGCCGTTTGCCTGATGGTAAACCAGCTCTGCCCGCTCCCGGGCGCTGCGCTCCACCTGCTGGGCGCGGCGGTAGGAATCCAGTTCCTCCCCGGCGACCTGACTGCCGCCGTCCGTCTCCGGCTGGGGTTCCTGCACGGCCTCAGCGGCCTGCATCTGCTCGATCTGGGCGCGCAGAGCGTCCCGTTCCTCGGTCATGGCGGCAAGCCGGGCTTCCAGTTCCGCGATTTGCGCAGCCTGCGCCTGAAGCTCTTCCAGCTGCCGGTGCAGGTCCTCCGTCTCGGCGGTCAGCGAATTGATCTGATCCTGATGCTTTGTGTTGATGTATTCCAGATAATGAACCACGTCCTGCCGGTTGAAGCCATTGAACGCGGAACGGAAATTCTGAGGTGCAGCCATAATAAAATCCTCCCTTTTCTGCCGCGGGGGTCAACATTTTTCAGAATTATACCACATATATTCCGAAAAAACAACCGTTTTCGCCGAACAAGGTCGGAAAACCAAAAAATATTTTTCCGCGCACCCCTTTACAAAAATGAAAAAGGTTGGTATAATACACAGGCTATCGATGAAATGCGCCAGTGGCTCAATGGATAGAGCATCGGATTCCGGTTCCGAGGGTCGGGGGTTCGAGTCCCTTCTGGCGTACCAAACCGAACAAATACGAACCCTACAGAGGTGTTCTTCATCTGCGGTGTGTTTGGTATTTGTGTCCCCAGATTTTCCCGCTGGTAGGTTTGCAGTTGACTGCAAAATGGGAAAAGAAAAGATTTGCCCCACGGCACCCAAAAGGGTAGCCGTGGGGTTCTTTTTGCGGTTTTATTCCATTTCTACCCGCCGCACGGCGTCGGCGGTGGATTCCGCGGTCAGGGGTTTCTTAAATGCCTCATTAAATTCCGCTACAGCCGCCTCAATCAGAATCTGCATTTCTTCGGCGTCAAAATCAATGCCCTTCTTCTTCAGAAGCGCTTCGGCGGTTTCCAGTGCCTTGACCAGCTTGTCCGCGCCGTGAAGCGTGACCCACACCTGTTCCACGAACTGCACCGCCACACGGGCGATCGCGCGCTTGGTGTCGTCGTTGATGTACTTCACGGCCAGCTGCTTGATGGCGTAGCCCAGGCAGCCGAAGATCGCGCATAGAATGGCCGCAATGATCTGCGTGCCGTAGTGATAAATGAAATATTCAAACATTGTATGTTCCTCCTTGAATTACTCAGCCAATAGAAATGGCCTTATTTTCCCACTTTTTGTAGGCGTCGAAATAGAGTTCCTTCTTGTCCCCGTTGAAGGTAAGTTCGTAGTACATGCCGTCAAAGAGGGTGGTACTCGCAAGCGCCTTGCTATTTTGCAAGGTCTTGCACATCCAGACGATAAAAACATCGTCCTCGGTGATCTTCTTGCCGTCGCTTTTGTCCAAATGCTCATTGGAGTATTCAGCGACGGCCTTTTTGCACAGGTTTACAAAATCTTTTTCATTCATGGTATACCCCCAAGATACAAAATATATCGCTCAACCCAGCCCGATTTGAGCCAGGAAAAAGCCTGCAACTGCGGCCACGACCGCCCAAATCAGCTTTTCCACAAGATTGTCCCAGCGCTTTCCGGGTTTTCCTTCCAGCGCCGTGACCTTGCCGTCCAGCCTGTCAACGGTATCCGCGACCTGCTCTTGCTTGTTGGCCATAACCTCCATGGAGGTCGCAAGCCGGGTTATGGCCTCGGTGGATGCTTCCACCTTATCCAGCCGGTGGCTGTTGGATTTCGCCCGCTCTTCCACGGCGGTCAATCGCTGCTCATGTTCTAAATCCATTGGGGTACTCCTTTCTCAGCCGTTCCACCGGGCATAGCCGGGGCGGGTGTCTACATGAATGCCCCAGCCATAAAGCCCGATTCCGCCGGTATGCCCAAGGACTTCCTCCGCTACGGCCTTCATCTCCGCCGGACTTGCTGCGCTGTGCAGATCAGCCGCCAGCCCATACAAATGCTGGGAGTTGGCCACACCGCCGACCTCCGCGTTGTGCGCCGCGCACCGTACGCCGGAACCACCGCCGTCCACAATGGAAATCGGGATGCCCAGCCTGTAGCGGATTTCGTCCACGGTACGCGCAATGGATTCCTGCGGCTCCACCGGGAATCCGCCGCAGCGGCCGCAGGGGCAGCGAAATTCGGCGCGCTTGAAATACCGGATATCCTGCCACCAGTCTGCGCCGCCCTCCGTCCCCTGGGCGTCTTGGGGCTGTTGGGGCGGCTCTCCGGAAGCAACGACCTCCCGGATACGTGCCTCCGTCCCGACACCAAATATCCCATCCACAGTAAGCCCGTAATTCCGCTGGAATGCCTCGGTGGCGCCGCGGGAGTTATTGCCCCAAATTCCGTCGATTTCCCCCGCATAGTACCCAAGGTACAGCAGCAAGCATTGCTTTTGCTTGGTCGTCATCCGATCACCACCCCATGCTTCGCCAGAATGGCAATGATGTCGTCAGTTAGGATTTTTTTCAGCTGGCCGGGAGGTAGCTTGGCGATACTCGCGGCGATGGCTCGCATATCCTGCTCCCCGTCCTCGGCGGCGCGGATTTCCACCAGCCGCTTTTTGGCTCCGTTAATCCATTTCTTCATCCGGCTTCACCTCCAAAATGGTCAGGGCATTTTTCATGTCCGCGCCCTCGGCCTTCATTTCCGCGATTTTCGCAAGGATTCGCTGCTTCCGTTCTTCGATCGTCATGTGTTCACCCCCAGAGCGGTTTCGATTTCAGCCAAGGCAGCTTCGTACTCGGCGTTCTTTTTCAGCGCATCTTCCAGCGGGGTGAGAATTTCCACCCCGCCCCGATAGAATTTACCATCGCTGTAGGTATCGCCGATAGCCACGGGACGGTCTGCGGGGTTGATGATGGTATCCGTTTCCGGTTCAGAATCGGAACACCACAGAACATTGGTAACTGCGCCGTTTTCAATAAGTGCCATTGTCTTTGCCATTACGCAGCCCTCCTTGCATTACGGATGATGACGATACCTGAGCTGCCAGCACTACCATTTTTGTTAAAACCACCACCGCCACCACCATTTCCGCTATTGGAAACTTGATTTGCCGGGGCTTTAGTATAACCGCTTGCACCATCTCCGCCTGTGGCATATAATTTTCCAACAGATTCACCAAATTCTCGTGTGGTGGTGCCTTGGCCAGTGCCACCAGGTCCTTCGCCATCGCTCCCATCTACACCACCTTTACCGCCTGTACTGCCGCCGCCTTTCCCGGCTTTTCCGCCACCCGATCCGCCATTACCACCACTGTTACTCGTGCCATTGTTTCCATGAAGCGCAGTTTTACCAAAAGCTTGTGCATCTCCACCAGCGGAGGGAACGGATATGCTATAATCTACACCAGCTTTAATAATAACCGATTCAGTTGTAGTAAATCCGCTCCCGCCACCTGCACCTGACCAATATCCGCCTGTATCTGAGTTGTTTTGACCTCTGCCGCCATCTCCCCCTCCACCAACGAGGAAGACGTCTAATCGGCCATCCCAACCATTTAACTTGGTAACTGTGAATGTACCAGAGGTTAAAAATCTAATCTTCCAGTTGTTCTTCCAACTTGCGAAATCCGAAATGGGATTATCGCTGTCATCGACAACCTCATAATCTCCAGTGTAGGTAAATTCAGGGGTAATTCGATATACGATTGTGACGTACTCTACGGTCAGACGGGTAATGGCAACATCCTGAGTTGCGCTGTCTCCGCCCTTCGTGGATGTAATCGTCCACGTACCCAGGTCAAGCCCGCCGAATGTCCAGACACCATTTTTCTCAGTAGCCGTCTTCGTGGTAGACCCCATCTTGCAGGTTACAGTGGAGCCTGTAGGGGCGGTCACAATTATTGTCGATTTGTTGGGGCTACCGCCGCTGGCACCAAATCCCTCTAAGTATGCGAACACGCCAGCCATTACCGCTTCACCTCCACCTGAACCGGAATGTTCGTTTGCGGCTTGTCCTCAAGGCAAACAAACGTGATGGTTCCGGACCCCGGCTTCGCATAGCTCACGGCCGCGCAAGCTTCCCGCAGAGCAATATCCGCATCCGCCACCCCGGAATATACCGGCGTGATATACGGCGGACTTCCGGCCGTTACCCCCGCCATGGCAACGGTTTGTGTATAGGGGGCGCTGGCCGACCAGCCGGCGGCGGTAAGCGTGGCCTGAACGATTTGCGTCAGCTCCGCGCCTATGATCGCATGGCCGCCCATGTTCAGATCACCGGTCATGGTATCACCGGATTTTTTAACGGCGTTGTTTATCTGGGCAATAAGTGTCCCAACTGTGTCGCTGTCTACCAGAGTATTCAGCTGCTGCAAAAGGGCCAGAATTTCGGCGCGGCTTTCGTCGCTGGTATCGCGTACAGCTTCCACCAAGTCGGTCATGGTGGTCATGTTGGTGTCTTCCTGCTCCGCCACCCACGCGGCGAACTCCGCCTCTTCGTCTTCCCGGAATTTCGACAGGTCGGCAGAAATCTGCCGGTAAAAACTTGTCATGTCCAAATGTTCCACTGGAAAAACGGGCACGCCGCAAACGGACGAATCCAGCCGGGTGTCCGTTATTTGGTCCTGCGTAATCTTCGTGCAACCAGCGGGGACGTAAATATCGCAAATCTTCAGATCAAAGGTTTCGGCGTTTCGCGTGCAGGCGGGCGGCTGCGGGGTGGTGGCATAGGCGCCTTGCACGATAATGGCGTAAACTTCGTTTATAGAAAGGTTCAGCCGCAGCATAAGGCTGTCGTACCGGTTCATGCTGCCGTCAGCGGTCGCAATATCCAGCACGAACGGAGTAGAATTCATATAAACAACACCGTTGATCCATGCATGACCTGTACCGTGGGTGATTGTCATATTTTCGTTGGTGGCCGTCGGCGTCAGCTCATTGGAATAAACGCCGTTGCCAACAAGCAGCGCAATCGTTTTGTAAAGTTCAGACGCGGTATAATCCCGGCCGTCCAAGAACATGCCGTTTTCGCTGCTCTTTTCCATTTCCTTGTTCATGCTATGTTATCCTCCAAATTGTAGGTTTCCGGGGCAGGGGTTCCCAGAGTAGGAACCACGGTCATGGTATCATTTTCATAAATTTCTTCCACTTCCGTGACACGCTGGTCCATGGACACGCCCCACTCCGTTTGTCTGCCGGTCACAATGTCCCCAAGGTTCCAGTCCTCGGTATAGCGGAATTGGCTGCTTGACTTTATGCCCGCCTCAAAACTTTGGATTCTGTTATGTTCATCCAGCTTGTCGTGTCCCCGCTGCGTAAGTATGGCCTTGTATTCGTCCTCTGTCTGTTCCCCTTGGGACAGATCGCGGGCATCTACCAGCAGTTCCCGGCGGTCTTCGCCGCTCGTCCGGTCAACCTCTACGATAGTCCTGTCCAGCCCCTCACCGGCGCCGCAGACAATCGCATAATTCTTGTAATTGGCTTCGTTCTCCTGATATTTGGGATCGTCAATGTTGAAATAGGCATTGGAGAAGGTAACACGGGCGTTTTCTTCCTGTCCTTCTGTCCGGTCTACACCCTCGTAGACCTCGAAGAACAGCGCCTGCACGGCCGGATCGGCGTAGACCCGGAACCCCAGGCCACCCGCTTTGGCCATGGCAGCAAGAACGGTAAAAAGGTTTTTCAGACTTACTTGACACTGAATCGTCGGGGTAAAGCCCCCGGCTGCGGCGAGTTTTACCGGCAAAGCGCGTGCTACGCGGCCGTATTGCTCCTTTACCAACGTCCGCATGGCTTCCTCAATCGGACAGTCAAAATTATAGATGTTGCGGATTCCGGCATCCTCCATAATGCAGATCAGAAAACGCCCGGTTATGATAAGATTTCCGCTTTCAATGTCGATCCCTTCCACCTTAACGGTTTCTTTTGGCCTGTCCGGTCTTAAAATCAGTTGTCCGCACTTGACTTTTGCGAACAGGCTGGGGCTGGTATGCAGCTCAAATTCTCCAATTTTATCGTACATAGGCCGCCACCGCAGGCTCTTGTATTCGCCCAGATCAAAGCAATGAACCAATTCATTGGAGAAAAACGACAGAATGGGAGCTTCCACGGTTATGCACCTCCATAGCTTTGCCGGTGCCAAATCTGCACCTGCAGGGACTGTTCTCCGGACGCGGCGCCATATCGGAACAGGTTCTCGCCCGGGTGCAATTTCAGCCATGCGACCGGCCACACCGCTTTGTTTGTGATCTCTGTTTGCACACCTCGGCTTGCAAGCATAATGTGCATATTGGACAGGGAAGTGGTAACGGTAACGACTTCGCCGTTGTGGAGAACGAACGGCTTGGCAGTTGTCCCGATTTGCAATGTTTCCTGCCGCTTTACGTCGGTCAAAAACGGGTTTGTTACCTCGCCGGTAGCGGCAAAAACAATGCGCAGCGCCTGAGCTGTGGAGCTAGGATTCTCAATCGTGGCCAGTAAATTGGCCACATGTTCCGAAATGGCAAACGGACTGTGAAATACCAGCGGGAAACGCAGCATAGAACGCCAAGACGCCATAGTGGACAGTTCCTCTTCCGGGTCGTAGAATTTGGGATCTGAACACAACAGTTTGACGGTCAGCTCTCGAATAATGCCGGTATATGGCAGCTCCCAGCCCTCCGGGCGGTAGATGGCCACACGGCGGGAACCGTCATCCCGCCACACTTCCAGCGTGCCGTCTACGCCCTCCTGAAAAACGGCATCCAGCTGATCGCGGATCACGTCATAGTCAGAGAAGACATAGGCGCGGATAACAGGGTGCCGGGCGTTCTGGCTTTCGCCTTCGACAGACTCGCCATCCACACCGGTGTTTTTGCTGGTCGAAATCGTGAAACTGGCCGCGCCTATGTCGTCCACACCTTCAAGAAAAACCGTGTCGCCGTACTCAAATACCATCGTCCGGCCGGTTGCGCTGTTTTTGCAAACTACTTTTTCCATAGGCTTCCTACGCTCTCTTTACGTTTTTAAGCAGCTGTCTGGTTTCGTCTCTGGTCTTCCGGGCACACTCGGCAGGGCTTAGGTCCTTGGGGCTGTAATACGAATTATATTGGTTAAATTCTGTTGGGCCGGCATTTCTGTCCACCAACTCGGTGATAATGTTTCTCAGCTCACTGTAAAAGCTGTACAGAGGAAGTACAGCTTCCGGGCCTGCTTCACCGGCACCGATGTACTTGTCACCCAAGGAACCGATAATGCGGGCACCTTGCAGAATGCCGCCGTATTTGTACCATGAAATGCCGAAGGTCGGAACCCGTGGTGGATTAAAGCCCCATTTTCCCGTAATGGAAATGTGCGGCAATTTCAATTTCGGCAGGCTCCATTCAAACTTGAAACAGTTCTTGATATTCTCAATTCCCTGCGCAACGGCAGAACGGGCGGCCTCAATCTTTTCCGAAAATGCGCTCTTGATATTATCCAAGGTGTCGGTAACGGCTGTCTTGGCGGCATTCATTTTTGACTGGAAGCGTTCGGCAATGCTGGACAGTTTCCCGTCGGTCAGAGTATCAACAAAGTCCAGACCGAAGCTGTTTGCTTCCTGAATGCCGGTCATGGTAGCCGCTACTATGCCCTTAAGCCCTCCGCCGTTTTCCTCATAGGCGGAACGAACGGCGTCAAGCTTTTCCTGCGCTGTGGTTTTCAACGCTTCCATGCCAAGGGCGGTGGTGTTCTTGACGGTATCCATAGCCGAAGTCCAGATCTGGCCCACACGGCTGTTTCTGAACTTTTCCCCTATGGCCGACAGCTTGCCGCCAGTCAGGTTGTCGATAAAGTCTAAGCCAAAGGTGCTTGCTTCCTGAATGCCAGTCATGGTGGCCGCTACCACGCCCTTGATACCTCCGCCGTTTTCTTCATAGGCGGTGCGTACAGCGCTGAGCTTTTCCTGTGCTGTGGTTTTCAGCGCATCCATTCCAATGGTAGTGGCATTCTTGACGGTATCCATAGCCGAAGTCCAAATCTGGCCTACGCGGCTGTTTCTGAACTTTTCCCCTATGGCCGACAGCTTGCCGCCGGTCAGATTGTCAATAAAGTCCAGACCGAAGGTGCTTGCTTCCCGAATGCCGGTCATGGTGGCTGCTACTATGCCCTTAAGCCCTCCGCCGTTTTCCTCATAGGCGGAACGAACGGCATCAAGCTTCGTCTGTGCTGTGGTTGTCAGTGCATCCATGCCAATGGCAGTGGCATTCTTGACGGTATCCATAGCCGAAGTCCAGATCTGGCCTACACGGCTATTCTTGAATTTCTCCGCTATAGCCGACAGTTTGCCGCCGGTCAGCTTATCAATGAATGTCAGGCCGAATGTGTATGCTCCCTTTACCGCTTCCATGGCTGCCGCTGCTGCGCCCTTGATTCCGCCGCCGTTTTCCTCATAGGCGGTACGTACAGCGCTGAGCTTTTCCTGCGCTGTGGATTTCAGCGCGTCCATGCTTGCGTTCCATGCGGTTTTGATACCGGAAGCAATGGCGTTAACGCCGTTGCGGAATCCTTCGCAATGGTTATACAGCAAGACAAATCCAGCAACCAGAGCAGCAATTCCCGCCACGATCCAAGTTATTGGGCTGGTCAGCACCGTAATGGCTACACCTGCGATTTTGGCACCGGCACCTGCCAGCTGGAAGGCTGACGCGCCCGCTTTCATCGCCGCCGAAGCTCCTTGGAATGTGGTCACAATTTCCCCGCCTGTGGTAATCAGATTACCAACAATGCTGATACCTTTACCGGCCACGGACAGTACCGGGCCGGCTGCTGCCACAACTGCGGCAAAGGTTATAACGGCCTTTTTCTGGCCTTCGTCCATGTTTTTCAGCTTATCCGTCGCTTTTTCGATAACCCCGGCAAACTGTTCAACGTATGGTGCCAGCATACCGCTGGCAACCTGACCGAAGTCCAGGGCGGCATTTTTTACCAGATTGAACGCGACCTGAGCTTTGCGGTTTTTGGTTTCCAGTTTCTCCAGAGCCGATTCTGTACCGCCTGCCCCAGCCTGAATACCGGCCAGCATTTCATTAAACTGGCTTGTAGACCCGCCTGCTTCTACAAGACCGTTTTCCACGTCGGAAACACTGTTGCCCAACAGGATCAAGCCCGCTTTTGCCGCCTCCGCAGAGCCGAACATATCCGTAAATTTCAGCCCTTGGTCATCTGCCGCGGCGCTGACAATTCCCAGCACATCGCCCAAGGTGTAGCCCTCCGCCATCAGGTCAGAGAAACCTTTCCCTGTTTCATCTTGCAAGGTTTTGGCAACTGTGCTGCCGGACTTGTTCAGCTCGTTCAGCATGCTGTTCATGTAAGTTGTGCTTTCGGCGGTAGCTACGCCGTTGGCAGTCATGAGCGCATAGCCGGCACACAGCTGGTCAAGGGATACATTCGCGGCGTTGGCGGTGGGGATGATTTTACCCATGCTGCTGGAAAGCTCTGCAACCGTCGTTTTACCCAGGTTCTGGGTTGCTATCAGGTTGTCGGAAACGTTGGTTACTTCGTTCGCTTCCAGCTTGTAAGCGTTCATGATTGTGGTCAGCAGGTCCAGAGAGTTGCCACTGTCCGCAAAACCAGCGCGGGCCAAATCAGTGGCGTGCCGTACAAAATTCACGGCGTCACCGGTCTTCTGGCCGGCACTGATCGCATTATATACGTTCTCCGCAATTTCCCCGGCCGCTATGCCGCTTTCGTCGCTCAGCTCTAGGATAGCCGCCTGCAGGTCTTCCAGAGGAACTTCCGTAGTGTCCGCAATGGTCGATACTTTGGCCATGCTGTCTTCAAAGTCCCATGCCATTTTTACGGTAGCAGCTCCTGCCGCCGCAGTGGCCGCAGAGATGGGCATAAGCTTATTGCCGACACCTTCTACCGTGCTGCCAAACTCGGAAACTTTTTTTCCTGCCTGTTGCATGATTTGCCCGGCGGCTCCGCCGAACTCAACCAGCTGATCCTGCAGCCGCTCCACATTCGCGCGGGCGGCTTCCAGCTGCCGTTGGAATTCAAGGTATGCACCCCGGTCGATATCGCCGGAAGCATACATTTTTTCTACGTCGGCCTGTGCCGCTTCCAGAGTTTTCAGCTCTTCACGGGCTGCACGTACAGAATCAGCAAGAACTTTCTGCTTTTCGGTCAGCAGGGACGCGCTGGAAGGGTTGAAATTCAGCGCCTTGTTTACGCTTTTCAGCTCTCGATTTAGGCCAATGCTCTTCTTTTTCACGGTGTCCAGTGCCTTGCCCAGACCCGTTGTATCGCCGTTAATGGTAACGGTAATTCCTCTTATTTTCTGATCCACGGGTTACCCTCCTTTCAGCCGTATTTTTGGTGCAGTTTTTCCGCGTCCGGCGTTGTCTGCTGAATCCGCCACGCATCATGCAGCCATTTCCTGCCTTCTTCCGTCTGGGCATTCGTTGTCACAATGGCGTCGTGCAGTAATGCCCAGTAGGTGAATATGTCCAGTTGGTAGACATCAAACAAAGAAATGCCCGCATAATCAGCAACAATTTTTTGTCGCTGCGTGGTGATCCCGAACGGAACCCCCGCGCCATCCTTGACCGGATAGCTGGGGGTTATCAGTTTGGGTTACTGGCTTTTGTGTTGTTCATCCAGCCCAGAAAATCTTCAATCAGCGCAGACAGCTGGTCGATATTCGCCCACCCCATCAACTTTTTGCTGGTGATTCTGACGCCCTCTTCGTTGTCCGAAAGCAAGGCGGCCGTCACACCGGCCATATCTTTTGGGGTGGATTCCTTGTCGGTAAATACCTTGTTGAAAATTTCCACGGCTTCCAGCTTCGGTGGGTGGACGTGCAGGACCGTGCCGTCTTCGGGGTTTTCAAATTCATAGTGCCGAACCCGGACTGCAGACAACTGAAACATAGTTAGCCTCCATCTGCTTCCGACTGGGTGGTTACCAGCTCGTCATCCAGAATGACCAGCGTACCGTCCTTGTCCAGAGTGTCGGCGGTAATCTCGGAATCAACGGTGGTCTCGTTTTCGGGCTGGAAAGCCATGGAAATGGCACCCGTATTCTTACCGGTAACGGTAATCCGCAGCTTCCGGCCATCGTCGCGGGTATGGACGAACCGCCACAGATAACGCTTTTTGTTCAGATTGGACAGTCCACCCAGCCGGAACAAACGATGGTCTTTCTTAGTGGTCTCGTCAATGCGGGCAGTCTGGATCAGCGCCTGAATGTACTGCGGCACCCAAGTGATAAGGCCGGTCTTAAACGTGACCGTCTCCTTGGTGATGATGGTCTTCTTTACACGGCCTTTGTCGTCCTGAACCGTCTGACTGTCTGCGGAGTATTCCAGAGTTGCGCCACTCTTGATATTCCCCGCGCGGTTGCTGTCGGCCTCGATTGTGGCATCTTCCGGAATTGCCCCGGAAAACTCGACAATATACAGGTCGCCGCTGCCCAGAATGATCTCGTCGCTGTTGTCGATGGTGTTGGTATTGGTGTTGCTCATTTTTTAGGCTCCCTTCGTTGTAAACGTAAAATGTACGGAATACGGCTCACCGTCCGGGAACCTCTCAATTTCGATGGTTCCCAGACCGGCAAGCGCTTTTCTTATTTTGCACTCAAGTGCAACGTCCTTGTTTGCAGTAAATAGGGCAATGGTCCACATGATCGTTTTCACGCACACACGCCCCAAATCGTCCCATGTGTCCTTCTCTATGGTTCTGATGACCATATACGGAAGCGGAACAGTGACGCCGTTGACCGGCACCGCTGCTTCATCTTCCCGCCGAATGCCTGTGCTGTCCAGCCTGGTTAGAACCTTCTCGCGGCTTGTCATTTCGCCTTGCACGCCTCCTCACACCTATGCTCGAATTCAGCCTGCCACTTATCCGCAGCCGGCTGAATATGCTTTTTCGGCTGCACAATGCCCTTGTGCCCTCGCTTTTTGTGCGGGTATTCCAGCAGGTGGGTAAGCTGGTAGTTTGTCGCGTTTTTGGCTGTGGCTGTTGTGCTGCCCCGCCCGTTGCGCTTGATTTCGCAGCGCCACCCTTTTTTATAAGCCCCGGTCCTTTTCGGGCTTGCCTGCCTGATATCCTTTGTCATGGACTTTCCGCAATCTTCCACGGCGGCGGACACTTTGTCCATTACATCGCCTGTGTACTCTTTCAACACGGCAGTTATCTCAGCCGTGAGGTCAAAATCTGCCACCGGTTCCCGCCTCACTTTCGTCAAACGCAATCAGAACCGTGGGATTTTCCAGAGTTAGATCGGTACATTTGGGCAATGTGTCATTGATCTTCTGAGCCTGCAATACTTTGTATTGCTGATCCCCGATGGTCACGAAAACGCCGGGTTTCACAAAGTCCATTTGCGGAATCCGAATAAGCATTTGAATGGTGTGTCCGGCTTGCTCAGCGTCAAAATTGCGGCGTTCGCCGACCGTGCGCTCTCTGTAGCGTACACCGGACAGCAGCAGAACAGGCCGTTTTCCGCCGTCCAGCTGCCACAGTTTGCAAACGCCGTCCGGGAAGGATTCAAACTGTACTTTCTTCTTTGCCACAGCCGAATCCCTCCGCAAGACGCAGGTTTACAATTTCCGCGCGGTAGTCCTCTTCAAACTCCGCCCGGCGATTGTTTGCCAGATACCACACGCATTCTATCAGCAAGCCGCGATATTCCGGACCGGTCAGGTCAAGATCAGGGCTGCCAGCCCTGGCCCGGAGAAGCGCTTCCGCTTCCTCAATGGCAGCGTTCACATTGGCGCTTTGGGCTTCGTCCGGCTCCCATGTATAGTTCATACGGTTGAGCGCAAGCTTGTAAACCTGCTCCTTTGTCAATGCTGCCATGCGTTAGCCTCCTTAGCCCGTCTGGGCCTTGGTGTTCACAGTGTTGGTAACGGTGGTGGACACAGTACCCGCAACCTCCACAATGGTGCTGACGATGCTTTCCAGTTCGGAAACGTCCAGCAGCAAAAAGGCGTACTTGTCCATGGGGCAGCCATTGCCCTGGAGTTTGGCCTTGTATGCACGCTGATCTTCCAGGAACTTGACGGAATCGTCGGGAATGATGGTACCCTGCTTACCGGAAGGACCTACGCCGATGAAGTAGTACGGGGCAATGCCGATGACGGCCTCGCCTTGCTCAAGGGCGGAACTCTGGAAGATTTCGGCGGGGATGGGCAGCACATTGGTCACGTACTGGCCGCCCACCAGCAGCGTGGTGGCCGCGAAAACCTTTTCCCAGTAGTCGAAGGGGTTGAACACGACGATAACGTCGCGGGGATCGACGACGCGGGCAGTCTTGCCGGTGCTGTCGTTGGGATCGCGGGCAAGCTTTTTCAGCAGCGCGCCCATGGTTGCCGGGTCAAGCTTCTTAACCTTGACGGGGGTCTGCTTGGCGTAGCCGGTGGTGGGGCTGACGTCGGCCGCCATGTCCCGGATCATGCCGATAGGCTCGTCTTTGCCAGTGCCGGCCACGGCGCCGGCCTCGCAGGCGCAGGCGATTGCTTCGGAAAGGGTTTCCCGTGCATAGGCATCCATCCATTCCGGTCCCAGCTCCACCAGATCCATGGAAATGCACAGAAATGCCGACAGTTTGCACATGGTCAGGGCGATTTCCTGAACGCCGCCCTCGATCTCCTTCTGTACCGCTCCGGTAATCTTGCCCCAAGTGGCCAGCTGGGCGGGCTTGGCGTTTACCAGAATGCGGCTCAGATAAGCCGTGCTTACAAAGTTCAGCTTATCCAGAAGCGGGTGGGTCTTCTTGATGGTGCCGATGATCCGCTCAATAACGGTCTGAGGCATGGCAACCTCATAGTTGGCCACAGCGGCGCGGGGGTCGCTTGCCTTCAGCGCAGCGGCCAGCCCTTCATAATAGGCGCGTTCGTCCGCAGTCAGCACGTTTGCGCCGCGGGCGGACAGGATAGCGGCGTCCTGATTTCTGGCGTCGATCTCTTCGGCGGCTTTCTGGAGGACTGCTTCGTTCATGCCATCGAAAAAAGCAGTCATGGCCTCAGCCATCTGTTCAGGGTTACCGGACTTGAAAGCAGCGGCAAGGGTAGTTTCATGCTGCTTTTTGACCTGTGCGAACAGGTCTTTGCTTGTGATTTTCATTTGTTTGTTCCTCCGTTTACTTAATCATTGCTGCAAGAATGTTGTTCAGGCAGCCGGCTTCACTTGCTTTCGGGGTTTGCGGCTTCGGCGGTTCTTGGGGACCCGCTACGGCGGAAATCGCCGCCGCCATGGCCGCGGGCAGGGTGGAAATGTCCCGGCTTTGGAAGGCTGCGCGTGCGCCCTGATACTGTTTGGCGGCTGCGGTCAGGTCTGCGTCCTGTTCCGCATATTCGTCGGCAAGGCCGTATTGGATGCACATTTCCGCAGACAACCAAGTTTCACCGTCCGTCAGTTCTTCCAGCTTTTCCGCAGGCAGCTTGTCGCCGGCCTTGACGATATAGCTTTGCAGCATGGCTCCGTTGATAATGTCCAGATCGTCCGCACTCTTCCGCAGTTCCTTGGAATTGCCGTACACGCCCCAAGCTGCGTTATGTACCATCATAGCGGTGTTACGGGGCATAATTACCTTGTCTGCTGCCATCGCAATAACGGACGCGGCAGAAGCTGCAACGCCGTCAATGTATGCCACAACGGTGGCCCCACAGCGGCGCAGGACGTTATAAATGCCCAGCGCTTCCTTTACGCTGCCGCCCCAACTGTTTATGTACAGGTTGATGGTGTCGCCGGCCTGTGCATCCTTCGTGTTTTCCACGAAATACCGCTGGCACGTTGTGCTCTCCACTGCCTCCCAAGAATATGTATCCCAGTTGAATCGTTCACCGTCCGGCTTTATGTCGTCGGTGATGTAGAACTCAAAAATTCGACCAGCAGCCAGAGCCTTAACCTCGTGGCGCACTTTCATGGGAATATAAATCATGTGTTTTCACCTCCCTTCACCGGGGCGTTTACCGCCTCCATATTTTTGGTGCGGTGGTATTCATCTGCCCACGGCTCCGAAATCGGGTCCATATTGAGCAGGCCACGGCCTTCGTTCGTGTTTACTACGGCATCTTGGATAAGCTTGTCCAGCTTGACCGCCACGTCGAAAATATCAACCACACGAACGTGGGTCATGTCGATACGTATACGCCAGCCGTTCAGGATTTCCCGGCCGTACTGCTTCCTGTTGGCCTCGTTTTCCACGGTAAGCACTGCCGGCTTTACGCCGAATGTCAGCAGGTTTTGGACGGCTTCGTCTTGGTTGGTAACGTCGCCGCGCAGCAGGCAGGGCGGGCAATGGTAGGCGTTGCAAGCACGATCCTGCGCCTGCCTGACAAGGCTTTCCATGTCACCGACTTCACCGTTCAGCTTCTGAGAAGCTGGGCCGCTGTCCGGGGTATAATCGTAGCCATCAAACAATGGGATAACCGCGTTTTTGCTCTCAAAGAACGTTTTGAACCGATTTTGCATCAGTCTGGCCACGTTTTCTTCGTAATTTTTGTCTTTTGTGGCATTACCTGTGATTTTCAGCACGCCGCTGCGGCCACCGCTATGCTTGTACTTGTCCAGAGCTTCGGCCAATGCCTCGGAATACAGGCTGTTAAACCTGCGCAGAAGACTTGCAGTGTCCTGACTGGCAAGGTGAAAATAGAAGACCTCGTCCTCTGTTTTGTAGCTGCTGACCGTCAAACCGTTGCACGTGATTCCGCTATACTTGTTCGGCTTAAAGGCGAATTCCTCACGGCTGAAACTGTCCGCAAGGTACAAGCTACCATCTGCCCGCTGGAATACCAGCGCTTCATTAAACCGCAGCAGCCGGGCAAACAGCAGGCGGCGGAAGAAAAAAGCGTTTTCGTTCTGGTTCGGCTCTACATTCCACCGGAACCAGTCTTCGCCGCGCTGATACTGACCATTCTGGTACGTTCTCCATTCGCACATTGCGGCCGTGGACGCCACCAAGTCGATGACGGAGAAGAGGGCAATTTCTTCAACATTCAGACGCGAGATCGCCGTGCCCTGCATTCCGTCCTTCACCAGAATGTTGCCGCTTTCATCCCGCTTTCCGAAGTCCACCAAGTCGGCCAGAAAGTCCGTAAACCTCATTGTTTCAACTCCTTTCCAAAATCAGAAAACAAAGACGCCCGGCAGTTTGTCCACATCCGGCAGTACCTCGAATATGTCCTCGTGCTTTGTGGCCACAATGAAGGCCGCCACAAATGCCATAAAGCCGTCTGTTTTTCTGGTTTTGGGTTCGATTTTCTCAAAAGTAATATTTCCGTTGCTGTCGATCTTCCGGCATGCGTTATTCGTGTACCACCGCATTGTCATGGAATCACCCCAGCGAATTTTATGGGAAATGAAAGCGCTTGTAATGATTGGCGCCACCTCTGAAACCTCCGGCCGGTATGTCAGCTTGATGTTTCCTTTTTTGGGGTCTGGATCCCAGCCTCTTTCTTTGAATGTTTTGCGCATGAGGGCTATACGGAAGTGATCGATTGCGCCGAACCGAATATTGTTTTCCAGCGCCTGCGCTTCGATCCAGTCCGCCGGGTAGTCTGCCGGTATTTGCGGCTCGTCCACCAGAGTGGCTTCCCCTCTGGAAACGGCTTCCAGATACGGGAACTGAATACGCGGTAGGGTAGCGCTCTGGGTGCATATCCAGCTATGAGCCTTCCAGCACCAGATTTCCCCGACCTTCCAGAGAATGCCCGCCGCCACAAAGTCCCGCGTATCTGCGTAGTCAATACCGAATACCGCCGCCGGCGCGACACCCGGGTCCAATGGTGGGTATGGCTGATTTGCCGCCAGAATGTTTTCCCATGAAGTCACTTCCGTTTCCGTGTTCCCTTGGGGGCGGTTCATGCGCTTTGTGGCGAAGGAAGAATGGCTGGCCGGGTCTTTTTTGTACTCGTTGTATTCAAGCAGGATTTCCTCGCGCAGCTCCTGCCGGGTGGGATCATTCAGGGAAGGGTTTGCCTTTGCCCACGTCTTCGGGTCGTGGATTTCGTCGTCGCTGTCCAGACGGCAGAAGAAATATAACCAGCCGTTGTCTGGCTCCGTACCTTCCAGAACTTTCAGCCCCGTGGTCATGTACCGGTCTAACGGGCCGTCTCGTACATTGCCTTGGGTGGAAATGTAGGTTCTGCGGGGCATTGGCCGCTTGCCAAGGCCTGTGACCGCCACGTCAAGCAATGCGCTGTTCACATATGCGTGCAGTTCGTCAAAATCGACCTTTCCGGGTCGGCCGCCGTCCTTGGAATTGGGGGCGCGAGTGTAGTATTTAATGCGGCTTTTGGTCTTCCTGTTTACGATTTGCTCTTTATTCCAAGTGAAATACTTCTCAAAATAGCGTTTGTCGCTTTCCAGAATATCGTAAATGTCGTCGAACGTGGCCTTTGCCTGATCCTCCGAATTGGCAAACATGTCTATGTTGTATTTCTCAATACCGTTGATCGGGGTAATTAAACAAAAATCCTCGAAGGCAAGATAGCCGTTTTTCCCGGCTCCGCGCCCCACGACAATGATTAGAATAGGCCACCGCAGACGCCCGGGGGCTTTGTACACGCAGTTATGAAGTGCGAAACAGAAGGTTTCCCACTCCAAAAGACGGTACGGGAAATATTTCTGCTGATCCATGTACCGCTCCAGCTGCGCTTCGTCCACGTATATGCTTTCTTCCTGAAAAACACGCTCCACATAATCGACAAGGAGCAGCTGATCCCGGCACACCGGCACGGTGCCGGACCTCACCAGTTCTATGTAATCCTGAATATAGCGGGTCACAGATTGCCGCCGCTTTCATCCGGAGGCGGTACTGTATCCGTCCTCAGATCCAGTTCCCGTAGGATTGTAAGTTTTTGCTTGTTGAAAAGGGCTGCCGCCTTGATTGCCGGGTTTTCTTTGTCGTATTCTTTTCCGGAAGCGCTGGTGGCTTTTATCGTCATCCCGTTTTTACGGACTTCGGCCTGGGCTTTCTTTTCTTGCTTGTAGTAAAAAAGGTAATCATCAATAAGGGCAAGAAAGTGTTCCACGTTCGCGCCCCGGTCTTCCAGCTGCCTGATAAGGCTTTTCTTTACGTCCTCGGCGGTCATTTTCTCAGCCCCTTTCTGACCGATTTCCGCGTTTCCCATTACGCGCGTGCGCATACACGCGAACATATTATGCGGGGGCGGTTTTTCCCGTTTTTTTCGTTGTGCGCGCGATTCAGCGGTTTTGTCTTCCCTGGGCCTCGGTTTCCAAGGTGGGCGGGATTTCGCTTTCAGGGGGTGGGGGGTGCCCAGGCTACCACCGTTCTTCTGTCACGGGAAGTTTTCGTTTATGATGTTCTTCCCAGTGGCACCCCGGGCAGATAATCACAGTGTTGAGCTGCCCCCTGTCGTCGTACTCGGACAAGGCCAAATCCGGTCTTTGCCTTATCTCATTGCGATGGTGGACAACAGCGACCGGGCGGCGGTCGTTACTGTCTCGCTTCTTTTCCCATGGCTTGCGCAGCGGCGTGAGAACAGCAGGCACCTTCTGTTCGCACAGCTGGCACCGGCACGGCTTAGACTTGAGCAGCTTCAAACGGAAGCGCTTCCATTGCTTTGAGTTGTAGAAATCACCCAGCTGATCCTTTGCAATCAACTGCAAAATCCAGTTTGCGGGCCAGCTGTCCGGATCATACGGCAGTGACACCCTCTCACCGCCTCCCATGCAAAAAGAAAGCCGCAGGCTTCTGACCTACGGCTTTCGGTTTATTCTGCCTCGGTTTCCCGCGGCTTTCTTGTTATACAGAATAGCACACTGTCCTTGTACACTTCAAGAAAGAAAAAAACTTTTTTTCACACTTTTGTACACTTTTTATCACTGCTTCTTCACGGCATCTGGCAGCCTGATATAAAGCAGCGCCTCGCCGTGGGTGTTGGTTGCCCAAGTTCGGGATTTGCCCGCCGCTTCCGCTGCGTCCTCCCAACTCATGCCATCAATGTACCGGCGCATCAGCAGCACCTTTTGGTCTGCTGTTCTTGCCATTTGGATAAGGGACAGAACCCGCCTCTTTGCTTCTTTGGCGTACTGTCTGGCTTCCCGTTCGTTTTCCTCCGCTGTCTCCATCTCCATGGAAACGGACACGGTAGGGTTGCCAATGGCTTTGGTTGGCAGCTCTGTGTTACTGCTGGGACTTCGGTAGATAAATGCGCCGTTCAGTTCCCGAACCTTGCCTGTCCAGTAATCTACTACCTTCAAGGCTTCCAGATACTCGTTGAGCGCCTCTTTCTTCTTTTCGTTCTGTTCACGCTTCTGGCTACTGTTCTTCATCACAGCGCCCCCTTGCTATGATCTCCGCCCAGCGCCGGGCTGGCTGCTTGCCGGTCTTGACCCAGTGCCGTGCCATTGCCCCGGTGATTTTGTCGAACAGCAGATCCACAATAGCCAGCAGGATAATGACGAATGCGGCCAGTAGCAGAACCGCCACAATGACGGCGGCAATGCCCCCAAGGACGGAACCGATGAAGGCGCAGGTGTCGAACCACGCCGCCACGAAATTAGCCCACATTGCTGCCGCCTCCTTCCAGATTGGCCATGATCGCAGACAGCGCCCCCCGCAGAGCATTCAGGAACTTTTCTGCATTTTCTATGCTGGTCTCCCGCATGGTCTCCGTAATGGCTTTCATATCTTCGACCTTCTGCTGCAGCTGCTCAAACAGCATAAAGAACCGGACGGCGTTCTCGTCGCTGCTGGCTTCCATCTGCTTTGCCATGGTTTCCGCCCGGCGCTGGGCCTCTTCCTCCGCCTGCTTGGCCTGATCCAGTTCTGCCCGGTACTTGGCTTCCTGCTGAGCCGCTGCCGCCTTGGCGGCTTCCTCTCTGGCTTGGGCTACCTGCTGCCGGGTTTCTGCCTCGGCCTGCTTTTTGGCATCAGCCTTCACCTTGCGAACCTCCGCCGCCTCGGCCTGCTCTGCCTTCAGCACTGCTTCACTCATTGCAGCTTTGTGCTTGGCTTCCAGTTGGGTGCGTTCCTCGGCGAATGCCGCAGCCATTTGCTGCCGGGTTTCTTCCTCCGCCTGCCGCCTGATCTCGTCGGGGTCAATAGGCTCCGCCTCAACCTCTGCCACGGCTTCCGGCTCTGTCTGGAAGATAGAAAGCTGCTGCGCCATGGCATCCCGCTCTTCAACCAGCTTTTTCAGCTCTGCAACGGTGATGTTTGCCAGAGCTTCCCCGGTCAGGTCTTCCCGCTCCTCCGGGTTCAGTTTGGCCAGCAACGCCAGCTTGGTGACGCCTGCGGCAGCGTTTTCCTCAATCAGTCTGGCCGGTAAGCTCTCGACCACCTGAATGTAGTTATATGCCTGCCGCTGCTTGATTCCCACCGCCGCTTCTGTGTATTCGGCGAAGGAAGCGAACCCCAGATCTTTATAACGGCCGCTGTCCCGCATACGCTTGAGCTTTCGCCCCAAGTCCAAAAGACTATTGACGGCGGTCTTCGCCGCCTGAACGATCTCGAAGTGCATGGCAGCAGCTTCCTGCTGTTCGGCGGTCAACCCCGCCACATTGTTCAAAATAGCAAGTTGTTCCATTTGTTAAACCTCCATTTACGCAATCTCTTTTTGCTTTTTCTTCGGCATGACCCACGGATTCAAAATGGTTTCCGTCCAAGCTAAAACAAAATCCTGCACCTCTTTGGGAATGCACAAATGTGTGCCGTTGGGAAGCATTTCGTTTCGATATCCATGGTTTTGAATGATCTTCTTTGTCTTCAAGTCAACATTCAGCGTGTACCAGCTCCTTTCCGGGCGGCGCTCATGCCGAATAAACAGAATGATCCTCCCGGAAGCGTGGCTTTTTGCGTACCCGCCTACACAATGTTTCAGTGTTGCCCCCTCCTGCACCAGTTCTTCAGGGGTGGCCGCCGGCCGAATGATGATCCCATTATGTTTCCATGTGAGGCCTTGGGCAATGCGGCTCATTTCTTCAAATTGCTCTTTTGTCCTCCGGTCTGTCGTGTACCGTGCGGCCATGGCCACCCGGTCATGTGCTGCCCGCAGTCTAGGCGGCCAGAGGATAACGTCCTGAGTTACATCCTCGCCCAGATTATGCACTGCGCGGATATAGTCCCGGTACGTATATGCCTGCTCATTTTGCCGACGCAAATACCGTGCTGTTTTCAAAACCTTTCCTCTTATTTCCTGAATTTCGGCAAGGGTTTTTATGCTCGTGACGCCAATAAGCGCGAATGCCTCAGCCACTTCCTCCGGGGTAAGTTCCTCTTTGCAGGCTGTAAAAGCCTCCCACTCTTCCAGCTTCCACCCGGCTTTCTGAATCCACCGCAGCTGTTCCTTTGTGACGCCAAGCATTTTGGCTGGCTTGGCCTGCTTCCAGTCAATCCATGTAATATTCGGCGTTGGGCATTCCATGCGGCCTCCGTAATAACCGCTTACTTTTGCGCCTTTCTCAATCGCCGAACCGATAAGTTTCCCCAGTCCGGCAGTAATCAGGTTTTCAACATTCCGGTGCCGCAGATACAGGCGGCTATAGGCCAGTGGGTAAAACAATCCGCTTTCATAGGCTTGTGCTTTATAATCCCAGAGCTTTGCGTTCTCCAGAACGGTGCCTGAAAGGTCTGGCGTTCGCCAGTACATAATCGGGGCGCACATCGTATCTACCGCGCGGCTCAGCTGCTGCCAGCCGCCCAGACTGTACCAGCCGCCACCGAAACCGCGCCGGTATGCCACCAGTTTTACCGCTTTTTTGCCGTCAATGACGTATGCTTCAAACGGTACGGCGCTATAATGCACGGAACGCTTGTAGATACGCCGCTCGGCGCAGAACACCGTAAAGACAGGATAGCTCCCGCACACGGTCGGCACGGTAATAAACGTCTGATCCGTGTGACCGTGATTCATTGCGGTAGCGCTTTTCAGAATGACATTTTCCCCGCAGGCAGGGCAGTGCATTTCTGCCCCGTCTTGATATTCTCCCGTTGCATTGTTGAAATCGTCCTCAATTCCAATTCCGGATGATAAACCATAGCCGTGGCAAGACTTCGCTGAAATCCATTCCGCTACACTCTCACGGCCGCATTCTGAACACCATAACAGCGCAGGGCGCTTTTTTCTGTCCCTGCGATAGTCTCCGCCGAAGTCCTCGCAATATCCTGCCGCTTCTGCCTCTTCATGGCTGGCGGCTCGATAGCTCAGGACCCCCTTGCGGAATCGCTCACATTCTTTTTCAATGCAGGCGAACAGATCCTCCGGTGCTGTTTCAGGTATCAGTCTGCTGTAATCCATTGTTCATCCCTCCCTCACAGAAAGTCGGCAAGACTGACTTTTGTTTGTTTTTGTGCCGGTTTGGCGTATGCCGTAAAATCAGGCCCATTTGCAAGGTCAATCCCTACCATCGGGATTCCGTAAAATTCCCGGATAATGCGGTCGGCCTCCGTGGGCGGGCAGCAGCCTTGATTCCCGTGACGGTGCTTGCTGGCATAGTCTGCTATTTTCTTCTCGCAGTCCTCCACGCTCATGCCCTTAGTGCCAAGGTCCTGCAGGACAATCTCAGCAACAGAAGGCGGGGCGCTCTTGAGAATGTCTTTCAGCTGTTCGCCCACGAAATAAGGGGTGCTATCCTTTTCCATTTTGCTCTGCTGTTCGGTGATCGCCTCAATGGCTTTTTCTAAAGCTGTCATTGTTCTTGTCCTCCCGTTTTATGTATTCTGTGAACCGCCACCCGTTTGGCCGGGCTATATTGTCGATGAACAGGCGGCGCCTGTAAATATAATCCCTCTGGTTTTTGCGGATTGCTTCATGTTTTACCTCTACGGCTTCCACGTCCCCGCTTTTGTAGTAAATCAGAAAATCAGGTGTGTAGTGGGCAGCCGGAAGGGAAACGCCGCAGTATTCCGCTTTTGGCAGCAACTCAAACCGGACGTGCCGTTCTACGTGATCGATTTCCCCGGCCAGCTCTTTAGGCCAGATGAAGGCTGTGTAATATTCCTGTTCCAGCTTGCTGCCTTCGTCCGTCGCCGGTCCGGCTCTGGCTTTTTTCTGCTGCTTGTCCAGCTGACGCAGTTTTTCAATAACCTGCCGCTGGGCAGCTGGGCCTAAATCCTGTAATCTAACTCCCACACGGTCGCCCCCTTTGCTCCGGTATCCTGTGCATTTTCAGAGATATGGACCAGCCCCAATAATCGTTGTATTCCGCTTGGGCCTCTTTCAGCTTCCAGCCTGGGTATTTCTTTTCCCAGAACTCGGGGCTATGCAGCTTGGTGGGGTCTTTTGCTATGCGCTCAATGCCCCGCCGGGTGTATTTGGAATCGTTCGGGGTCGGAAGTATCGGGTCTCTAATGCCTCGTGTCCGCCGCCACCTGTGCTTCCGCTTCGGGTATTTCATCAAGTAGTTGGCCAGCGCTTCAAGACTGCTTTTGTCCATTTGCAGGCGGTCGGCGTTGGTCGTCCCCATCCGCTTTTTCTTCCGAACCCAGCAACCTTCTATCTCGTCGCGGGTAAGCTGGCATTTCAAAATGACGTGATGGTGAAAACGGACGGCCTTCTGCCCTGTGTCCGGGTCTGCGTCTTGGTGTTCCGTCACTGTAATGGCTTCCGGGGCGGGCAACCCTCTGGCTTTGCACTTTGTCCGTAGCCTGCGAAGGAAGTTGCTTATGTCCCGGTCTGCCTCTTCCTCTGTCTTCGGTAAGAATTCATCGGAATAAGTCAGGCTGGTATGTGTGTCGGCTTCTGTGAAATTGGTATTCAACAGGCGGATGAACCACTTGCGGGCGCGTTTGGCATTATGGCCGTCCCAGTGTTCCGGGTTCTTACCCCGAAAGGGAACAGGGGTAACTTTCTGTTTTTCCCGCTGCCGGCTTTTCTGATCCGTGCCTACTGTGTAAATCTCTATTTCCTGATATACGGCGTTCTGTTTGGTTTGCCCACAAACATACCGCCTTTCCCTCTGTACCGTTTTCATGCGGCACCCTCCTATATGTTTCTGGGACGGTTCTGTTTTTATCACCCTATACAAGCCCTTCACGCTGCCCTCTGGCAGCACCTGCGAAGGGTTCGCCCACAATATAAATGCAGGCATGTTTGACCCTTGGCACTTATGGAACCCCGGTCATTTCCACAGCCGGGCTTCTTTTTTGCCCTTTGCAGTTAAATGCAAAGGGCTTTCTGTCTTTCCTTTTCAATCCATGCGGCGCCTTCCGCCCGGTGCGGTTCGTCATTATCTATCAGAATGAACGACCGACCGGCGCGGATCGCGGCCACCCCGGTACTTCCGCTTCCCGCGAAAAAATCCACCACCAGCCCGCCGGGATTTGTGTGTGTCCTGATGATCCGCTCTGTAATGTCTACAGGCTTCTGACAAGGGTGGTGCTTCTGCCCGGACTGTGCCTCCTGACTGATCCATATGTTGCAGTGGTTCGCATCCAGATTGTGGGCGAACCGGGCGGCATTGGCTTCCTGAATCTGATCGGCATAGCAGGCCATTGCGTTATTTCGTTCTGCTTCCAGACTTTCAAAAGTTCTGTACCCTTCCCAACTGTCACAATGGAACGCCGCCACAATTTTGAGATAGGTTTCGCGGGTGGGCAAAAGCCATTGCGTACTACCAAAACGGAAGCAATGGTCGGCGGACTGGCCTACGGTTTCAATTATCTGACGCTTGGTGACACCTGTGTATTCCAGCAGGCGGCGGAAGTAATCACGAAGTGAACCGAAGTTCTCGGTGTTCAGCTTGGCCAGCTCAAGCCCTGTTTTGTTCCATGCGGTGCCGGCTGTACCCTTCACAAAGAACACGCAGAATTCGCCGATGTTGAACCAGCTGCGCAGGGTGTTGCCCGGGCCGGGGTTTACCCATATCTTTCGCCTGTGGTTGGGCTTGACCCATATTCCCCATGTAGCGAACCGCATATCTGTATTGCGTTCCAGCCAGTCACAAAGCCACGTGATCTTCTGTAGGTCGTTATGCCAAAAGCCCAGCGTTCCATTTTCTTTGAGAATGCGCTGGGCTTGTATGAATGCCCGACCCATGAAGGCCATATAATCAGCCCTGCCCTCGAAACAGTCCCATGCTTTGTCCTTGCCCATGTAATAGGGCGGGTCTATCAGGACCATGTCCACGGTTCCGCTTTCAATGGCAGGAAGCAACTGGAAGCAGTCGCCACAGTAGTAGCGTCCGGGTTGCAGCGGGGAAAAATCATAGTAGTACCAGAACCGGGCAGGCTCATGACTTTGATGATCCATGAGCCGCCACCTCCAATATTTCGCAAGCCTTGGCGTCCAGATAGCACCAGCTTTGCGGTGGGCGCTGGAACCCCAGATCCGAAATAGGCAGCTGGGAGGGGAAGCGGCAAGGGTTCTTGACCTCCCAGCCGTATACCCAGCCGCCTTTCCCGTAGTCTGTAAGGTATTCCATGCTGACCTGTGCACGTCTGGAAATTTCTTCCAGATATATGCCGCGGGTGCCTGCGTAGCTGCTACATTCAAAGTACCCTGTTATCGCTCCCAGTCCTCCGGCGCTTTTGCTTTCGTACAAATAGACCCGGAATGGATACTTTGCGGAATTTTCCCGGCAACGACGCCTTGGGACTGACTTCCGCAGTTCTACCGTTTTTGTCCCGGCGTAGATGTTGGCCGCATGTACTGCCCGAATCGAAAGCAGAACCGCCCAGCCTTTTGAAGTCTCTTCCACCGTCACCACCAGCGCTTCCCACTTAAGAAATTGATAGCGTCCTGCTGCGGGTCGTCCGCCCGGTATCGGCAATGTCTCACAAAGATACGGGACGCTCTACCCGTTATAAGCAGACCGCCGTCGATCCACTGCACATTTCTTCCGTGATCCAAAAGCATTCCGGCCGTCTCGCTTGGGACAAGCATACAGCTGTTGTTCCGTTCCTCCTGCCAAACCTCCATGCTTTCGTACATAAGCCGGGTGCGGTGGGTGGCGATAATTCGCTCATCGGGGTTATGCTTCGGGAATTTCTCCACCATATCGAAGATAACGGTGTTGGTTTCCTTTTTCTTGACTTTGAAAGCCTGCCCCACCTCTGGCAGACCCTTCATGTGTTCCGCTACCAGACCGAAGATTTTGGCCGACACATTCTTCCATCCAATTTCCACCATCCAGTCGTTTGCGCTCAGAAGGAGGATGCTTTCGCTTTCCGGGTCGGCCTCGTTCTCCGCACGTCTGGCCACGGTATAGCCCTGCCCCTTGTAGTCCTCGCGCATTGCCCGCAGAAGGGCGCTTTCATTTACGACCATAGCTCTTGCAGCCTCCTTAACTCTTTTTCAGCCTCGCCCCGGTTCAGGAAAACAGTCTTGCCCAGACGCTTCAGATCATTGGGACGGAAAAGCCCGGTTTTCAGCGTGAACACGTCGCGGGTGCTGCGTCTCCGATGAACCACCACATAGACCGTTACTCTGGCGTGTTTCAGAACTTGGAGAAGGCCCGCTTTCTCTTGCAGGCACAAGGCATTGAACGCCACCAGATCGGTGATCGCTTCGGTGGCAGCGTCCACCAGCGCGGCATTGTCACCCGGTTTGCAGGAATCATTAAGCGGGCAGGCTTTACATCTGTCTGCCCGGTAATTGGCACCGCAGAGCGTCAGAGCGGTGAGAACTTCCGAAATACTCTTTCCCATGGCGTTACCCTACCAGTCCGACAATGCCCAGCACGACAGCAAGGGCGGTGATTAGAAAGACAGCCACCACGCCCACGATGCTGCCCTGCTGCTGGTTGGCGGCTGCCCGCTGGGCAGCAATGCGCCGGGCTTCCTCAACGGGGACGATATACCCCACGGTTCTGGTCACTTCCACGTTCAAGCGGTGATTCCGGTTGACCATGTCGATTACTTCCTGATCTTCTCTGTTGTCTATGTACTGCATGGTATTTCCTCCTTATTTTTGGGGCTTATCTTCTGCCCCGTCTGTTCTTTCTGATTTCGCCCAAGGTGTAACTCAGAAGTTCCGATTCCCGGCGCTGGGTTTCCCTTATACGGGCGCGGTCTGCACGGAAAGCCAGAAATTCCGGCTTTTGACAATGATCGGAACACGCCGGGTATCTGTCCGGGCAGCCCTTACATGGTGCATGTCGTGTGTCTGCCACCGTTAACCCTCCTGCATTTCTTCAAACCAAAAGTAATAGAACGGCCTGACCCCGGCAGTAGGGCAAACAGTTTTCAACGGTTCAATAACGGTTTTTGCTGATTCAATAACGGATTCTGGCCAGATCGGCGCAAAGTAAGAATCAAGTGTCGGAATACTGTCAAAACACTGCCGTTCATTTCCGTCAGGTCTTTCTATAACCATTTCATATACTGGTTGGCCGTTGTGGATCTTCACGTAGTCAAGTCTGGCTTTCCGCCGGGCACCATTCCGCTTTGGCTTCAACTCCAAACCGAACATGTAGTCGTCTTGCATATCCCAGCACCAGACGGGTGGTTCTATCTTGATCTTGGGCTCATACGTCCAGCAATTTGACCATGGGCGCGGGCCTACTCCTAAGCGGACATTGTACGGGTGCCTTTTTGTCAACTGCTCCGGCCTGTCAACACTCATAGCGTCACCCTTGTGCCCCATCCGATCCGCCTTAATTGCGTATAGGTACGTTGTGCGCTCAAACCCCAAATCCCACAATGTAAACGCTTCTCCTAGGCGGCACGGCGCCCAAATTTCAGAATCCCAGCTCATACCCAGTCTTTCACGGGTTCCCAGCCGTTGCCTTGGTCAATCTGCACCGATTCAATATTGATCGGGAGACCGCTATACCAGTCTCTTGTCTTGGTTACGGCTTCCTGAGCGGTGGCTGCCTTTATTTCATCGAAAACAGTAGGCCTTTCCCCGCTGGTCTGCTGATAACTAAAACCAACTTTGTATTCATTCATGCGGCCGTGTCACCTTCTTTTTCCTGCGCTCCCGATTTCCGGCGGACATGGCGATAAAGCCGCGGAGCAAATTGTCATTTTCGTAAACAACGATTCCGCTTGTCGTAACTACCCAATGGAACTTTGTCCCCGCACAGTCGGAACAATCCGATATTTCCTTGATTCTGAATCCAAGCTCCCGCAGGAAACGCGCAATTTCCTGCACGGTGCCGCAGTGCGGTGCCAACCAGTCCACTTCACTGCCTTTCGGTGCGTTCTCGGCTCTGTATTGCAGCTCACACCGCATTAGGTGACGCTGCAATCCCTCGTTAAATTCTCGGTCTGTCATTTTTGTGCTTCCTCCGTTCCTTCTCGATAAGGGCTGCAATGCGCTGCCCGGTTTCGGTCTTTAACCACCGTTCTGTTTCCTCTGGGGATGCCCAGAACTTCCCTCGGCAAATACCCGCCACCAGCAGGGCGGCAGCTTCGCTATTTACCCGCCCCATGGCGGCACCTCCTTACGCCGTTTCCGGTTTTGCGAATAAGTCCGCCACGCTACAGCCCAGAACTTTGGCCAGCTTTGGAATTTTGGCCGTATCGGGCAGCACTTGGCCGCTTTCCCACTGTGATACAGTGCTCTGGGTTACTCCCATAGCTTCCGCAAACTTCGCCTGAGTAAGCCCTGCTGCTTTTCGCAATTCTCTTATTGTCGTCATGCTCCCGCTCCTTTCTGCTAAATTAGCTTGCTTAATATTAGCTTACTTGATATTCTACACAAAATATTAGATTTGTCAATAATAAATATCAATTATTCTAATATTTTTTCTGTTGCACAGCGTTATGAATTGGTTTATACTTAAAATATAAGTGTAGCTAATATGAAGGGACGAGAAATCTATGAACAGAATAAGGGAAACAAGAAAGCAAGCAGGTATTAAGCAAACAGACTTGTGCGCCCGCCTTGGCATTTCACAAGGTGCGCTGTCTGGGTGGGAAAACGGCAAGTATGAACCGGGGCAGGCTGGTTGGCTTAGCCTTGCCGAAGTTCTGGGCGTGTCTGTTGATTATTTAATGGGTGGAAGTAGCCCTGTACAGTTGCATGGGCTGTCTACGCAGGATATGGAGCTACTGCATAAATTCCATGCGCTTGACACGATGGCACAATCCCGTATTTTGAACGCGCTGGCCTTTGAGTATCAGGCCATTCCTGCAGAGAATGCAAAATCATCCAGTTCCCCGGCGTAAAAAAATAACCCGCCACAATGGGCGGGGTGCAGAATAAAGAAAAGGGGTCATCTTATGAAAAAGGCAAGCAAGGGGCAGTATAAGTTTGCAAGGACAGCGTTTTATGTCTTGTTCGGCTTCGCTGCCTTTATGGGCGTTATAGCGACTCTTGGCGGTGCCGTGGCCGGTGGGCTTTTCTTTGTGGCACTGGCGGTTCTGTTCTTCCTTGGTGCGTGGAAGTGCAAGGCTGTTCTGAACGCTGCCGACGATCCTGCATCCACCCCAGAACCCGCCAAAGTACAGGTTGCCAATACGCAGCAGGCTTCTGCATCTGTACAAAACGTCAAAAAGTATAAGGTTGCCGGCGTTACCTTCCATGAAGACAATATCCTTGCTCTTGCCGTGGAAACTTCGGACTATGGAATGAGTAAGCGGGAATTGATTGCCGCTGACATGACAGAAGAAAAGATATGGAAGTATTTCTTTGCCCCGCAGAATGTGGAGCTTATCCCTGACGACGGAAATCCGGAATACCCAGAGGCCATAAAAGTTGTTGTAGATGGGCAGCACGTCGGTTATATCAAAGCTGGTTCCTGTGCGCATTTGCGTAAAGTCATGGCAAATGACGGCATTGTCGATATTGATTGCACCATTGGCGGCGGCCCTTACAAATACATTTCCGTTGAACATGATGACGAAACTGACAAAGAAATTTATACCCTTGAAAAAAGTGAAATAAATCTTTATGTGCATTTGAATATAACGGAAAAGGTATGATCTTATGCGTTGTTTCATCTATGGCCGCTTTTCCAGCCACAAACAGCAGGAATTAAGCATAGAGGCGCAAATTGATATTTGCAGGGAATACGCCGAAAAACATAATATTACCGTGGTAGGAGAGTACGTAGACCGCGCCCGTAGTGCAAGAACTGAGAACCGGGCGGACTTCCGGCGGCTTATCCGCGACGCCTGCACCGGCGTTGTGGATTGTGTGCTGGTCTGGCGCTATGACCGTTTTTTCCGTGACCGTGCCGAAAGCGCCCTTTACCGTAAGCAGCTGGAAGCGGCCGGGGTTCACCTTATCAGCGTAACGGAGTTCATACCTGACGGCAGCGCGGGGGTCATCACTCAGGGCATGATCGAAACCGTGGCCGAATATTTCAGCGCCAAACTGTCCGAAGATGTTACCCGCGGCATGAACAAAGCCGCCCAGCACTGCCAGATCACCGGCGGCGCCCCTCTAGGCTACCGCCCCGGCCCGAACAAGCGCTGGCAAATTGACCCCGTTGGTGCTGAGCTGGTAAAACGCTGCTTTGAATGGTATGACAGCGGTAAGTCAATGGGGGAGTTGGCCGACCACTTTAACAAGGAAGGCCACAAAACCACAAAAGGGAATTCTTTCAACAAGAGCAGCTTTACCACGATCCTGCGGAACAAGAAATATATCGGAATCTATGAATATGACGGCACTGTCAGCATTGCCGGTGGCGTTCCCCGAATCATAGAGGATGACCTGTTTTTCCGGGTACAAAGGAAGCTTGACGCCAACCGCCACCGCCCCGGTGCCTATAAGGCAGAAGTCCCCTATCTTCTCAGCGGGAAGCTGTTCTGCGGCAAATGCGGCAGCCCCATGACCGGAACGGCCGGCACCGGGAAAAGCGGCGTCCGCCATTACTATTATATTTGCAACAACCGCCGCGCAAAAAAGTGCGACAAGAAAAATATCCGACTGGACTTGATCGAAGAGGCCGTGCTGCAATCCGCCCTCGACGTGCTGACGGACGATAACATATCCTATATTTCTGCGGAGGTAGAGAGACGCTGCTCGGAAAGCAGTGGCAACAAAGCATTGGTTGCCAGTCTCCGGGTGCAGTTGGCCGAAGTGGAGAAGCAGCTGAAGAATATAGGCAACGCCATAGCTCAGGGCATTATAACGGAGACCACAAAGCAAATGCTTATGGATGCAGAGGCAGACCGTGCAGCCCTCCGGCAGCAGATCGACCGCGCCACGGTGCAGGCGTCTTTGGAGGTCAAAGCGGAAGCAGTGGCCTGCTGGCTTGACGGTTTCCGCCACGGGGACAGAAAAAGCCCAGAGTTCCGCAAAGATGTTTTTGGAGCTCTGGTTCATTCCGTCTTTGTTTACGACGATCATATGAAAATTATATTCAACGTAGACAGCGCCGGGGCGGCTTTGGTGCCGTTCTCAGCGGTGCAAAATGCGGCTACGTCTGATTTTGTCGGTACTCTTCCGGGTTTGTATTTGGACAGGTCAGGGGTACCA
>ENA-UOJE01000720-UOJE01000720.1-human-gut-metagenome-genome-assembly--contig:-C23-NODE-720-length-34629-cov-8.962573_pt1 | contig 34629 bp, 30 predicted proteins | sample MGYA00242341_ERZ723888 | MGnify/ENA metagenome assembly ERZ723888 | reverse complement strand
TGAACACATAGATTTTCAGCCAGTTGGTCTGCTTCCATTCCTCAACCGTTCTTCCCTCCGCCGGATAGGCGGCGATGCGTCCGATCAATTCAAGAGTAAGATCCGAAATCTCTTCCCCGCCGTCCGCTTCTATCTTGTAGGTCATATATCCCACGCGATAGCCGTCGCCATTGCTCAAAAGCTCATTGCCATTCACCCCGAAACGCATGTGGTCTTCTTCATAAGCGCCGATGGCTTCCGCCCCGCCGTATTTCGATACGAAGCCGGAGCGGAGTTTGGTAAAATCCTGATCCACAAACACTTTGTTTCCGGCGGCCGAAACGGACATTGCGGAAAGACTGGAGGCGACAACCACAGTAGAAAGAAGAAGGGCCAATAGTTTTTTCATTATCATTTCCTCCTGTTATATAATATGGGGCACATTAATGGGAACACTTTCTTTTCCCTGCAAAAACCAGCGCAAGCACACTGGTAATGCCCAGCGTAACAACAGCAGCCGGGAAAACTCCACCGGTTGTGGGGGTGGAAGGTTCGGCTGGGGTGGTGGGGGCGGTGGTGGGAACAGTTGTCGTGGGAGCGGTAGATGCCGCTTTCACATCCCCGTAAAAAGACAGGGCGGAAAAAGCGAAACGAGAAGGCGTGGTCTCAAGATAGTCCGCAATGGTGACGTAGACAACACTTTTGCCGGCAGCCTTTTCGGTCAAATCATAGGTATATTCATGATCCAAAGCCCAATCGGTACTGTCGGTAGCATCCGACTGCAGTTTCAATTTTTCAACATACGCCTCCGATTCCTGATCCCACCATTGGTTCTTATCAAAACTATCCTCTGCATCGGCATAAATTCTCAGCCACGCCGGTTCGATTTCGGCGGCGCTAAAAGCGACCATGCGACCATACAGCTTCAAATTCAGGGAGGTGAATTCCTTCCCTTCGCCGGCTTCCAGCTTATAGGTGATATAACCGACCTTAAAGCCATCCGCATTGCTGAGCGCACACTCTTCGTCCACCTTCAGGGTCATATTTTCCTGCTTATGGGCCTTCAGAACCTCCAGCGCGTTAGGAATATCCGCCAACCTGCCGGCAGGCAGGCCGGAATCGACGAAGTCGACATCCAAGGTCACATCATGGTGTCCCGCCTGCTTGCCAGAAATACGCAGGCTTTTGAGAGCCATCCATTCGGGTGAAGCATGGCTTTCGAGATAAAACGCTACATAGACAATGGATTTGCCAGCCGCTGCTGCGGACAGATCATACGAAAATGTTTGGTCAAAGCTTCCGTTGGTGTTGGTTTCCTGAGTATAGGCGGCGGTGGAACTCCAGTCTATTGCGGCGCTGTCGGCAATAAAAACTTTAAATATGTTGGGGTCACTGGCACCGAAGTCACAGACACGGCCTACAAGATCCAGCTTGAGGCTCTGAAAGGTTTTTCCTTCCTCTGCCATTACTTTATAAACTGCATATGTGGGTTTATAACCATCCTTGGCATAAATAACATTGACATCCGTGCCGTCCGGTTTGCCGACCTGAAGATTGGCGGCAGCCTCAGCGCTAAGAGCCTGGGCGTCCACCACTCCCGGTGTCTGCAGCTTGGTATAATCCACAGCAACTAAACTGGATTCCTGGGCGGAGATAGGAAATGAGAAAACACCGAGCGAACACAAGAGCATCAAAACGGACAAAACCATTGCCAATCCTTTTTTCATAGACTTTCTCCTCCTAATTTTTTGATGGCAATTCCCCCTGAAGCTACAAGAGTAGTGTAAATAATACACTTTATTTACACATCTCACATCTCTAATTATATGCAGTATGATGAAGTTTCTCAATCCCAATATGTTGCATAAACATTCTAATTTGCTACCTATTAGCAGGGCAAAATTGTCTTACTCACTCAGCTGCAGATCGTGCAGAAGGACGATGCTCCCTCCAGTGTTACATAGGAAGAAAGATTGTTCTCATCCACTTTTGTGCCGTTGGCCACAACATTTTCCAGATACGCCTCGACACGGTTCTCTCCCTCCGGCTGCGTATGGAAAAGGCTTGTCATCTCGCCGGTATAAGTGATATTACGGAAGACAACGGAGGATATGGTGTTTCTCGGCGTGCCCTGCTTATTGACCGCCACCAGGAAGGGACGTCCCATGCACTGATAAATTTCCATATTTTCAAAAGTGATGTCGGCTACATTTCCCCTTCCCTCTCCAATGACCACCACCAGTGCTCCCATGGAACTGTTATCCCAAGTGGAATCGCAGAATAAGACCGCACAGTCGCTGTAGGTTATGCGGGAGACATTTTTATTGGTTTCATGAGTCAGGCCGAAACAGCGCGCCTTGCCTGCCCACGCAATACAGCTGCGGAATGTAACATTTTCAGTTACCGCCGAATCGTCGCTGGCTCCCAACGCCTTTACCTCAAACAAATCATCCCCGCTTCTGGCGTAACAATCCGCTATTTCCGCGTTCTGAGAATTGGCTATACACACAGCGTCGGAAGTCGTTCTGTAGCCGAATGTAATCACATTCCGAACCTGTATGTCCTCTGTGCGGTAAGTCACAATATTCCAAGTCGGAGGATTGATGCACATGATCCCGTCAATTTCAATACGAGAACTGTTGCTGATCGCGATTGTCTGTCGCTCGGACCCATCCAGCCGTCCCATATCCAAAACTCCGCGGCCAAGGATTTTAATGTTATCGCGCTGGTATACATTGATAGCGGGCCATCTTTTCAATCCCAGCGAATTCTTGGATTCGATTCCCGGTTCGGACAGCTGCATGTTCTCCTCCGTATACGCTTCGTTGTGCTGGGGGATCAAATACGCGCCCCGGCAGAGATACAAAACCATATTGTCCTTATCCATGTCAATCGGAGAAATTTCATGAGTGCCCGCCTTGTAAACAAGCACATGATCCTCGCCGTACTGCTCCTGATACGCCCGGATTTCTTCCTCCTCATCCGTGTAGCGACGGACAAATATGGTCATAGCCGTAAACTGACTTACAGATTCATTATGCTCATTGGTTAAAAACGTATAGCTTCCTAACGCGGTCAAAGACGCCGTGATCGTTTGACTATCGGCCAGCGCAGGCTTTATTCCCAAAGATTCGGGCAAAACAACCGCATTGGTTACGCCCCCTTTTTGAGCGGTTACCGCGACCTCCAGGGAAAAGTCTTCATCCGCCACATCGATCATAGCAAAGGAATGAATGGCGCCGTCGCCATATTCGCCGCCCACATAGGTCAAGGTACAATACACGGGTACTGTCAAACCGTTTACTGTCAGAGAATACATCGGAGACACGAAAACGGAGGGGGTCTCATAACCCTGGTTGCCCAGATAAGTGGCATTATTACGGGCGTGCCTGATAAAGTCGTTTTCCGTCATTCCATAGCTTTCCAGAGTTTTAACCGTATCCTTCGGCATGGTGACCGGCAGAAAGCGCCCCTTGCCGGACGTGCCTGTCTGCAGAGCCGCAGACTCGGAAACCGGCTGCCCGCCGCTTTCCGCCGGCGGCTTTTTTTCACACGAAGCCAATAGACATAGGAAGACCGCCAGCAACACGCTTAGCCATCTTCGTTTTTTCCCTTTCATCACTCCGCCACACCTTTCCCTCTTCTTCCTATGCAGGCGTCGAACCGCCTGCTGATTTACCTTTGAAAATCCCCGGGAGATCTGCCGGTACTGCCTGCCCCACCCATTTAAATAAAATACGGTTCACGATGGACTCATACGATGGCATACGCGATATGCGGCCCGGCGACCGTCATGGCCTCCGCTGCGCTGGCTATTGTCATAGGCTGTCCGTTAGCGATAATATGTTCAAATGTCACTTCCAAGCTGGCAGCCTGCCCATCCGGTGTATGCAAAAGAATGGGCAGATCCGCCGTATAGCGAATATCTTTGAAGACAATACAGGAGATGCGATTTACCGGCTGATCTTCTCTGATATTGCCCGCCAAAATGGGATGTCCGCTGTCTCGATAAATTTCTATATCTTCGAATAGGATATCGGATACATTTCCTTTTCCCTCTCCAATCAAAACCATCAGGCTGCCCAATATCTCATTGTTCCAGGTGGAATCCCGAAACAGGACCGCACAATGCCGGAAACGAACCCGCTCCACATCCCGGCTTGTCTCATGAATCAGGCCAAAGCATCTGGCTTTGCCAGCCCAGGCGTAGCAATTGGTAAACAGGACATCACGCACCGGCATCGCATCTGTACTGCCAACCGTTTTCACCTCAAACAGATCGTCTCCGGAGCGTGCATAACAGTCGGATACCGTTACATTCTGGCTGTTACATACAGCGAATCCGTCGCTGTTGGTTTTATAGCCAAAAATCACCACATTCCGAATAGAGAGATTTTTTGTGCAGTAGGACATCATTGTCCAGCCGGGAGGATTGAGCAAAGTAATCCCCTCTAAAGAAACAGCTTCGCTGAAAGCAATGCGCAGACATCCGCGTTCTTCATGATCGAGCCTGCCGAAATCTATCGCACCGTGTCCCATAATCCGGATATTTTTTCGTCTCCATACCGTGATAACCGCCCAGCGGTTCATCCCGGAAGAGGTATAGGCGCACACATCCGGTTCGGAAGGCTTGTGACCCTCCCACACATTCTTGTCATGTTCGGGCACTAGTAAGGCCCCGCGGCGGATATACAGAACCATGTCATCTTTTTCGATGTTTATATGGGAAAAATAGTGAACCCCCGGTTCAAACACCAGAACATGGTCACGGCCGTACATCGATCTGAAAGCCGCTATCTGGGCCTCCTCATCCGCATAAGGCCGTACAAACAGCGTAAAAGCTGTATCCTGGCTGATCTCCTCCCTATCGCTGTTGGTAACAAAGGTGTAGGAGCCGCATCCGGTTATAGATGCATAGATTTCCCTCTCTCTATCAACGACGGCATCCTGTCCAAGAAAGACGGGCAGGGTCCGAACTTGTGTCACCCGATGACTGAGGGAGGTCAAACGAATATCCAGCGGCTGGTTGGAATCCAGAATCTCCACCATTGCATACGAATGGAGAGCGCCGCGTCCTTCGCCGCTTCCAATGTAAACAAGGGTGGTATACACCGTTACCTCCCTACCGTTAATGGTAAGCGAATAATCCGGTGAAATATAAACGGAAGGGGTTTCATAACCCTGATTGCCGCGATATGTCGCGTTATGGTCCGCCTGATCCAGAAAATCCTGTTTGGTCTTGTGATAGTCTTTTAATGCTTTAACCGTTTCCATGGGATATGTAACCGGAATGAACTTCTCCATGCAAACAACCCCTTTACTCTGGCTATAATCTGAAGAAGGATGAAAATTCTTCGGCGATCTGGTTCAGGCTGTCATTTCATCCATCTACTCAACGGTATACTGTACGTTTTTGCCTGCTGTTTCAATCGTTTCCCCTGCGTTGTCTGATGTCAGCCTAACGCCGTTCCCGGTTATATTGGAAAAAAGGACATCCGCCTTTCCAGCGGCGGCTTTCTCCGTGCTGATCCGATTGGGCAGAGAGGACTGATAGCGAACATTTTTAAACTGAATATTGGAAACGGACGTGGCGTTAGCCGTATCCAAGGTAACATTGATAGCCCGTCCTTTATCTTGCTGGATCTCAATATCCTCAAACACTATATCGGATACCTTGCCCGGTCCGCTGACAATCACCACCAGCGAGCCCAAAATCGAATTATCCCAGGTGGCGTCCCGCCATATGACGCCGCAGCGTTTGAACTTCACATTAGAGACATCCTTTTCTGTCTCACTGGTAAGGCCGAAGCACCGCGCTTTTCCGTTCCAGGCCACACAATTTGTAAAGGTAACGTTATCGGTCATTTGGGCGCCTCCCAATGTTTTCACTTCGAACAAATCATCTCCGCTATGCGCATAACAATTATCGATTTCCGCATTGCGCGTGTTACAGATGGCAAAAGCATCGCTGTTGGTTTTCCAACCAAACACAGCCACGTCGTGGATATTCACGTTGGTGCAGTTATATGTTATGATTGTCCACTCCGGAAAATTTGTCAGAATAATGCCGCTGATTTCTACATTTGTACAGGAGCTGAACATAATGCCCCGGCGTTCATGCCAATCCAGTGCGCCCGCGTCGATGGCTCCGCTCCCAACCAGCTTTACATCCTTTTTTTGATGAGCGGTCAATACCGGATATCGATTCAATCCCCAGCCGTTGCTGGAACTGGCTCCTGGCTCCGATTTCGTCTGATTGTCGCTGTCGCTTGAGATATCCATAGTATGCTTGGCCACCAGCAGAGCGCCGCGCCGCAAATAGATGATCGAAGAATCGCTCGTCATCTGCAGATGATCGAACTCATGTACTCCGGCCTCGTACACTTTCACCTGATCGCTGCCATACTTGTTTTTATAGGCGGCTATTTCCGCCTCTTCGTCCACATAATCACGGACAAACAGCGTCAGCGCATATTGCTGGCTGATTTCCCCCCGAAAATTGTTCACCAAAAATGTATAAGAACCGGTTTCTGTGATGGTTGCCTGATAACCGGAAGAACCCTCCAAGGAGGGAGCAACTCCCAAATAAGCGGGCAGTGCGGTTACTTTTTCCAGAGAAAGCTTGGCTTGAACATGCACATCCAAGGGGAAACCGGATTTTTTCACCTCAATAACGGCATAAGAGTGAAGCAATCCGCTGCCGTCGCCGCAAGAAAGAGTTGCATAAACCGGTACAACTGCATCATTCACGGTCATGGTATAATAGGGAGAAACCACAATGCTGAGCAGACCGTTTTTAAAGCCGGCATTTCCGGTATAGCTGGCGGATCTCCCTGCGCCCAGTTCAGCATATGAAGATGCGGTATACCCCAGTTCTTCCACTGTCTGTACCCTGTCCGGATAGGTGACAGCGATGATATCTTGCTTTATCTCCGGAGGCTGGACAGTGGACGAATTGGAGGATTCGCCCTGAGAGGAACTCACAACTTCTTCGGAAGAAGTGCTGGAGATATCCTGTATGGAGCTCTCGGCAGATGAATTCCCGTTGTTGGACAATGTGCTGCTCGAAGCCATAGATTCGTCACCTGAACCGGTTGAAGGCGTCGAGCAAGCGCATAACAATGCTGTCAGCAGAGAAAGGATCAGCAGGATAGCAATTGTTCTATTGACTTTCAAGGCGCAACCATCCTTTGTGTTATAATATAGTAGTTATTAAAGTCCCTCTTCAAGGACGCGCCGCGCTGTAAAGGCTGCATGAATGAGTAAAGAAGACACGCTTTTTAAAGCGTATATAGGGCAGATCTAAGCAAACAGCATACACCCCATTTCTTTAAACTGGATAATTTTTTTGTCAATCACCTTTTCGTCACAGCCTATCGAATCGGCAAGGCAGGCTTTGCACAAAAATTTGGTAGCGTTTCGGTTGATCAGTTTCTTGTTAATTCCTATTTCATTGTTGCTGAGCATCTTGCCGCAGCGTTCACATTTCGGCATACAGACATAACCTCTTTTACTCTTGTCAATCCTGTATCAGCTGGGATAAAGTCCATCATTCTAAAATATATTTAGTAAATCCGCACTTTTATTTTCCTATATACAATTTTATAATAGTTTTTTTGCTCAATATAATCAATCTTAAGTTGTTGCTTATTCATTCTAAAATGTTATTTTTACGAAACGGTGCCCAACCCATATCGCGCACTGCAGTATCCGCACACGAATCGCGGTTTTCTTTAACAGGGAAATAAATCACCCCCTGACGTATTTATTCTCTCACGTCAAGGGGCTTTCGCCATTGGCTGTATTTCTTATTTCCACCCACAAATGCGGGTTGTTTTTGATATTGTCTCGCTTAATTAGACAATCCAATTATCGTCCAAAGCGGAGATCTTTTGAAAATCATACGTTTTAGATAAGCGCTTCCCACCAGTCACGATTCTCCTGATACCATTGAATGGTATTTCGAATACCCACTTCAAACGCCGTCTCCGGCTGCCATTTCAGCTCGCCACATATTTTCGCCGGATCAATAGCATAACGCCTATCATGCCCCTTTCGGTCAGCCACATAAGCAATTAAACTTTCGGACTTACCCAGAGCTTTGCAGATGAGCTTCACGATATCGATATTCCGCATTTCCCTGTTTCCGCCGACATTATAAACTTCTCCCACGCGCCCTGTGCGGAGGATCCGATCAATGGCCTTGCAATGATCCTCCACATATAGCCAGTCACGGACATTCAGTCCTGTTCCGTAAACCGGCAGCGGCTGGTCCCTCAACGCGTTTATAATCATAAGCGGAATCAGCTTTTCCGGGAAATGATAAGGACCGTAATTATTGGAACAGCGGCTTATGGTTACAGGCAGTCCGTAGGTGCGGTGGTAAGCCAGCGCCAACAAATCCGCGGCGGCCTTCGAACTGCTATAAGGAGAGCTGGGCCGAATGGGACTGTCCTCGGTAAAAAACAGATCCGGACGATCCAGCGGCAGATCACCATATACCTCGTCGGTGGATATTTGATGAAAGCGGGAAATCCCATGCTTCCGACAGGCGTCCATAAGCACCGCTGTTCCTGTGACATTCGTCTGCAGAAACAGCTCAGGATTTTCAATAGAACGGTCCACATCACTTTCAGCGGCGAAATTCACCACCACATCGGGACGTTCTTCTTGAAACAGTCCATCCACTGCCTTGCGGTCGCATATATCCATCTGTACAAAACGAAAGCCGGGGTTGGTCATCACCCGCGTCAGTGTGGACAGATTTCCTGCATAGGTCAGCTTATCTAGGCAGACGATCCGGGTATTCGGGTACTTTTTCAGCATATAGAACACAAAGTTGCTGCCGATAAAACCGGCGCCGCCGGTTACGATCATCGTCATCTTTCGTACCTCCCAGCAGAAAATTTCTATTCATCATTATAACCCGACAGATAAAAATAGCAAGAAAAGGCCACTGTTGCTTTAAGGCAAAATAAATTCTCCGTTGATTTTTCTTTTTTCTTATGTCATGATGGTAATATATTGGTCCTTACTAAAGTTATGTTTATGGAAGGGCCTGGGGGCGAGGTGATCCGGTTGATTCTATTGTTGTCTTTTGCTTCGGAAGAGGAACGAGATGCGTTTAGCTATCTGTACTCCCACTATAAGGAAATCATGCTGCAGAAGGCCAATGCCATTCTGCACGATCCCATGCTGGCCGAGGATGCCGTCAGCGAAGCCTTCCTGCGTATTTACCGGAATATACGCAAAATTGACGACCCGACCTCCGGACGCAGCGCCGCTTTCGTTCTTACCATTGTCCGTAACACTGCGCTCACCATCCTGCGCCGGGAAAACCGGCAGCCGAATCTGGCAATGGAAGAAGATGAGCGGGCAGATTCCTTCGATCTAGAAGAACACGTCCTCTCCACCCTCTCCAAAGAACAAATACTCTGCATTCTGGATGAACTCAATGAGGAACTGCGCAGTGTTTTTTTGCTGAAATATGCCTACGATCTGCCTCACAAAAAGATCGGACGGCTGCTGGGCATCACGGAAAACAACGTGACGGTCCGGCTGTATCGGGCCAAAAAGAAAATCGTCGCCGCCCTGGCAAAGGAGGGAATCGCCATTGAAAAAAACAGATGATCGCCGTGGCAACACGGACCGGATTTTCAAAAAAATGGCCGACCTCTATGTGGAAACGGAAGGCATCCAGCTTCAGCTGGAAACCGCGCAGCGGCCGGCCATTCCCGCTGCTCCGCTGCGGCTGGATAGCCAAATACAGCGAGGCATCCGGCGGGTGAAAAATCAGCGGATAGCCATGGCCACCGTTTCGGCAGCCGCTTGTCTGCTGACTGTTTGCCTTCTTCCAGGCTTGCTTCGCCAATCGTCTTTCTCCACCACTCCTTCCTCAGCCGATTCTGTTATCGCCTTTACCTATACCCTACCAGCCAACCTTTCCATGGAAAACTGCAAGCAGGATCAGGGGCAAACCATTTATTATCTCAAGGATCAGCAGGAGGATGATGTGATCATGACGCTGGAGAAAGGCGCACTGCCGGATGTCTCCGCTCTGACCCGCTACAGCGTCGACGGCTATGCAGCTTATGGCCGGGAAACCGCCGACTATCAGCTGCTTCTCTTTCAGAAGGAAGGCATTCTGTATACGCTGACCTGCCGTTATCGGATGGACACCCTGCTGAAGCTGGCAAAAAATATTTTGTAGGGACCTGTAATGTTTTCCTCTGTTTCCGAGTTATTCCTCATGAAAGGCAAATCCCCAGGAATATGCGAGGAGGCGTTATCATGAAAAAACAACAATGGCTGGCTCTCATATCCGCCGCCGCGGCTACTGTCCTGCTGCTTTGCAGCTGCAGCGCCGGTCAAAGCAGTATTGACTCTGGAAAGGATCCCGGTTATCAGTGGCCGCCGTCCTATGACAGCAACGGGGAAGCTGTTCTTCCAGATATCCCTGACGGCGAGACCTATCTGCAAATCGTAGAGAACCCGGAAAAATCTGCTACAGAAGCTCCCACCGTCACCTTCTCCCTGAAGGTGGACACCGCTTCTTACGCCAATGTCACTCGATATCTGGAAAGCGGCGAGCTGCCTCCCAAGGACGCGGTGCGCACCGAAGAGCTGCTGAATTACTTCCGTTACGAGGGGGAAATGTCCTTTTCGGAAGGTTCGCCCTTCGCCCTGTACACCGAGGTGGGACCTTCTCCTTTCCACCCTGATAAACACATCGCCATGGTCCGGGTCAAAGCGCCGGAAATCTCTCAAGAGGAACTGCCGCCCTGCAATCTCACCTTCCTCATCGACACCTCCGGCTCCATGGATTCCTACGATAAGCTGCCGCTGCTGAAAAATGCCTTTTCTCTGCTGGTGGAAACTTTGTCAGAGGATGACCGGGTCTCCATCGTCACCTACGCGGGCAGCTCGGCAGTGGTGCTGGACGGTGTCAGCGGCGCGGACAAAACCGTCATTCTGGACGCTATTCACAACCTGACGGCCAGCGGTTCCACAGCGGGGGCCAAAGGCATCCAGACCGCATATGAACTGGCGCAGAAAAATTTCCGGGAAGGCGGCAACAATCGGGTGATTCTGGCAACGGACGGCGATTTCAACGTGGGACTTTCCAGCACCTCCGCACTGGCGAAATTCATTGGCGAAAAACGGGTCAGCGGGGTTTACCTGAGCATCCTGGGCTTTGGCACCGGCAATCTGCGGGATGATGTGATGGAAACCCTATCCAAAAACGGCAACGGCAACTATTCGTATATTACCTCAGCCGAAACGGCCAAAAAGGTATTGGTGGAGGAGATCGGCACCAATTTGTTTACCGTGGCCGACGATGTAAAGGCTCAGGTGTCTTTTCAGCCGGAAAATGTGAAAAGCTATCGCTTGATCGGCTATGAAAACCGCCTGCTGTCCAACGAGGATTTTGAAGATGACCGAAAGGACGCCGGGGAGATCGGTGCAGGCACGGATGTGGTGGCACTCTTCGAAATTGAATTGACGGATGCCGTTCAAACCGGTGATCCTCTATTTGAGGTGCGCATCCGTTATAAGGATCCGGGCCAGGCCGAGAGCAAGCTGATTACTCAGCTCGCGTCGCTGCCCGATTCCGCGGCGCCTTTCAGCACAGATTTTGGCTTTGCCTGTTCGGTGGCGGCCTTCAGCCACCTACTGCGGAATTCGGATTACACCGGAGACGCCACTTTTCAACAGATTCTTACTCTGGCGGAAGAGAACCTGGGCCGTGATCCCGGCGGCTATCGGCAGGAGTATCTGACTCTGCTGCATTATTACGAAAGGCTGACAGGCTGATCGCCAGAAAAGGGTTATTTCAACGTAAAAGATAATGTGAAAATATTGGATGAAAGGAGATAAAACTATGCTTGCAAGGAAATTGAAAAGTATTCCTCTGGTGTTGGCGGTAGTTCTTTCTTCCTTTCTCTGTGCCTGCACACAGGAAGCGCCGAATCAAAATCCCGAAAACGGCAAGTCGGCGGGTGAACAGGGCTCCGAAGAATTCATCTATTCCGCCCGGCGCGTTTATGACGCGGCAATCAATGTTTACACCGGAACATTGTTGAGCATTCAACTGTGCGAAGAGGCCGTTACAAATATCCATGACACCTACGCCATTAAAGTGAAAGTGAACGAGGTCATAAAAGGGGATTTTCAGCCGGGGGAGATTGTGGAGGATCTTTGTCCTGCCGGTTTTTCAGATTTGAATTGCGACTACCTGTTTATGACCGGTGTCGATCCGGCCTACGGCTATGATTCCGATATGTTTCAAAAAGCCGATAATGTGTACTCCGGAAAGGTGCTGAAAAAGCAGTTGTATCAACCGGCAACTGAGGGATTAACCGCCCTGTATAAGGTTACCGTGGAAGTGAAGGAAGTCATGAAGGGCTTTTTTGAACCGGGAGAAATTGTTGAGGATATCACCTCCGGTCGGCTGGAGGAAATCCGCGATGATGTAATTTTCATGACGGCGGAGGACAACCCCTATCTGGGACAATTCCGTTTGGAAGCCACAAAGATTGTTTATAATCGGACGGGAAATCCTTACAGCATGGTGAAATTGCCGGGCGACAACCAGGTGGAATATTGTATGTCATTAAATTATTCGGATAATTATAAAGGATATGACTGGGGGATAGTGCCGCCGCAAACGCAAGAGGAACTGATGCGGCAGATTCGGACGCCGTTGTCCAATAATCCCTATAACCCCTTTATTCCGAGTACGACTGACATGCCTGTTTATCGCTGTCCCTGCGAATATCCGGATGAGGTTATCGAGTCCGCTTTGGAAGCCCTCACCGATTCAGCCCGTGACCCTGCCCCGGTAAAAGAAGCGCTGTATTGTAAAACCCATGGCGTGGACAATAGTTTGCGTTTTATCAATAAATAAAGAATGGCAATGGTTCTGTTGCATCATTACACAAAAGGCTGGCGGCTTATCGCCATTTCAACGCAAAAGTGGAGCGCATAAGCGCTCCACTTTTGCATTATATCCCGTTTTTATGAAAAGCAGGCAGAGCAAAGGCTCTGTCCAGCGCTTCCTCAATGGCTGTCTCCCAATTTCCCTGTTCCTCTTCTCCACCCCAGCCGAGACAGAGGAAATATTCCAGCGTTCCTTCGTTGCCGGTAACGCCGCTGTTGGTGACGCCGCGGACAGCATATCCCTCTTCTTGAAAATGGGTACAGAGATCCCGCAGAATTTCCCGATGAATCTCCCGGTCATTGATGGCGCCGGTGCGCCGGATTTCCGCCGACTCCACCTCATAAATAGGTTTTACCAAGCAGACGGCTGTGCCCCTTTCTCCCAGAATCTCCCGGCAGAGGGGCAGCGCTTTTTTCAAGGATAAATAGGATAAATCCAAGCTGATAATCTCCGGTCTGGGATCCAGCGTCGTCAGCACTGAGTCAGCCAGATTGGTCCGTTCCATATTTACCACCCGGGGCTCGATCAGCAGCTTTCCCGCCAACTGGCCGAAACCCACATCCACGGCATAGACCTGTTTCACCCCTTGCTGCAGCCAGCAGTCAGTAAAGCCGCCGGTAGAAGCGCCACAGTCCAAGGCTATCATCCCTTCCGCGTGGATGCCGAAATCCCGCAGGGCTCCCTCCAGCTTCAGGCCGCCCTTGTTGACATATCGCTTTTTATAATACTCCTTAACCCGGATCACCCCATCCTGCCGGATGCGCTCCTTGACGCTGGACAGGGGCACATTGTCCACCAACACCCGGCGGGTCATCACCCAAGCCTGGGCTTCCTTCTCGCTGTCGAACCAGCCCTCTTCCAGCAGGCGGTCCAGAGCGCAGCATTTTGCCGTCTTCATGCTTCCTCCCCTTCCTGCAAAGCGGCAAATGCCTCATCCACCACCCGCTGCACCGCCTTCTCGGACAAATCTCCTCCCGGACCGGTCATCCCGCCGCAAAGAAGAAACTCCACGTTACCGTTATTGCCCCGGATGGGAGAATAGGTGACACCTTCAAAATAAATCTCCTGTTCCCGTAGTTCCTCCGCCAAAACAGCAATCGCTTTCGCAATTTGGGAGATATCCGCAATATTGCCGTTCTTCTTGACGTATTCCTTTTTTAGCTCAAACTGGGGCTTGAACAGCAGCAAAAAACGTCCTTCCGGTTTCAGCAGCCGGCAGACCTGCGGCAGAATCTTACCGGAGGATATGAAGGATACATCCACCGTCAGCAAATCGCAAGATTCCGGCACCTTGGTTTCATCCAAATATCGGGCATTCACCCGCTCCAGAGGCACTACCCGGGAATCGCTGCGCAGCTTCCAGTTTAAGATGCCGTAAGCTACGTCTACCGCGTATACCTTGGCCGCTCCATGCTGCAGCAGACAATCAGTGAAACCACCCTCCGACGCCCCAACGTCCAGACAGAGCTTGTCCTGGGCCGATACCTGAAAAAAGGCCAGCGCCTTTTCCAGTTTATATCCCGACCGGGTGGCATACTTCTTCTTTTCATATTTCACCCGCACCCGGTCGCCGTCCTTCAAAATATGGTGCCTTTCCAAACACACCTCGTCATTCACCAATGCCTTGCCCGCCATAATGATGCCATTGGCCTCCGCCGGAGCGAAGCCCTCTTCCCGGCAGAGATACTCTTCCAAATCCATTTGCTTCATCCCGTCTCTTACATAATAAAGACATTTTAGCATAGTGCGGCGGGAAATACAATCAAAGACAGCAAAAGAAAGCCTCTTCCGAATATATCCGGAAGAGACTTTCTTTTCAAACTAATGATGGCAATGGCCCGAGTTGGGACAGTTTTCACAACCGCATCCGCAGCTGCTCTTTCCTTTTTTCTTATCCCGGATCAATTTTACTGCAATCAAGACCACCAGGGCCAGAATTGCCAGTCCGATCAGAATAGTTGCCAGATTTTCCGATAAAAATGCCAGCATGCCGTTTCGCTCCTTTCAGAGAATCACACGCGCACGTTTGTGTTCAGGGTGTTGCCATCCTTATATGGCCGGATACTCAGGAAGAGAACGATCGCCACCAACAGGAAGGCCACCACAGTGAACACGCCGAAACCGCCGCCGGTAAAGAGAGTACCCAGTTGATAAATGCACAGGGCAACTGCATAAGCAAATACGCATTGATACCCAATGGCGAACCAGGTCCATTTTGCGCTGTTCATCTCTCGTTTGATGGCGCCGATGGCCGCAAAGCAGGGAGCGCACAGGAGGTTGAACACCAGGAAGGAATAGGCGGATAATGCCGTGAATTCCTGCCGCATATTGGCCCAAATCTGCCAGCCGTTTTCCGCCACTTCTTCCATGCCGCTGTAGAGAACGCCAAAGGTGCCCACCACGTTTTCTTTGGCAATCAGACCAGTGATAGCCGCCACAGCCGCCTTCCAGTCGCCCCAGCCCAAAGGCGCAAAGATCCAGGCCAGGCCGTTGCCGACCGCCGCCAGCAGGCTGTCGTTCATCTCCACCATACCGAAACCGCCGTCCTTGAAACCGAAGCTGGAGGTAAACCAAACCAGAATGGTGGCAAGGAGAATAACCGTTCCCGCTTTTTTGATAAAAGACCAGCCGCGTTCCCACATGCTGCGCAGTACGTTGCCCACTGTGGGCAGATGGTAAGCGGGCAGCTCCATCACAAAGGGAGCCGGATCACCCGCGAACATTTTGGTTTTCTTCAGAATAATGCCTGAAACGATAATGGCCGCCACGCCGACGAAATAAGCGCTGGGCGCCACCCACCAGGCGCCACCGAACAGTGCGCCGGCAATCAGCGCAATAATGGGCAGCTTCGCTCCGCATGGAATGAAGGTGGTGGTCATAATCGTCATCCGGCGATCCCGCTCGTTTTCAATGGTGCGGGAAGCCATGATGCCGGGCACGCCGCAGCCTGTGCCGATCAGCATGGGGATAAAGGATTTGCCTGAAAGCCCGAACTTCCGGAAAATCCGGTCCATGATGAAGGCGATACGAGCCATATAACCACAGGCCTCCAAGAAAGCCAGAAACAGGAAAAGGATCAGCATCTGCGGTACGAAGCCCAGCACCGCGCCGACGCCGGCCACAATGCCGTCGAGAATCAATCCCTGCAGCCAATCAGCGCATTTGACAGCTGTTAAAGCATCTTCCAACAACACCGGGATGCCGGGTACCCAAACGCCGTAATCCGCCGGATCCGGCTCTGCCGCCGCTACAGCGGTGTGAAAATCTGCCGCTGCCACAGCCAGGGTTTCCTCCACATTGCCCTCATCGTCATACAACGTAGCTGTGGCGGTAATCCCCGCAGCGGTCGCCTGTTCCTCAAACGCCTGAATAACCGCTGAATCCGGTTCATCCGCTTCCAGCGTCTCCTGCAGCGGACCCACATCTATTCCTGCCTCTTCCGCAGCCGCTATATATGCCTCCACTTTGGTGCTTTCCACAGCATAGACATCCGCATCTTCGCCATAGGCTTTTGAACCAATCCCCAGCAAATGCCATCCGTCACCGAACACACCGTCGTTGGCCCAGTCGGTGGCGATTGTTCCCACTGTGGTGACCGATACAAAGTATACGATGAACATCACCACGGCAAAGATCGGCAGCGCCAGCCAGCGATTGGTCACCACCCGGTCAATTTTATCGGATACCGTCAGCTTTTGTTTGTTTTTCCGGGTGCAGCATTGCCGGATCACGGAGGATATGTAGGTGTATCGCTCGTTGGTGATGATGCTCTCGCTGTCGTCATCCAATTCTTCTTCCGCGGCTTTCACCACCATCTCCACATCCGGAAGTCCCGGATGCTGCTCCCGGATCTTTTCGTCGCGTTCGAACAGCTTAACGGCAAAAAATCGCTTCTGCTCTTCCGGTACATCCGTCAGCCGTTCTTCAATGGCCGACAGCGCCTCTTCTACTCGGTCGCCGAATCGGTGGACCGGGGGATTCTGTGTTTTCTTCTGAGCCAGCTTCACCGCCCTGTCGGCAGCTTCCGTAATACCGGTGCCCTTTAACGCAGAGATTTCCACCACCTCGCAGCCCAAGGCTTTCTTCAGCCCGTCCGCATGAATATCATCTCCGCTTTTCTTCACCACGTCCATCATATTGACGGCCATCAGCACCGGAATCCCCAGTTCCATCAATTGGGTGGTTAAATAGAGATTGCGCTCCAGGTTGGTTCCATCCACGATGTTGAGAATGGCGTCCGGTCGCTCTGCTAATAGATAATTCCGAGCTACCACCTCTTCCAAGGTGTAGGGAGAAAGGGAATAAATACCCGGCAGATCGGTGATAATCACATCTTTATGTCCCCGGAGTTTACCCTCCTTCTTTTCCACCGTAACTCCCGGCCAGTTTCCCACAAACTGGTTGGAGCCGGTCAGGGCGTTGAACAGGGTGGTTTTGCCGCTGTTGGGATTGCCGGCTAAAGCAATTTTTATGGACATGCTGCTCTCCTCCTTTGGTTAGTTTTCGCTAACCTTCGCCTAAAAATTATTGTACCTCGATCATTTCGGCGTCCGCTTTGCGGATAGACAGTTCATAACCGCGCACCGTCACTTCCACCGGATCGCCCAAAGGCGCCACCTTGCGGACATATACCAGTATCCCTTTGGTAATCCCCATGTCCATGATCCGCCGCTTGACAGCCCCCTCTCCATGAAGCTTGACCACCTGAACCGTCTGTCCTACCTTTGCCTCTTTCAGCGTACGCATTGCCGCCACTCCTTTCGGTCAAATCCAGATCCGGTTTGCCATTTCTTTACTGATAGCCACCCGAGATTCTTTCACATTAACAATTACATTGCCGCCGATTTCCGTCACAACGGTAACATCACCGCCGACAACAAAACCCAAATTTTCGAGGAAACGTCTGGTATCCTCCCTGCCCCCTACCTTTTTGATGCGATTGATCTCTCCTGTTCTCGCCATTGTTAAGGGCATATCTTTCACTCCTTTTAAAGTTAGCCTTTTCTAACCATATATATGTTAGCACAAGCTAACCTCGGTGTCAAGAAGATTTTTCCTGTCAAAGTCAGTTTTTAGCGCCCATTGCAATTTATTCTTCATTTGTGATATAATAAGCAAGATTCAACATCCGATAAATCAGTAAAATTGATTATAAGAATCTGCGTTGCTGATCATGTTAAAATAAACTTGGAGGTCGGCTGTTTTGAAAATCCAAGAATCCGCTGAAAATTATCTGGAAACCATTCTGATTCTGCAGCACAAAAAAGGAAGTGTTCGCTCCATTGACATTGTCAATGAATTAGACTATGCCAAACCCAGCGTCAGCGTTGCCATGAAGAATCTGCGGGAAAACGGATATATTTTGATGGATGCCTCCGGCTTCATCACCCTGACGGAAAAAGGTCGCGTCATTGCGGATACCATGTATGAACGCCATACCATGATTTCGGATTGGCTTGTCACGCTGGGCGTAAACCGGGAAACGGCAGTAGAGGACGCCTGCCGGATTGAGCATGTTATCAGTGCGGAAAGCTTTGAGGCCATCAAACGCCATGTTCTCCAGGCAATTAAGTAATCTCCCTTATATCCTCCATAATTAAAGAGCCATCTGAGGGCCGTCGATCACGGTCCTGCGGATGGCTCTTTTTATCATGATTTTATAGGCTCTAAACTTCAGCGTACCCGCCTTCGGACAAGTTTTTCCATTTATCGCTTACAGCGCTTCCGCCTCCGCCAGCCATAAGGCGGCGCTGGCATCGGAGGGCATTCTCCAATCTCCCCTGGGGGAGAGAGACACGCTGCCTACCCGGGGACCATCCGGCAAACAGGAGCGTTTGAACTGCTGAGAGAAAAATCGACGGAGAAATGTCGTAAGCCACTTTTTGATCTCTTCATCGGTAAACCGCCCGGCAAAAGCCAGCCGAGCCAGCCGAGCGATCTTCGCCGGTGCGTACCCGAACCGCAGCATATAATACAGAAAGAAATCGTGCAGCTCATAGGGGCCGACAATCTGCTCGGTTTTTTGCGCGATAACACCGTTTTCCGGCGGCAATAGCTCCGGGCTGACCGGTGTATCCAGAATATCCAGCAGCGCCTCCCGCACCGCACTGCCGCAGCGGTTGGCTTCATAAGCCACCAGATGGCGCACTAGGGTTTTGGGGACCGATGCGTTGACTCCATACATGGACATGTGATCCCCATTATAAGTGGCCCAGCCCAGCGCCAGCTCCGAAAGATCCCCGGTGCCTACCACCAGACCGCCGCAGCGGTTGGCTATATCCATCAGCACCTGGGTCCGCTCCCGGGCCTGGGCGTTTTCATAGGTGACATCCTGCTCTCCCTGATGGCCGATATCCGCCAGATGCCTGGTCACCGCAGCAGAAATATCGATTTCCCGCAGATCAGCGCCGCACGCGCCTGCAAGAATTTTCGCGTTGTTCAGCGTTCGGCCGGTAGTCCCGTAGCAGGGCATAGTCACCGCTCGAATCTCCCGCCGCGGCCGTTCCAGCAGATCATAGGCGCGTACAGTCACCAGAAGCGCTAGGGCGGAATCCAGTCCGCCAGACAATCCTAAAACGGCTGCGGAACCGGTATGCCGCAGCCGGGATGCCAACCCCGCCGTCTGGATGCGGAGAATCTCCTCACACCGCTGGGATTGCTCCGCCGTGTCCGCAGGCACAAAAGGCAGGGATGAAATCCGGCGAGTCAGCTGCAGCTCACGCACTGGCAGATCAAAGAATATCTGGGTATAACCATCGCCGGAGCCGGCAAAGGTATTCATGCGCCGCCGGTCGTAGGTCAGTCTGGAGAGATCCACCTCTGTAGCGGCTCTTTCCCCTGAGAAGGGCTGGCTTTCCGCTAGCACCACGCCGTTTTCCGCAATGAGATTGTGGCCGGAAAACACCAGATCGGTGGAGGATTCCCCCTCCCCTGCATCAGCGTATACATACGCACAGCATAGCCGTGCCGATTGAGAAGCCACCAACTGACGACGATAAGCCGCCTTACCAATGCTTTCATCGCTGGCGGACAGATTGGCGATCAGCGTGGCACCGGCCGCTGCTAGACCTGCCGAAGGTGGAGAAGCCACCCACAGATCCTCACAGATTTCCACTCCCAGCCGAAATTCCGGCATGGACCGGCAGGCAAAAATCTGCTGTCTGTCCATCACCGTCTGCTGACCGGCATACGTCACCGTCAAGGGAGATTGCGGCGCTGGGGTGAAGTGGCGCGCCTCATAGAACTCCGCATAGGCCGGCAGATGGGTTTTGGGCACCAGCCCCAGCAAATTCCCGCGCTGGCAGACAGCGGCGCAGTTGTACAGGCCGGATCCCACCGAGACGGGCAGGCCGATCAGCAGAACCGCTTCTTTTCCTACTGTGGCCGCCAAAATCCGGCGCAAAGCGGATTCCGCGGCGGTCAGCAGCGGAGTGCTGAGGAACAGATCGCCGCAGGTATAGCCGGTGAGACACAGCTCAGGAAACACCAGCAGAGCCGTGTCCTCCGGCGCGGCATCCACACAGGCCAGTATCTGATCCGCATTGTAAAAGCAATCCGCCGTGCGGATCACCGGCGTCGCGGCGACGACACGCAAAAATCCATGAATCATGGGGCCTTCTTCCTTTCCAGAAAACCATCATAAAGTTTATCCAAGCAATACACGGCGGAAGAAATAGGGCACTGCCCGCAGCTTTTTCCGCACACTGTTTTCCAGCTGTTCATGAGCAGCCGCCATTCGTCTAATATCCTCATCCTCGGGCAGCCGTTCGCCATATTTCCAATCCATCACGATACCGAAAGCCTGCCGTACCGCCTCATCGGGAATCGTATCATCCCCCGCCATCCGGGTGACAAATCGTACCAGCGTTTCCCCTGCCTGTGGCACATACCCCAGCAAAGCCAGCTGGTGCAGCATATCCATATAGTAATGAGCGGCTCGGGCGGCATTATCCCTAAACCGGCGGCAGACCCATTCCAGCTGGTACCTGGTCAGATGCCGATGCACCCGCCAGATCAGCAGTAGGATCAGCAGAATCACCGCCGTCAACAAAATCATCAGAGGAATCAGCCAGGGCGGAATCTCCCGCTTGCCGATGGGCGGCTCGGTGGAGGTGGTGGTGGCAGTGCTTTCCCCGCCGCTTTCATCCTGAGAAACCGTAGCGGAGGGAGCCGGCGAGGTGTTATCGCCGCCGGGCTCGGTTACCGGCGGATTTACCGGCGATGTGCCCCACGGATTGCTGGAATCACCGCCGGGAGAAGGATCACCGGGTACCGGCTCTCCGGAAGGTGCCAAGTAGGAAGAACCGGCTGTAGGATCAAAGGCAATCCAGCCGATACCATAGAAATAGCATTCCACCCAGGCGTGAGCATTTTTCTGCAGCGCCACCCAATCGCCGTTTTCATCCCTGTACTGCAAGCCATAGCCGGAAACCAACCGGGCGGGAATTCCCAGCGTCCGTGCCATAACGGTCATAGCACTGGCGAAATAGGTACAATAGCCCTGCTTGGTCTCCAGAAAATAGTCCACAAAATCTCGATTACGGGGCACACTGCCGGGGGTCAGGGTATACCGGAATCCTCCGTTCTGCAGATATTCCTGGAGCAAAACCGCTTGCCGGTAGGGAGAACTTTCTTCTCCCACCACGCGGTACGCCGTTGCTTTTACATTTTCCGGCAATCGAGGCAAGGCAGTGTAGGTTTTGTAAAATTCATCATAATAGAGGTCGTTGTTTTCCACCGATCTTTCCAGATAAGACATTCTGGTATCGAATTGATAGTTATTATCCATCGTGCGCTGCATATCCAGCGCTGTGAAACGATAGGAATCATAAGAGTAGAGCATGGTCTCCGCGAAAAGCTCTCCCCGCTCGTTATACAGCAAGGACTGGTTATTGGCAGTTTGTATAGTCTGCAGGCTGCCCAGCGTGAACAGGCTGGAGGTTCGCTGAAGCATCACCACTTCGACAGAGCGTGTGGGAAAGATCATGTTGAGCCACTCTACAGTTTGAGAGTCTTCCTGCTGAAGATACCAGCCGAATGCTTTTTCCGCTCGGTTCCGGTCACCCGCGTTCCATGTGTAGGCGGGAATATCGGATGCAGTCCAGCCTGACCCGGTATAACCGTCGTAAATATTGCTTTTCATCAGCCTAGGTTCGTCCAGCTTCACCCGCATCACCGGCGTATTATCGCCGAGAACAATGTCGCCGCCCAGCCGATCCATATTCGGCTGCAGGCCGATGGAATGCAGATTGGAAGGAATGATATTTTCCAGTATATTGCCGCTTGGATCCCGGATGGGCCGCAGCTGAGCATCTTCCCCCAGCACTTTCCAGCCGGTTGTATCGGCCGGGAGCAGGACAGCGGCCAGCATACAGCAGACACAGCACACTGCCAGCGCCGCCGCCTGCAGTTTATAACGGGAGGCCAATATCTTGACTCCCATATCCACCAGCGGAAAATAGTTGCGGGCAATCAGCGGAAGCAAGCCGATGAGCACCAACAAAATGGCAGGAAACATCCGTCCCGTAAAACCGAAAGAGGCTACGATGGCAAAATACATAGCGGAAGCGATGCCGATGATCCATACCGACCGGACCAGCCGCACGCAGAAGTACAGCAGCGCCACAATGCCCAAATGAACCAGAAACTGGACCAGCGCGATATTCCCCGCCGTATTGTAGGGGGATCGGGAAGGAAAGAGCCTGCTCCACCACTCCAGCAATCCCAATACCCAGCTGAACAGATTCCCTATGGAACCGGTGATAAGACTAAAGAATAGGATCAGCAGCAATATTCCGCCGATCACCGCCGGCAGCAGCCAAATCCGGCGGGTCAGCAGAATAAAAACAGCGGTCAGCAAAATCGCGTGAAAAATCATGACAGGAACGGAGCAATGAAATCGGAAAAGCTGGTCAAAAGAAATCATAATGCCCACAGCCATCAGAATACAGCTGACGGCGTCCAGCCCCGTGTCCCTCATAACCTGCAGAAAAGCACTGTAGAAGCGGCCGTTTTGCTCCTCACCACGGTCGACGGATGTCATAAGCATTCCCCCAATCTGGCGGCGATATCATCCGGGCTGAAAATACTCACCAACTGAACGTCGATATCCTGGGCATGTCTAGCCAGCTCCTGCACTGCAGCGTCCGGCGGCACAATGCAGGTGACCCGAATTTTTTTCGCCGTCAGCGGCCGCAAGGCCTCCAGCAAATCATGAGATAAGCGATAGGTCAGCACATGCAGCGCCCGAATGGAGGCCATACTCCGGGCTGCTGGGGCATCCAACTCAAAATATCCTGGCACAACCGCGAAATTCAACTCCGCCAGCAACGTATGCATAGCAGGGAAATCCTCCAGATGGTGGACGATGCAGGATGTTTCCGCCCTGGGACAGAGGAGCTGTACTGGCTGACCATGAATCACATAATAATAGGATAAAGAGGCGGCGCATTCCGTCATCATATCCGCACAGCCCGCGGGATGGGCCTGAGAGGGTAAACCGGTATCCAGCAGCAGCAACGTCAGCTGCTGGGTTGCCAGCTCATACTGCCTAGTGTAAATCTCCCGGGTGCGGATGGTCTGAATCCAATGAATGCGTTTAAGAGAATCCCCGTCCCGATACTGACGGGTACCGGCAAAGCTTTCGCCGTGATCCGCTGTGACAAAAGAGGATTCGTTGTAATCATTGCTTACCACCGGTGGAGCCGGTTCCCCGGACAGATTCACCACCGCAGGGTAAACCGTCATCGTCAAGTTCTGCTTTGTAATACCGCGGCAGGTGAACAAGGGCAAAGCGAAGAAGCCGAAAATATCCTGGATACGCAGTTTCTCCAATCCCATGGGCCAGACGCCGCGATGGGGGCAGTCAATATCCAAAGTGATCGTTTTTCCCCGTCTCCCCGGCCGGATGGCGCATCTTGCATGCAACAGCCGGCGTTTCTGCGGCTTAGGCGGCGTCTCTTCCGGCAGCCGGACAACCAGTGCCGCCAAGACAGGAAGCACCGTTATCCCGGTGAAGGTTAGGCGCAGCATCGCCTTATCCTCGCGGGTCACTCCAGCTGTCAGCAGCTCCTGCCTGCAGGACAACAAAGCCGCCCCCAGCAAAGAGGACAGCAAAGCTGTCAACAGCAGAATGCCGAAACAGAAAACCACCAGAAATATTTCGCGGTAGCCGGTCGCCAGTCCGGCAAGCAGCAACAGCGCAAAGGAGATGAGGAAGGATATACCCCGCCGGGTCATCGGACCGCCGGGACGGGAATGGTGCGCAGAATCGCGTCGATAACGCTTTCCGGCGTCTGCCGGCGCACCGCCGCATGACTGCGCATGATCAAGCGATGGCAGAGCACCGGGAACGCCATGCGCTGCACATCGTCCGGCAGCACATAGGTGCGCCCGTACAACAGGGCACAGCCTCGGGCAGCCTGCATCAGCGCGATGGAACCCCGGGGGCTGACCCCCATCAGCACCTCGCCCAGAGAACGCGTGGCTTCCACAATGGACGTGATATAATCCATCAGCGGTGCGGCGCAGAAAATACTGTCCACCATCCGCTGCAGCTCCAATACATCGGCGGCGGAAGCCACCGGCTGCAGCTTCAAGGCGCTGTGCCGGGTACGGTGATTCTGCAGAATCCGCATTTCTTCCTCATGGGAAGGATATCCCATGGAGATCCGCATAAAAAATCGATCCAGCTGGGCCTCCGGCAGTGGATAAGTCCCCGCCATTTCCACCGGATTCTGGGTAGCCAGCACCATAAAAGGCGAAGGCGCCGGATAGGTGTGTCCATCGATGGTCACCTGATTCTCCTGCATCACTTCTAACAGGGCCGATTGGGTCTTGGGGCTGGTACGGTTGATTTCGTCCGCCAGCACAATCTGATTCATGATGCTGCCCTGATGCAGCTCCTGTTCGCCGGTTTTCAAGTTAAACATGGTGAAACCGGTAATGTCAGAGGGCAGCACATCGGGGGTGAACTGGATACGGCGGAAGGTGCACCCCAAAGAAGAAGCCAGCGCCGCCGCCAGAGTGGTCTTACCCAAACCGGGCATATCCTCAATTAAAACGTGTCCGGAACACACCATGGAGATCAGCAGCAGGTCGATCACATTGTCCTTGCCGATAATCACCTGCCGGATATTGTTGCGTATACCGGATAGAGTCTGCTGTGCGTCCATTTTTCATTCCTCCCAGGGAACAGCCGAAGCCCCTCTTCCCCTCATTTTTTATTTCAGTCGCATGGGAATGCCGCAGGCCAAAAAATACACCTCGTCCGCCCGGGCGGCCAGCCGCTGATTCATCCGCCCCAGAATGTCGGTAAATATCCGTCCCATCCGATAGGGCGATACTAAGCTCAGTCCCACCTCATTGGTCACCAGCACCGCCTGCCGATTTTGTCGCCCCAGAGCATCGATCAGCCGGTCAAACTCCCGGGCAATATCCGCTTCAATCTCCTCCACTCGGGCCGTGGACACCTTGTCATAGTCTGATTCCGCGTCCAGCATCAGATTGGTGACCATATTGCCCACACAATCCAGGAAAACATCCCCCTGGAGATGGTCTTCCAGTACCCGGTCCAAATCCCTAGTGGCCTCCGCCGTAATCCAGTGATCCGGCCTTGACTGCTGATGAAGCTGGATTCTCCTCTCCATTTCACTGTCCAAGCAGCGAGCGGTGGCAATATACAAAACCTGCCGGCTTTCGGCAAGCCGGCTTTCGGCAAACCGGCTTTTGCCGCTACGCACTCCGCCGGTTACCAGTGTTATGTGGGACATGATATCAACACCTCTCCAGATTGCGAACCAATCGTCATGCCGCAGAGCCCAACCGATTTCTTCCCGGCAAACGCTGGGGTACAGCCCAATATAACAGCTGTAGTAAAATAGAAGCGACTGTGTCCATTATATCGTCTGCCGCCCTGCTTGTCCATATTTTTTCCATAAATGACAAAACTGTTAACACCTTTCAATCGGTTGTTTCCCGACGAAAATTATGGTATAATAACCTCCCGGCGTAAGCCGAAGCCTTGCGAAGCAAGCCTTCGGACGCCTGAGAGAACATTGAACCACTCCGAAACGGTCAAGCCGTTTTGGACTAAGGAAGGCTCCGCACTTCGTGCGTCGCTTTGTGGTATAATGGACACAGCCCTAAAAGGGAGGATATCTTATTTTTCGGCTGTGTCTTAGCGTTTGCGGACGGGCTTTTATCTCAAGGCAAAGTGCATCAAGCAGAAAGGGCGATGACAGATGAGCGGCTTCGCGGGTATCCGGCCTGAAGCAATGTGGCTGCTGGCGGAAAACCGTTTCCATGACAGCCGGGAATTTTACGAGGAACACAAAGCGCAGCTGAAGGAGCAGATAGTGGAACCCCTGCGGCAGCTTGTGGAAGACCTGGCTCCAACAGCGCTGAAGATTGATCCCCAGATCATCTCCAACCCCATGCAGAACAGCTGTGTCAGCCGGATTCGGCGGGACAATCGGTATACCAAGGACAAATCCCTCTATCGGGAAAATATGTGGATTGTGCTGATGCGAGACAAAAAATCTTGGGATGCTTTGCCCGCCTTTTTCGCGGATTTTTCACCCCGTGGTACCAGCTATGGTATGGGAATATATCATGAATCTCCCCGACTGATGCAGATTCTCCGCCGCCATCTGGATGAGGATCCCACACCTTTTCGCCAAGCGCTGCGCAAAGCGGAAAAAGCGGGATTCGCCGTAAACGGGGACCGTTATGCCCGCCTCAAAAAGGCGGGGCTGCCGGCTGACATCGATAGTCTTTACAATAGAAAGTGGTGGGATTTCACCAAAACCGAGCCGAATCCCGCTTTTTATGCCGACGGCTCCCTGACAGAGGCTCTGCGGGAATCCATCAAAACCCTGGCTCCTTTGTATCGCCTGATGGTGCGGGCCATGGAGGAAGAGTTGGAAACCCGGGAGCGAGAGGAGCCGGAACCCTCCCCTGCCTGGAATCCGTATGTCCTGCGATAATCGCAACTGAGTAAAAGTGGGATAAATCGAACAAATTTATCCCATTTATTATTTTGTGCGCCTCCTTTGTAATTCGGATGACCTCTTCTCTATTGAAGCATTCGTTATAGTTTCCGGTCATACGCTTCTGCCAGAGCCCGCGCGGCAAAATCCGCCGCGTTATTCAGTTCCTGCTCATCAGGCTGGGAAAGCGCTTCATCGAAGTTTCGTACATCAACCTGTAGCTTACGGTCGTCCGGATGGCTTCGAAGCATGGAAACATATCTTTCCCGCACCGATATCGGCATTTTCCCCAGACTGAAGAACGTCTCATCCAGCAGCCTGCAATCTTTCGGCAGCAACGCGCCGATTCGTTCATACAGAGCGTGAATATAGCTGGTGTCTGCGCCGAATCCCGCTGTACCGAACCGCGCCACTTTTTTATTCCGCAGCCCGGCTAAAAAATGAGCTATAGTAGCTGTACAGCTTCCTTTATCGATCCACGTGCCGACAAAGATCAATTCGGCCTTCTCCACATTTGCAGCTTCCGGCCGGCCGAAAGACAAGATCGTTTCCCCATCGCAGTCCTTTCGAACAGCCTCCGCCACCGTTTCTATATTACCTGTTTGGCCGTCAAACACAATCGCCACTTTCATGTTCATTTCTCTTTCTTCCTTAGTATACCTGGTACTATTCGAACTGATCAGTTCGACGTTGGTGCTTTCTTTATCACAAAAAGGACCGGCCGCTAAAGCGGCCGGTCTTTGTCCAGTATTCATCTCATTAACGGATCACTCGATTGGTAACTTCCGCTGTTTCTTTTTCCTTCTCTTTGCGGCTTTTCACCAAAAGTAGGAAGAAGAATACCAGCACAGCGGCAGAGGCCACTGCAATAAGAAGTGCCATCATGGCCGGAAAACTGCTGTCTCCGGTATCCGGTCCATCAATGGGAGGAGGATCATCCGGAATTTCTTCATCACTGGAGGGCGGCGTCAGCGGCGTCGTATCATCCGGAATATCCTCAGGCGGAGTGGCATCGCATACCAGAATCCATTTTACCAGGGAAAAGGTATCCTGATACTCGTTTCCTAAACTGGTGGGCACCTGCACATGAAATGTGAGGTTGGCCGTCGCACCGTAAGAAAGGCGTCCGATGACAATACCGTGCTCGGTATTGGGATACCGGGCGGTAAGTCCCGGATTATCGGTGACCGTATCTTTGTGCTGGGGATCGCCGGAGGCTGGCCCTTTATAATAGACCTCCACAGGATTCCCCTGCCGATCCAGTGCCGTGATGGTCATGGGCAGTTCTTTGATCAGCTGTTCCGCATATGTCTTTCCCTCTATTTCCGGTGCATCCGGGTGTTCTTCCAGATATTTGGCATACACGTCTTCGCCAATTTCCGCCTTCAGATACACCACGATATCGTCCTCGCTGTCGTTGACGATATCCATTTCCTTCGTAAAGGAACTCCCGGGCATCAGATTCTTTCCGGCTTCGCCGAAAAAGTCGTTTTCGGAAGTCTGAATCGTCCGAGAACCATCATAGGTGATGGTGATATCCGCCGGGCGTACCTCAGCACTGGCCATAAAGCCGCCCGCCAGCAGCGAGAGGGACAAAAAGAAGACAGCGGCTTTCTGCGGTGTTTTCTTTTTCATTGGGCATCATTTCCTTTACTCAGTAACATGGCTGCAAATAAGTGAAACCTGAAAATTATTCAGCAGCTTCAGCCGCACTCCAACCAACAATCACGTCTTCAGCCGTATCAGGGGTAAAGTAATCGGACTGAATGGCATAGGCAGTGATGTTAATGTCAAAGGTGACATCCTTCATGGTGTTGTCCCAGCTGGTGGGGATGGTCAGGCCGGTGAATAGGGTGATAGGATCCGCATCGGCAGCCAAGATTTCCTGATAGTAGTAGTAGCCGTCCTCGCCTTTAACCCAGTTCTCAGAAATTTCCAACGCTGCTTCCACTTCGGCCGCACGATCGGCGGTGAAGTTCTCGTTCTCGCTGACGATTTCGATCTTGGCGCGGATGTAAGCGTCATTATTGCCCACATTCTCAATGGTGGGATCCTTCACGATGGGCTGACCAGGCAGCACATCGGCGATAGTGTTATTCTCATGCGCCGCGCTGAAGATCGGCTCGGTCAGGGTGATGCGAACATTGCCCATGGTCACCACATTGGTGACTTCTTTGGAATCGGTGAACCAAGCCAGAGTCGCGCCGATGGCAATCAGCGCCACCAAAGTTACAGCAGTGACAATCACCGTCAGTTTTTTCTTCATCGTCATTATATGATCCTCCTGTTATCCCATTGTCGGTTTTCTTACCAGCCGAAGGCGGTGGCAAAAGCGGTCTGAACGTTGGCAGCCTCGGTACCTTCCGCCTGGACCAGATAAGCGGTGACGTTCAGATTAAAGCCTTTGATCGCGGAAGCATTGTCCACATCTTTAATTGTCACGGTGTTGAACAAGGTGGTGGTCTCACCGCCGTTGGCCGCTACAATCGTTTTATAGTAGTAGGTAAGGCCGTCGGCACTGGCAGTCCAATCGGTGGTATTAAAATCGATTTCTGCAAACTTGGCGATTTCCGCCAGCGCTTCTGCGCCGGTCTTGCCGTCACAGCTGACATCCAGCTTCACGGCGATCCAAGCGGCGTCGGTAGCGGAGGTGTTTTTCACCTGGGGATCCTTGGGAATCACACGGCCGGGAACTACGTTCAGGGCCAAATCTTTTCCCAATTTTTCCGGCTGGGGATCAACCTGGGTACCATCATAATCCAGACCATCGAACAGGTCTTCTTTAATCTGACCGGTAAGACCAGCGGTGGCGGTAAAGACATTTTCTTTGGTCGCAGTCTTGTCTTTCAGCAGGGCAAAGGTGGAACCGATGGAGATCGCAGCGACAGAAACGACGACCAGTGCGCCGGCCAGTAAACCTTTTTTATTCATGAAAGTGATCCTCCTCAAATGTTAGGTATGGATAATTTCTACTCCGGGAATACGTGAGTCTGATTTCTTAGTTGGCAGCGATCAGAGCATCCAGTTCGGTCTGGGCAGCAGCGAGATCAGCCACACCCTCAGCCTGCACGGCATAAGCAGTGATCTTGATATCGAAAGCAAATACTTCTTCCAGTTCTTCATTAATCGTTACGGTATCGAACAGAGCTGTTTGGGTCTCCGCATCAACTGCCAGGGGCACATTGTAATAGAAAATCGTCTTATTGCTGCCGGCTTTTTCAGTCCAGTTAGTGGCATCAAAATTGATGTCAGCCTGAGCAGCGATGTCCGCAAAAGCAGCAGCGGCACCTTCTTTTAGGTATTCCAGTTCAATGGCAACCCAAGCGTCATGATTGCCGGTATTCTTCACAGTAGGATCCTTGGGGATCTCACGACCGGGCACAATGTCCGCAGCCAGGTTGATACCGAGAGCGGGATCATCCGGATTTTCAGCCTCAGCAGCACCAAAATCGATGCCATCCCATGCCGGCTCTTTCAGGTCAATGTCGATACCCTTCTGGGAAACAGTGAAACGGTTGGTAACAGTGTTGGTCTTATCACTCAGCAGAGCCAGGGTAGCACCGATAGCCACGACGGCCACCAGGCACAGGGACAGGACAACGGCGAGAACACTCTTCTTTTTCATGTAATTTTTCCTCCACATTCTATATTTTGAACTTAACCTTGACGATTTTCATCGGCGGCGGCTTCTTCATCGGAAGTGCTTTCCTCCGCCTTAGTGACTGCAGCTGCCTTATCCGTCTTTTTGGTAAACAGATCGGGCAGAAAAACCAGGAGTATGATTGCCAGCACAACGGCGGCGGCTATCAGCTTACCGCTCAGTGTTGTCTGAATGGAATTGGAAATGTAACCTACAAGGGGAAGAGAGATTTTTGCCGGTCTGCCCAACAGTCGGCTGAAAGCAATTTCTCCGTCCGTCACGTTGTTAGCGTCCCCCTGGGTGACAAACACCTGTTTATCTGTATCAATGGACATCACGCGATGGGTGGTGGGATAACCCATGCCGGGGGTAGAGTAGGTGATAACATCCTTCACCTGAATTTCCTCCGGCTCCACCTCCTTGACGAAGATCACGCTGCCCACATGATAAGTGGGTTCCATACTGCCCGTCAGCACTGCCGTAGGCCGGTAGCCGAAAAGATGGGGAACCAGAAGCACGCCTGCGATCAGCAGCATCAGCACAATCAAAACAGTAGAAAGGATATTGCAAACTTTTCTAATCAAGGAGGACCCTCCCGCTTATCATTCTTGCAGTTCCCGTCTGCCGCTCGGAAGATCCTTGGCGGTTTTACCCCAAGCATCGGCCGCCGCATTGCCCTCCGATTGAATGGTGTCGGTGATGACCTCCACTTGTAAAGCATTCCAGAACTCTTCACTAACGTCGGTTCCTTCGGTGGGTTTCACCGCTTCCAGCAGCAATGCCGTCGAATCGCCGGCGGGAACATCAGTACGATGATAGAAATAATTGGCAGACTCATCATAGAACCAGTAGGTTTCCCAATTTGCTGCCAGCTGCAGGGTAACATCCCCCATCACCAGCTTGGTTGAATCGGCAGGATCGAAAAACGGCTTGTTGCCGAAGTTCACATCACCCGCCGCAGCAGTATCACCGGCCTGTTTCCAACCCGGAATCAGCATCACGCGAACGAAAAGCGAAATATCGCCGGTATTTTGGATTTTCACCTGCTTTGCAGCAATACCATTCTCGACGGGAATATCGTTGCTGGAATCCGGTGTACCGCTGCTGTTTTCCTCAATATCCACGGAGGGATTGGCTGTGGTAAAGACGTTCTGCTTCTCATTGGTCTTGCTGTAAAGCGCCGCTAGGGTTGCGCCGCCGACTACCAGGCAGATCAGCAGGAGTGCAGATGCCAGCAGTGCCAGTATCTTTTTCGTTTTCATCCTAACACTACTGCTCAGTAAACACATTGACTACGCCGTCCGTGGCGCCGTACCAGTTGTCCTTAACCTTCTTATTGGTGAAAGCCGCGGATATAGCGGTGTCGGTATAACCGTTCTCCATTCCCAGCGTACCCTGGGTGCCGGTGCTGCTTACCAGACTATACTTCCAGGACCAATCGGTCTGCTCGGTCACGGTATAGTGACCCTTTTTCAGACCATCGATGGTGATGCCGCCCAACTTGTTTTCACCAGTGTAGATGGTGCGGTAGAAGGTCTCCATCACCGGTCCATTCGCTGTTTCACGCCGCTCAATTTTGAATACAAAGGGGGTTGCGGTATCAACCGGCGTGTCGCTCGTCAGGGTTTTGTTGATGGTTAAACTTCCGGTCATGAATCGCACTGTATAGGTGCCGGTGGCTGTTACCGGATCTTCATTGTAGTAACCATCCGTATTTGAAAGTGACTTGGCGGTCGGTATATCCATGGCCATGGAGGCTGTCAGCGTATAAACCAGAGGATCAGTGGTCCGCGATACATAATTCTCCGGCAGCTTTCCATCAATCACTCCGGGACCAGCTGTCCAAGTATAGGTGATATTGTTTAAACCGCTTAAGCCGCTTACCATATCAGCCTGAATAGAAGCGTCGTTTGGAACCGCCTCTCCCAAGAAGATACTGCGTTCAGTATCTCCTAAAGGCAACCGCGCTTTCACATTCACTGTGGGCTGATCCGGGAAGGACTTCAGAGAATTGTCGCCAATCACCAGGCCGGACTGGGATTCCACGTTGGTGGAGATATTATTTCCTCCCACAAAGTTATCCTTGGCCCGTACTGTAATGGTACCGATAAAGCCAGGATCCTCCGCCGTACCGTTAAGAGCAGGCACCGTCCAAGTGACTTTATTGCCTTCCACAACAGCACCCGCTGGACTGGTGGAAACAATCTCAAACCGGGGATCCACCACATCCACAATCTGTGTTGTGGCATTCAGCGGAGTGCTGCCTTCAGGTGTAAAAGGCTCTTGAATCGTTTCCGTTCTATAAACGGTTTTGGGCGCAGCACCCGCCGCCTCTTCACCCTCCCAGAAGTAAGTTGTCGTATAGATAGCATCCTGCCGATAGGTCAACTTGCTATGAAGGGGAATAATCCAGAAAATTGTGCCCGTCCGTCCATAATAAGTTTCATCACTATTGGGATCTGGATTGGCGACTTCCTCATAATCCAAGAATCCTTTGCGGACATAGATGGTCCCCGTATACTCTACTATACCTTCACTCGGATCATCATAACTCCAATAACTTCTGCTAACTTCGGATGTGGTCTTGCTGCTCACCCTTTTCATTGCATAATCATCGGGGTTCTGACTAACGGATGCATTGTCGTCTGAACCAGTATAAACCAAATAACTTTGGCCCTCTGTTTCGGCGGAAGGAGTTACAGAGCCCGAAACTTTGTAAATAGTCTTATCGATCCAGATAATTTTAGAAGGAACTTCAGACCAAGCTTTCAGTGTAATATCATAGGTCCGGTCATCCCAACTCTTCACTTTAGCGGTCTTGCTCATACCGTATTTGGTTTGGCTCACCGTTATGTCTACATAGGGAACCTCAAAAATCTGGTATTTTTCTTCATCATTCTGTCGGTAGGTGACCTCTGCCTTAGTATTAGTTGGCACCCTATAGTCTCCGGCCTCCAGGAAGCGATCCTCCCGCGCCTTAATGCGGAAAGTAATGGTAATACTGGCATCATCCTCCGTAGAGGAAATTGCTCCCAGCGGTACGTTTACCGTCCGTCCATCAATAGTGACCTGCTGACCGGAAGGGATTTCCTGTCCGCTCACCGCCACCTCACCGGCTGGAGTCACAATATCAAAATCATCCGTCACGATGTCTCGAACCACCACATTGGAAGCGGCCATGGAATTGACAATAGTCTGTTGAATCAGTTTGAAAATATTGGAAATCTGATTTGCTTGATTGGCACTGAAATAATACTGGATATCTGCTGTATTCGGACTGGCATACGCGCTGGTATCCACTCCATAGCCGACAGAAAAGATTTTCGCCCCGAGTCCTCTTTTGTTCTGGAAGATGGTAACCTCATTACCGTCAGTATTCTCCACTTTTTGGGTGAGTGTTGTATCAGCGGGCGCTTTTAACGCATCAGCCCAAGCCATAGCGCAAGATGCGTTGATGCCGTAGTTGTCATTGCTTCCGGTTCCATAATTAACAGAATTTCTGTTCCCGACACTTTCCTTCACGCTCGTTAACCGGAAGGTGGGTTCACCATCGGAGAGGAAAACAACGAACTTCTGATCGGCGGTACTGTCGCTTAACAACTCGTAAGCTCTCTTAAATCCTGCTTCCGTATTGGTGCCGCCAGTAGCCTGAATGGAATTTACATATCCTTTAACAGTCGCGGCGTTGTTATCAAAATCCCAGGCAGTAACCGAATTGCTCATAGAAGTAGTGGCGTTGGTTTGGTTCGGACCGCTAAAGGCCACCACGGCCACCCTCACCGCGTCCTTCAGCCCCTCCGCCAAGACCTTATCCACCAAACCATTTGCTGCCGTTTTAACATTACACAAAATATTATTACCGCTGGTCATGCTGGCGGATTTATCAATCACCAGGACGATATCGGTCTTTTTGGTGGTAGTCACCTGAGTGGTCTTAGGTGGTTTGAGGGTTAGCGTGATGTCGTAGTAACCGTCCATTCCCTGAACTGGTGTCGCCGTCTTCTCCAGCAACGGAGCCGCATCATCAGGTGGAATAAAAAAATCTCCGTTGCCTGCGTCGTTGGGTTGCATCCCGGTTTCCC
>ENA-UOJE01000715-UOJE01000715.1-human-gut-metagenome-genome-assembly--contig:-C23-NODE-715-length-34852-cov-10.428686_pt1 | contig 34852 bp, 30 predicted proteins | sample MGYA00242341_ERZ723888 | MGnify/ENA metagenome assembly ERZ723888 | reverse complement strand
TGGGCATGGGCAACAACCCCATGGTCGGCGCTACCGTTTCCGTGGCTGTGGCTGTTGAGGAAGCGCTGAAGAAGTAAAGGAACACTTTCCTTTCCCAAGTAACAAACAAAGAAGCACATCCTGCCTGAGAAATTAGGCTGGATGTGCTTTTTTATTCTTGCGGAAAGGATAATATTTAACGAAACGCCTTGAATCTTATGCGCAGATGTGATACTATGGGTTTGCCAAACAAGTTGAATATTCATTTAGAGTTTAGAGTAGTTCTCCACAGAGGGATACTATGCCCTTTTTGCGCCCATTTTTTGAATTTGGTAAAAACGCAAATTCCGTGAAGTGGGTACGTGGGGTTTTACTCTCGCTCTATTTCAACTTGTTTGGCGACAATTGGAGTCTGCGTTTTTCAGTGCGCTGACTTCGGTTGGCGCACTTTTTTATTTTATGAGGAGGTAATGTCAAAATGAAACGGGTCTTTTTAACAATCGCGGTAATTCTTGTTCTAGGTACAATACTGGTAGGGTTATCCGGATGCGGCCATACCCACGAATGGGAAGAAGCATCATGCGAAGCGCCCAAAACGTGCAAAAGCTGTGGCGAAACCGAGGGCACGGCATTAAGCCATGAGTGGGTAGAAGCAACATGTCTGGAGCCAAAGCATTGTGTACGATGCGGCGCTGTTGAAGGAGAAAAGGCCGAGCATATTTGGAGCGAAGCGACCTGCACAGAACCAAAAACCTGTACTGTTTGTGGAGAAACCAGCGGCGACCCATTAGGGCATTCCGTAACAGAGTGGACAACAACGAAAGAAGCCACTTGTTCCGAGGAAGGTAAACGCACAGGTACTTGTCAGAGATGCTCAAAAGAATGTGAGGAAACCATTGAAAAGATCCCGCATACTGTCGGTGATTGGGAAGTGGTAGTTGACTACATCTTCAACCCAGACGGAACCGTTCAAGCAGGCCGCGAAGCTACCGTCTGTACAATCTGTGGAGAAGAAACAGAAACCCGGGAATACACAGTGGAACTGACACTCAGCCAAAAAAATGCCGTGATATGTGCCTACGATTCACTATCGTACTTCCATTGTGGTGCTTCTTATATGGTTAACACCGTATTAGTAGAGTTGAACAGCTTCCCCGTCGCTGACGCAAAGCTGGCCGTCGCACATATGGATGTTGACTGGGATGAACAGGCAGTTTTATTTGCAAGAGAAAACTGCGATGGAGCTTCTAAGGCAGGTTTGGCTCAGGAAATGAGATGGAACGGCTTTAATAACGACCAGATCGAATATGCAATGGCAGAAATTGGTTATTAAAATTCTTTGCTAAATTAAGTGTAAGTTAAAAAAACGGACATTCCATATGGCAAAACCGCAGGTTCAGGCTGTCGCCTGAACCTGCGGTCATTTCATTCTTCCTCAATCCTCGTCCCAGTTGTGCCAGACGTTCTGGACGTCGTCGTCGTCGTCCATGATGTCCAGCAGCTTCTCCATCAGGGAGATCTGCTCAGGGTCGGTGAGCTTCTGGTAGTTCTGGGGTACCATTTCGATCTGGGCGGATACGAAGCTGTAGCCCTTCTGCGTCATGGCGTCGGCCACGGCGTTGAAATCGTCGGGGTCTGTGTACACGGTGAACACGTCGTCCTCGGCCTCGAAATCATCCGCGCCGCAGTCCATGGCGTCCATCATGACCTGGTCTTCCTCGTAGTCGCCGTCCTCGTTGTCGATCACCAGCACGCCCTTCTTGTCGAAGGACCAGCTGACGCAGCCCGTCGCGCCCAGATTGCCGCCGAATTTGTCGAAGTGGTGGCGCATGGAACCGGCGGTGCGGTTGCGGTTGTCGGTCATGGTCTCCACGATCACCGCCACGCCGCCGGGGCCGTAGCCCTCGTAGGTAATGGTCTCGTAGTTGTCGCCGCCCGCGCCTGCCGCCTTTTCCAGGCAGCGCTTGATGTTGTCGTTGGGCATGTTGGCGGCCTTGGCCTTGGTGATGACGGTGGCCAGACGGGAGTTATAGGCGGGGTCTGCACTGCCGCCCTCCTTCACCGCGACGATCAGCTCTTTGGCGATCTTGGTGAAGGCTGCCGCGCGCTTGGCGTCCTGCGCGCCCTTGGTTTTCTGGATGTTATGCCATTTGGAATGTCCGGACATAGGTATATCTTCCCTTCAGCGAGTATATTCAAAAATCCTATCTATTTTATCAGAATCCGTGACAAAAATCAACACTTTCTCAATAGAATTTCATGCAGTCCCGGTGGGTTTCGGAAATTTTCACCTGAATGCCCGGGAACGCGGCGGCGATTTTCTCCGCCAGCACGGCCACGACGGGGTTCTCCGTGGCAAAATGCCCCGCGTCGATTAGATTCATCCCCAGCGCCTGCGCGTCCCAGAACTCATTGTACTTGATGTCCGCGGGGACGAATGTGTCGCACCCGGCCTCGAAGGCGCTCATCAGCTCGTCGGAGCAATGCCCGCCGCCCACCGCCACCAGGCGAACCGGCTTGCCGCCGTCCACGTAGCACAGTCCCTCGGCGTTCAGGCTGCTCTTAACGATTTCCAGAAATTGGGAAAGAGACTGCTCCTCTACCCTGCCCCGGCGCAGAAGTCCCCACTGCCGTCCCTGATCGTCCCGGAAAAAGGGCGGGATGGTCTCCACGTCGTTCAGTCCCAGCGTAGCCGCCAGCACGTCATTCACGCCGCCCGGGGCGCAATCCAGATTGGTGTGGGCATTGACGGCGCTGATGCCGTGGCGGCAAAGGGTCATGATACTCCGGCCGACGGTCGTTTCCTCCGTCACGGATTTGAGCGGGTCAAAAATGATCGGATGATGGGTGACGATCAGCTCCGCGCCCCACTCCGCCGCCTCCCGGCACACCCCCTCGAAGGGGTCGAGCGCCACGAGAACCTTGGTAACGGGGGTCTCCCGGCTGCCGCAGAGCAGCCCCACATTGTCCCAGTCCATTTTCATGTAGGTTGGGGCAAGAGTTTCTACGTACTTGAGAATGTCAGCTACAGTCGTCATCGGTCAGTTCCTCCAAAATCGCTTTGTAGTGCCTGTATTTTTCCTCGTCCCCGCCGGACAGCCCCGCAACGGTCTTGCGAAGGCCGGAAAGGACACTCTGCCGGAAGGCCGGAAGCAGCTCGCTGCCGCTGCGGCGCAGCGCCGGGGTGATGTAATACTCGCCGTCGGTCAGCGTCTCCCCGGGGGCGTAGACCACCTCCATGACGGGGTAGATGAATTTCCCGTCCTTCGCCAGCGTCTCCCGGCGGATGGCGTAGCCCTGACGGTACAGATACCGGCGCAGCTCCGGCCGCTTGCTCTGGCACTGGAGGATCAGCCGGTAGCGTTCGCTTTTCAACCATGGCGCGGCGTCCAGAATGGATATCATGGTGTCCGCCCCCATCCCCGCGCAGACCATACAGTCGAATTCCCGGGGGACATTGCGGATGCCGTCGGACAGGTAGAAGGACATGTGCTCCTCCACGCCGTATTTTTCCGCGTTACGGACGGCGCTTTGCAGGGGCATTTCCCGGACGTCGGAGGCAATGACCGCGCTGGCGATGCCGTTTTTCAGAAGGTAAATGCCGAGATATCCGTGGTCACAGCCCACGTCCGCCACCCGGTCGCCGGGCTTGACATAGCCGCAGCAGGCCAGCAGCCGGTTGGAAAGGGGAATTTTCACGGGCGTCCCTCCTTCTATACGAAAAAAGCCATCCCGGCAATTGTCCGGGATGGCGCTGCCGGTATTTTATCCGTTCTGCTTCGCGGCTTCGTTGGCCTCGTAGGCTTCCAGGAAATTGTTCAGCTGGGCGAGGAACGGCTCGCAGTCCACACCGTGAACCATGCAGGCTTCCTCAACGGTCTCGCCCCGGGAAGAGGGGCAGCCCAGGCAGTGCATACCGATGGCGAAGAACAGGGGCGCGGACTGGGGCGCGACGTCCAGAATGTCCCCGATGATGGTATCCTTTTCAATTTTTACAGCCATGAAAGTGACCTCCTTGTTTTTATCTGCGACTATTATAACCGCACATGCCGAAAAAAACAAGAGGAAAGTCGTAAAAGATACAAAATCCGCTCAGTGGCTGCGGAGATTTTTCGTGGCGGGATTGTCGATGAGTCTGCCGTTTTCCTCGAACCGGGAACCGTGGCACGGGCAGTCCCAGCTTCGCTCCTGAGGATTCCACTTCAGCGCACAGCCCAGATGGGAACAGCGTCTGGGGGAAACGGTCAGAAGATTTTTCCCGGCTTCCACTGCGTTGACCCCCAGCTGGGCGTGCAGCATACTCCGGGAAGGGGAAAAGACCGCTTCGTAGGGGCTTTTCTTCCCGGTGATGATATCGGTCAGCAGCTGCGCCGCCACCATGGATGTGGTCATACCCCATTTGTTGAACCCCGAGGCAACGTAAAGGTTCGGCGTCATGGCGCTGTAGCGGCCAATATAGGGGACGCCGTCCAGGCTCACGCAGTCCTGCGCCGCCCAGCGGTGGGTGGTTCTGGCGTCGGGATAGTGTGTTTTGGCAAATTGCTCCAACGCATTCCATCCACCGCCCTCATGTCCCGTCCGGTGTCCGCCGCCGCCCAGAATCAGGCGGCCGTCGTACTCCCGGAAGGACAGGCCGTTTTCCCGTTCGTCCAGATACATGCCCCGAAGCGCCGGCGCGTTTTCCAGCGCCAGCACGTAGGAACGCTGCTGGTAGAGCTTCAGAAAATAGCTGCCGTGCTTGTTCAGGAAGGGAAAATGGGTGGCGACGACAAAAGCGTCCGCTCGGATGACGCCCCGGTCTGTGACGGCTGCGCCCTTTTCCAGCCGCCGCACGGGGGTATTTTCATAGATGGTCAGCTCGTCGGCAATGGCCGACAGAAATTTCAGCGGATGAAACTGCGCCTGATGGGGAAATTTCACCGCCCCCACCGTGGGAAATGGCAGCGGCAGATTTTCGGCAAACTCCGCCTTTGCGCCGATGCTTTCCAGCGCCTGCATCTCCTGCTCCAGCTTTTCCCGGTTATCGGTGGAATAGATATAGTTGTCCTCCTCGGAAAAATCACAGTCGATCCCGGCGCAGAGGGTGCGAAACGCGGCAAGCGCCTGCTCGTTGGCCTGCAAATACAGCGCTGCCTTTTCCGTTCCAAAGCGTTTGGCCAGCTGCTGGTAGATCAGGCCATGCTGGGAGGTTATTTTAGCGGTGGTGTTCTTCGTGATGCCCCCGGCGATGGAAGCCGCTTCCGCCACGGCGCAGTCCACCCCCGCGTTTTGCAGCATACGGGCGCAGAGCAGCCCCGTCATCCCGCCGCCGATGATCAGAACGTCCGTCCGCGCCTGTCCCCACAGCGGCGGAAAACAGGGCATCCGCAGATCGTCCGTCCAGACAGACCCCATGAAATCAACTCCTTTTCCCTTAGTATTGGCAGAAAAAAGGAAGTTATTTCACCGTCCTGCGATAATTTGGGCAAAAAACGACGCGGCACTCCATTGCCACGTCGTTTTGCTGTTCAGTCCTGTCGAACCATGTGATAAAACATGCCTTCCCCTATGGACGTTGTTTGCTTGATCGGCTCTCCGACAACATGGAATCCTGCTTTTTCATAGCACCTGACTGCGCGCTTATTCCAGGTTCTGACTTCCAGGTACATAGGTTTCCCGGGAAACAGCGTCTGCGAAATTTCCCACGCTGTCTGGGTCATCTGCTGCCCGTAGCCCTTGCCGCAGCAATCGGGATTCACCCCGATTCCGAAGAACACCTCCGGGTCTTCCCCGTTCAGATTGATAAAGCCGACCAGATCTTTCCCGTCATAAAAGGAATACAAATGGTTCTCCGGATTCGCAAACCCGAACCCCCGCTTTTTCTGTTCCTCATAGGAAAGGCTGTTGTAAATCGCGTATTCCCCGGGATATTTCCACCGGGCGATGCAGTATTTTTCTTCTTCGGTCATTTTGTGATACTCAAGCATGTTCTTCCTCCTGAAAATGGTTTGATGCTCGGTTTACCCGCTACATTATAGCAAGGAAACGGGAAAAATCAACCTGCCCGTATCGACCGTGTCCTTCCGATTTCATCAAAACAGTTCGCCCTCCAGCCTGAGAAGTCTTAGGCCGGAGGGCGTCGGTTCTGTTTTGCTTATTTCGTCTCGTCGGTGCCGTAGTAGGCGTTGAGGTACATCTGCTTGATCTCGCTCATGAGGGGATACCGGGGGTTCGCGCCGGTGCACTGGTCGTCGAATGCCTGCTCCACCATGCTGTCCAGCCGGGTCAGGAAGTCGGTTTCGTCAATGCCGTAGTCCCGGATGGTCTTCCTGATGCCGATTTTGGCCTTCAGCTCGTCGATGGCCGCGATCAGTTTTTCCAGCTTCTCCTCGTCCGTGGCGCCGCCCAGCTTCAGATAGTCGGCAACCTCGGCATACCGCGCCAGCGTGTGAGGATGGTCGTACTGGGAGAAGGTGCCCATCTTTGCCGGAACCTCGGCGGCGTTGAAGCGCAGGACTTCGTCGATCATCAGGGCGTTGGCAACGCCGTGGGGCAGATGGTGGAACGCGCCCAGCTTGTGCGCCATGGAGTGGCACACGCCCAAAAATGCGTTAGCAAAGGCCATGCCGGCCATGCAGGCGGCGTTCGCCATGTTCTCACGGGCCTTGGGATCCTTCGCGCCGTTTTCGTAGGCGGAGGGCAGGTTCTCAAAAATCAGCTTCAGGCTCCGCAGCGCCAGACCGTCGGTGTAGTCCGTGGCCATCATAGAAGCGTAGGCTTCCAGCGCATGGGTCACGGCGTCGATGCCGGAGGCGGCGGTCAGACCCTTGGGGGCGTTCATCATCATGTCGGCGTCCACGATGGACATTTTCGGCAGCAGCTCGTAGTCCGCCAGCGGATACTTGACGCCGGTGGTTTCATCGGTGATAACGGCAAATGGGGTCACCTCGGAGCCGGTACCGGCGGTGGTGGGGATGGCGACGAAATACGCCTTTTCGCCCATCTTGGGGAAGGTATAGACACGCTTGCGGATATCCACGAAGCGCATGGCCATGTCCTGGAAATCCGCCTCGGGGTGCTCATACAGCACCCACATGATCTTGCCCGCGTCCATGGCGGAGCCGCCGCCGATGGCTAGAATCAGATCGGGCTTGAAGGCCGCCATCTGCGCCGCGCCCTCTCTGGCACAGGCAAGGGTGGGGTCGGGAGCCACATTGTAGAAGGTGGTGTGGGTGATTCCCATAGCGTCCAGCTTCTCCTCCACCGGCTTCGTGTAGCCGTTCTGGTACAGGAACGCGTCGGTGACGATGAATGCCTTCTTGTAATTTTTCAGCTCGGCCAAAGCTACCGGCAGGCAGCCCTTCTTGAAATAAACCTTTTCAGGCGCACGGAACCAGAGCATGTTCTCCCTCCTAATTGCCACAGTCTTGATGTTCAGCAGGTGCTTGATGCCCACGTTCTCGGAAACGGAGTTGCCGCCCCAGGAGCCGCAGCCCAGCGTCAGGGAGGGAGCCAGCTTGAAGTTGTACAGGTCGCCGATGCCGCCGTGGGAGGACGGAGTATTCACCAGAATGCGGCAGGCTTTCATTTTCTCCGCAAAGGCGTCCAGCTTCTCCTTCCCGCTCACCGTGTCCAGATAGACGGAAGCGGTGTGGCCGTAGCCGCCGTCCTTGACCAGGGTGTCCGCCTTGTTCATGGCGTCGGCAAAGTCGGCCGCCCGGTACATGGCAAGCACGGGGGACAGCTTCTCGTGGGCAAAGGCTTCGGAGAGATCGGTGGAGGTCACTTCGCCGATGAGGATTTTGGTGCTTTCGGGGACGTCAACGCCCGCCAGCGCCGCGATGGTATGGGCGGACTGACCCACGATCTTGGCGTTCAATGCACCATTAATCAGGATGGCTGCGCGAACCTTGTCGATTTCCTCCCCGTTCAGGACATAGCAGCCGCGCTTGATGAATTCCGCCTTGACCCGGTCGTAGATGCTGTCCAGCACCACCACGCTCTGCTCGGAGGCGCAGATCATGCCGTTGTCAAAGGTCTTGGAATGGATGACGGAAGAAACCGCCAGCAGAATGTCGGCGCTGTCGTCAATGACGGCGGGGGTGTTGCCGGGGCCGACGCCCAGAGCGGGCTTGCCGGAGGAGTAGGCAGCCTTCACCATGCCGGGGCCGCCGGTGGCGAGGATCAGGTCGGCCTCCCGCATCACCTGATTGGTCAGCTCCAGAGAGGGCTTGTCTATCCACGCGATGATGCCTTCCGGCGCACCGGCGGCGACCGCCGCTTCCAGCACCACCCGTGCGGCGGCGATGGTGCAGCCCTTCGCCCGGGGGTGGGGGCTGATGATGATGCCGTTGCGGGTCTTCAGGGAAATCAGGGTCTTGAAAATGGCGGTAGAAGTGGGGTTCGTGGTGGGAATGACCGCCGCGATGACGCCGATAGGCTCGGCAATGCGCTGAATGCCGTAGGCCGTGTCTTCCTCAATGACACCGCAGGTCTTGGAATCCTTGTAGGCGTTGTAAATATATTCAGCGGCATAGTGGTTCTTGATGACCTTATCCTCCACTACGCCCATACCGGTTTCGGCTACGGCCTGCTTGGCCAGAGGAATGCGCATCTGATTGGCTGCGGTAGCGGCGGCCAGAAAAATTTTATCCACCTGCTCCTGCGTATAAGTGGCAAATTTCTCCTGTGCCGCGCGGCACTTTGCCAATGCTTCGGTCAGTTCCTGAGCGGTGGTTACAGGTGCATATGTTTTATCCATGAAAATCGACCTTTCCGAACATTAATTATCAGTATTTTGTTACCGATATATTACTATCGATATAATAGCACATATCTCTGAAAAGTCAATCCCCATTATGAAATTTATTCGTAGGCAGAAATAGCCGGGCCTTCGGAGCATATCGCTCTGAAAGCCCGGCTGCATTCTTCACTTATCACGTGCCAAGATAGGCCGCCTTCACCGCTTCATTTGCCAGCAGCTCCTCGCCGCTGCCGTGGAGGGTGATACGCCCGGTCTCCATGACGTAGCCGAGATTGGCGGTTTTCAGCGCCATGTTGGCGTTCTGCTCAATGAGCAGAACCGTCACGCCCTGCTTGTTGATCTCCTTGATGATCTCAAAGATGCCCTTGACGATGATGGGCGCAAGTCCCAGAGACGGCTCGTCCATCATGATGACCTTGGGGCGGCTCATCAGCGCACGGCCGACCGCCAGCATCTGCTGCTCGCCGCCGGACAGCGTGCCGCCCGCCTGCCACGAACGCTCTTTCAGCCGGGGAAACAGGTCAAACACCCAGTTTAAGTCCTCCGTCAGATCGTCCTTGCGCAGGTAAGCGCCGATTTTCAGGTTTTCCAGCACCGTCATGTCCGGGAAGATACGCCGTCCCTCGGGTACCAGCGTGATGCCCTTGGACACGATCAGGCTGGAATCCATGCCGGTGATGTCCTCGTCCAGAAAGGAGATTTTTCCCGCGGAGGGCTTCACCAGCCCCGCGATGGCGCGGAGGGTAGAGCTTTTGCCAGCGCCGTTGGCGCCGATCAGGGTCACGATCTCCCCTTCCGGCACGTCCAGACTGATGCCCCTCACCGCTTCGATTCCGCCGTAATGCACCTGCAAGTCCCGAATTTCCAGAATGTTACGCATCCTCCGTCACCCCCAAATACGCCTCGATCACGCGCTTGTTCTGCTGCACTTCCTTCGGCACGCCCCGGGCAATCTCACTGCCGAAGTCAATGACATAAATGTAGTCCGAAATCTTCATGACCAGATCCATGTGATGCTCAATGAGGAAAACCGTCAGATGGTGTCTGTCCCGGATTTCCTTGATGTACTCCGCCAGTTCCTGCGTCTCCTGCGGGTTCATGCCCGCCGCCGGTTCGTCCAGCAGCAGCAGCTTGGGGTCCGTCGCCAGAGCACGGGCGATTTCCAGACGGCGCTGCAGGCCGTAGGGCAGGCTGGTAGCGATCTCGTCCTTGTACTGCTCCAGTCCCTGTTCTTTCAGCAGCTCCATGGTTTCTTCCCGCATTCTCGCTTCTTCCTTGGCGTTCGCCCGGAAAATGGCGGAAAATACGTTCTGCTTGGCACGCATATGCTTGGCCACCAGCACGTTTTCAAACACAGTCATGCTCTTCCACAGGCGGATGTTCTGGAAGGTACGGGCGATGCCCAAGGACACCACATGATCCGGGGTGGGGTCAATGTTGCGCTCGTTCGCATACTTTTCCCCGTTGGTTCCCAGATAGTTCTTTTTCATTTTGCCGGTGGGGTGGTTGCGGATCATGGTCTTGCCCATGAATTCCACCCGGCCGTTGGTCGGCTGATACACACCGGTGATGCAGTTAAAGGCCGTGGTCTTGCCCGCGCCGTTGGGGCCGATCAGAGCGACGATCTGACCCTCCGGCACGTCCAGAGACAGGTCATTCACAGCAACTACGCCGCCAAACTGCATGGTGACGTTTTCCATACGAAGAACGTTTGTTTCGCTCATGCCGCTTCAGTCCTCCTTTTCCGCCGCCGGGGCAGCCTTTTTCCGCTTTTTCAGCAGTCCGCCGATGCCCTTCCAGCTCAGCTCCTTCTCTCCCATGATGCCCTTGGAGAAGAACAGCACGATGATCATGATGACCACGGAGAATACGACCATCCGGAAGCCGCTGCGCAGCAGAGGCACCTTGAACGAGCCGATATAGGTCTCCCGATCCAGGAACCGCAGCCACCACTCAGAGCAGGCCACGTACAGGAATGTGCCGATGACGGAGCCGGAAACGGAGCCGATGCCGCCGATGACCACGATCAGCAGAATCTCATAGGTCATGGTGGAGGTGAACACCTTCGCCTGCGCGTTGGCAACATACATGGCGAACAGCGCGCCGCCCACGCCGGAGAAGAAGCTGGAAATGACGAAGGAGAGCATCTTGTGCTTGAACAGGCTGATGCCCATGGCCTCCGCCGCCACCTCGTCGTCCCGGATGGCCTTAAAGGCGCGGCCGTAGGAGGAGTTGATCAGCAGAACGATCAGGGCAATGCAGATGATCGCCACAAGGAAGGGAACGAATGTACTCAGCCGCAGAATCACCTGCCCCGCGCCGTTTTTGATATTGAAATCGGAGAAGGTGGGGAAACCTTTGATCATATTCGCGCCGTTGGTAATGGGGCCAAGGGTCTGCCACTGGAAAATGGCCCGCAGGATTTCGGCGAAGCCCAGTGTGGCAATGGCAAGGTAGTCGCTTTTCAGCCGCAGAACCGGCAGACCGATGAGCGCCGCGAACAGCGCGGCCACCAGTCCCGCGAGAATCAGTCCCACGAGAACGGCCAGAACCAGCGCCAGTCCGCCGCCGAAACCAGCGCTGCCCAGAAAGCTCTGGAACATATCCACCAGAGAAAACTTCACGGCCGAGCCGCCGTAGAGGTAGTAGACCTGATCCTTGGCAGCCATGGGAACGGTCAGGATGGCGTAGGTATACGCGCCCAACAGCATGAAGCCCGCCTGCCCCAGAGAGAACAGGCCGGTAAAGCCGTTGAGCAAATTCATGGAAACGGCCACCAGGGAATACACCGCGCCCTTTTTCAGCACGGTAAACAACTGGCTGGTGGGAAGGAAGACCGCAGGCAGTCCGGGAATGCGGTCGCTGATGTTTTCCAGCAGGATAATCAGCAAAAGCAGCACCGAAATGGAGATCAGCGCAGCGAAGCTGCCGTTTTTGTTTGTTTTCTGTTTCAGCATATCCGGCACCTCCTTAAACCTTATCCGTGGCCTTTTCGCCAAAGAGTCCGGTGGGCTTGCAGGTCAGGATGATGATGAGCAGCGCGAAGGTGAAAGCATCAGAGAACACGGAAACATTCCATGCCGAGGGCAGGCCCTTGATGATGGTCTCGCAGATGCCGATCAGGAACGCGCCAATCACCGCGCCGGGGATGGAGCCGATGCCGCCGAACACCGCCGCCACGAAGGCTTTCAGTCCCGGCATGGCGCCCGCCGTGGGAGTGATGGCAGGATAGGTGGTAAAATACAGAATGGAGCCAACCACCGCCAGCGCGGAACCGATGACAAAGGTCATGGAAATGACATTGTTGATCTTGATACCCATCAGCCGCGCGGTCTCGAAGTCCTTGGAAACGGCACGCATGGCCATGCCGATTTTGGTGTGGTTGATCAGCTGGGTCAGCAGCACGATCAGCACCAGCACCAGAACAGGGGTGATGATGACCACCAGCTTCGTGGAGGTGCCGACAATGTCGATGGTTTTGTTCAGAATTCCGATGGTGGGATAAGTCATGGGCTGGCCGCCGGTGACGTAGGTCGCAGTGTTTTCCAGCAGATAGCTGACGCCGATGGCGGAGATCATGACGGACATTCTCGGGGCATTGCGCAGGGGCTTATAGGCCGCCCGCTCAATGAAAAAGCCCAGCGCCACCGTCAGGATGATGACAACGGGAATTGCCGCGTAGATCGGCAGCACGGCGGAAATATAGATACCCAGCAGACCGGCGACCATGAACACGTCGCCGTGGGCAAAGTTGATCAGGCGCAGAATGCCGTAGACCATGGTGTAGCCAATGGCGATCAACGCCAGCTGCCCGCCCAGAGAAATGCCGCTGAGCAGAATGGATACCATGTATTCCAGAGAAAACAGTTGTTCCACAGGGGTTCCTCCCTTTCTTTACGGAATCCCCGAAGAAGCCGTCAGCAGCCCCGCTCCGGACGGTTTTTTCAGAGATTCCCTGTCATAATAATACGACTGTTTGGCGGGGGGATTCGCCCCCCGCCAAACAATTCAATTGGAGATAATATCAGCTGCCGGAGCCGGTCTGGACGGTTTCCAGAACCCACGCGCCGCTGGCGGTGTCCGCCGCCTTGATGTAAGCGGTGTCGCGGATGGCGTCGCCCTGAGCGTCGAAGGCGATGGAGCCGGAAACGCCGGTGTAGGTGACGGAGGGCAGAGCGGCCATGATGGCGGCCTTGTCGCCGCTGTCGGCCTTCTTCATGGCCTCCAGAGCCACAAAGTAAGCGTCGTAGCCCATGGCGGTGACGGCGGAGATGGTGTCGTTGCCGCCGTTGGCAGCCAGCGCCTCGGAGCTGGCGTTGATGTACTCCTTGACGCCCGTATCAAACTCGGGAGCGCCGCCTTCCTGATAGAAGGTGGAGACGTACAGCTGCAGGTCGGTGCCCTTGATGGCTTCCAGAACCATGTTGTCGTCCAGCGTGTCGGAGCCGAGGAACGGAGCCTCAATGCCCAGAGACGCGGCCTGGGTAATGATCTGCACGGCGTAGGCGATGGAGACAGGGGTGAAGATAACGTCCGCGCCCTCGCTCTTGGCCTTGTTCAGGTAGGAGCCGAAATCGGAGTTGCCGGTGGGGAAGGAGTCGGTGATGACCTTGCCGCCCGCGGCCTCAAAGACCTTGGTGAAGAAGGCGATCAGACCCTGGTCGTACTCGTTGCCGCTCTCGCCCAGGCAGTAGGCGGTCTTGGCGCTGAACTTGCTCATGGCGAAGTTGGCCAGAACGTCGGCCTGGAAGTTATCCAGGAAGCAGATACGGAAGTAGTAGCTATTGCCCGCGGTGACGTTGGGGTTGGTGCAGGTGATGCCGATGGCGGGGATGCCGGCCTCTTCAAACTTGGGGCCGCCGGCCATGGAAACGCCGGAACCGTAGGAACCCAGAACCACGGACACGCCCGCGCTGACCAGAGAGGAAGCAGCGGAGGGAGCCTTGTCGGTGGAGGAGCCGTTGTCGCCGTAGACCAGCTCAACCTTGTAGGTCTCGCCGCCCAGAGTGACCGTGGGCTCCTGGCTGTTGGCATACTGCATACCCAGGATTTCCTTCTTGCCGCCGGACGCAGAGTCGCCGGAAGAAGGCTCAAACACGCCGATCTTGATGACCTTCTCGCCGGAAGCGGAGCCGCTGCCGGAAGAGGAGCAGGCGCACAGGGACAGAGCCATGCACAGTACTAAGATAACAGCAATTACTCTTTTCATTTTCTTTAACCTCCATTCAAAAGCAGCATCCATAGTCGGTGGACATCTGTTTTTGTGATATGGAAAATTATATATGAATTTCTGCAAAGTTGCAATTGTAAATTACGATAGAAATTGGTGGCCGATCATTCATTTTTTGTTCAAATTTTACAAGCCTGTTTTCGGTTTATTGACAAGATGACCCGCGCCTGTTATAATACCTAACAATGTTAGCAAATTTCATTTTTCGCCCAGCCCCGAATGGTTTCCCCGTTTTCTCACTCCGGTGCCTTTCTTCCCGGTGTCCGCACCATCGCCCGTGAAAGGCTTCTGCGAATTATGAACGCCTCCCCGGAGGGCTGGCACCCGCTATGCAATGTCGCTCTCAGAAACTTGCAATACCCCGGCAATTTCACGCCGGAAACGCACTTAAGAAAAGGACGATGCCAATGAAAAATCAACACGAAGTGGAAAAACTGGCCTATGCGATGACCCGTCAGCGCTACTTGCTGAACCGGGACATCGTGCACGACCTGTTCACGGAGCTGTCCCTTTCCGACTACATTGCCCTCCACAGCATTGCGGAAGCTGCCGGTCAGGGTGGGTCAGCGGAGCAAACCTACCTGCGGGATTTGGCCGAACGGCTGGAAATGCCCATACCCAAGACTTCCAAAATGATCCGTAAGCTTCACGATCGGGGGCTGGTATTCTGGTCCCACAGCGGCGACGGGCGCGACGGCACCTACGTCGTCATCACCGATTCCGGCGTCCGGGCCATGGAGCGGCAGGCAAATATTCTGAACGCCTACTACAGCCGGGTAATCGAGACCTTCGGCTACGAAAATCTGAAGAACCTTCTGGAGCAGATTTCCCGTCTGGAGGACGTTATGAACGAAGTATTTACGAAAGGAGCGGCCAGCCATGGACTTGACCCAGTTAAATGACTACACGACCCGCAGCGAGGCGGTGTGCCGCCGGAACGACACCATCTCCCCCCGGCTGTACGAGGAATACGGTGTCAAAAAGGGGCTTCGGGACGAAAACGGCAACGGCGTTCTCGCCGGACTGACGAACATTTCCAAGATCACGTCCTCCAAAATTGTGGACGGCAAAAAGATTCCCTGCGACGGCCAACTCTGGTACCGGGGCTACCGGGTGGAAGACCTGATCGGCAGCCTTGGGGAAACGGAGCTTGGCTACGAAAAGATCGCCTATCTTCTGCTCATGGGACAGATGCCGGACAGCGCCGCCGCGGAAGAATTCCGGAGGCTGCTGGGCGAGTGCAGGACGCTCCCCACCAACTTCACCCGGGACGTCATCATGAAAGCCCCCGGCAAGGACATCATGAACTCCATGACCCGGGGCATTCTGACGCTGGCGTCCTACGACGAGCGCGCCATCGACACCAGCGTCAGCAATTCCCTCCGGCAGTGCATCCAGCTGATTGCCGAGTTCCCGCTGCTGGCCGTTTACGGATACCACGCCTATAATTACTACGAAAATATGGACAGCATGGTCATTCACCGGCCTGACCCCGCCCTTTCCACGGCGGAAAATCTTCTCATGATGCTTCGCCCCAACAAAAAGTACACCGCCACGGAAGCGAAGGTCTTGGACACGGCGCTGATTCTCCACATGGAGCACGGCGGCGGCAACAATTCCACCTTCACCACCCGTGTCATCACCTCCTCCGGTTCCGACACCTATTCCACCATCGCGGCGGCTATGTCCTCCCTGAAAGGCCCCAAGCACGGCGGTGCCAACATCAAGGTCATGGAAATGATGGAGGACATCCGCCTGCACGTCCCCGACTGCTCGGACAAGGAGGCTCTGGAGGATTATCTCGCAAAGATCATCAATAAGGAAGCCTTTGACCGGAAGGGGCTTGTATACGGCATGGGTCACGCCGTCTATTCCCTGTCCGACCCCAGAGAGCGGATTTTCAAGGGCTATGTGGAAAAGCTCGCCGCCGAAAAGGGGCGCGGGGACGACCTGACGCTGTACCGCAACGTGGAGGAGCTTGCCCCTCAGCTGATCGCGAAGCACCGGCGGATTTACAAGGGCGTCAGCCCCAACGTGGACTTCTACAGCGGCTTTGTCTACGACATGCTGGGAATTCCTCAGGAGCTGTACACAGCCATGTTCGCCGTGGCGAGGATCGTGGGTTGGAGCGCCCACCGGATCGAGGAGCTGATCTGCATGGATAAGATCATCCGTCCGGCGTACATGAGTGTCATGGAAGAACGGGAGTGATTTTGGCAGCATGGACTATTCGTTGCTTGCCGGGCAGCTTCTCAGCGTGCAGGCGAATCTCCTGCAGGTCCCGGCCTACCAGCAGCTTTCCAAGATGGTGCGGGGAGAGCTGTTCGTTCTGAACTATCTCGCCACCCACGAGACAGCGATCCATCCCAAGGAACTCAGCAAAAAGATGGCCGTCAGCACCGCCCGCATCACCTTTCTTCTGCATCACATGGAGGAAAAGGGACTGATCGCCCGCTCCTCCGATTTAAGCGACAATCGGCAGATTTTTGTCCGGCTGACGGAAAACGGGGTAAATGCGATACAGAAAGCCCGGGCGGAGGTCATCTCCCGGGTATCGTCCCTGCTGGAGGCACTCGGCCCCGAGGACGCCCGGGAATATATCCGCATTCAGGAAAAGATTCTGGACAATTTTCTGGGAAATTCTTAAAAACCACTTTATACACGCGGGTTCCGCGGGGAGCACACTTTCCCCCGCAGAACCCGCTTCTTTTTTGGAACGATGCCCACATTTTCCTCTGTACTTTTTTGGATTTCCGTGTTATACTAACGTTGCAATAATCGAAATTATGTTTGTAAAAATACTATTTCTTAACAAAATGATTTCATCATTTTATTTAAGCCGTTTCACGGCAGACCGCCTGGGCGGCGGTAAGAAATGTATTGACTTCGTTTTTTAGCGGCAGTGGCCGCTGGCCGCAATCCTGCGGCCTAATAAAACGCTTTTAAGCGTTTTATTAAAAACTCGTATAAAAGGAGGCCGCGCCGGAATGAAAGCCCGAAGCTATATTGCCATCGACTTGAAATCCTTCTACGCCTCCGTGGAGTGCATCCAGCGGGGGTTAGACCCCATGATCACCAATCTGGTGGTCGCCGACCCCAGCCGCACCGACAAAACCATCTGCCTTGCGGTCTCCCCTGCTCTGAAATCCTTCGGCATTCCCGGCAGGCCGCGGCTGTTTGAGGTCGTACAGAAAATCGGACAGGTCAACGCGCTGCGCCGGAATTCCGCCCCGGGACGCACTTTTACCGGCAAATCCCACGACTACACCGAACTGCGCGGTCACCCGGAGCTGGAGGTGGACTACATCGTCGCGCCCCCGCAGATGGCGTTTTATATGGAGACCAGCGCGGCCATTTACAATATTTATCTCAAATACGTCGCCCCGGAGGACATCCACCCCTACTCCATCGACGAGGTGTTCATCGACGCCACAAATTACCTGAGTCTCTACCGCCTGACTCCGGAAAAGCTCGCCATGAAGATCATTCTGGACATTCTGGAAAACACCGGCATCACAGCCACCGCCGGGATCGGGACGAATCTGTATCTTGCCAAAGTAGCCATGGACATTGTGGCGAAGCACATTCCCGCAGACAAAAACGGCGTGCGCATCGCCCAGCTGGACGAGCTGCGCTACCGGCAGGAGCTGTGGTCTCACCGTCCCCTGACGGATTTCTGGCGGGTCGGCCCCGGCTATGCGAAAAAGCTGGAAAAGGTGGGGCTGCGCACCATGGGCGACGTCGCCCGGTGTTCCGTGGGCAAGCCTACGGAATTTTACAACGAAGACCTGCTGTATAAGCTGTTCGGCGTCAACGCCCAGCTGCTGATTGACCACGCCTGGGGGTGGGAACCATGCACCATCGCGGACATCAAGGCATACAAGCCGGAGTCCAGCAGCATCAGCCCCGGTCAGGTGCTGCAATGCCCCTATACCGCGGAAAAGGCCCGGCTGGTCGTCAGGGAAATGGCGGATGATCTTTCCTTGGACTTAGTGGACAAAGGACTCGTCACCGACCAGATTGTCCTGACGGTGGGCTACGATATTGAAAATCTCACCGACCCGGAACGAAGCCGCGCCTATCAGGGCCCCGTCACCGTTGACCGCTACGGCCGCAGAATTCCCAAGCACGCCCACGGCACCGTGAATCTGGGCGGGCATACCGCTTCCTCCAAGGCCATCGTCAGTGCTGTCGCGGAACTTTACGACCGCATCGTGAACTCCGCTCTTCTGGTCAGGCGGCTGTATCTGTCCGCCAACCACATCGTCCCGGAGAACTCCCTGCCCCGCCATGAAAGCACTGAGCAGCTGGACTTTTTCTCCGATTTCGCTTCTCAGGAGAAGCGCCGCGCCGAAGAAGCAGCCGCTCGTGAGCGGGAAAAGCGCCGCCAGCAGGCGGTGCTGGCCATCAAAAAGAAGTACGGAAAAAACGCCATTCTGAAAGGCATGGACTTAGAGGAAGGCGCAACCGCCAGAGACCGGAACGGTCAGATAGGAGGACACAAAGCATAATGGGCGAATATGACGATCTAATTTACCTGCCCCACCCCGTTTCCCGGAAGCATCCCCCCATGTCCGCCATGGACAGAGCCGCGCAGTTTTCCCCCTTCTCCGCCCTCACCGGCTACGAGGCCGTTCTTCAGGAGGCAGGCCGTCTGACAGATAGCCGGGCGGAATTGACGGAATACAGCCGGGACATTCTGGATCAAAAGCAGCAAATCCTTCTGGACGCCGCCCCGGCGCACCCGGAGATCACCGTGACCTGTTTCATCCCTGACTGCCGCAAGCAGGGCGGCGCATACGGGACGCTCAAGGGAAATCTGAAAAAAATCGACCTCAGCCGCCGTACAATGGTCATGCTGGACGGGACGGAGATTTCGCTGGACGACGTTGTGGATATCCAGTGCGACCTGTTTACCGGTCGGGTCTGATACTATTTCCTGATTAAAATCAAAGATTTTAATTGGAGTTCAGTATGATACGCAAAAAGGACGTATTGCAGCACTGCAACACGTCTTTTTTTGATCTATGGTTTACGTAACATCATCCGCCGGAATGGTGTCCCGGTAAATGCCCAGAAGCCGCACCGTCGGTTTGGAAATCGGGAGCAGCTCGTCATAGGCGGGAATCGCGCCGTGGACATTCTCGCACAGCCAGTCCATGTGAAGCAGGTCTTCCGCCCCAAGCGTCCGTATGCCATCGTTCTTGACTACGCCGCCCTGTGCGACGATCTTCCTGCGGAAGGGGTCGATCGTTCCGTTTTTGATGCCGCTGCGCAGGTAGAGCGCCAGATTCTTGATGCCCTCCGGCAGATCGTCCGCCAGCTTTACGTCGATCACGCCGCTGCTCATCCCCCACCAGTCGTTCACCGCCTGCCCGTGGATGTCGTCCCATGTGCCGGACAGGATCGCCCGTATCACGTTTTCATAGAACTTTCCCCATATCCAACAGGGTGAACCCAACGGGATAAATTCGCCGCTGCCGCCGATGTAATAGGTGCCGTACTCCGTGTGCAGCTTGTCCTCCGCCGGTGTATCCCGGTTGGAGATCACGCGGATTCCGTCCCGGATGAACTCCTGCGTCGGGTTGCCCGGCATGCACGACCATTTCAGCTCGATCTGCGCTCTGGGATTGGTGAGCTGCGCGCCGAGGGCAAAGGCGTTGATGGAAGCGGGGACGCCAAAAATCGGATAAGAACCCACGTAGCCGATTCTGTTGTTGTCCGCCATGGCCCCGGCGATCGCGCCGGTGATGAATTTTCCCTCGTAGATGCGGCTGTAGTAGGTGCGAACCGTGGAATAAGGCATATGAATGGAGCAGTTCAGGAACCGCACCTTGGGATAGCGGATGGAGACCTTCAGGCTGGGCGCGACCAGCTGGGGCGTCGTAGTAAAAATGACCTCCGCGCCGTCCGCGACGGCCTGTTCCAGAAGCGCTTCCGCCTGAGCGGCCGTGTCCGCGCCAAAATAGCTGCGCACCGTGACGGCGTTCCCCAGAGCGTCCTCCAGATGCTTTCTCCCCACGTCATGGGCGCACGTCCATGGGCTGGTCTCCACGGTACGCTGGTGAACGAAGGCAACATTGACATGTCCCGGCCGCCACAGTCTGCCGAACAGCGACTGCTTCGCGGCAGTCCCCGCCGCTTCCGTCCGCACCACCAGATCCGGCAGATCCATTGCCACCACATTTTCCCACAATTCGCCGAGGGTTTTTTTCAGCTGTGCGCCGGACAGCGTTCCCAAATCGGTAAAGGGATGCACCTGCAGCCACAAAAGCAGCGCTTCCTCCGCCCGGATATGCAGGCTCCGGCCTCCCAGCGCATCGAACGCCTCCCGGAAATACTGAAAATACGCCCGGAAACGGCGGCGTTCTTCCTCCGTCCACTCCCGGTCCTTCGGCAGATTGGTAAGCGCCAGCAGCTGGATGTAGCACCCCGGATGGGTGTAGAGGGCGTCGTAAAGCCGCGTATATTTGAAGAAATCCAGAAACTCATAATAAGCGCGAATTTCCGGGTTGTCGCTCATAGGCGGCACGATCCGGTAAACGACGCTGGGAATTCTGATTGCTCCGTAATATTTCAGCACGCTCAGGCGCTTATTCCCCTCCTGAACATAGAAATTTCCCAGATATTCATAGCAAATAATGGGATCGCGGATGCCCTCGTCCCCCTGATGCGCCCGGCACAGCGTCATCCACTTCATTGCGAATTCCGACTCGCAGTCCAGCAGCGGAAAAAAGCCCGCCGAAAAAGCGGAAATTCGCCCCGCGCTTTTCACGCCAACGATGCGTTCAATGGGTATTTCCAGCGTGCCGACATTCTGCGCGCCCTCCGAAACACCGTCGCCCAATATTTGATCCAGCACCACCGGGAACGGGTTCTGTCCCTTTCCCTGCAGCACGGCACACTCCTTCTGTCCAAGCCTTACCGCTTTCAGGTATTCGTCTTCGGCCTCTGCCACCGTCATTTTGATTCCTCCAAGATACTTATCTGATCGACAAAATCATACTTCTTTTCGGAAGGAAAAACAATGCGCAAAAGGATTAAAAAACAGCCGTTTTTTTCCCTTAATCGAAGCAAAACCCATAAAAACCTCTGCAAAGGCCGGAATGCCGCCGTCTCTGCGGCAGACTTTTCCATACAGCACCAATGGTGGATAAGTGCTGTGCATCATAAGTAATACTATTTCCTGATTAAAATCCTTGATTTTAATCAGGAAGGCATCGCCTAATGGCGCTGCCAGTTTTGTGATTTATAAGGAAAGAAATCACAAAACAAGTCTCATATGAACTCCTTGCCCTTCGGGCAATTAAAATCTTTTCTAAAGATTTTAATTGGAGTTCAGTATAAAATGCGCCAGCACGGGAACATCCGTTCCCATGCTGGCGCTTTGCTGTTATCGCTATTTCTTTCTTACAGTCTTGCGACGCCGGACTTCCGGGCGGCTTCTGCCACGGCCTTGGCCACGGCGGGGCCGACTCTGGGGTCGAAGGCGGCGGGGATGATATAGTTCTCGTTCAGCTCCTCGTCGGAGATCAGATTCGCCAGCGCGTTGGAGGCGGCGATCTTCATTTCCTCGTTGATGCCGCTGGCGCGAACGTCAAAAGCGCCGCGGAAAATGCCGGGGAACGCCAGAACGTTGTTGATCTGGTTGGGATAGTCGCTGCGGCCGGTGGAAACCACTCTCGCGCCGCCTGCCTTCGCTTCGTCCGGGAAAATCTCCGGGGTGGGGTTGGCACAGGCAAAGATGATGGCGTCCTTGTTCATGGTCTGCACCATTTCCTTCGTCACCATGCCGGGGGCGGAAACACCGATGAACACATCGGCGCCTACCAGCATATCGGCAAGAGAACCGGCCTTTTTGTCCAGATTCGTGACCTGCGCCATCTCTTCCTTGATCCAGTTCAGTCCGTCACGGCCCGCGTAGATCGCGCCCTTACGGTCGCACATGGTCACGTTCTTGAAGCCGGAGGACAGCAGCAGCTTGACAATGGCGATAGCAGCCGCACCCGCGCCGGAGGTGACGATCTTCACGTCTTCCTTCTTCTTGCCCACGACCTTCAGTGCGTTGGTCAGACCGGCGAGGGTAATGACAGCGGTGCCGTGCTGGTCGTCGTGGAAGATGGGAATGTCGCACTTTTCCTTCAGCTTCCGCTCGATCTCAAAGCACCGGGGAGCAGAGATGTCCTCCAGATTGATTCCGCCGAAGGAGCCGCTCATCAGATACACGGCGTTGACGAACTCATCCACATCGTGGGTCTTGACGCACAGGGGGAAAGCGTCCACGTCGGCAAAGGCCTTGAACAGGGCGCACTTGCCCTCCATAACGGGCATACCGGCCTCGGGGCCGATGTCGCCCAGACCCAGAACGGCGGTGCCGTCGGTGATGACGGCGCACAGGTTGTGGCGGCGGGTCAGCTCATAGGACTTGTTGATGTCCTTCTGGATCTCCAGGCAGGGCTGGGCAACGCCGGGGGTGTAGGCCAGGGACAGGTCGTCCTTGGTCTTGCAGGGTACCTTGCAGATGACCTCGATCTTGCCGCCCCACTCCTTGTGGAGCCGCAGGGACTCTTTTGCGTAATCCATAATTTTTCTCCTTTGTCGATACAATAATTTATGATTTTACCATTACGGAAATGCCGTTGGGAATCAGGGTGACGGAGGCGTTTTCGCCCTTGTCCTGTTTCGCCATGGCCATGGCGGTTTCCAGATTGGGGGCGTAGTCCAGCTTCATCTCCCGGAGGGTCTTCTCCATTTCCGGACGGGAAACGAAGATCACCCGGTGCTTCATGAGGATTCTCGCCAGAATCTGGCTCTCCCACTGGTCGGGAATGGTCTCCGACTGAGGGGTATTGACGCACTGCTCAAAATGCGCCGCAGGGGTTTCGCAGTCCCGGAGGGAGGTGTAGAAGCCCTCACCGCCGGTGCCGTCGGCCAGCTCGGCGCACATGATCAGCACCGCGCCCTCCTTGGCGGAAGCCTCCGCCGCGGTCAGCCCCTTGACGCTTTGGTAGATGTTCTGGTCCAGCGGCGCGCCGCCGTTGGAGGTGACGACGATGTCCCCGGGGACGGCCTGCACCTCGCAGTACTGCCGCAGAAACGCCACACCGGCTTCATGCGCCTTCCGGAAGTCTCCCGCGAAAGCCGCAACCGTTCTTTTGTCCTCGTCGATGACCACATTGACGATGTACGCCAGCTTTGCCATCTCTGCCGCCGCTACCATGTCCCGGTGAAGGGGGTTGCCCTCCAGAATGCCCGTGCGGGCATAAGGGGAGGCGATAAACGCGCCGCAGTGGTTGCCCAGCACCGTCGTCTTATCGCAGACGCCGGGCAGGATGCTCTTCCGCCCGCCGGAGAAACCGGCGAAGAAGTGCGGCTCAATGAACCCCTCCGCAATGAGCAGGTCGGTGTCCACCGCCGTCCGGTCGATGACCAGCGGTGCGCCGGAGGGCAGAACGCCGATCTGAACATTGGATTCCGGGTCAAAGGCGTCGTGAACGACGATTTTCTCGGAACCCGCAATTTCCTTCCCCAGCTTTGCTTCCAGCTCGGCGGTCGTTGTGAGCCGGTGGAAACCGGTGGCTACCAGCAGCGTCACCCGAATCTCCGGATTCCCCTGCCGGAGCTGCGCCAGCATGGGGGGCAGGATGTCCCGGCTGGGCACGGGGCGGGTGTGGTCGGAAATGATGATGGTACAGCGTTTCTTCCCCGCCGCGAGAGCGGCCAGGGTGGGCGTTCCCATGGGCGACGCCATGGCTTCCTCCACCAGCTCCCGGCCGGTGCGGTCGCTTTTCAGCTCGTCCACACGGGAGGTCAGCAGACCGTTATAGGGAAATGCAACATCCAGATGGCTTTTGCCGTAAGGAATCGCGATCATAAAGAATCCTCCCACACGTTTGTCATCGGGAACCGGCGGTTGGCCGGTTCCCAATTATGTTTTTTAATAGTTGCCCTTGAAAACGTCCTTCTTGACGGGAGGACGATAGTCGCCGAAGTAAGCGCCAAAGTCCATGCCCAGATAGTTGCACAGGTCAAGGACTTCCACCATGGTGTTGTCGTTGACGGGGATGCCGTTTTCCATGATGCGCTTCACCGCGGCAACTTCCTTCTCGCCGTGGGTGTAGATGCGCTCCTGACCGTCGGCCTTGGGCGCGTCCCGCAGCTCCTGCAGGTACTTGGAGAAATGCTCCTTGATGGCGGCGGGGTCGCCGAAGTAGGCGGGGTTGATAGCCATGAAGCCATGGCAGATCTGACCCTTTCCGCCGGTCATGCAGTAATTGGAGGTAGCGCCCATGGACAGGATGGAGGAGAAGATCTCACACAGCATACCGTAGCCGTAGCCCTTGTGGCTGCCCAGCTGCTCCGTGGAGCCGCCCAGAGGCATGATGCCGCCGCCCTTTTTCGCCACGATATTCGCCAGCACGTCAGGAGCGTTGGTGGAGGGATGACCGTCCTTGTCCAGCGCCCAGCCTTCGGGCAGGGGCTTTTCCATCTTGTTGTACATTTCCAGCTTGCCGCGGGTGACGACCGTGGTGGAAGCGTCGAAGAAGAAATCATAGGGCTCGGCGGGGAACGCGCAGGCGATGGGGTTGGAGCCCAGCATGGCCTTCCGGGCAAAGGTGGGAACCATGATGGCTTCGCTGTTGGTGCAGGAGAAACCCATCAGCCCTTCCTTGCAGGCCATCTTGGCATAATAACCCGCGATGCCGTAGTGGTTGGAGTTCCGGACGGAGACGATGCCCACGCCGGTGGTCTTGGCCTTCTCGATGGCCATTTCCATGGCCTTATGGGAAACCAGCTGTCCCATGGCCTCATGGGCGTCGATGACGGCGGAGATGGGCGTCTCGAACACCACTTCGGGCTTGGCATGGACGTCGATCATGCCTTTTTCGATGCACTTGTGGTAGCGGACCATCCGCTGCATACCGTGGGACTCAATGCCGTACAGGTCGGCAGTCAGCAGAACGTCCTGAATGATATCGGCCTCCGCTTCGGTGAAGCCGAACTTCTGGAACGCTTCCATGCACAGCCGGTGCAGGGTGTCATAGGACCAGTGTTGATATGCCATAAGAGTACCTCATTTCTTAAATTTTTTTGTTGTTTTCCGGTGTTCCGCGGGAAGCCGAACCTCCGGAATGCCTTCCCGCACAGCCGGTGCAGGGTATCATAGAACCAGTGTCTGTACTTTATAAGAATACATTATTTGGGGAGCTTTTTCAATTATAATTTTTGGATTCGCTTATAATTTTCCAATATTCAGCTCCCGCTCGTGGAGGATCACGCCGCTATTCTTCAGCGTCTGCTGCAACTGTCGGATATCCATTGCGGAAAAATCCTCCGTCAGCGCGGCCGCGGTACCGGCGGCCTGTCCGGTGACAGCGCAGCAGGGGATCACCCGCATGATATCCCACATGGCGTCCGTCACGGAGGTACACCGCCCCGCCATGATCAGATTCTTCACCTTGGCGGAATACAGCGTGGAAAACGGGACCTCGTAAATCGGCCCCCGCTTTCTCCAGTCGGAGACCATGCCGACGGAATCGGCGAAATATTTGTGCATTTCCCCTTCGTCCAGCGTATATTCCCCCTGGATCCGTCGGGTCATACGCAGTTGGGGCATGGTCGCAATGGCGGTAGGCACCCACGAAGGGTCGCTGCGGCGCTTCTTCCGGATGTCATTCAGGGTCGATGCGTGGGAATACTGCATCATTTCCGACACTTCCCCGCAGCCCAGTCCACCGAACCGGCGGTCAAGCAGGGGACGCGCCGTCCGTCCGGCGTCTTCCTCCGCCGGAACGTCTGAAAAGCCCAGCATGTTGAGCCGGTAACCCTCGCTGCCCTGAGAGTAGTACCACGCCGCCAGAATGTTGCCCTGCCGATTGGTTTCCGTCGGCGCGCCGGCAAGATGGGCAATGCAGGCGTCTCCCGTGGCGTCCACCACGGTGCGGGTGCATATTCTCTGCCTGCCGGAGATGCTTTCCACGATGACCGAATGAATGCGGTCTTCCCGCACCTCCGCGTCCACAGCGTAACAGCCGTAGAGAATCTTCACCCCCGCCTTTACCAGTTCCTGCTCGGCCAGAATGGCAAAGAGCCATGGGTTATAGCGCACACGGAAGCGGTGATCCTTTTCCGTCCGCCCCGCCGGGTCTGTGCTGTCCAGCCAGTTGGCGGGGTATTCGTCCTCCGCGCCCATGGAAATGGACAGTCTGAGCAGTTCCTCCGCCAGTCCGAAGGAAACCTGATGGCCGACGCCGTCACACAGCGGGAGATAAATAGTGACCAGTCCCGCCGTCCCCAGGCCGCCCAGAATGTACTGCTTTTCCAGCAGGATCACCCGTTTCCCCAGCCTTGCCGCCGCCAGCGCGGCGGAAATTCCGCCGAACCCGCCGCCGCAGACCAGCACGTCGCAGCTGTCCAGAATCGGTATTTCCTTTGTCATGGCTCACCCCCGGTAAATGGGCGCCAGCGCGTCATGCACCGCCTTGTATTTCAGGAACAGCTTCTCGTAAAGTTCGTGGGTCGCCGGGTCGGGCTTGGAAACGGAATCGATCTCCACGCAGGTTTCCGCCGCGTGGGCAAAGCTGTCAAACCAGCCGATGCCTACGGCGGTCAGCATGGCCGTACCGAAGGAGGAATCGTCCACCTTGACCTTCTGCAGCTCCAGTCCCAGAATATCCGCCACGATCTGACGCCAGAGCATTCCCTTCGCGCCGCCGCCGATGATGCGCACCCGCTTCATTTCCACGCCCAGTCCGTTCAGGGTGTTCAGGCAGTCCTTCAGGCTCATGGCGACGCCCTCCAGCGTAGCCCGGGTGAAGTGGGCAGTGGTGTGGCTGGAGCTGATGCCGGTGTAGCTGCCCTTTAAGTCCGGGTCATTGTAGGGCGTCAGCTCGCCGTTTAAGTAGGGGTGGAACATCAGGCCGTCGCTGCCGGGAGCGATCTTCTCCGCCGGAACGTTCAGCTCACTGAACGGCTCCCGGCCGATGGTGTCCCGATACCAGCGGTAGCTGGCGGCACAGCTGGCCGTCGCCGTGCCGGGATACCACAGCCCCGGTACCACATGGCGGTAGTTGAAAATAAATTTGGAGTCCAGCGCATGGTCGGTCACGATGCAGATACGCCCGGCGGTGGCCAGCTTCACCGTGGCGTGACCCGGCTCCACATTGCCCGCCGCGAAAAGCTCCATCACTGTGTCCGTAGTGCCTACCAGCACCCGGGTTCCCTCCGCAAGGCCGAACTCCGCTGCCCGTTCTCCGGTCATGGTGCCCGCCACATCCGTGGGCTTGCACAGCCGGGGCAGCCACTCCTTCCGGATGCCGCCCACCGCGCACAGTTCCTCCGACCAGCGTTCCCGCCTGGTGTCGTAGAACATGGAGCCCTCCGCGTCGATGGTATCCGTCTCCATGGCGCCGGTCATGCGGAAGCGCAGATAGTCCTTGGCAAAGAGGATATAGCGGATCTGTCCCCAGATTTCCGGCTCGTGCCTGCGCAGCCACATCAGCTGAGGCAGCGTCCAGACCGTGGTGGGGGCATTCACCGCCTGATCCATAATGGTATCCAGGCAGGTGTCCTTCAGCTCCTGCACCTCTTCCTTGCTGCGCTGGTCCGTCCAGAGGATTGCCCGGCGCAGTACCTGCTTCTGCTCGCCCAGCAGCACCGCCGTGTGGGTAGCCGCGTCAAAGGACAGGGCCTTGATCCGCTCCGCCCCGACGCCCGCCGTTTTCAGAATGTCCCCGAAGGCGGTCTTGAACGCCCGGCACCAGTCCTCCGGGTCCTGCTCACACCAGCCGACGTGAGGATAATAGGTGGGATACTCACAGCCGGCGGTGGCAGCGATCTTCCCTTCCCGGCTGAGCAGCGTCAGCTTCACGCTGCCGCTGCCGATATCCACACCCAAAACGTAATCTGTCATATACGCACCATCCTATTGAAGATGCCCCGGATGAACCTATGCAGCTGTTCATCCGGGGATAAAAGGAAATTATTTGACCCAGTCGTGCTCCGGGTCGTTGCTGCGGTTGAAGCCCTGATAATCGCCCGCCATCAGCCACAGGAAGTAGGTCTGGTAGCCGGGAGTAGAAACGGTGGTGTGGTAGCCGTAGGGGAACTCCACCAACTCGTCGTTCTTCACCCGGTAGGCCTCGTCCAGAGCGCCGTCGGCGGTGTACAGGCACTGCACGGCAAAGCCCTGCCTGGGGTCAAACAGGAAGTAGTAAATTTCCTCGGCGATGCACTCGGCGGGCATATTGTCCTCGTCGTGCTTGTGAGGCGGGAAGCCAGCCCAGTTGCCCTCGGTGCAGTAGGCCTCGCCGATGGTCAGAACTTTTGCGTTGGAATTGCCGTCGATGATGAAGCTGGTCTCTCTCTGGAAGGGAACGCGGCCCAGCAGCTTCAGCACCACATGGTCTTCCCGAAGCACCTGCGGGACGGTCTTTTCCTTCACGGGCGTGCCGCAGACGGCGATCTTGATATGGTCGATGGCTTCGATTTCCAGATGCTGCTCACGGGGCATATAGAAGCTCTCGGCCTTGCGGTTTTCAAATACGTTGGCGCGGTTTCCCACGTTCTCATAGCGCTCACCGTCGAAGGAAACGTTGCAGTGGCCCTCCAGCATGATGAAGGCGACTTCCCGATCCTCGGTGTAGAAGGGCAGCTTCTCCCCGGCGTCCAGCTCGATGATGCCGAACTCCAGCTTTTTCAGGCTGCACTCGCCGATCTTGCAGATGGGCGTGTAGCCCTTGGCAGGAACGTAGGTTTTCTTGTAATTCATAAATTCTCCTCCTTAAGAAGTTTATCAACAACGGCCTCCCAATCTCCGACGATGCCATAGTCGGCATAGTCGAAAATCGGTGCCTTCGGGTCCGAATTGATGGCGACGACCTTCCCGGAGCCGGACATACCGGCCAGGTGCTGCACCGCGCCGCTGATTCCCACGGCAAGATACAGCTTCGGGCAGACCGTAATGCCCGTCATGCCCACCTGACAGCGGTAGGGCGCAAATCCCGCTTCCACAGCCGTGCGGGACGCGCCCAGGCTGCCCCCCAGCTTTTTTACCAGCGCTTCCAGCTTTTCAAAGCCCGCCTTGGAGCCGACGCCCATGCCCCCTGCTACGATGATCTCCGCCTGAGACAGGGGCTTTCCCTGGGCGAAGCTTCCGAAAGAATGGAGCTTCACCCGCTCGTCTGGGGTATAGGTGATGGTTTGCACGTCCGGCGTTTTGGCCGCCTGCCTTTCCGGCCGGAACGTTCCCGGTCGGACCGTGGCCATCTGAATCTCACTTAACGAGCGGATGTCCGCCATCAGGGAATTTCCAAATGCCGGACGGGTCTGAATCAGCTGCTCCCCCTCCATACGCAGGGCGGTGCAGTCCGCCGTCAGTCCCGCGTCCAGCTGCCACGCAAGCATGGGCATAATATTCCGCATCCGCACCGTCGCCGGAGCCAGAACGATCTGGCTACCCCATCGGCGGATCGTCTCCAACAGGAAGGCGGCAAAAGCGCTTTCGTCCCCAATTTCCGGGGCGCTGAGTTCAAAAATGCGGCCTGCGCCATATTCCGCGGCGGTTTCAGCCTCCCCCGCCGGAACCAAAGCCCGCAGTTCGCCGCCGGAAAGCCGGGCGGCCTTGCTGAGCAGGCCCTTATCCACGCCGAAGGGGCATAACACCAGAATCTCCTTCATGGCCGCACCTCCCGCAGAAGCACGCGCAGATTCTGCACACCCGCGTCCAAATCCGTTTCCTTTGGCCCCCGGCGCAAACCGGGGAAGCGGGATTCCATTGCCACGACCTTGGTAAGCGACCCTTTCAGGCCGCAGTCCTCCGGGGTCAAACCCAGATCGGCGGCTGTCAGAATTTCCACCGGGGTTTTCCTTGCCCGGCGCATTCCCAGAATTCCGGCAAGACGCAGCGGATAGGAATAGCTGCTGAAGCTGATTACCGCAGAGCCGTAAACGGTCAGATTCTGAACGCCGTCCTCCAGCCGCCGGGTGACCAGCAGTTCGTCCCCCGCCGCTTCCACTTTCTCCGCATTGGAGATGCAGGGAAGCCCCAGCGCCGCCGCCAGTTCGCCGGGAACCTGCCCGGTCTCCCCGTCGATGGCCTTGCAGCCGCAGAAAACGGCATCAAACGGCCCCAGCTTTTCCGCCGCCGAAGCCAGCGCCCGGGCAGTCGCCCGGGTGTCCGCCCCGGCCATGAGACGGTCGGTAATGAGTACCGCCCGGTTGGCCCCCTTTGCCAGCAATTCCAGCAATGGGCCCTCCAGTTTTGGAGGACCCATTGTCAGGACTGTGACACTGCCATCCCTGTCCGCCAGACGGAAAGCGGCCTCCAGCGCGGACTCATCCGCAATATTCCATTGCAAACTGGCCCCATCCCGCTTTAACCGGTGCTGACCGTCCACCTCAACAGAGGAGGAAACGGGTACCGCCTTTACACAGACAAGAATGTGTTTCATATTCGTTTTACAGCAGCGCGCCAAACAGGTCTACCAGCTGATAGCCCTCGGGAACGCACAGGCTGAAGCACAGCCATGTTTCGGGACACGCCACCAGCATCGCCTTGGCATCGGTGCGGGTCAGATCGTCCCAGCGGCCGCCCGCAATGCGGGTCACCAGCTCGGGCATATAGCCGTAGGCAACGGCGGTGCCGCAGGACTTCGCCAGCTTCTCGTGGTTGAACATCTCCGTCAGCTCGTAGCCCGCGGCCTTGGCAATACTGCGCACCGGGGCGAACTCGTGGAAGGTGCGCGCCAGACGGTCGTCATCGTGGCAGGCGCCCAGCGTACCCAGCGCGGCCTTGGCGGCCAGCTTCTTCTCTTCCAGCAGCTTTGCGACGAAAGCGGTGGCGGTGGTGACACCGGCGGTGATCTCACAGCCCCACTCAGGGTACTTCTGGGTCATGATCTCGGCGTCGTAGCTGTCCAGAACCACGACGGGAAGACCCGTTTCGTTCAGCGCCTTGGCGCACACTTCGGCCTGCTTGCGGACTTCCTCGGTGTAGCCCATCAGGTCGCCCAGCATCACGCCGGAGGCAGGCTCATTGGCAAGAACCTTGGCGGAAACGCCCGCCTTTGCCAGCAGCGCCAGCAGATGCTTCGCCATTTCCGGAACCTTGATGGCGGCGACTTCGCCGATGTACACCAGAACGTCAGTGCCGTCCTGACCGTAGGAGGGCTTCTCCACACCGTAGATGTTGCCGGTGGTCTCCACGTTTTCGATCAGATTCATGACGCTCTCCGGAGCGACCTCGCTGACCACGGCTTCGGTGCGGGCTTCCCGGATGAACAGCGGCGGCTGATAGCCGGTGGCGCAGTCATTGGTGCAGGCGTCGCACAGCAGGCACTCGTACATGGCCTGACCCATATCCTTGTCAAACTCCTGTGCCTTCTTGTTGACCATGCTCAGCAGCAGGCCCTTGGCGCGGGGGGTGTTCAGTTCCTTACCGGTCTGGTGCTGGACAGGGCACAGATGGCGGCACATCCAGCAGAAGCGGCACTTTTCCGCATGATGCAGGGCATTCTGACTAATCATATTGTTACCTCCTATCCTTTCCTTACAGACCCAGCTTGTAGGGGTTCATGATACCATTGGGGTCAAGCTCCTTCTTCAGCGCCTGCAGCACCTGAATGGCGGGGCCGTACTGCTCTTTCACCAGACGGGACAGCTTCAGGCCGACGCCGTGGTGATCGTTCAGCACGCCGCCGTTGGCCAGCGCCGCACGAACGCCGCAGTTCCAGACCTGATTGTGCAGGCGGAGGGCTTCCTCGGGGTCCTTGGGGGGATTGTCGATGATGAAGCGGGAATAGTTCATGGCGCCCCAGTCGTACCAGTGGGAGCTGTGGGAGATGAAGCGGACGCCGTAATCCTTGAAGTTGTCCTCCACGGCGGCCTTCATTGCCCGGTAGATCTTCTCGATATTGTCGTGGGTCGCCACGGTATCCAGCGTGCCGAACATCTGGGGCAGATCCATAATGTTGTCGGGATAGAAGAAGGTAATGCGGTTCTGGAACCACTTTTCGCCGTATTCCGTGCCCAGATCCTCCGCGCCGTACTTCTTGGCAATGTCCAGAACGATCTCCAGCTCAGCGGCGACGACCTTCTCGTAGCCTTCCAGCGTCAGGTTCAGGAAGGAGCCGCGCTTCTCAAAGCCGATGATCTTCTTGATGATGGAGACGGTCTCCGCCTCGTCGAACAGACGCACGATGGAGGGCTTCACCGCCTGGACGATCTCCCGGCAGGCCTGATAGCCCACGTGGATGTCGGAGAACAGGAACGCATGGTGAATGCGGGTCTCGGGCTGCTTGACGATCTTGAACTTGGCCTTGGTCATGATGCCCAGCGTACCCTCGGAGCCGACGAAGAAGGGGATCAGGTTGGGGCCGGAGGAGTGCTTCGGCACGGGCAGGGTGTTGATGATATCGCCGTTGGGCAGAACCACTTCCAGAGACAGGCACATATCGTCCATCTTGCCGTACTTGGTGGAGAGAATACCGATGCCGTTGTGCGCCAGCGCGCCGCCCACGGTGCAGCAGGTCATGCAGGAGGGCAGGTGCATCACGGAGTAGCCCTTTTCGTTCACCAGATCTTCCAGCGTGGCAAAAATCATGCCGGTCTCGCAGGTGACGAAGCCCGCCTCGGTGTTCAGCTCGATGAGCTTGTCCAGACGCTTGATGTCCAGCAGAATGCCGCCGGCCACCGGCAGAGCGCCGCCCTGACTTCCGGAGCCGCCGCCCCATGTGGTGACGGGAATTTTATAGTAGTTGGCGATCTTCATGACCTTGGATACTTCCTCGGTGGTGCCGGGGCGAACGATGATATCAGGCATGGGACCCTGCTCACCGGCATCCTGCCATTTCCGGCTGAGCCAGAAATAGTCCACGGAATATACCGCACGTTCAATTTCCTTGGTGGATACGTTTTCTACACCGACCGCGTCCTCCAGCTCGGAACGGATCATGTAGAACATCAAAGACTTGTCTTGCATGGTGCTTCTCCCTTTCTGATTTTGTAATGAAATTTCACACTTGAGAATCATTTTTCGCTTATAATTGTATTCGCATTACATCCTCGTCATAAATATAGCACATTGTAATCAGATTTTCAAGCACCGGCAAGAATAATTGTAACGAAATTACACCTCCAGATTTAGGCATTTCGCCAATTCTGTCAAGAACCTCCTCAGTATTTCAGGCCTTCCATACTCTTTTCGATTTGCAGGGACTTTGCCCCATCCGTCCGCATGGCGATATACGTGTAGATGGAGTCCGCGATGGTCAGCGCCGCCACGCGGGAGGCGATGGACACGACCCGGTATTTTGTCTCCTTGGAGTTCGTGTTCAGGCTGATGTCCGCCAGCTTGGACAGGGGATTTTTGCCCGCGCTGGTCAGGGAGATGACCTTCGCCCCCCGGTGCTTCGCGGTTTGGGTGCTGTCCACCACGCAGCGGGAGCTGCCGGAATGGCTGACGGCGAACACCGCGTCCCGCTCGTCTAAGTAATTGCAGGCGATCACCTGCAAATGGGGGTCGGTGTAGACCGCGGCGTTCAGGCCAAGCCGCAGCAGCTTGTGGTGTAAGTCCATGGCCACAGGCGCAGAGCCGCCCAGACCGAAGATCACGATTTTCCGGGCGTTCATCAGCATCTGCGCCGCCGTTGCCAGGGTTTCCGGCTCCAGCATGTCCCGGGTGAACTGCAAGGCCAGCACGGCGCTCTGGAACACCTTGTCCCGCACTGCCTGCACGGAATCCTCGGCGCTGATCTCCTCGTGGATGATCTCGTCCGGGGAGACCGTGGCCTGCGCCAGGGTCAGCTTTAAGTCCTCGTAGCCGCTGAAGCCCAGCTTCTTGTAAGCCCGAACAACCGTGGGGTCCGAAACGCCGCAGGCATCCGCCAGCGCCGCCACCGACAGGTCGATGATCCCCCGGGGATTCCCCCGGATATACTCCGCCACTTTCCGCTCGGATTTGCTGAGGTTTGGAAGGGAATTTTCGATTCTCAGCAGCAGCGCCGCCAGAGAGGTATTCTGTACCGCCATGCCCGTTACCGTCCTTCTCATTATAGTATGAAAACAGTATAACATAGTCTTTTTCAAAAAGGAAGCAAGAAATTCCCAAGGCCAGTGAGCCTTGGGAATTTTCCATTGGTTACGGAAACCATCGACTCTGCCGGTGGAGGCGTCCCGTAAAAAAGCTTCAGCTTCAAGCATTGAACACAGCGAGCTGCTAACAGAGGCTTTCAGCAATAGGAAGCTTCTGTCAGAACAGTAATAGCCCGTTCACAGGCTGTAGGGCAAGTAATGTAAGCAAACTAGATTTCAATGTGTCTGAGACGCTTGCCAATAATAGGCCCTCATAGAGCCAACTCATGCCATCGGCTTGGCCGGTGGTTATGACTTTAGTAGCAAAGTATTCTGACATTTATGACACTTTAGCTCTTTCTTTTCGATTATTATTATGATACAATTATTTTAAGGCGATACCGTGCAATTGTGCCTTCGGCGGGTATTTTGCCGAATTGTGCGGTGTAGCCTCAGGAAACAATCATCCATAATGAATAGCGACCAAATCAACGGAGTAATTTATGGATAACATTAAAGTTGACGCTTATTTGCCATTATGTGAACAATATAATTCGTTAGCACAGTCTTTCTTTCAACAGCACCTCTATTTTAAAAACGAATCGAAACAACTTGGAAAATCCGTGGACTATTTCGATAATCCGATTCAAGCATTAAAACAAAATGAATGTGCAATAGCTATGCTTCAAACGGCAATTTGCGCTGTTGTTTTTGAAGCATTTGCCATAGAGTCTTATACTAATTTTTTCGGAGCATATAGATTGGGAAATTCCTTATATTACTCAAACTATGAATCCGGAGAAAAAGGAAAAAGATACTCTACCCTTTGT
>ENA-UOJE01000712-UOJE01000712.1-human-gut-metagenome-genome-assembly--contig:-C23-NODE-712-length-34938-cov-18.971791_pt1 | contig 34938 bp, 33 predicted proteins | sample MGYA00242341_ERZ723888 | MGnify/ENA metagenome assembly ERZ723888 | reverse complement strand
ATAATGAAGAAATACTTTATAATAGTTTAAATCAAAATTCTGTCGATTTTATTTGGAACTACTCTATTGGTATTCCTACATCCTACCAAAGTATTCTATCTCAAAATGATAATATAAAATTTGCTTCTATTACTGCTTCCAATTGCCCAGCAATATTGCTTTTTAATAATAAAAAAGGATTTGGCTCGGATAAAAATATAAGAGCCGCTATTTCCTATGCCCTAAATTATCAAGATTTTAAAAAATATTTTGGAAGTGAATTTGCTTCTACTCCTAATAAAAGTTTTGCTCCAAGCTCTCTTACGGGATATAAAGAAACAGAACATTTAGTAACTGATTATAGTATCGCTGACGAATATATGAAAAAAGCAGGATATATTAAAGAAGACACTACTTATAAAAAGCAAGGCGTTGAAGCTTGCTTAAATCTAACAATTAATTCAAAAAAGGAAACACACATAAGCTATGGCGAATTTGTAAAAACACAATTAGAAAAATTTGGAATAAAAGTAAATTTAGACACTGTTGATTCTACCCTTTTCAACGAAAAAACGAGCCATAAATTTGCTACAGAAGGTCCTGATGGTTTAAATGAAATAACTATGGAAGCTGCAATTATGGGATTTACTGCCTACGGAATGAAAAATCTCGGTGGAATGTATATTAACGGAAACAATAATGTTCAAGGTGGTGGAGAAGTCTATAATGAAGAACTAGATAATATTATGAATTCTATGGAAAGTTCCAAAACAATAGAAGAATATATGATCTACACTGGACAATTACAAGACTTTTATGCAAATGAACTTCCTGCTATCGCTTTATTTTGGGATAACACTATTTATGCTTATTCGAAAAATTTAAAAAATGTTCATATCGATAGCGTTTTCGGTTTGAATAACTATAAAAATTTCATAGAAATGATTAAAGAATAGATAATAAAGGATTTTAATAATGAAGAAATATATAAAACACATCATCATCGCCTTTATCAGTTTCCTTTTGATTGTGATTTTAAATTTTCTTCTACCAAGATTATTGCCTGGAAATCCTATAGGATATTTAACTGGACTTAATGAAGAAGGTATGTCTGCCGAAAAATATGCTTTTTATTACCATGCTCTTCATTTAGATGAAAATATATTATCTCAATTTAGGTATTATCTAATTGATATTTTCAATGGTACTTTAGGCTATTCATATAAAAAAGAGGCTACTATAAGTTCTCTTATATTTTCAAAAATTGGTGTATCTTTACAAATAACTATTCCAGCTGCTTTTTTCTCTATACTAATAGGAATATTATGGGGCGTAGAAAGTGGGTATAAGAAAAATGGTTTTTTTGATAATTTTTCTACAATTCTATTATTGACTTTGAATACTATTCCTCTTTTCGCCATCGCTTTAATTTTAATAATTCTCTTTTGCTTTAATTTAAACATTTTTCCATATTATGGTATATCAAGTGGAAATTATTCACCAGGTTCAATCGAATTTTTCTTTGATAGATTATATCATCTTGTCCTTCCGATTTTAACCATAATTATTGGTTCATTCCCATCAAAATATTTATTACTAAGAAATACAACAGCACAATTTGTTGACAATAAATGTGTCTTATATGCTAAACAATGTGGATTATCAAATTCAAAAATTAAATTTTCTTATATCTTAAAAAATATATCACAACCAGTAATAGCTATGATCGGAACTACAATAGGAAATTGTTTTGTCGGTTCTATAATTGTAGAAAATATATTCTCCATAAACGGAGTAGGTGGGCTATTAAATGATGGAATCAATACTCTAGATTATCCATTAATTCAAGGAATACTTTTTGTAACAACACTTTTTATGGTAATTTGTGTAATGATTTCAGATATTTTATGTCTATTAGTTGATCCTAAATTAAGAAAGGAAAAAGAAAATGAAAATTAAACGTCTTCCTTTTTTAATTATTGGCATCATACTATTGCTAACTTTTTTAACTATGGCAATATTCCCACAATTTTTCACAAGTTACAATCAAAAGTATTCTTTTGAGCCTTGGCTTCCCCCTTCTTTTTCTCATATTCTTGGAACAAATTCGCTCGGTTATGATATTTTTGCTGAATTAATCTATGGGGCAAGACAAACAATTCTTATTTCTTTAACTGCTAGTTTAGGTTCATTAATAATTGGTGTTATCATTGGAATACTTGCATCATTTGATTCTATTATTGGAACCTTTTTCAATGGAATTATCAATATTTTTGTCTTGCTTCCTAAATTATTAATATTAATTGTTTTCGTAAGTTTCCTTAACAACAACAATTTAACTTTGATAATTTTAATTTCCTGTTTTACTTGGGTTTCCACTGCAAGATCAATTAAAGCAAAGCTTATCAATTTAAAAAAGCAACAATTTATCGAAGTAAATAGACATTATGGCTTTTCAAAAATTCATAATATATGTATACATATTTTGCCAAATTTAAAAGACATAATTATGACAAGACTACTTTTAGGAATAACCACTTGTATCATGATGGAATCGACTTTAAGTTTTTTAGGTTTTGGTAATTTATATTATCCAACATGGGGTGTCATGATAAATTTTGCAAGAAATAGAGGAGCATTAATTCATCAAGCTTATGGATATTTAATAGCTCCTTGTTTATGTATTGCCTTTTTATCTCTTTCTTTTTACTTCATTTCTATTTATTTTGAAGCTAAACAAACTATAATAGATAAGGATTGACTATGAATAAAGAAAAAGAAATTTGGTTAAAAATTAAACCTCATCATCATACTCATTTAGCTGAAATAAGATCTGACCAATATAATGAATTATTTGAAAAAAAATCAGTTATCCAAGATTCAGATGAAGTAAAAAAAGCTAAAAAGAAAATAAAAGATGAAGGAGAAACAATCGATAATATTTTAAATCTCATCCAGTGTTTAAATAGTCAACTAAGATATAACGATTCTATTTTTTATCTTGAAAAAGCTCTTAAAACTTTCCCAGAAAACTATCGTTTAGAAAGAGCCCTAGCTATAAGGTATCTTACTGCAAATAAAATAGAAAAAGCATTATTTTTATTTAAAAAAATATACGAAAAAACAGATGATAAATTAGATATTACTTACCGTATCGGATTAGCATATTTTTATCTAAAACAATATAATTTTGCCAAAGAATATTTTTTAATTTCTTTAAATCTTTCAGAAAAAAATAAGGAAATGTATATTGCCTGCATATACTGGCTATTATTGACAAACGTACAACTTAAAGAGAGCATAAATGAAACATTAAATAATTACCATGACTTTTTTGTAACCCACCATGCTGGTTATGAATATGCTGTTCGCTTGTTTTTAAATGAACCTTTATCAGATTATGAAGAAATTTCTAAATCTGATAATTTGACAAGGGTAATGTTTCTTTTTGGCTTGTACCATTTTTATCTTTACAAAAATGATACAAAAAAAGCCGAAGAAACTTTTTCACTAGGCTTAAAATGTGATGAATATTGGGCTAGTTTTTCTGGGCTAGGATTTTACTACTTATTAATCTCCAACAATTTTCTTTCTTAATAACGATGGTTCAGAAGGAGGAATAAAAACCGGAGAATGTGAATCACGATTTAAAAAGAGATTAAGTCTTTCATTATCGCATTCTTCAAAAATATATTGTGGTGTTCCTTCACAAGCTATCAATCCTTTATCCATGAAAATAACCTTATCAGATACATCACGAGCAAATTTCATCTCATGAGTAACAACAATCATAGTAATATGTTGCGAAGCTAATTCCTTCATTACTTTTAAAACTTCATTAACCATCTCTGGATCTAAAGCAGAAGTTGGCTCATCAAATAATATTATATCTGGATTCATACTTAAAGCTCTTGCAATAGCAACTCTTTGCTTTTGACCACCAGAAATATCTCTAATTTTAAAATGAACTCTATCTGACATTCCAACTTTTTCTAAGTTTCTTAAAGCAATTTCTGTAGCTTCTTTTTTACTTCGCTTTAATACTTTTGTTTGACCTATAACACAATTTGTTAGTACATCCATATTGTTAAACAAATTAAAAGATTGAAAAACCATAACAAGGCGTGAACGTATATGGTTTTGATTAGTTTTATTTTCTAATATATTTTTTCCATCGAAAATAATTTCACCGCTATCTGGCTTTTCCAAAAGATTCAAACAGCGCAATAATGTTGATTTTCCACTTCCAGAAGAACCTATAATTGTTAAGCATTCTCCTTTTTCCACAGAAAAAGAAATATCTTTTAAAACAATTGTACTATTTGAAAAAGTTTTAGCTAAATGATTTACTTGTAATATTGCCATAATTAATTTTCCTTTTTTGCTTTAAAATGAAATAAGATATTCTCTAAAGAAGTCTTTACTTTATGTCCATCCATTTTAAATGCTACAAATTTTAAAATTGCTGTAGCAATCAATACCAACACCAAATAAATAACTGCAATGATAATATATGTTGCTAAATATTGATAGCCTTTACTAGCAGCACTTGAAGCTTGCCAATAAAGTTCAGAAACAGCAATAACATTTAATACTGAAGAATCTTTAATATTGACAACCCATTCATTGCCAATTGTCGGAATAGAATTTCTAATAGCTTGAGGTAATGTTACATGAAATAATGTTTGCATTTCATTCATACCAAGAGATTTAGCACCTTCAATTTGACCTTTATCAATGCCATTTAGTCCTGCTTGTAAAACTTCGCCCATATAAGCTGTAGTATTCAAAGTTATAACTATCAAACCAGCTATAAACCAACCATTCCAGGTATCTACACCTTTTAAAACTTCATTCCAATTGATTCCCATCATCTGGCAACCATATTTAAATAACATTGCTTGAACCATCATCGGTGTTCCCCGAATTACAATAGAATAAATATTGCAAATCCATTTTATTGGACAGCGCCAAATTTTATGATACCAAGGGGATTCTTTAGTATTCAAAGATTTACCAAAAGCTAAAAAAATACCTAAAAATAAACCACCAAATGTTCCCACTAAAGAAAGAACAATAGTTGCTAATGTGCCATTAATATAGAATCGGCCATAACGTGATAATAAACTAGATATATCGTTGCCCATTATTCACCACTTCTACTAACAGATTCAACCATCATTTGATTTCTTAATTCTTGATCTATACTGCTCAAAGCTTGGTTAATGCAACTTTTTAGATTATCATTACCTTTTTTTATACCGATTGAAACACCAAGTTCAGATAAATATTCACCCAAAATATCTTGTGAAATCCGTACAATGCCTAATGATTTATTTGAACCAACAATAGCTTGTGCAACTGGATATTCAGCTGTCATAGCAAATGCAGAATTATTCTTTACATCAATAGCGCAATCAGCAAAAGTAGCAAGAGGGGATAAATGATTAGCACCATAATCTTCTTTAAAAATTTCTATAACATCATCAGTTACAGTAGAAACCTGTGAAACAATATTTTTCCCATTTAATATTGTCGCCAATTCTGAAGAAGGAATAACACGATTATTTTGATCAGCAAATTCTTTAGAAGTTACTAAAACTAATTCAGAACGATAATATTCATCCGAAAAATCAATAGATTGTCTTCTTTCTTCAGTATCAGTCATTCCTGCTAAAACTAAATTTATAGTTCCGGTTTGAACATCAGGAACCAAAGATTCCCAATCTTCTTTAACAATTTCAACTTCCATGTTCAAAGCTTTCCCAAGCAACATAGCAATTTGAACATCATAGCCATCAGCATAGCTTCCACCAACATTAGAAATAGAAACATTGTAATCATTAGAAGAAGGATCAGTCCAATTAAAAGGAGAATAATTGCATTCCATTCCAACAATCAATTTTTCTACTTCAACATTTTTAGTATCAATAGATGAAAAATTTACATCATAATGATAAATAAAATTGTTAGAAGAATTAGAAGAACAACTTGTAGCAGAAAGTGCTGCTATTCCACATAATAAAGTTTTTAAAATTTTCTTTGACATAAAAAAATGTCCTACCTTTCATTTTTGCCTAAGGATCACACTAATTCGCGACCCTTTAAATGAAATAGGACCCGTATCAATAGTGCCAATCGGATACTTTCTATCCGCCGAGTACGCAAGATATTCTCATGCGTCCCAACTCAACTTTTCCTATTCGACTAATAGTACTAAGAAGGTTTCGGCGACTCTTACCTTTCATTTCTTTCAAAGTCTTTAAGAAAGAAATTACTATTTTGTAGTCGCTCCTCTATTCGATTCATAGACTTAAAGAAGTATATAAAAAACGGAATGAAAAAGCAAGAAAAATTTTTCATAGTTGCAAAAAAACATCTAGGACTTAGCCTAGATGTCTCATAATTTAAAAATATTTTTATTTGTTATCAAAGAAAGTTCCACGTGCCTTTTCTTTCATATCGAAAGAAGTAGTGAAAGGAATTCTTGATGTATATCCTGCTTTAGCTGCGACAATCATTTTAACTGGCCACATAAATATATCATGGTTCCATTGATTGACAGTATCATTATATTGATCTCTTGCTGCAGTAATTTCTTTCTGTAAATAAGAATTTTGTTGCATGACATCAGCTATTTCAGCGTGGGATTTTAAATCTGGATAATTTTCAATAGCAATATTAATTTGGCGAGAAATGCCATCAAGTTTGGAAGATACTTCGTTTCTATCACCATCAGCATTTGGATTAACACCACCACGATAAGCAGCAATTTGTGTAAGAGTTTCTTTATCGAGAGTAATTGCCTTATCTAAAAGTTGAGCAGCATTGGAAAGAATAACTACGCGTTGTTCAATCAAATTATCAATTGTGGAAGCGTTTGATTGTATTTTTTGTTGTAATCCACGAAAATAGTTTTGTGCTTTTATCTTCTTAATTAAGAAAATCAATCCAGGAATAATTCCTAATACCCATAAAAGGACTTCAAAAATTGTTGAGCCTACACCAACTTTTACCGGAATTTGCTTCTCGATAACGTTGACATCACGTCCATTGGTATTAACTGGACCTGATAATTCGTCTAATTCATTAGCCATAATATAACTCTCCTTTATTTATATACTTTAATTATGTCCTTTTTCAAAGAAACTGTCAAATAAAATATCATCTTTATCTATATAAGAACCAATTAAAGCCATACCAATAACACCATTTCTAAATACTGTCTTCGAACTATGGGATTCAAGGAACTCTTTCACCTTAGTATTTGAAGTGTATTCACTAAAATAAGTCTTCCTTGAAACTTTGATATCTTTAACAGCAATTTCAGTCGCTTTTTCAACTGGTTTATATTCAATCCATTCAACAGGGACATCATGGAACTTGCCATCCCCGCCAAGTGTTGGAACATATTCAACATGTTTAATACCAGTAAAAGCATAAGATACTATATTGACAATATCCGTTTTCCCAGCTCTTTTTGTTTCGCGAGCTTTAAGAATTTGTTCTGTTATAGCATCTTCTGGTTTAAATATATTTCCATCCATAGTGTTAGCAATAGTTTCACTTTCGAAAGCATTGTAATTAGAATGGAATATATCATCATATATATATTCAACAGGTTTATATTGTTGATATAAAGGGATGCAAAGTAGCGGAGCTAAATCAAAATATAAAGCTTCCAAGAAGTGGCAATTATATTCAATAAATTTATTTCTAGATTCATCATAAGAATAACTAGAATACTTAGAAGGTTCAATGAAATAATCCTCAGTTTGAGAATGGATAGAAGAAATGTAATTTAAACAATTTTCTTTTACAAAATAGAAATCATCACCATATGGTTTAGCATTTTCAATAAGATTAATCATCGAATTTTGAGCGAGTGGAGTAAATAATAGACGGAATTCAGTTTCATTAGTACGATCTGTAGCACCGAACAAAACATCAAATTTATCATTAGTCATTGCTGTAAAATTAGTTGTTTCATCGTTGTCCATCAAGTCATCGCACATTTTCTTTTGGAGCTTCTTCGAACCCTTCTTCACCATTTTCGAAACTTGATTATCACTTAATCCTGTTGCACCTGAAGGTTTTCTTGAAAAAGAAAGATTTGGAGCAGCACCATTTCCATAAACTAATTCAGTATCGTAAAAATAAGATGGTGCAGGTTTTTCAATTCTGGCAGTAAGAGTTTGAGTTTTAGTATAAGTTCGACGATGACCACTAGCATCAACTTCAGTAGTTCTATATGAAATAACTAAAGATCCTGTATATAATTTCATATCTATTTTTTGATTATACGTTCTATATAACAAAAATGGATTTCCTAAAATAGAACCCGATTGTACTCCTACAATGGATTTATTATTTTCTTCAGAATGAGCAAACCCATATTTTTCATAAAGATAGCCATATTTTTCATTATCAAAAATTGGATCTAACTTTATCAAAGGTGTTGCTTTTTCACAAATTTTAGATGGAACAGACCAATCGAACAAAGCGTTTAAATTTCCCATTTGACTGGAAGCTTCATCCAAATATTTATTTGCTTCTTCTTGAATTGCTTCCAATATTTCTTTGTTATTTTTTATTTTTTTATTAACTACTTTTAAAATCAAAACTAAAAATAAAACTCCAAGAACAACACCACCGATTGCCATAGAAAGTCCTATAACAAGATTAAAATTTTGATTAGTACATAAAATAACACCAACAATAGCTGTGCCAAATAAAACTATTATCAAGAAAATTAAAAAACCACGTAAGACTTTAAATCTAGATACAACACCATTTTGCTTTTGTGCTTGTAATAAACAATCATTATAAGCAGCAACAGTCTTTCTATTAGCTTCAATATCAACTTTTGCTTCTTTAGCCAAATCATCAAACATCTTTTCTGCAGTTTGGCGATATTTTTCTTTAATTTCTAAATTATATTTTTTTAAAGGATCGAAAATCTCTTCCATAAAATCCACCTCTTTAATAATTATAAACGTTAGAAACAAATAATTCATTACTTTTTATTTATCTTGAAAAGAATTTTTATTTATATATACTAGAAGTGAAGGAAACAAAAATGAAAAAATTTAAAACATTATTATCAACTTTAATTCTTCTTTCACTTCTGAGCGCTTGCAATGGTACAAATAATTCATCTACTACTAATTCATCTAACTCATCAAATACTACCATTTCTACTAGTTCAAGTACTACCAATTCATCTACAACAAGTAAAGATAGTTCTTCTTCATCAACTAATACAAGTTCTACAAATCCAAGTTCTTCATCCACAAGTTCTAGTTCAACATCAAGCTCAACATCATCTGCCCCTATAAACACCAAAGATAAATTAAAAGACATAGTTGTTGGCAACTCTTTTAATGGTGATGTTGTTATAGCTGGAAAAAGAGGCAATGATTTCTATGTAGAAGATCAAACAGGATATGCCTTTGTCTATTTGAATAACAATAGTGACTATAAAGAATTGCAAATTGGAGATCAAGTAAATCTTCAAGGCAAGATAGTAGAATTTACCAACGCTGGTATCATTCAGATAAGCACAGTAACTTCAATGACCAAATTGAAATCTAATTGTGCTCTTCGCTCTATTAATAAAGTAGAAAATTTTGACCAAATCGATTCTTATAGAATGGGTAGAATTGCCATAGATAATGTTGTTTTAGAATCAAAAACTATTAATTCTGGTAGTACTGATTCCAGCCTTAAAATATCCAAAAATGGAAAAACATTAACTATATTCATTGGAAAAAGACTTGATTCTCAAGTAAAAAATGATATCGAATCAATTTTTAACACTTTAAATACCAAAGATACTTTTTCTATAAACGGAGCCTTTGCCGATTATTATAAATCGTCACAGATTGTTTTAACTTCTGCTGATCAAATTGTTGCTGATGAACTTTCTTTTGAAAAGAAAGTTGCCATCGTTGAAGCTAATTCAATTTCTTCTTTAAATAATTCCAATGTTTATAAAGATATATCTCTTCCTACTTCAGGTTTATATAACTCTAAAATTGAATGGACTTCTTCAAATACTTTAGTAGTTAGCAATTCTGGAAAAGTTACAAGACCAGAAAATGGAGATGTCAAAGTTACTTTATCCTATGTTATTACAATAGATAATCAAAAGACTACTTCCAAAAATATTACTGTTAACGTCAAGCAAAAAGGCAATACAAACTACGAATATGTTTATGTTGAACCTAATTACAGTGGCACATATTACAATCAAATAAGCGATGAATTAAGAGGAAAGGATCTTTTATTACAATTAGATAATTTATTAGATTCCACTTCTCATCCTACAATCAACTTCACATATAAAGGACTAATGTCAGAAGTATTTCCATATACCGATGGAAAAGATGGAAAACTATATGCTTTCTATCGTGGAACTTTAGCAAGCAGCGGTTCGATGAATAGAGAACATGTCTGGCCTAATTCCCGTGGTGGAAATTATATTGAAAGAGATCCTCATATGGTTAGACCGACTCTTACCAGCGATAATTCAGGAAGAGGAAATGCCTTCTATAACGAATCAGGAAATTATGATCCAGGAGAATTTGGTGCTTATCAATATCGTGGAATCTGTGCAAGAATTATTTTCTATTGTGCTGTCAAAGCTCAAGAAAATGGATTAAACCTCGTCGATAAAAATACAGATTCAACATCAAATAAATCGATGGGAAAATTATCCACATTGCTTAAATGGAATTTAGAATATGATATCGATGCTACGGAAATACAAAGAAATGATGTTCTTTATACAAAATTCAAACATAATAGAAATCCATTTATCGATGATAGAAATTACGCCTGTAAAATTTGGGGCGATACAAACGCTGAAACTCGCGGAGTTTGCTCTGGAAATTATTAAAAAAATAATTTTAAAAAACTTCATTTATAAATTTCTTTAAATGAAGTTTTTCTTTGCAACTTTTTTTCACTAAAAAAGATTATTAATTTGAAAATATCAAAATTAATAATCTTTTAAATTTATTTAATTAGTTTTTCTTTGGCTTTCCAAGAAGAGTAAACATATTACTCTTATAAATTTCAACACCAGGTTGATTGAATGGATTTATTTCAAGAAGATAAGCTGAGAAAGCACAACCTCTCATAAAGAAATACATTAAATTTCCTAAGTTATATTCATCCATCTTATCGAATGATAAAACATTTACTGGAACATTTCCGTTTTCACTATGAGCTGCTAAAGTACCTTCATAAGCTTTATCATTGATAAAGGATAATTTCTTGCCTTCTAAATAATTCAATCCATCAAGGTTTGCATCATCATGTCCTACTGTTATATCAGCAAAATGATGTTCTGGATGGATAACTGTTTCAAATAAAACTTTATGTCCATCTTGAACAAATTGTCCCATACTATGAAGATCAGTAGTGCAAACTATAGAATCAGGAAGTAATCCTTTACCATCTTTTCCTTCAGATTCCCCATATAATTGTTTTAACCATTCATTCAACATAGCAAAATGTGGTTCATAGGATACATACATTTCAGCTGTATAACCTTTACTATATAAGAAGAATCTTCTAGCACCATATTGATATGCAACATTTTCTTCAAATGGCTTAGAATATTCAACTTCACCATCTTTAACACCTTTAAGGAAAGCCTTAACATCAAGTCCAGCAACAGCCATTGGTAAAAGACCAACAGGGGTGATAACAGAATATCTTCCACCAACATCATCAGGAATAGTGAAGGTTTCATATCCTTCGATATTAGCTTCTTGCTTTAAAGCACCACGGGCTCTATCTGTTGTAGCAACAATAGCATTCTTTAATTCTTCATGACCATATTTTTCAATAATGATTTCTTTTAAAAGACGGAAAGCAACAGCTGGTTCAGTTGTAGTTCCAGACTTTGAAATGACATTGACTGCAAAATGTTTATTTTTAAGAGCTTGAACAACTTGATAAGTATATTCGCTTGATAAAGTATTTCCTAAATAATAAATAGGGAAATTATCTTCTGGAAATAATCCCTTAACAGCTTCAATAGCTGCACGGGCACCTAAATAGCTACCGCCGATACCAACTACGACTAAAGCATCATAATTTTCTCTGATTCGTTTTGCGGTACTAAGTAAACGATCTAATTCACTTTCTGGAAATTTAGAGGCATAATCTAACCAACCAAGGAAATCATTACCTGCGCCACTTTTTGAATCAATAATATTTTTTACTTCTGCAAAAGACTTTGCACCTTCAACTTTAAATTCATTTTTTAATGGACCAAAAGTATTAAGTTTAATCATTTTATTTCTCCTTTTTGAAACTCCAATTCAGCATCAATCTGTTCATCTAATTTTTTCATCAATGGCGCATAATCAAAAGATTCCATCAAATAAATCTTTTTATTTCTGCGTGAATCAAAACCTAAAGAAGATGGATAATTATTTCTAGGTCTTGAAAGAAGAGGAACAATCTTATTGCCGACAAGATAAACTTTTATAATATCGCCAACTTTAAGATTTTTTCCCGTTTCCAAGTAAGGTAAATCTTCAAAATAGCAAACCTTTTCACTTCCATCAAAGAAGCGTACTTTGAAACTTTCTTTTGTGATTTCGATGATACGACAAACTAATACTTTATCCGAAGTTAACATACATTTTTATTGTAATACAAAATAAAAAATAAACTTTAAGTAAACGCTTACAGCAAAAATTATTGTATTTTTATGCTTTTTTTACATTTTTTTAAACTAAAATCACGGTTTTTAATAAAATAGTGCTATACTTAAAAATATGATAAAATTAATAGGAATTGATTTAGATGGTACTCTTTTATATCCTAAAAGACATCTGACAGTATTAATAAGGAAAAATACTAACTTTTTAAAAAGATTCATTGCTAAAGGTGGAAAAGTAATCTTTGTTTCTGGACGAAACCCAATGATGCAGAAAAAAGTCGAAAAAAAAGTTGGTGCTCAAATTCCTATTTTATGTTGCAATGGTTCTTTTCTATATAAAGATGGGAAAGTGAGCAACAATAGTCCTATTCCAACAAATACGGCAATCGAACTATATTCAAAAATGAAAAAGAAATTTGGAATATTAGCGTGGGTACTTTTAGATTCAACCAGCCACATGTATACAACTTTTCATAATATCGGTGGTTTTTTATCAACTCTTATAAAATTTGTCAATTTCATTTCATTGCAATATCGCGAACATATAACATATGGTGAAAAAGAATTTGTAAAAGCCTTAAAGAATGGCGAAAACTATAAAATAATGCCTGTGTTTGGCCTTGGCAAAAAAGGAAAGAACTCCGCCGAACAAGCTTATACAGCAATAAAAGACTTATTTGGAGATCAAGTTTCAGTATTTTTATCAGATTCAGCTATCGAAATATCGGCTCTGAACACTAGCAAGGGAATCGGATTAAAAAAATATGCTGAAGAAAATAACATCGACCTTGATGAGATTGCTGTTATCGGCGACAGCGGAAATGATATATCCATGTTTGAAATAACAAAAAACTCCTTCGCTATGAGTCACGCTCCAAAATTTGTTAAAGAAAAAGCTAATTATATTGTTGATAGAGTGTACAATATGGAAGAATATATTGATAAACTTTAATAACACTTGCAAAAATACAATTTTTAAGTTAATCTTTTAGAGTTAGATAATGAGGTATATATGAAACAAACTTTTGATAAAAAATTATTTTTTATAACATTATTTCTAGGTTGGTTCGGCATTGATAAATTATACGTTGGAAAAGGAAAAGCTTGGAAATTCTTCCTTGTCAAATTTGCATATTTATTCGTTTTAGTCGGCATTGTTTGGAACATTTATGATCTTGTTAAGATCACAAAAAACGAATACAAACTCGATGCCAGAGATTATTTGCTTTAATAATTTACTAAAGATTGCCCGCCACTTATATATTATAGTAGCTTTTGGCAATCTTTTTTAGTCTTTTTTTATAACAATAAATATATCATAATAAATATGAGGAAAAATCCTCATACCACAACTGAAAGGAGCTATATCATGAAATACCAGATTGTTGGAAAAAACGTTGCAATAACTGCTGCAATGGAAGATGCCATTCATAAAAAGATGGCTAGAATAGAACGTTATTTTGACGAAACAAAGGAAGTCAAATGTGTAGCTACTGTATCCACAGCCCACTTGAATCAAACAATTGAAATTTCAATTTCCACTACTCATTTAGATTTACGTGCTAAAGTAACTAAAAGTGATTTCTACGAAGCTTTAGATAAAGCTGTTGATCGTCTTGAAGATCAAATGAGAAAAGTTAAAACTCAACTCGATCGTTCTAAAAAACCTTCATTAGGTGAAAACATTCGCTTAGAAATGCTTCAAAATACTGATGCCACCGATACAGAAATCGTTCGTCGTAAAAAACTTTCTTTAACACCGATGGATCTTGATGAAGCTTTGACAAGAATGGATGCTCTCGGTCACTCCTTCTTCATCTATCTTGATTCTACAACCGGACTTGTCAATGTTTTATATCTCCGTGAAGATGGCGGATATGGCTGCATTGAAATCAAAGAATAAACGGATGAAAAAAAGGGACTATTCATTATTTCTTATCCCTCTCGTTTTATTAAGTGTCGCCTCTTGTTCTAATAATAAAACAATTAAGACAAGTACAACATTAACTAAATCGATTCCTCCCTGCTCCAGTTCTGGGGCAGAGGAGGTTTTAGTTTGCACAAAGAATCAAACTAGCGTTCTACCTTTTGATTCTGGTGTAACTATGACTTTGTATGGCGATGATGCTGAAAATGAAGAGATAAAGACAAATTTTGTTCAAAAAATGAGCTATTATTCCGCTCTTTTTGATCGTCATTATGACTATCAATATAGAACAAGTCTAGATGAGAAATATCAAGATTTAATAAATGTAAAAACAATCAATGATACAATATCCGAATTGAATTCAATGGAAAATAATTCTTCTAAAGATCTAGTTTTACCAGAAGAATTATACCAAGGATTAAAGATAGCGGTTGATTTTTCATTAAGAAGCAACTTAAAATATAATTTAAGCATTGGCTCTTTATCTACACTTTATGATGATAATATCACTAATGCTCAAGCCTTTGAATATCAAAACTATCTTAACCAACTGAGCAAAGACGATTCTAAACTTTATCAAACTCTTGTTATGCGAGACACACAAAAAGTCGTTGTCAATAGAGATTTCGATAAAGATGAATATCAAAAAGCTTCAGATGCTGTTTTAAATAAAGAAGAACTAGAAAACATATTTACATTTAAAGAGAATAATATTTTAGAAATCAGAAAAGTAAAAACTACCGATTCAAAATATACAACATCTATTACTTTAGGCGGTTATGGAAAAGGATATGCAGAAAAGATATTCGCTTCTATGCATCCAAATGCTGCCTTTTTACTCAATGGTGGCTCTTCTTCTATCATGACACAAAATGTCAAAACCAACGGGAAGCCTTGGAAAATAAGAATTGATAATCCATTATATAGGCAAGAATCAAGCTATGTTAGCTCAATGTATGGATTTATTTCTACACCATTAAGCAAACTAAATGAATCTGAATTTTACTTTGAAAGTCAAAACAGCTTCACTCTTTCAACTTCCGGATATTACAATAATTACTTCTATACTTTAGGTGATAATGATGAAGTAATTCTTTATCATCATATTATCGACAGCAACAAAAAAATTAGTGATACTTATTTTGATTCAGCTTCAATTATGATTGATGATCCTGGATACGCTGATATGTATTCAACTGCTTTAATGAATTGTTCATCTTTGCAAGAAGCAGAAGAATTAAGAAATTTGCTCGATAGCACTTATAATTTTTCCACATGGGCCTTTTATACTGCTCATAATAAATTGAATTTTGAACAAACAATTAAAGCATATATTCCTGAAGCCCAAAAAAATAAATTTCATCTTATGACAAATAAAGAAGTTGATAATCTTTATCCACTAATCACTACATTCAACTACTTTTAATTCAATTCATAAGGATATAAAGCAAAATATAATTTTTGGTATGGCGAATAATTGGAGACGATTTTTATTTGAACTTCTTCTCCAGTTTCGTCATCTTTTTTTATGCCATCTCCAACATCATAAACATCATCATAACTTCCAGTTCCAGAAGTTCCATTAAGCTTTAAATATAAATTATTAAACCATTCTCCAATATCATTTATAACTGTATGACTATTCCAAAATTCATTGTTTCTCAAATGATTATAGCCAATTGCTGAATTGAGCATTGAATTATATTTAGAATAAGCTTCATCATCTCCCATATAATTTGAAAGTTGCAATATCGAATAGAAAGTATTCATATAAGCCGAATATCTTAAATATGGTTTATCACTGGTGAGATTTATATAAAGACTTGTTAAATTTGCATCATCTTCTCTAGTGACACCTTTCGCGTGTGCAAGTTCATGTCCAATTGTATATGGAAGATTAGAAGCAGGGATTTTATAATTGATATTTGCATCGCCGCTTGGAGCAAAAAAGACTCCTTGAATCCATAATTCTGTATATAACCATGATGTCAAATACATCTTTTTAGTTTTTGGAGTATAAGAATTAAAATAATCTGAATCAAGTCTTTTATATTCTTCTTGCATTATTGAAGATAATTCTTCAAAAGAATAAGGGGAAATAACATCACCATCTTCCTTATATTGCATTTGACTAGAAACAAAGTTAAAATCTTCTAAATAATAGCTGATTATTTCATCATAATATGTATAATCAATTTTTTCTTCATATTGAACTATATCCACTTTCTTTCTGTTATAAGAAACGCCATATGTTGCTTGAAAAATCGAAATTGTGCAAACTGCAACTAAAATGATTGCTGTTATCGATTTAATACCTTTGCTTTTATTTTTCCTTTTGAAATTAATTATCATTATCACAAAGAAAAATATTACTATTCCGATTAAAAATATTATCCAGAATTCTAACATTGAAATAGGAAACAAAGAAGAAATTCTCCCGATAATATTTTCATATAAAAAGCCAAAATTTCTTGTCCACCATTCAGCAAATTCAACATTGCTTTTTAAAATAGATAAACAAATAAATAACAATATGCCAAAAGCAATCAAAACTATTTTTATTATTTCTTTAACAGAAAAATATTTAGAAGATTTCATATTTTTATTTTAACAAATTAATTATCATTTGTATCAGTATATTTTTTTGTTTTTTAAAAATACTATTAATGGTGATAAATATGAAAGCAGCATTCTTAGTAAATTCTAAAAATAGATTGACAAATATTGGAAATAATCAAAAAGTAGAAATATTTGATATTCAAAATGGTTTAATAGTTCCGCTAAAAACTGTATTTTTTTCTGACTATGATAATTTGTTTGAAATTTTGATTTTAAATAAATGCAACATTCTTGTTGTAAATTCAATCGATATAGATATTTATAAAGAACTACAAAATTATAAAATTGAAGTTAAGCACTATGGAAATATAACATTGAATAGCGCTCTATTAATAATTAAAGAAAACACAATTTATAATCCCATAAAAGAAGAACAGCAATTTGTTCAAGACTATGAGTTAGGAGCTGATTTTTCTTTCGTTGATTATTTTGATGACGATGATATTGGAGGCTCCTAAAATTAGACATTTTTCCTTGTCCTTTTTGCATATAGTATGCAAAAGGACAAGATTATGAAAAAATATATTTTATATAAATGCGCTGATAATGAATTCTATGAAAAGTTCTCATATTTAAATCAAGACGAACCTGAACTTTACCAGCAATCTTGGTTAAAAGTTTTAAAATTTGATGAAATATTATCATGTTTAACACAATCCGATAGAAAAAGAAAAGATTTATTTATACATTTAGATCATATAGATTACTGCAATAGCATCACATATAATCACGCGACTATCTATGTAGAGAACAACAAACTTGTCCTCGAAGAAGATAATAGTGACAATTTGTTAAGACTTATTCTTTTAAGACTTGGAAGAATAATTTTTTTAGATTACAGAAATAACTATATAAAGACAATAAACCATAGATTAAACATATAAATAATGTGATGAAAAATTCCGCCATTTGTTTTATAATGTGTGCGGAAAGGAGACACACTATGGATCAATATCAAATTATAGAAAATCTTATCGATCTTTACTCACCTGATGATGAAGTTCGTCTTGAAGCATTACTTGCAAAAAAAGAATGGATTCTCGACCGATTTTATGTCCCCTATTCCATTTTGCCAACATCAGAAGATGGCTATTCTGATCTTTACGCTTTAAAGAATCAAGCTTTAGCTTTTCATAAAATTAATCTTCCTAACATTACCAATAAAAGTACGGCTAATATGATTGAAAGATTTAATTCAAGATTCAAACTCTTGAAATTATATGAAAATCTTCCTGAAAGACCACATAAACATATTTTTTATGCAAAAGTTAATTTTCGTCGCTTAGATAAAGATGAATACAAAGTATTAGTTCCTTATTTTTTCTATTGCTTAGATCCAGAAATTGTCAAAGATTCCAATATTCCTAACGATATCCGCAAAGTTATCGCTTATGCTATTTCTGGTGAAGAAAATGAAGCTGTGCAAATTATCGATAATAAAAATCTTGATAAAAACATTTTTAAAATTGACTGCTTTGAAAAAATATATGTTTATGATGATTTAACTCAAAGTGAAATAGCTTCTATAAAAGATCTTGCAAAATATTTACAATTACCGGTGGTGATGGTTCATGTTGGAAGAAAAAAAGTTAAGTAATGAAGAAAAAGAAAATCTTCAAAAATCTGCTGAATTACTTTCACAGGTAGTCATAAAGAATGATTCTAATCCTCTTGGAGTAAAAATAATCAAAGATTCCTGCTATCAGCAACTTCTTTTCGCTCATAAAACTGACCCTGAATTTTCTGATTGTATATTAAAACCAAAAACAGAATTCTATATAAAGCAAGTTCGTTTGATTCTTATTAAATTTCAATTGACATTAAAAGAGAGAGATTCTTTTTCTGTCAACGGAATAAAATTAAGCGATGCTCGCTCTCTTATCGCTAATGCTATATTAAATCTTCATAAAGAACTAAATTTACCTTATGCTAAAGGAGATCCACGTATTTCTTTAATACCAGATCTTTTAAATAAAACAATATCTCAAGGAATAGGTATTATAAGGATGTTGAATCTCGGCCTTTATTCCGAAGCTTTTTGCTCTTGGCGTACTTTTCATGAGTCTATTTGCATTATAAAACTTCTAATTCAAGGCGGAGAGAAAACAAGACAAGCTTATTTAAAACATATTGTCTATTCCAACGCCTTTAGAGGCGGAGTTGAAAATGATGATGAACGAAACCATATTTTCGATGTCATGAAAAAAGAGATGAAAGAAAATGATCTCAAGAGTAAAGACATGAAAAAATATATCGAATATGGTTGGTTATATTCTTTAAACACTTTTGATAAAACTAATCCAGATTATAAATTAAATTTCCGCGATGGCATTCAAAGATGTGCTGATTTAAGATATTATTCCGAATGGTATGAAGCAGCGAGTGAATTATCTCATAGTTCTGCAATATTTTTCTATTCGCAAAGCCAATATTTTACTGATTTAACAATTCATGGATTCTACGATATGCTCAATGTTTTAGATGAAATAATTAATTCTTATTATTCAAAAAATATTGCTGCATTCTCTGAAATTTCTAAAAATAATTTCAACTTGATAGAAGAAGAATTTCACTCTATGGTAAAACTATTGACCAAATATTTCAACGATACCTATTTTGAAGGAGAAGATCCTAATGTCAACGACTAAAAAATATATTTTAACTTGTACAAAACTAGATGATTTTGGAAAAGGCATTTGCTATATGGATGGTAAAACTGTCTTTGTCGACAATCTTTTACCAGGAGAAAGTGCCGATGTTGAAACCATTTTTGAATATGGAAAATTAAATAGGATCAGAGTTCTAAAAAGATTAAATAATAGCCCCTATAGAGTAAAGCCACTTTGCAAATACTATCAAAATTGTGGAGGATGTTCTCTTCAACATCTTTCCTATGAAGAGCAATTAAAATATAAACAACAAAAAGTTAAAGACCTAATAAAAAAATTTGCCAAAATTGAAGTAAATGTTGAACCGACTATCGGATTAAAAGAACCACTTCATTTTCGCAATAAAGTACAAGTCCCTCTAGCTTTAAATAATAAAACAAAAAAAATAATCTCTGGATTCTATCAAGAAAACACACATAAAATCATTCCAAATGATGAATGTCTTATCGAAAGTACTATATCAACTGAAATAAGAAATTTAGTTTTAAAAACATTGAATGATTTTAAGATTCAACCCTATGATAGAAAAACAAATAAAGGAACTGTCCGCCATGTACTTATAAAAGTATCTGAATATTATAATTCTGTAATGCTTTGCTTTGTTACTGCTACAGATGACCTTTATGGTGCTCAAAATATAATTAAAACATTATTGAAAAAAGAAACACGAATTAAAACAGTTGTTCAAAATATCAACAAAAGAGACACCAATGTTATTCTAGGAGAAAAAACACGAGTTCTTTATGGAACAGGGCAGATAAAAGATCGTCTCTGCGGATTAGATTTTTTAATTTCCGCAAAATCTTTCTACCAAACAAATTCTAAATTAACAGAAACTTTATATAATACAGCAATAAACGCCCTTCAACTTACCAAAGAAGATACAGTTTTAGATGCCTATTGTGGAACAGGTACAATTGGACTAGCAATTTCTAAATATGTTAAAGAAGTTGTCGGAGTTGAAATCGAGCATTCTTCAATTCTCGATGCTGAAAAAAATAAGAAGATAAACAATATTGAAAATATCAGTTTCATCGAAGATGATTGTACAGAATATTTAATGAATAACTGCGAAGAAGGAAAATATTCCGCTGTAGTTATGGATCCACCAAGAGCTGGATCAACTAAAGAATTTATAGCAGCTTTAGAAAAAATATCTCCAAGACAAATTGTCTATATATCCTGTGACCCTGTAACACTAGCTAGAGATTTAGGGTATTTCACAAATTATGAAATTAAACGTGTTATCCCTGTAGACATGTTTCCTCATACTTTCCATGTTGAGACGATTGTCTCGTTACGTCGGAAATAGATCAGAAATTGGTCGAAATAGCCTCATTTGACTACTTTTACAGGCATTTTCTCTTCCAAAAGAACCTACAAGGCTATCTAGAGAAGAAGATCTGTAACAAAGTCCAGGTTGAGGTATTTGCCCATCTCGGTTGAGGTGATACGTCTTACCATCATTAAAAATTAAGGCCCAATGAGGGAAACTTATAGAGATATAAGCCATGCTCCATCCTTATGGGTCTTTTTCTTTGGACGTAGCAACCAGGGTGACGAGGTGAGCGGAGAAAAACCTTGTAGATACGTGTTTTTCCTTAGCTCATAGCGATTGAACGGGTGACAAGAAAATGCTATAATTATGAAAGAAGTTGAGACAAAACCGAGAATTATGATTTCTATAGGTTTCAATATCGAATGAAAGTAGAGGAGCAATATGAGAGATTACCAAGAACTGACGAAAGAATTGAGGGACAAACTTATTTTGACGCAACAGGAGTTCGCCAAGCTTTTGGGTGTTTCCTTTGCTTCCGTGAATCGATGGGAGAACGGAAAGTTCGAACCTAGCATCAAAGTGAAAAGAAAGATTGTCGAGTTGTGCAAAGAAAATAATATCAATGTGGAGGATAAATAAAATGGCCGCCAAAAAAGAGAAAAAACAGAAACCGTTAGAGCAGGTCTTGATGGAGTCCTGTAATAAACTCCGTTCCAACATGAGTGGAATCAACTACATGTACTTCGTCATGGGCTTGGTCTTCCTGAAATTCGCGTCTTTGAAGTTCGAAAAAAGGAGAGAAGAGCTCCTCAACAGCGAAGACGCTTTTGCGGTGGACATTCCTTCCTTCTACGCCGAGAAGAACGTCTTCTACATCCCTGAGCAGGCAAGATGGAGTCTCATCAAGAACAACGCAAGAAGCAATAAGATAACCCTTAAGGTTGTCGAAGGCGGAGAAGCCAAGGACAAGGATTTCACCATCGGCATGCTCATCGACCATGCTTTGGAGGAGCTTGAGAAGAACAACCAGCAGCTGAAAGGCGCTCTCCCGATTGGAACCTATACGAAGTCCAATCTCCCAGCATCTAATTTCGCCTCTTTGATTGATGAGATTGACAAGATCCACGAAGATGCCGAGCATCCGATGAATGATTTGATTGGCAAGACATATCAATACATGCTCAACGCATTCGCCATCAAGACGGCGGACGAGAAAGGCGAATTCTATACACCAGATAATATCGTTGATTTAATCACGACTTTGATAGAGCCCTATAAAGGCAAGGTCTATGACCCTTGCTGTGGGTCCGGCGGCATGTTCGTCCAATCCTATAAATTCGTCGAAGCGCATAGAGGGGACGTCAACTCCATCTCCGTCTATGGTCAGGAATCGAATCCGGATACGTGGAAGCTTGCAAAGATGAACCTAGGAATTCGTGGTATTCCTGCCAATCTCGGCAAGACAAACGCCGACACTTTTGGCAACGACCAGCACAAGGACTTGAAATTCGATTTCATCATCGCCAACCCTCCGTTCAATCTTCCACATTGGCGCTCTGAAAATGAATTAGTGGACGATTCGAGGTGGAAGGGATATGGCGTCCCTCCTGTTTCGAATGCCAATTACGCGTGGATATTGCACATGCTTTCCAAGTTATCGCTGAACGGCGTTGCCGGCTTCTTATTGGCCAACGGAGCGTTGGGCGATGCGGATACGACCGACATAAGGAAGAACCTCATCAAAAACGGGAAGATCGAGGCCATCATCGTCTTACCTAGAGAGATGTTCTACTACACCGACATCTCAGTCACCCTTTGGATCATGAACAACAACAAAGGGGCAAGGAAGGTCTTGAGAGACGGCCAGGAAGTCATGGTGAGAGACCGCACCAACGAGGTGCTTTTCATGGACCTCAGGAGAATGGGCCATAAATCAAGCGAAGGGTATACGGAGCTTGATGATGCCGATATGCAGCTGGTGAAGAAGACTTTGAACGCATGGCAGTCGCCGGATTATAAGACGCTTTACAAGGATGTCCCGGAATTCTGCCAAAGCTGCACGATAAACGAAATCAAGAATGGTGTGACCGACAAGAAGCAGAAGGAAAACGGGACGAACATTGATATCGACGAAAGCAAATCGCTTTGGTCGCTCGTGCCGTCAAAATACATCGAATTCATCGACCATGATTTGGAGATTGATTTTCCAAAGGAAATGGCTCGTATCCAAAAGGAAATAAAGGATCTTCTTAAGGAAGAGAAGGTTTCTCAAAAGCAACTTGAGGAAGCCTTCAGGGGTATCGGATATGGCATTGAATAGAATTAGAATCGGCGATGTTATATCGGTAGTAGACGAAAAAAACAAGGATGATTTCGATTACCCTTTTTTCGGAATAAATATAAACAAAGAATTCATGCCATCTGTGGCAAATACAAGCAAAGTCGATAGAAGAAAATATAAAATAATTTGCAAGAATCGTTTTGTTTTTTCAGGAATGCAGACAGGTCGAGATAATTGTATTCGCATTGGAATTTTTACGGATGAAAAACCAGTTTTGGTTTCTCCGGCTTATACTACTTTTGAAATTATGTCAGACAAAATCATACCTTTGTATTTCTTTATGATTTTTAATTCAAAAGAAAAAGATAGATATGGTGCATTTTTGAGCGATAGTTCAGTCAGGTCGAATCTCGATTGGGACAGGTTTTGCGATATCGAGCTAGAAATTCCGTCGATAGAAATTCAAAAGAAATACGTCGCCATTTATGAAGGAATGCTTGCAAACCTCCGCTCCTATGAAAAAGGGTTGGACGATTTGAAACTTGTTTGCGATGGATATATTGAAGAATTGAGAAGAAATACCCCATTAAAACGATTGGGGGAGATGATTAACAGCGTTTTCAGGAAAAATGAAGTTAATGAAAAGAACGTTATGGGGGTTTGCTCCGCTGGAGTTTTTGTTTCTACAAAAGCAAATATAACTAACGTTAATCTTTCAAATTACTCTTTAGTTAAAGAAGGTGAATTTGCCTACAACCCTTCACGAATCAATTTGGGTTCATTGGCGTTGTGCAAGAAACAATGCATTGTATCGCCGATGTATGAGGTTTTTAAAATTAAAGATACAAATAAATTAAATCCAGAGTATCTATTGCTTTGGCTGCAAAGAAGTGAATTTAAAAGGTCAACGCTTTTTTATGCTATCGGTTCCGTTAGAGACACTTTTGATTTCAAGTTGCTTTCAAACGTGAAAATCCCCGTTCCTTCAATTGATACACAAAATAAGATTGTCTGTATTTTTCAATCGCTGAATAAGAGAAAACAATATGTGGATAGGTTAAAAAATATTATATCTCGAGTTTGTCCTATTCTTATTCGTGGATCAATTTCGGAATCATTGAGATGAGGTGATTTTATGGATTTTGATAAGCAACGAAACGAATACATATTGAATTATCTCGAAAACGATAAAACCAATACAGCTCTTCTTATGAAAGGCAGCTGGGGCATAGGCAAGACCTATTACATTAAAGAATCCCTTATTCCATTTTTAGAAAACAAAGGTAAAAAAGTGGTTTTTGTTTCATTGTATGGAATTAAAGATGCCGAAGAGCTTAGCAAATATATTTTCACCGAGTCCTATTTTAAATTTTCAAATTCCAAGGGAGGGACAATAGGGATTGGAATTGCAAAAACGGTAATCAGGGGTGTCGCTAGTCATTTTAACGTCGATCTTAGTGGTGGAACTAAGGAGTGGAAGAAACTCACAAGATATGCCAATTTGAAGGACAAACTACTTATTGTGGATGATTTAGAAAGGCATGATTCATCTTTCGAAGTTAGTGAGATATTGGGCTATATCAATAATCTTTGTGAAAATGATGGAGTTAAGGTGCTGTTGGTAGGTGATGAAAATTCGTTGTTCGGTCTAAACGATGGAGAAAAAGTAGCAGAGACTAATAAATATAAACTAATCAAAGAAAAAACTATCGGTGATACCTTGCTATTTATTTCTAATTTTGAAGAAGCAATCGGGAGCTTGCTAAAGAGTTTCAAATTACCTTTTATTGATGACGAAAACGAAATAAAGATTGTTGAAGGTATTATTGAGATTTCCGATTTCAAGCAAATTAATTCTAAAAATTTGCGAGCCGTTTCTAGAGCATGCCAGAAAATGAGCGATATGCTGAATAAATATCGCTCTTTCTACGAATCGATAGAAAACGAAAAACGGGGGAGAGCTTTTTTCGAAAATGTTTTCTTGGGATTGGTTGCCTTCTATTTTAGGCTTTCAAAAAATTCATCAATAAAGTTTGAACCATCTGATGATCTTGTCTCATCTAAATTGGGGACTCCTAAGTATCCGCTTTATAGATTTTCATATGATTTTCACTTTTCCCAATTTCTCCAGGAATCCGATGGGCGAAAAGCTTATTCATTTTTGGCAAATTCAATTCAGGAAAATGAAAACAACGAAGTGTTAAATGTAATCACTTCATATTACTACGTTACTGAAGCGCAGTTAGTTGCTGCAATGAATAAGCTTAAAGATTGTTTGAAAAGTAATGGCGTTAGATTAAATTCTTATTCCAGCTTAGCGACATATTTGATTGCGATTGAACATCAAGTCGGTTTAGTTGACGATGTAAAAGAGATTCTTTCGTTAATGAAAGAAAACATCAGAAATAGTGATATAGACTACGAAAAAGCTATCGAATTGAAAGAGTTTGTGTCCGGTTGCGAATTAGTGACAAAAGAAGAACAAGAAGAATTCGATTCTTTTTTCAATACATTTATTGAGACATCTGAAGGCAAAACAAAAGCAAAAGCTGAAGCGCTCACAAAAGAATCGCTTATGGAATTGTTAAAAGACGCAAATAAAAACAGGGACCAATGGATGGTTTCGAAAAAAGGATATTCAGCCTTTATCGATTTTAATGAACTTTTCGAATTTATAAAAAGTGACGAGGCGACCGCTTCTGAGGTGGATAAAATTAGAGGGATGTTCATGTGTTTCTATAATCGAATCTTCAATATTAACGAATATTGTTTTTCCGATTTAGTTCCTCTAAAAGAAATGAAAGAAGATCTAGAAAAAATAAAAGACGACAAGCGTTTTGACAAAACGAAACATATGCAAATAAAGTGGTTTATAGAAAATTTAGACCAAGCAATATCAAATTTAGAGCGAGGGGGTAAATCATAAAATGCCGGATTATAAATACTCAGAGTCAAATTTCGAGAATTCAGTAATAGAGCTTTTCGAGAAGCAAAACTATATCTATGAATGTGGATATGACATCCATAGAACAAACGAAGAAACCATTTTGATAGATGACTTCAAGGAATATCTTTTCAAAAGGTATCCTGAGTTGAACTTTCAACCTGAAGAAATCGATAGTGTCATCCACAACCTTTTATCCGCTAGAGGCACATCGCTTTACGAAACGATGAAGGCGACTTTAGCAGAATTGAGAAAAGGCTTCATTCTTGATAGAAGCGCTTATGGGCTCAAGGATGAGCTCATTGAATATTTCGATTATGACAACGTCGAGAACAACGTTTTCAAGGTAGTCAACCAATTCGAAGCGAAAGATAACGCTGTACGCAGGCCTGATGTCGTTGTCTTCATCAACGGCATCCCCGTCTCAGTGATTGAGCTTAAGAACCTAAGCGATTCATCCGTGAAACTCCACGACGCCTATGAGCAACTCCACATCCGGTATTTCAGGGACATAGAGAACTTGATGAGGTTTTCCTTTGTCTCCGTGATTTCTGATGGGGTCAATACGAAATGTGGATCTTTGTTCGCCGATTACAAGCATTATTTTCCTTGGAAATCCACGGATGGCAAAACTTACAGCGATGACGGGATTCCAAGCCTCATCACGATGATACAAGGGCTCTTCGATCACGAAACCTTGCTCAATATGATCCATCACTATGTCTATTTCCCCGATACGTCGAAAAATGATCTTATGGTGCTTCCAAAATATTCTCAATACTATGCTTCGGAATTATTATTCGAGAACATAAAAGAGCACATGAGGCCGAAAGGAGACGGGAAAGGCGGTACCTATTTCGGGGCAACCGGATGTGGAAAGTCCTACACGATGCTTTTCCTATCGAGAAGGCTCATAACCTCCAGCGATTTGGAGACGCCGACCATCATATTATTGACCGATAGAACGGATTTGGATGACCAGCTTTCGGAGACATTTGAGGCTTCGAAGGAGTATCTGGTGGACAAAAACACGATGAACGTTCCGACCAGGGAAGTCCTCAACCAAAAGGTCAAAGGCGTCACCTCCGGCGGCATTTTCCTAATGACCGTCCAGAAATTCGACGAGAACGTGAAGCTTCTAAGCGATAGGAACAATATTATCTGCATTTCCGATGAGGCACATAGAACACAAGTGAATCTCGACGCTACTTTGAAAATCGAGGATGACGGTATCAAAAAGCATTACGGATTTGCGACCTATCTACGCAATTCCTTCACTAACGCCACTTACGTCGGCTTCACAGGCACGCCGATCGATGCGACCATCAACATGTTCGGCCCAATCGTCGCTTCCTACAAGATGAAGCAGGCGGTCGATGACGGATCGACTGTGGGGATCGATTTGCTCCCTGGTCCTTCGGCAGTCCGCCTCGACGAGACGAAACTAGCGATCGTGGATCGATATTACAACGAGCAACTGAAGGACGGAACGAACAAATACGAGGTCGACCAGTCTATCAAGGACATGGCAACCGTCAGAACCATTATCGGCAACGATTCCCGCCTGGATTTGGTTGTCGATCATTTCATCAAGCACTACGAATTGCGGGTCAAGGAAGGTTCTACCGTAAAAGGCAAAGCCATGTTCGTCTGCTACGACAGGAAAATCGCCTTCAAGGTCTACAAGAAAATCCTTGCCAAGCGCCCAGAATGGAACGTGAAGAGGAAGACCCAAGAAGACGAATCTAAGCTCACCTATGAGCAATTGAACAAGCTCAAACCGGTCGAGATGATCAAATTCGTGGCGACGAGGGGAGCTAACGACGAACCTGACCTCTACAATGCGTTGGAAGATGCCGAGAAAGAGGATTTGGCGACCTTATTCAAGGATGAGAATTCCAATTTGAAGATCGTCATCGTCGTCGATATGTGGATCACGGGATTCGACTGCGAATGCCTTGACACCATGTATCTGGATAAGCCTTTGGAGAAGCACACGCTCATCCAGACGATATCCCGCGTCAACAGGGTTTTCGAAGGCAAGGACAAAGGTTTGATTGTCGATTACATCGGTATCGAAGCATCGTTAGCGAAAGCGATGCAGCTTTACAGTGGCGACATCAACCCGGTGTCGGAGATCGATGCGTCCTACGTCATCTTCAAGGACCAATTGGCTTTAATCGACGAATTGATTCACGGCTTTGATTTCGAGCCTTTTGAGACGGGTTCTGATTTGGATAGGCTTCTCACCCTCCAAAAAGGCATGGAATTCGTCCAGATGACAGAGGAAAGGGAAACCCGCTTCATGGGTCTCGCCCAAAGGATGAAGAAGGCCTTCGACATCTGCGTTGGAGATCCGCGCATCACCGATAAAGAGATGTTCAGACTTCATTTCTATTGTTCAATCCGCAGCGCAATCATGAAGATAACCCGTGGGGAACGCCCTGATGCTGAGAGGATGAATGCAGAGGTGAAGAAGCTCGTCGATGCCTGCATCGCCGTCATGGATGACCAAGACAAAGGTGAAATGACAAAAACAGAAATATTCAGCGAAGCATATCTCAAGAAAATACAGGGCATTCCCTATAAGAACACGAAGTTCAAGATGCTCCTGGAGCTTTTGAGGAAAGCCATCAAGAAATACTCCAGGACGAACAAATACAAGGCCGAGGAATTCTCCAAGAGGATGAAAGACCTCGTTGACAAATACAACAACAGGGACGGCCAGATACTTATTTCAAACGATGACGTCATCAATGAGTTCATCGATTCTTTGAGCGATGAGGCGAAGAAGATATTGGATGATCTGCAAAAGGATGCGGATGAGTTCAAGAAGATGGGCATCACCTTCGAGGAGAAGGCGTTCTACGACATATTGAAGGCAATCCAGCAGAAATACGGTTTCGAGTATTCCGATGAGAAGCTTGTCGATTTGGCTAAGAAAGTAAAGACTGTCGTTGACGACAAATCCAAATACACCGATTGGTCTTCAAAGAGCGACATCAAGGCGAGCTTGCAGTCCGATGTCATCCGCTTGCTCAATAGAAACGGATACCCTCCGATGACCTTTGAAGACGTATATGCGAAAGTCCTCGCCCAGGTTGAGAACTTCAAAAGATATGAGGAATAGTCGGCAAATGAGTAATGACAAAATCGACTATTTAAACTCGGTAATACGTAGCAACGGCCGAATTTATCAAGGACCTAAATCGTTGTTCAAATACCGCTCTTTTGATTCGTTCGCTTTTGACATGCTGGAAAAAGATTACGTTTATCTTTGCCCCGCCAAGAATCTAGATGACAAGACCGAATGCGACACTTCGCTCGATTTCGATAGATTGATGGACTTGGAAACGAACAACCTCAAAAGGGAATGTGTCAAACAAATTATTGAGATGATAAAACCATATACATCTCAGGAGAACTATGAGTTGGCTAAATCCAAGATTTATTCAATTATGAATCCAGACGGGACTGTCAGGCCTAATCTTATGCTAGATGTGTTTTTGGGAATCCAGGATATGGTTCCTGAGGGAGTGAATCTAGCACCGTTCGTAAATTGGATTGTCGGCATTCCAGAAAAACTGGATGATCCTTCTGTCAGGCCACAAATAGAGAAATTGATTTCTTTGGGAATTTACGCAAAGGAAAAGATCGGGATTTGTTCCTTGTGCGAGTCTTCGGATGTGGATGATATGTGGAACGATTACGCCGATAAAGAAAAAGGCTATTGTCTTGAATATGATGTCTCGGAATATGCGTTCAGCAAAGACATCCTGCCAGTTGTCTACGATGACAATAGAGAGACAAACCTCATAATTCAGCTTGTTGCAAACTTCATCGGACAAATGATTACCGGTGTCAGCAACGGGGAAATCCGGGCTGACCAATCTCAATTTATAAGGCTGTTCCTAACTAAGAACACTGAATGGAAAAATCAAAAGGAATGGAGGCTTATTGGTGAGGCTAGTAGTAAGCCTAAGGCTCCTAGAATAAAAAGAATCTACTTGGGAAAGCAAATAACTGGCGAAAACAAAGAAAGAATAAAAGAATTCTGCGCAAAGAATTCCATTGAAATATCCTATAGATAAGGAGGGGTAAAAAATGCCTACAAGATTTGAAAGAGTTTATAAGCAAATTAAAACTGAATTGGAAGCTATTAAAACTACGTATCGATATAGCAATTTGTCGATGGCTTTCGCCCATCTCATGCTTAAGAATATCTTAGATATTAATGATGATGACGCTAATGAAGCGATAACCGACGGATCCAACGATAATGGAATTGATGCTATATATTTTGATACAAGAGGAAGACAAAACGAAATTCATTTCTTCCAATTCAAATTCCCAGAATCGGAAGAGAAGATAACTAAAGCTGTAACCCAGGATGAATTGTTAAAATTAACAAATGGTTATAAATTGTTCATGGGTAATGACGATAAATTCGGTTCCACGGAATGGAATGATCTTCTTTTGGAAAAACGAAAAGAATTATTATCATTAAACGGCGAAACAGATAGAAATATCATTCATATTGTTAGATACACAATATGTGAAACTAACAATACAAGTTACATGGACGAAGAAGTCAGGACTTTAAAGTCTCAAACAGGAAATGACATAACGTGTGATTACAAATTTGCTGACGAGATTGCTAAAATCTATGAAAAATCGAAACAAAATTCTTGGCCAGACTTTACCATTAAATTTAAAAAAGATCTGTCTACTTTCGAGGATTCATCGTCAAAGGTGCTATCCTACTATGTGAGTTTATATTCCTTATACGACACTATTAAAGGTTTAACAACCGACGTTTTTGAATGGAAAGGACAAGGACATGGACTTCCTCTTCCAATACGCGAGGATGAGGAAAGTGGAAGAGAAGGCATATCGAATTCTGGAGGCAATGGATTATGAGGATTAACAGGGATTCGCTTTTTATACGACACGGAAGGTTTGTTTTCAACAATTGATTTCTTAATTTGCTTGTTATAGTTGCAAATATTTAGAAAACATAAAAAAATGCCACAATAACTATGAAATAACAATGACGCAGTGTATAATAATAGTAAAGGAGGCAGGCTATGAGACTATACAAACGGGAGAGGTATCTGTCCAAAATGCGCGCTTTTTTCCACGACGATGACCTCATCAAAGTGATAACTGGGATACGCAGATGCGGGAAATCCAGCCTCATGCAGACCATAGCGGAAGAACTCAAAGAAGGTGGCGTTGCGGAAAGCAACATTATTTACATCGATCTCGATAAACGTGGGTACAAAAGCATTCGGAACGCCGAACAGTTAGATGCATTAATCGAATCCGCCACGCAAGCGAAAGGGATGAAATACCTTTTCATAGACGAGATTCAGAACGTCGAAGGCTTCGAAGAGGTAATCAACGGGTTCAGGTCGGAAGGCGACTATTCGATTTTCATAACTGGCTCAAATTCCTATTTGCTCAGTGGGGAGCTCGTGACGAAACTGACCGGTAGATACCTTGAGTTCGAAATGTTTCCACTGACATTCGACGAATACGATGACATGAAGAGGTTTTATGGGCGGGAGATAAACCCCAATGCCGAAATAGAATTGAATAGTTATATTTTGGAAGGCGGATTCCCACGAGCTATTCAAATTGACAGCCCTTCGGATAAGCGCACCTACGTGAAGGGAATCATCGATGAGATCTTCGAAAAAGACATAAAACGAAGAGTGAAAATCAAGGACGTTCAGTCCTTTGAATTGGTTCGGAATTACATCATCAACAATTTCGGCGCGACGACAAGCATCAACAGCCTGCACGAAGCACTTCTCAAAAACGGCATGGCCATCAGCCGCGCGACGGTGACTCGGTATATAAAGACGTTGGTTGACGCAAAGATTCTGTACGAATGCAAAAGGTTCGATATGAAATCGAAAAAAACGCTTTCCGGAGAGCAAAAGTATTACGTTGCCGACCTAAGTTTTTACTACGCGATGAACACGGACAACCGGATCAATTACGGGCCGACGCTGGAGAATATCGTGTATCTATACGCCAGAAGCCTCGATTACGCGGTAAGCGTGGGACGCATCGGAAAGCTGGAATGTGATTTCATCCTCAGGGATGTCAACATGGATTATTCATATGTGCAGGTGGCTTATAAGATATTGCAGAGCAAAGATACGGAAGATCGAGAATACAGGCCGTTAGAGAGCATACGGGATAACTATAAAAAATATGTGATGACAACGGACTATATCCTGCAAAAGAGAAATGGAATCCTCCATGTTAATCTGATGGATTTCATAGGCGGGGGAAAACGATTTTAAGCGTAGGACTTGCCCATTAAAAACATGCCAAAAGCGGATGCTACGATTAAAAAAATGTTTTTTAAAGAAGACACCGATTCAGGAAAAATCGCAATCGGCATGGGATGGGGTAGAAAAAATCATTCCCACGCAGAGAATAAATTACTGGTTTTCTGCTCGAAGAAGACGACTTATGCAGGGGGCTATGGAAATCCTATGCGAGGAAAGCGGGCTATGCCTACTTTGAAATGAACTTCAACAAACCAATTTATTCGGTGCTATATAGTGTAGGCTTTTGGAGCAATTCTGAAAATTTAGATGGTACTGCTGCGCTTAAAATAAAAGACAGCAATGGTAATTGGACTCAAATGACCAATTTGCATTCTCTTCAATTAAACACTAGAGGACAAGGGCTAAAACGATATTCTAATTATTTTCCTAACGGAATTTATGGGCTCAAATTTGAATGCACTGCCACAGCAACCGGCAGTAGAAACATGGGAAGACTGTCAATTGATGATATTGTTTTTGGTATGAAAGCCGGAAGCAACGATAATAATTATTACATTACAAATTATAGAAAGACTGTAGCATAAGGATAGGAGATGATTGACACGATGAAAACAAATTTGAAGAAAATATTTGCATTATCCCTCATTTCTTTTGCCTTGTGTGGCTGCAACGAAGGAACAAATGTCGCCATTCTCAAAGTCGGATTTGATAAATGCATAGGTACCTCTTCTCCTACTCCTCAGGTGGGCCTTGCATTCACTTCTAAAAGTAAGCAATCACTAAATGCTGCTTTTTATGTATATGTAGGCGCTAGAAAAGGTTTTTCCGAAGATTGGGAAAACGATCTATGGGGTTGCAATCCGGGATATGGGAAGTTCGCCATTAATAGAGAGATTAAAACCGAAGCTGGCGAGACTTTCAAAAACGATTACATGATTATTGACGATTTTCCAAACGAGGAGAAATACCTCTTAACCTATGAGACTATCGAAGGGACTGTAGATGGTGTCATTCCGCATTACAGGGGTTATATTGAAGATACGTTTGATTTTTCCTCTATTGATCTAGCAAAGGGGAAAATCGGGTACCACATCGTTTTTTACGATGATATAAATCAAAAGCTTTTCGATGAAAATGTGTATCTATATGGCATTTATTGTGGCGGCACCATGAATTTTGAAAAAGTCAATGAAGAAGTTGTGCTCTCCATATAAATGTTCTTCGGCCAAAGCGAAATTCTTGCTGATCTTCAAGAGGGAACCAAATGCTTAAGCTTCCAGGGGTCGGAACTGCGCTAAACAGTTTTATGCATGTTTCCGTGATTGGTCATGGAATGCTGGAACTAGCGATAATTTACAAAACCACCAATGCTTATGGGGTAACTATTCACAAGATGCAAAACTACGAGATATACTCGGACGATAGGCATCCAAATATCCAGAATATAAAAGCGATCATCGATTCATTGCTGTCACAGGCATTAAGCACCAACGCTGTAATCAAAATTACAATCGATGAATCCAGAAATTACGTTTGGGTTGGTGGAGAACAATATAGCGGACGATTGGTTTTATAAATAGTCTCTGAAAATGTCATTCATCTAAATCATAAAAAATAACTGGATGATGCAACCCATACATGTAAGGCGTGCAGTTTTTGCCAGTTGCACAGTCATGTTCAAGCTGTAGTAGATATGTTCCTTTCACACTGTGCCTCGTATGGGTAGACCAGTTCTTTGCGTCCATGTTATGCATGTTGAGACTATTGTGCTGCTTCAGCGCAAAAACGGCTAAAAAAGGCCAAAAATCATAAAAAACGGTTGGATTTCCTACTTCTCAAAAAGCGAGAAATCCTCTTTTTTGTTTCGTAAATGCATCAATAGCGATAAAAATAGAATTTTTACTCATATGGAGGAATATTAAAAAAGAACAAAAAGATATCAACACATTCAAAATATCTGCTAATAAAAAATTCAACAATATTTGGATAGAAAATGTTTATAAATTAAATTATGTTAATAATGAACTAGTCAAAACAAACATAGATAAAGTTACATATAATAAAACACAAGATTCTATTGCTTTGAATTTAGAAAAGAATGAAAACTGTGTTGGATATTATTTTGAAGTTAAAGTTGCATATATTCTAAAAGATATAAGAGGCTTCATGTACTATACAGGTTCAATGGTGTTATTTTAAATAAATTTGAATTGTGGTCCTAAAAAAAATTAAGGCCATTTTTTTATTAAA